>Ga0111538_10012892_pt1 | contig 11032 bp, 9 predicted proteins | sample SoiMethybrSBSTD1_FD_79669 | JGI IMG/M metagenome (GOLD analysis project Ga0111538, IMG submission 79669) | Bulk soil microbial communities from a Populus tree surrounding site in Tennessee, USA - Soil MetaG P. TD hybrid SBSTD1 (version 2)... | ecosystem: Environmental > Terrestrial > Soil > Tree... | reverse complement strand
CGTGTACCAATCCCAGTCCTTAATGACATCCGATGACTACGCGGATTATTTGTTCATTCCCTTCACTGATATAACAACCGGAAAAGAAAGCTATACAGGTGGCAGGTATGTTGATTACAAAATGGGAGATATAAGAAATAATAAATTACTCCTCGATTTCAACAAGGCTTACAATCCATATTGCGCGTATACCACTGGTTACAATTGCCCGATACCACCTGCAGAAAATGATTTGCAGATAAGTATTAAGGCCGGAGAGAAGGCGTACGCAAAAAAACATTAAGTAGCTTATTGATTAAATTTTGGTGGTACTATGAAGCAATTGTCCATCCTTTTTATCCTTGCATTTGTTTGCTCGCGCTGCCTTTCACAGTTTCCAATTCATAGCATATTGCCAACGGCAACTGCAACAGACGGCAGTGTATATTCGGACACATTTCTTAATACCAGCAGTGTTCTGAAGGCCGCGGGTATCAAAACGATTAGAATTTTCAATTCTTCACCGGAAGTTTCAAAATCTTTTACAGAAATAACAATACAAGTGAACGCGCAGGGAATGTATGAAGTCACCAACTCTTGCATTCCTCCATCCAACAAAACAAAGGGTTTCTGCATCACAGATTCGCTCAAATACGAGCCTAACGGAAGAATTTCTGAACTTAAGTCTCTGGATGGTACGGGAAAGATATACATGCGATGTTTTGTTGAATACCTGAACGAGGGAAAGTCAAGATGGACGTATATCGCAAATCCCTCCATGACTGGGGCTCCTAAGCCTGACACTGTATATCTATTTCATAACAACAAGAGTCAGTTGATTCGATCTGAACATGTCCAAGGGCAATTCGCGTTCATGAACGGTTCTGTTTATTATAATCCGGATGGTTTGCCTGATAGTATTCAGCACGACGTGTCCGGCATCAAGACCTACATTTTCAAAAGAAAGAAAACTAAAAACAAACTCACACTTTTGCTGGACATTTCTTCAAACCAATTCAAGTGGGAATACAATGCTTCTGGTCAATGCCTGCTCATGCAGCACACGTCTGCAAATCCAAAAAACTGGAATCGCACAACTACGTACACAAGAAACCTCTATTACAATCCAGATGGCACTCTATCCAAAATTGTAAAAGAAAATGACGGGCAAATAGAAACTATAAAGTATTCCTACGCCAAGTGAAATTTCGTTCAAAAAAAAGAAGGCATTTTTTGACTCGCACTAATCCCCAAATACGGCAGGAAGAATTTCTTTGAACGAATGAGGTTGGTAATCCAATTCTACGCGTGCTTTTTCAATAATGAATCCTGTGGTGGGAGGTCGTAGTGCGGCTTGTGAAAAATTTTCGAGGCTGGCTTTTTCAATCAGCTTACTATCCAGCTTCAAATATGTTGCCGTTTCATTCGCTATTTGGTATGGAGTCAATGTGTCCTTACCCGCAATATGAAATATTCCTTTTTTATTTTTTTCCAGCACCAGGATGATCCCGTCAGCAAGATCTTCAACATAAGTTGGTGTGCGCACCTGGTCATCTACCACTTTAATCTTCTCTCCTTTTTCCAGCCTCTCTTTTACCCAGGTGAGAATATTTTGTCGCTGCCCATCCGCAGTATTTCCAACAACCAAAACAGTCCGTACAATTGCCCAATCCAATCCTGATTGCATCACGGCTTTTTCCGCTGCCAATTTGCTACTCCCATAATAGTTAACTGGATTTGGTTCGTGCTCTTCGTTGTACGGGCCATGAAGCCCATCAAACACAAAGTCGGAGGAAATAAAAAGAATCCTGCTCTTCGTTTCTTTTGCTGCGTCCAATATGAAGCGGGTTGCTGTCACGTTGGTATTCCAGCAATCAATTTTATTCAACTCACACTCATCCACCTTTGTCATAGCCGCGGTGTGTAATATTGCATCTGGCCTCACTTCAGTGATCAACCGGCTTACTGATGCGCCGTCTGTAATATCCAGTGAGCGATAGTCGATTGGTCTTTCTCCATTTACCGCCAATTTAGATGTACCCTTTGCAGTCGCAATTACCTCATAGTCCTTATCAACTAACTTTCTCACCAGATGTCTGCCAAGCATGCCATTAGCACCAGTGACAAGAATTTTCATAACCAGGATTTAAGAATGAAAGATTAAAGAATGACGATCTAAAAAATGCCAAACTCTTTTTCTTATACACTAAAGATAACCAGGATTAAAGAATGGAAGGATTAAAGGATTGTTGTAGCGTTTCTTGGTGGATATCCTTTCTTCCTAGCCATCCTGGTAAAAAAGAAAATGTCCGACCTTCTAAAAGGTCGGACATTTATTCAAATGGATTTTGACTTTTTACTTCCCTTGCGCCTTCCGCCTTCGCTAAAGCTACGGCGGACATGGTTAAAAAGGTTTTTTCTTCTCCCCTTCACCTTTATACAGATTGTTGAAATCCGGCTTCAGTCCCATATTGTAAAAAATAAAGGAATAGATATCGGACAACACCTCTATATTCTTTGTAGTGTTACTTGCGCCGTGACCCGAATTGGTTTCAATCCTGATGATTACAGGATTACTTCCTTTGTAAACTTCCTGCAATGTTGCAGCGTACTTAAACGAATGCGCAGGCACTACGCGGTCATCGTGATCAGCTGTAGTGATGAGTGTTGCAGGGTAATTCAAACCGGGTTTAAGATTGTGTAGCGGAGAATATGCATATAGATTTTTGAAATCGTCGGAATTCTCACTTGAACCGTACTCGGCAATCCAATTCCACCCAATCGTAAACTTATGAAAACGCAACATGTCCATTACACCTACCTGCGGAATGGCCACTTTGAAAAGATCAGGTCGCTGATTCATTACCGCGCCCACCAATAGCCCTCCGTTTGATCCACCCCTGATTGCGAGATAGTCTTTCGAAGTGAAATTATTTTTGATGAGATATTCTCCTGCAGCAATGAAATCATCAAATACATTTTGCTTCTTCAATCGCATACCTGCCTCATGCCATTTCTCTCCATATTCCGCTCCACCTCTAAGGTTCGCCAATGCATAAACGCCACCCTGCTCCAGCCAGGGAAGTAATGTGGCATTGAAGCCAGGCAGCGAGCTAATATTAAATCCGCCATATCCGTAAAGAATGGTCGGGTTAGTACCATTAAGTTTCAATCCTCTTTTATGAACGATGAACATCGGCACCTTTGTTCCATCTTTTGACGGATAGAAAACCTGTTTGATTTCGTAGTCATTCGGATTGAATGAAGGAATTGTGGGTTGACGGAACACTGTTGTTTTTCCTGAGTTGATGTCGTACCGGAAAATGGTAGGAGGATAATTGAACGAATTGAAAGTATAGAAAATGAATTTATCATCTCTCCATCCACCGAAACCACCTGCGGTTCCAATACCTGGAAGTTTTACTTCTTTCTCTAGCTTTCCAGTTTCGTCATATACATGTACTCTTGAACTAACATCCTTCAAATAATTCACAAACACTTTGCCACCTGCTGTACCTACACTTTGCATTGGCTCCGATTTTTCAGGCAGAAATTCTTTCCAATTTTCTTCTGAAGGGTTTTTGGGATCAATCAATATCAGTTTATAATTCCTCGCAGCCTTATTGGTTCTGAAAAGGAATTTCTCGCCCACATTGTCTACAAAGTTGAATGTGTATTCTGAAACATTGCCAACCAGGGGTTGGAACGCGCTTCCGTTTTTGTCCATGTACCAGATGGCATTTCCCTGTAATCCCTTGCCACGATCGCTAATGATCAGCAGGGCATACTTCTCGTCTTCACTGGTGATCACAATATGAAATCTTTGGGGATTGTTCTTGTCCTCATAAACAAGTCGGTCCTGCTCCTGCGGAGTACCAACCTTATGATAATATACCTGGTGATTTTCATTTTTGGTAGAAAGTTCTTTTCCTATCTCTGGTGTTGGATACTTACTGTAAAAGAATCCATCTCCTTGCCATGCAATGTTTGAAACTTTTACCCATTTCAATTCATCGGAAAGGTCTTTACCGGTTTCCATGTCACGCACATAATAAGTCTGCCAATCTGAACCACCTTTTGAGAGTGCATAACCGGCATACCTTCCATTTTTTGAAACAACAAAAGTGGACAGCGAGGTAGTTCCATCTGTTGACAGCTTATTGGGATCGATCACTACTTCAGGCTTCCCTTCTAAACCTTTCTGCCTGTACAATACTGATTGATTTTGCAATCCATCATTCTTATAGAAATAATAATACTCACCATTTCTGAAAGGAGCAGAGTATTTGGGATAGTTGTATATCTCTTCAATTCTCTTCTGCCATTGTTTCCTGAAAGGGATTTGATTCAGATAGTCGAACGTTACTTTGTTCTCCTCCACTACCCAGGCCTTTGTTTCCGCGCTTGTGTCATTCTCCAGCCATCTATAGGGATCACTTACTTTAGTACCGTTGTATTCATCAACATGATCTACCTTTTTGGTTGTCGGATATTGCAGTTGCGCCTCAATGGTAAGGGGCAGCAAAAAGAAAAATAAGAGTCTGGTTAGATGTTTCATACTTCAGTTTTAGAAGCGTCAAGTTTACTGAAAAAATACAGTTTACGCTTTAAATAATTGATGAATGAAATTCCCCAAAATGACTAAACAGTAACCCTTAAAAATCAGAATCGAAACAAACCTTATCTTTGACCGCCCGAAAACGATACATTCTCGAACGATCCTTGCTTGTCGTTGACTTTTAATTAAAAAAATTGGGAGTAACCTGATTAAATGGCAAAAAAAGTAACCAAGATCGGCGTGCTAAGCTCCGGAGGTGACGCCCCCGGCATGAACGCCGCCATCAGGGCTGTTGTTAGAACCGGTATTTATTATGGTCTCGAAGTATTCGGGATCATGCGTGGATACCAGGGTATGATTGAGAACGACATCGTCCCAATGCACTCACGCTCAGTAGCCAACATCATTCAAAGAGGCGGAACCATCTTGAAAACAGCAAGGTGTAAAGATTTTTTTGAACCGGCGGGAAGGAAGAAGGCTTACGAGCATTTGAAGGCACTGGGGATTAATGGACTGGTGATCATTGGAGGAGACGGTTCCTTCAGGGGCGCAAACGTCTTTGCGTCTGAATTTGATATTCCATGCATTGGTCTTCCGGGGACTATCGATAAAGACATTGCCGGAACTGATTTTACCATCGGCTTTGATACTGCAGTGAACACGGCAGTAAGCGCGATTGATAAAATTCGCGATACGGCAGATGCGCATGACAGGCTTTTCATTATTGAAGTAATGGGCCGCGATGCTGGCTATATTGCTTTACATAGTGGTATATCAACCGGAGCAGAAAATATTTTGATTCCTGAAAGAAAGACTGATATCGAAGAACTCGTAAGCTCCCTGATGGAAAAAGAAAGAAGAAAGAAACTGGTAAATATGGTTGTGGTAGCTGAAGGTGATGAATTTGGCGCGAACGAAATTGCGAGGATCATTGCTGAAAGAATGCCCAACGCAGAAACCAGGGTTTGCATCCTGGGACATATTCAACGTGGTGGATCTCCAACCTGTCTGGACCGACTTATTGCCAGCAGAATGGGATACGCAGCCGTTGAATCTTTGTTGGAAGGAAGATTCAATGTAATGGTTGGCATTCGCAACAATAGCATGAACTATATTCCGCTTGAAAAAGCCGTGAAGTCGAAACAACGGGTTAGTGATGATTGGATGAGGATTGTTAAGATACTTGCGTCTTAGGTTGCAGGTTGCAAGTTCGATGTTGCAAGTTGCAGGTTGCAAGAGGTTCTGACTTCGAAGTTTGAGCGTGGAAAGCAACAAGTCTATCAACGCATTCATGACAAAATCAATATACTTGGAAAGAAAATCAAAAATTATTATGAATGGGTAGAGCAGCATTATGTTCCATCTTTATGATACACGAGCAGCCCCTGCAACATGCAACCTGTAACTTGTAACCTGAAACCCCGTACCCAGAAACTCTAAACAAACAAACTGAATGTCAAAACACCTTTCAAAATATCTCTACCAGCAAATGGATAAGCAGGCTGGAATAGAGCACACATTTCATAGAACCAAGATTGTTGCTACTGTAGGACCAGCTAGTGATTCATATGAAAAATTACTTGAACTGGTAAAAGCGGGCGTGAATGTGTTTCGCCTGAATTTTTCTCATGGTGCACATGAAGATAAATTGAAGATCATTGAGCACATACGCAACATCAATAAGACTGAGCCATATAACATTGCCATCCTTGGCGACCTGCAAGGTCCAAAACTTCGTGTTGGAGAAATTGAAGGCGGTAGCATGCTCGTTGCTCCGGGGGACGTACTAACTTTTACCAACGAAAAATTAGTTGGCAATAAAGAAAGAATTTACGTTTCTTATCCAAACTTGCATGCGGACGTAAAGATTGGCAACATCATCATGATCGATGATGGGAAACTGGAAGTAAGAGTAACTGAAATTGCGCGTAATAAAGATGTGAAAGTGGAAGTGGTGATGGGTGGCATTCTCTCTTCAAAAAAAGGGATCAATCTTCCCGATACGAAAATCTCGCTTCCTGCACTTACTGATAAAGACCTGGTTGATCTCGACTTCATCATTGAACAGGAATTGGATTGGGTGGCCCTCTCATTCGTGAGAAGTGTGAAGGACATCATCATTCTTCGGAACAAGCTGCACGAGAGAAAAAGCAAAACCAAGATCATCGCCAAGATTGAAAAGCCTGAAGCACTCACGAATATCAGGGACATCATTGTGGAGTCTGATGGTATTATGATTGCTCGTGGGGACCTCGGAGTTGAATTGCCTGTTGAGCAAGTGCCGCTGATCCAAAAACAATTGATCAAAAAATCCATCCACCGCGCTAAGCCGGTTATCGTGGCTACGCAAATGATGGAGAGCATGATCGATCGCACCAAACCAAATCGTTCTGAAATTACAGACGTAGCCAATGCCGTTCTTGAAGGAGCGGATGCGGTGATGTTGAGTGGTGAAACTGCTACGGGGCAACATCCTGCATTGGTAGTTGAAACAATGCGAAAGATCATCATTGAAGTGGAAAGAACGGATTATCCTTATAACCTCGAAGATGAATTGGTTCCTCAATCTCATTCGCCTTCATTCCTGAGCGATGCTATCTGTTACAATGCATGTAAGCTGGCGAGGGACGTAAGCGCAGATGCATTGATAGGAATGACACAATCCGGGTACACGGCTTTTGTGCTGAGCAGCTATCGACCAAAATCTCCACTATACATTTTTTCAAAAGAACGTTCACTCATCAATCAACTTAGTTTGAGTTGGGGTGTGCGGGCATTTTTTTATGCCGAAGAGGAAAGTCTGGACAATATTCTCGAGGATCAAATCGAAATCTTGAAGGAAAGAGGATTCATCAGCTCCGGCAACATTACTGTTAGTACGGGCAGCACGCCAATACATCTCCATTTGCCAACTAATATTTTGAAGATTACAAAACTGGATTGATCAGAGGTTAAAGGTGGGACTCTTTGAAAAAGCTTTATGAATGAAGAAGCATTTCAAAGGCTCCGACCTTTAACTATTAACGGCCATTTGTTCCAAAGCTTCCCGCAAACTTTTCACGTCTTCTTCCAAAACGGAGGAGTGCTCATAACTCTCTTCTCCAAAAGCAGGATGACGGTACTGCATTTTACTGCCCACTTTCTTTCTAAGTGAAGAGTGAAATTCGTTTGCGCCCGTTTGTTGAGCAAGATGTTGAATATTTTCCTTTCTCACTCCTGAGCCGGGCATGATAACAATGCGTTCGTCTGCAGTTCTAACTAATTGCGCAATCAAATCTATTCCTTCGGGTGCTGTTTGATGCTGTCCGGACGTAAGTATGCGTGTGCATCCCATGGCGATCAATTGTTCAAGTGCTTCAAATGGATCCCTGCATCGGTCGAACGCACGATGAAAAGTTACCTCCATGGGATATGCCAGTTCAACCAGCCGATTGGTTCGATCTACATCAATGCTACCATCTGAATTCAACAAACCGATGACCACGCCATCGCAATTCAATTCCTTGCATGTATTAATGTCATTCAACATGATTTGAAATTCATCATGGGTATAGAGAAAGTCTCCTCCCCGCGGACGCACAATGGGAAATATTTGAATGTTTAATTTTTCCCTGCAATGTTTGATGACCGCTTCGCTCTGTGTAGTTCCACCTTCCGCCAGGTTGTTACAAAGTTCAATACGATCCGCTCCCCCTTTCGCGGCAGCGAAAGAGGAGTTGAAATCCGAAGTGGCGATCTCTAATATTAGTTTGCTCATGATTTACTAGTTGCAGGTTGCAGTTTGCAGGGTCATCCTTAGTTTGCAAAACCTCATTTATTTGATACAATCTAAATTCAAAGTCGAGACGGAAAAATATTTCGCATTAGGTTTCAACTTCATTTGAGAGCTCTTCCAAAATAAAACTCTCCCCAGCAACCTGCAACAATTGAGCACTCTCCCACAATAAGCCTCTGCAAAACAACCTGCAACGGGTTTCAACCCCTATTCATAAACCTCTCCAAATTCCTCAACGCATTAATCCGCACTTTTCTCTTCAGGAAATTACTCCACCCCAACAACCAACCCGAAATACCCAATGCTTGCTTACTCCATTTCCAAAATTTGAAATAATCAGTATGCTCGGTTATTTTTCCATTTTGAATCCTCATATAAGCTTTGATATGATTCTCCACTCTCCTGCCAGTTTTGGAAAAAGTGTAACGAGCCGTCCAATTACAAGTTGCATACTCTTCATCCAACAATTCTATATTTGAAAAACTCAATGAAAAATCCTTCGCATTCTTACAAAGCATTTCCCACATTGCCCTGACTTCATCACCTTCAATGATACCGAATACCGGATCATTAAAAACCGGATGCTCACTATAGCATTCCTGCATGGATTTATAATCCAACTTTTGAAAAGCAGTATAGAATCTTTCTATAAGTTGCCTGTTATCCATTTAATAAAACCTTACAGTAGGTATTTTGATGGCTTGACGTATTCGCCAGAATTATCTTTAACTGCATAGGTAAAGCCTTTCTGCAAGGCATATGCGCCAATCTTTCCTTTTTTACTAATGGCAATAAACCCCACTTGAATGTCCTTCGCCTTTGGCCCTTTGATTTTTGCTATTCGCTCGACTGCTTTTTTACAGGCCTGTTCAGGTTGTAGACCTTGTCGCATGTATTCAACAACCGTATGCGAACCGCAAATACGGATGACATCTTCTCCCTGACCGGTTGCTGTTACGGCACCCACTTCATTATCTACATATAATCCAGATCCAATAATCGGAGAATCTCCAATTCTTCCCCTCATCTTGAAACCCATGCCGCTGGTGGTGCAACTCCCACTCAGGTTTCCATTCGCATCCATGGCTACCATCCCAATGGTGTCGTGGTTCCATTGTCCATCCTCTAACTGTGACGGCGCAAATGGCCCGTTCTGTTTTTTGTTTTCTATATTGGGCACCGGTTTGTATTCCGACTTCTTCAACCAATTTTCATATGCTTGTTTTGCGCTTGCAGAAAGTTTTTGTTCTTCCAACGGGAAACCTTCTTCAATGGCGAATTGCTGTGCACCCGATCCAACCAGGAATACATGTGGTGTTTTCTCCATCACTCTTCTTGCTACTGAAATAGGATGCTTAATGCGTTCCAGGAAAGCAACGCTTCCACAATTGAAATATTCATCCATAATGCATGCATCAAGGGTCACATAACCTTCCCTATCGGGGTTTGCACCAAGACCCACACAACAATTCAATGAGTCCTCAGTCACTTTAACACCCGTTTCTACGGCGTCCAATGCCCTTCCTCCTTTTGACAAAACTTCCCAGGCCGCAGCGTTCGCAGCTTTTCCCTCATCCCACGTTGAGATCACTATTGGATTCCCTTTTACTGCCTGGTAGCTATTAGGCTCGTTTGCAAATACTCCTTTTGTGAATAGAGTTCCTATTGATGTAGAGAGGCCAGTAGGCACGAATTTCCTCCGGCTAAACATGTTATAAAATTTGATGAGTAAGCCGCCAAACAACAATCCCGCGCCAACAACTTACCCTGTGATGTAAGAATTGAAAACTGTCCAAATTAAATCAAAACATCAAAACCTCTGCATTTTGGCGGCTCGCCGCGGGATTAGGCATAATTTCGCCTATCGTTTACGATTATCATTAATTACCTAAATGAAGATTGAAATCATCACCGGAAGCCCACGCAAGAATAGTGTTACCTATCGAATAGCACGATACCTGCAACAATATCTCAAAGAAAATACTTCGCATGATACTGGCATCATAAATGCCAAACAATGGAACCTGCCGCCGCTTGAAGGAGTTTTTACTTCGGTGGAAACGACCCCCGACGAGTGGAAGGAACTAAGCGAGAGAATGTTCTCGGCGGACGCCTTCATCCTGGTGTCGCCCGAATACAATGGAAGTTATTCCACCACCATGAAAAACCTTCTCGACCATTTTCCAAAACAATATCATAAACCATTTGGTATAGTCACCGGTTCCACGGGCGCAATGGGTGGCATTCGCGCCGCGCAACAAATGCAACTATTGGTGGTGGCTTTGTTTGGAATTGGTTCACCCTTTATGCTGATCGTTCCACAGGTTGAAAAGAAATTTGATGAGGAGGGTAAAATGATCGACGAGAAATTTTACAACAATACTCACACTTTTATGACTGAATTTCTCTGGCTTGCGGAAGGTCTGGTTGAGGCCAAGATAACCACTGAAACGAAGTGACTTCTTTTCAAGTTGCAGGTTACAGGTTACTGGTTACTGGTTGCAGGTTACAGGTTGCACGGAACTTCCTCATCACTGATGCTCTCCCATGAAACCTGCACCCTGCAACAATTAAGTGCTCTTCAACAATTAAGTTCTCCCATGCAACCTGCAACCTGCAACATTCAGTACTCTTCAACAATTAAGTTCTCCCATGCAACCTGCACCCTGCAACATTTAGTACTCTTCAACAATTAGGTTCTACCATATAACCTGAAACCT
>Ga0111538_10012891_pt1 | contig 11034 bp, 13 predicted proteins | sample SoiMethybrSBSTD1_FD_79669 | JGI IMG/M metagenome (GOLD analysis project Ga0111538, IMG submission 79669) | Bulk soil microbial communities from a Populus tree surrounding site in Tennessee, USA - Soil MetaG P. TD hybrid SBSTD1 (version 2)... | ecosystem: Environmental > Terrestrial > Soil >... | reverse complement strand
TCATTCCCGCGGATCCCAGGTGTGCCCGATGGCGCCAGATGCGCCCGCCGGTAGCCCTCGCGCCGACCGCCGTCACCGGCGATCGCGGCGGCGGCGATCCGGACCGCGGCGGCTGAGCAGGCGGTAGCCGATCGCCACGACGCAGGCGCCGAAGATCAGCCACGGAGCCAGCACCAGCAGGTTGGCACCGTTCACCCCGCCTCCAGCATGTGTCGCGCGATCGCTGTCAGACCCAGGGCAGCGCACCGGGACGCACGGCGCGTGTAGCCGGTGTGATGGCCGGATGAAGGACGCGCGCCCGGGCCGGCCACGGCCGATCTCCACCCGGCCACCACAGGTACCGCATCAAGGCTCCAACCTGGCTGGGTCTTCTCGGACTAACGGCGCCGCGCACGCGGAACCAGGAGGACGGCATGCCAGCAACATTTGTCAGGACGTGCCCGCTCTGCGGGCTTCGCTTCTCCCACCCCTCGCTTCTCGAGTTGCACGTACGCGAGGACCACCCCCGGCGGGAAGGCCGCCCCGCCCGGGACGACGGCAAGCAGGCCGACACGAATGGGCCGGCCGGGAAGGCCGCGGACGGCTGACCCGAACGGATCACGGCCACAACGGCCCGGAGCCGCGCTGGCCAGGCCTGCCGCGCTGGCCAGGCCTGCCTCGCTGGTCAGCCGGCCGGGGTGAGGTGGACCACGCAGGCGTCGGGCTCGCCAAAGGGGATGAGCTCGGCGGCGGTCACGGGCGACTGCAGCCCGGCGAACGCGCCCTGAATGAGGCCGAGGTGCAGCGAGCAGACGATATCGCTGTGGTGCTCGGCGAGTTCCAGGAAGGGGCAGTGCCGCAGCCGGACCTGGGCTGGCACGTCGCCGTCCCCGGCGACGGTTTCCGGCGCGAACGCCAGGTCGTCGAGCATCGCCAGCACGCGCGTGACCGCCTCGGCGCAGCCGACCTGGTGAAACGGCGCCGCCCGCGGGATCACGTGCTCGCCCCACGCGCGTCCGGCGTCGGCGGCGGCAGCGGCCGCGCTGCCGGAAGCGGCCGAGGTGAGGTAGGTGAGCAGGATCTCGGCCAGCACGCGGTACCGTCTCTCACCGCCGAGCGCTGTGCCGGGACGCGCCCGGTAGACAACGCGCGGGCGGCCGGGGCCGCACGGCTCGGCGACCATCCGCTCGATCACGCCACCCGCCATCAGCGCGTCGAGGTGGAAACGCGCGGTACTGGGGTGGATACCGGCCCGCCCGGCGATCTCCGAGGCGCTCAGCGGTGCCGGAGACCGGTGGATCGCCTCCAGGACCTGGCGGCGGCGAGCCCCGCCATGTCCGTCGGCGCCCACGTTTGCTATTCCGTTCCGGCCTGCGGTGGCAGGCCGGCCACCAGTGGGGTGTCGGCGGGTATGGGACCGACCGAGGTGGCGCCGCCGGGACTGCCCAGGGGCTCATCGCGGCCGGGGAGCGTCTCGTTGAAGAAGCGGGCGTTGTCCTCGATATAGATCTTCCACTGGTCCGGCACGTCATCCTCGTAGAAGATCGCCTCGACCGGGCACACCGGCTCGCACGCACCACAGTCCACGCACTCGTCCGGGTGGATGTAGAGGATGCGTTCCCCCTCGTAGATGCAGTCGACGGGGCACTCCTCGACGCAGGTCTTGTCCTTGACGTCGACGCAGGGCTCCGCGATCACATAGGTCATCAAGCACTCCTCGCGGTGAACTTCAGCCTACGGCCGAGATTACACGATTCCTACTCGTGTAAATGGTTCGCCTCCACGGGGCTGAGCTCCCCGTCATGCCGCAGGCTAGGCACAACCCTATGACACCCTCGCCTCCCCCAAATCACCAGGCCAGCCGACCCAGCCCCAGCGTCAGCCGGCCAGCTCGGAGTACAGGGCCGCCGTCTGCGCCGCGATCGCCGCCCAGCCGAACTGCGCGATCGCGCGCTCCCGGCCCAGCCTGCCCATGGCGGCGGCCCGGTCCGGGTCAACCAGCAGCGAGTTGAGCGCGCCGGCCAGCGCTTCGTGATCGCCCGGCGGCACCAGCAGGCCGGTCTCGCCGTCGCTGACCACCTCGGGGATCCCGCCGACGCCGGAGGCGACCACCGCGGTCCCGCAGGCCATCGCCTCCAGGTTGACGATGCCGAGCGGCTCGTACAGCGATGGGCACGCGAACACGGTGGCGTGCGTCAGCAACTGGATGACCTCCCGCTTCGGCAGCATCTCCGGCAGCCAGACCACGCCGGACCGGGTGTCCCGCAGCCCCGCGACCAGGCTGGTCACCTCGGCGGCCAGCTCGGCGGTGTCCGGCTGGCCCGCGCAGAGCACCAGCTGCGCAGCCGGGTCAACCAGCTGCGCGGCCATGAGCAGGACCGGCAGCCCCTTCTGCCGGGTGATCCGGCCCACGAACACCACGCACGGCCGGCCCGGGTCGACGCCGTAGCGCTCCAGCACGTCGGTGCCCGGATCCGGGCCGTACTCGCTGGTGTCGATGCCGTTCCGGATGACCCGCACCCGGTCCGCGGAGATGGCCGGGTAGGCGGCGAGCACGTCGGCCCGCATGCCCTCGGAGACCGCCACCACCGCGGCCGCCGATTCGGCCGCCATGCGCTCGCACCACGATGACAGCGCGTAACCGCCGCCAAGCTGCTCCGCCTTCCACGGCCGCAACGGCTCCAGCGAGTGCATCGTGACGACGTGCGGCACGCCGTAGAGCATCGCGGCCAGATGCCCGGCCAGGTTGGCGTACCAGGTATGCGAGTGGACCAGGTCGGCGGACGCCACGGCCGAGGTCATCGAGAGGTCGGTGGAGATCGTCCGCAACGCCGGGTTGGCGCCGTCGAGACAGTCCCACGGCCGGTGCGCGACCGCGCCGGACCGGTCCGCGCCCTGGCAGTGCACGGTCAGGTCCACCAGGTGGGCCAGCTCGCGGGCGAGGTAGCTGACGTGGACGCCCGCGCCGCCGTACACCTCGGGCGGGTACTCCCGGGTGAGCAGGGCCACCCGCAGCCGCCCCTGACCGCCCGCGGTCACGCGGGCACCGCCTGGCCCTTGCCCACCACGGTGATGCCACCGGCCGACACCACGAAGCCGCGGGCCCGGTCGTGCTCCTTGTTCACCCCGACCGACACGCCCTCCGGGACGGTCACGTTCTTGTCGATGATCGCGTCCCTGACCACGGCATGGCGGCCGATCACCGTGTGGTCCAGGATGACGGACCGCTCAACGCTCGCCCAGCTGTTGACGCGCACCCCGGGCGAGAGCACCGACTCGCGGACCAGGGCCCCGGACACGATGACACCGTTGCTGACCATGCTGTCGAGCGCACGCCCGACCCGGTCGCCGTCGTTGTGCACGAACTTCGCCGGCGGCTGGGAGGGGACGTTGGTCAGGATCGGCCACCGGTCGTTGTACAGGTCGAACTTGGGGGTGGTCGCGCAGAGATCCATGTGGGCGTCGAAGTAGGCATCGAGGGTGCCGACGTCGCGCCAGTAGGCGGCGTCTTCCGGGCTGACGCCCGGCACCTTGTTGGCGGCGAAGTCGTACACCTGCGCACATCCGTCGCGCACCAGCATCGGGATCAGGTTCCCGCCGAGGTCGTGCCGACTCGAGTCATCGGCGGCATCCTTGCGCAGCGCGTCCACCAGCACGTCGGTGGTGAACACGTAGTTGCCCATGGAGGCAAGGGCCTCGTCGGGGCTGCCGGGGCGGGCCGGGGGATCGTCCGGTTTCTCCAGGAAGGCATTGATGGTGCGCCGGTCCTTGCCGACGCCGATGACGCCGAACTCGGTGGCCTCGTGGCGCGGCACCGGGATCGCCGCCACGGTCACCCCGGTGCCGCCGGCCACGTGCTCGTCGATGATCTGCCGCGGGTCCATCCGGTACACGTGGTCGGCGCCCACGACCACCACCAGGTCTGGGCGCTCATCGTTGATCAGGTTCAGCGACTGGTAGATCGCGTCAGCGGACCCGGTGTACCAGTACGGGCCGAGCCGCTGCTGGGCCGGGACGGGGGTCACGTAGTTGCCCAGCAGGGTGCTCATCCGCCAGGTGGTGGAGATGTGCCGGTCCAGGCTGTGGCTCTTGTACTGGGTTAGCACGCACACGCGCAGACAGCCGGCGTTGACGAGGTTGGACAGCGCGAAATCGATGAGGCGGTAGAGGCCGCCGAACGGCACGGCGGGCTTGGCCCGGTCCGCTGTCAGTGGCGCCAGCCGCCGGCCGGCTCCGCCGGCGAGCACAATCCCCAGGACCCGTGGCTCCGTCACCTCATGCCTCCTTGAGCACTGCGCCGATGATCTGCTGGGCCTCCTCCTGGATGCGGGCCAGCTGGCCGGGCCCCCGGAACGACTCCGCATACAGCTTGTAAACGTCCTCGGTGCCGGACGGCCGGGCCGCGAACCAGCCGGAGGCGGTGATGACCTTGAGACCACCGAGCGGTTCGCCGTTGCCCGGTGCCGTCGTCTGCCGGGCGACCACCGGCTCGCCGGCCAGCTCGTCCACGCTGACCTGCTGGGGAGAGAGCCGGGCCAGCGCCGCCTTCTGTTGCCGGCTCGCGGGAGCGTCGATGCGGGCGTAGGCCGGGTCGCCGAGCGCGGCGGTCAGCTCCCGGTACTGCTCGCTGGGCGTGCGGCCGGTGACCGCGGTGATCTCGGACGCCAGCAGCGCCAGGATGATGCCGTCCTTGTCCGTCGTCCAGACCCTCCCGTCCCGGCGCAGGAACGAGGCCCCGGCGCTTTCCTCGCCGCCGAAGGCCACGGTGCCCGCCAGCAGGTCCGGCACGAACCACTTGAACCCGACCGGAACCTCGGTCAGGTGGCGCCCGGCCGCTTCGGCCACCCGGTCGATGATGGCCGAGCTGACCATCGTCTTGCCGACGGCGGCGCCGGCGGGCCAGCCCTCGCGGTGCCGGTACAGGTAGTCGATGGCCGCGGCGAGGTAGTGGTTGGGGTTGAGCAGGCCCGCGTCCGGGGTCACGATGCCGTGCCGGTCGGCGTCCGTGTCGTTGCCCGTCGCGATCGTGAACTCGCGCCGGCGTCCGATAAGCGACGCCATAGCGTCCGGCGACGAGCAGTCCATCCGGATCCGCCCGTCCCAGTCGAGGGTCATGAACCGGAACGTGGCGTCCACGACCGGGTTGACCACGGTCAGGTCGAGCCCGAACCGGTCGGCGAGCTCTCCCCAGTACGCCACGCTCGCCCCGCCGAGCGGGTCCGCGCCGATCCGCATCCCGGCGGCCCGCACCGCGTCGAGGTCTACGACCGCGGGCAGTTCCGCCAGGTACCGGCCGAGGAAGTCGTAGGCACCCGCCGCCGACCTTGCCTGTGCATAACGAATCCGGCGGACGCCCCGCAATCCACCGCGGAGCAGCTCGTTGGCCCGCCCCTGGATCGCCGTGGTGATCTGCGACCCCGCCGGGCCGCCGTCGGGCGGGTTGTACTTGAACCCCCCGTCCTCGGGCGGGTTATGAGACGGCGTGACGACAATGCCGTCGGCAAGGCCGTCCGCCCGGCCCTCGTTATGCATGAGGATGGCGAGCGAGAGCGCGGGGGTCGGGGTGTAGCCGTTGCCCGCGTCCGTCAGCACGCTCGCCTCGTTGGCGGCGAGCACCTCCAGCGCGGTGACGAAGGCGGGCTCGGACAGCGCGTGAGTGTCCCGGCCCAAGTAGAGCGGGCCGGTGATGCCCGCATGGGCGCGGTACTCACAGATCGCCTGCGTGGTGGCGGCAATGTGATCTTCGTTGAAGGACAGCCGGAATGCCGACCCCCGGTGGCCCGAGGTGCCGAACGCGACCTGCTGCCCGGGCTCGGCCGGATCCGGGTGCTCCGAGTAGTACGCCGTCACCAGCGCGGCCACGTCGACCAGGTCGGCTTCGGTGGCTGGCTGGCCAGCTCGTTCGTGCGCTTCCACCCTCACCTCCCCATCGGGAGGCCCGCCGTCCGGTTCGCACGCCGGCACCCCGGTGCCAAGTGTTCCCGGAATTGAGGGCTACCGCACGCTCGGCTCCCCGGGAGCTGAACCAGAGCGCTCGCTGGCGCCGACGGTCGCCGCTAGGGCTTGCGTGCGACGGCGGCCAGTGAGGGAACGTCCGGGCCCGTGCCGAACCGGCTGGGATCGGGCCGCCATCGCGTGCATCGCACCAGGCCGGGCTCCACGAACTCGAGACCGTCGAAGAACGGCGCGACCTGCTCGCGGCTGCGGAGCTTGTACGGGACCGCGCCTGTGTCGTCGTAGCCCTGCTGCGCCTCGCTCATCTCCTTGGTGATGTCGTCGAGGCCGTCGAAGAGGGCCAGGTAACTCCCGGACGTCAAGCCAGCCATCAGGCGCTGCGCGATCGACTGCGCCTCGTCGTCATCGGCGATATGTCCCAGGACACCGATCAGCATCAGCGCGACGGGCTGGTCGAGGTCCAGCGATGCCGCGGCACGCGCCAGTATCGCTCCGGGATCGCGCATGTCCGCGTCGACGTAATCGGTGCTGCCCTCAGGCGTGCTGGTCAGCAGCGCGCGAGCGTGCGCGAGCACCAGCGGGTCGTTGTCCACGTACACGATCTGCGAGTCGGGAGCGGCGCGCTGGGCGAGCTCATGGGTGTTGTCGACGGTTGGCAGGCCCGTGCCCACGTCCAGGAACTGCCGGATCCCCGCCTCAAGGGCCAGATAGCTGACGGCCCGGGCGAGGAACGCCCGGCCAGCACGGGCGATGTCGACGATGCCCGGGAAGACCTTGACGAATTCGTCGCCGGCCACGCGGTCGATCTCGTAGTTGTCCTTGCCGCCGAGCCAGTAGTTCCAGATCCGTGCCGAGTGCGGGACAGTTGTGTCGATTGCGCTCCCATTGGTGCCATCGGGCTCTCCCCCTGGCACGCCCGGGCTCGCCGGCGGATGGTCAGTCACGGGAATCCTTAACGTTTGAGATGCAAGGGGGGCTCAACAGCCTGGCTTCCATGGGCCGGCACCAGCCAGGCGATACGTCCTGGAGAATAGCATCGTGGCCGGATCCGCCACGGTGCGGCATCACGGCAACGGGCCGCCCGCGTTCCACCTAGGTTTCCCTGGTGAGCTCGGCGAGGAAGCGGGCGGTCTGGGCAGGGGTCAGGGCCTGGGTGCTCAGATGGTTCATGACCTCCATATACCTGTCGACTTCCTCGGGCTTTTCCAGGTAGAGCGCGGTGGTGAGCTGCTCGATGTACACCACGTCGGGCAGCTCCGGTTCGGCGAAACGCAGGATGGCGAACGAGCCGCTGGCGGCCGCGTGACCACCGCTGCCGAACGGCACGACCTGGATGGTGACGTTGGGCAGTGCGGCCACTTCGGTGAGGTGGTCCAGCTGGGCGCGCATCACCGTGCGACCGCCCACCGGCCGCCGCAGCGCGGCTTCATCGATGACCGACCACACGCGCGGCGGCTCCGGGACTGTGAGCAGGTCCTGGCGCTTCAGCCGCAGGCTCACCCGGCGGTCGATCTCCCCGGCAGGCGTGGCACTGTGGCCGAGCAGGGTGACGGCACGGGCGTAGGCCTCGGTCTGGAACAAGCCGTGCACGAACTGGAGCTCGAAGGTGCGGATGACCGAGGCGGCCGCCTCCAGGCCGAGGTACGTCTCGAACCAGTCGGCCAGGACATCGCTGTAGGTCGACCACCAGCCCGGGGTGTTCGCCTGCCGGGCAAGCGAGAGCAGCGCGGTGCGTTTCTCCTCATCGGTGATGCCGTACAGCGTGAGCAGGTCGGCCACGTCCCGCTCCTTGAAGCCCACCCTGCCGTTTTCCATGCGGCTGATCTTGGAACGGGATGCCCGGATCTCGTAACCGGCCTGGTCGGATGTGACGGCTGCTGCCTCACGAAGGCGCTGCAACTGGTTCCCGAGCATCATGCGCAGCACGATCGGGCCCGGGGTGCCAACAGGCGGTTCGCTGCCCGGCCGAACCGTGCTCATCCTGGCTCCGAAACCCGATGGATCAGTGCTCAACGCACGCCCCCAAATTCCGGATGGCCCGGTGGCGCTACCGCACCGTGAGACCCGCAGCGGGCGCACATGGCACGATAGCACCGCGTGGCCTTACCCGCCGGGACAGCATTTCCCCCGATTTCCGGTAATGGCACGAAATTTATGACGCTGGCGCAACCGGGCACAGGTCGTCGAACTCACCGTTCTTCACTCCGGCCAGGAACGCCACAATCTCGGCGCGCGTGTATATCAGGGCCGGCCCCGACGGGTGCCGGGAGTTGCGCATCGCGATCGCGCCGCCGGGCAGCTCGGCGACCTCGACGCAGCTCCCGCTCGGATTGCTGGCGCTGCTCTTGCGCCAGCGCGCCACTGGCAGCTGATCGGCCGCTGTGGCGTTCGTAGGGTTCATCGTTTCTCCCTGGTCACGAGGTGAGCGCGACGCGGGCAGTCCGCCGCGGCGCCGAAACGATCGTTTGCATATGAAGCCTAACAGAGCGCGCGCATGTGCAGGTGCCTCGTGCAAAATTGTTGATGCATAGATACCGTGCAGCAGCTTTATGCAGAAGCCGGTTGCAGGCGCCCTGTGCATGCGGAAGGATGCGGCTATCCGCGTCCGGCCCCCCCGCGGCGCGGGTGATCGGACGGCGATGACGGCATCCCCACCAAGCCTCGCGGGCAATCCAGCAGGCGCACTCGCTGGCAATCCAGCAGGTGGCCCTGCTGGCAATCCGGTGGGTGGCCCCGCGGGCAATCCAGAAAGCGGCGTGCACGGGTGCTGGCTGGCGCCGGTTGTGGAGATGGCAGCCGCGGCAAGCGGGAACTGGCCGCTGTGGCCAGAACCCGGCCCCGGGACGTGGACGTGCTTTCCGCGGGTCGCCATCCGCTCGCCCGGCGTACACCCGACGCCGGCGCGCGCGGCCCGTGACTTCGCCGTCGCCACCGTGCGGCGGTGGGGCGCCGCGGAACGTACCGACGACGTCGCGGTGGTCGTGTCCGAGCTGGTGACCAACGCGATGTGCCACGCTCTGCCAGATTCCGGCGGGACCAGGGCCCGCCGGAAGGTCCGGCTTGCCCTGCTGCAGCCCGGGCCCTGCGTGCTGTGCGCGGTTGCCGACCCCAGTCGGGCGGCACCGGAGCTGAAAGAGGCCGACGTGCTCGCCGAGACCGGCCGCGGACTTCACGTCGTTGGCGCGCTCGCCGACACCTGGGGGTACACCCAACCCAGCCACCGGGGGAAGGTCGTGTGGGCCATGTTCTCGACCGGCCGGAGGTAGGCGGCAACGGTCTTCCCGGGCGCCGGCGGCCAGGCCTGAGCGGCCGTCCGCCGCGCTGGAAGAATCCCGTTTGCCTGGCCCTGTATCGCGGCCCGCCTGTCAGCTCACCTGGATGACCGACCCGGACGCCCGAAGGCTCTCGAGAGGCTGGGACTCGGGAGCGTGACCGGCCGGGTAGATGTGCACGGTCGCCTCAAGGCGGTAGAGGCCACGAGGCAAGGGCGGGCCGGTCAGCTCGACTGAGAGTGGTTCGTCCATGCGGACGGCTCCTTGCACTGTGCCCAAAGGCCAGCGTTGATCGTCGCCAAGCACGCTGCCAGCGGTGATATCTGCGGCGAAATCAAGGGCTGCAGCCTGCGGCGCGGCTGTGCGGCTGACGCCAAGGATGAAGCCAACCGAGGTTGACTCGCCGGGTGTCAAGCGATGGCTTCTTCGGCCCTCATGGGTGAGACCGAGGTTCTCGACCCGCAGGGAAGAGGAAGCCAGACCCACGGCTAGGTCGGCCGCCCCCCGCCGTTCTCCGGAGGAGCTAGCCGTCTCGGGCTCTGTCGTGGTTGGCGGAGCAGGCGATTGCGAATCGGCAGCTTCCGCAGGCTGCCGTGGGGCCGCGGGCGGTATGTGGCTGCGCACAAGCGCGAGCAGCCTGTCCTCATCCCAGCCTGCCCAGGCTTCATCGGTACCCGACTGGTAGTGGTGCAACTTGGTACGACGCACGCTGTTGTCCACGTCGAGGAGAAGCTCGATGTGGAAGGAGGCGTAGTGCTGATCAGGCTCGGACGGCAAGGGTGGGCCAGCAGGCCGGGCGAGTTGGCGCGCCTGACCGACCCAGTCCTGGCTGGCGATGCGCGCAGAGGATAGCCCAGCCATTCCGGCGAGGCTTGCGGCTATCTCCCCGGGACTGCGCGCGGCGAGATCGTGGTACGTGAGAATTCCCGCCTCGTGGAGACGTCGTTCAATCCCTGCGCCGATACCCGCGATCTTCTGGAAATCATCACCGGCTTTACCAGCAGGCGTCGATTGGGCGGGATCACGCGGAGTCACGGCTCGGCCTCCTGCTCTGATGACCCGTAACTTCTGCCGAAGGCGGGGATGGCCACACGCCGTCGGCATTGTGGTGCCTGCCGCCCCGCCATTTGACGGGGCGGCAGGGAGCGGGAAGGTTACTCGCCCGGGACGAAGACCAGGACCGGGATCTGCGCGAATCCCAGGTAGTCGCCGAGGGGCCTACCCGGCCTGTAACAATCCCCTCTGCGGAGAGTGATGATGACGAGCAGGCTGTAGGCACCGACCCCAACCGTATAGGCAGGAATACGAACTTGCTCTGAGTAACACCGTCGGGTGAAATCGTCGTCTTTGCCGGGGACCGCCGGCACGCTGTCGACGGGCACCCTCCGTCTCGAGTTAGGCAGTGGACCGCTGCTTTGCCCCACGCCATCGACGTCATCGAGGAAGAACCTGAGCTCCCAGCAGCCGGAGATGGAGGCGGCGAAGGCACCGCAGACGCACCAGTTGACCTCGATCAGCCAGTCATCGTCGACCTCCACGACCCGGATCCGCTCGAATTTCCCAGGCGAAATAGTCTCCGTCGGGTCGTACACGTCCATGTTGACGCTCGCGTCGAGCGGATGCGGCGGGGGAAAGTCTGATCCTGGCGTGACGAATCCCGTGACCACTGGGAAGTTCTCTCTGGGCGGGCAATAGGGGAAGCGACCCTGCATTCTTTTCCTGGCCGCTTCCTGTGCGGCCACTTCCGCGGGGGCCGCCGTTCCGGATGCAGCCGTTTCTGATGCGACCGTTTCGGATGTGGCCGTTTCTGACGGTGTCATTTCCGGCG
>Ga0111538_10012890_pt1 | contig 11034 bp, 11 predicted proteins | sample SoiMethybrSBSTD1_FD_79669 | JGI IMG/M metagenome (GOLD analysis project Ga0111538, IMG submission 79669) | Bulk soil microbial communities from a Populus tree surrounding site in Tennessee, USA - Soil MetaG P. TD hybrid SBSTD1 (version 2)... | ecosystem: Environmental > Terrestrial > Soil >... | reverse complement strand
TGCTCGTTCTCTGTGAGAGTGATCGTCTGCCAGGACTTCAGGATGCGCTCGAAGAATGCGCGGTTCTGTTCTGACGGGATCCGCTCCGCCTGGTCGACGGCGACGATTGCGTACTCGCCGGCGCGCTGCGACCGGAACGAGTATGTCCCAGTTGTTGCGGACGACGATGCCGTCACCGGACCATAGAGGGACAGCCACCGGAGGCGATCGGTAGGAATCATCAGGACCCGGGCGCGAACCGGTTTGCCGCCGTCGTCGACGACGCGTCCGGTCACGGCGGCGCCGCGGTTGTGCATGACGATCTCGATCGTGCCCACTTCGCCGCCAGCCTGCAGATCCACAGCGGCGTCAGTGACATCCTTGCCTTTGTAAGTGACCGATTTGACGACCCACCCGGAAGGGGCATTTACGACGTCCAGCACGCGCGCGCCGAACATATCGGGCAACTGAAAGGTCAATCCGTCTTCGACGGTGGTGCTCGTCCGCACGCCGGAGCGTTCGACGCCGTCTACAAACTTTGCGAACACGATCATCGGACCATATCCGGGGTCCCGAGCTGGCGGCGTTGTCGTGCCCTCGAAGACAACGCGGCCGGGGACGGTGATCGTCTTCGACATCGTCAACACAACATCGACGTCGCTCGAGTCGACCGTGATCGGAACCGAGGCCACTTCCAGTTCGCGGCGCTCTGCCGGCCGATGGGGTCCACCGATCGTCGCGTTGATTGTGTAGTCGCCGGGCGTGACGTTGCGCATCACGAACCGGCCGTCGGGCCCGACGATGAAACTCGTCCCAGACGACCCGCCGGCGATGTGTTTTTCGAGACTGACTTGGGGGTTCTCGGCAGGTTTGCCGTTCGAGTCGAGAACGGTACCGGTGACCGTTGACGTCCGCGTCCGTACCAGCCGGATCTCGACGCCGTCGACGTCGGCGTTCTTCACTTCGACAGGCCGACTCTCCACACTCGACATGGCGGAAGGGTGGCACGTGGTCACGGGTTGCTCGACTTTCGAGCGCACCCGCATCGATCCCATGGAGATGAATTCGGAACAGACCGTATAGCGGCCGGGCACCAGCCCGAAGATCCGGAAGCGGCCAAGATCGTCTGTCTCCCGGTCGGGCCCTCCACGGGCGTTCGCATCGACCGCGCGAGCGACGACGCGCACTCGCGCGGCCGGTTCGCCGTCGACATCGACGACGCGGCCGCTGATCGCGTAAGCCCGTGGGAGCGCGATGTCGATCGACGCGCGTTCGTCGCCGCTCTTGAGCGTGATGATCGCATTTTCCGCCGTCGTTCCCGTGTACCGCGCGCCGGCATAGCGTGCGCCAAAGAGCGGCGGTTCAGCACGAACGAAATAGCGGCCCGCGAGCAGGCTCGGGAAGACGTATCGTCCGTCGGCGTCGGCAAGAGTGGCCGTGCCTCTCGATCGGCCGTCCACCGGGGAAGCGGTGACGATGGCTCGCGCGATGGGCTCCCCCGAAATTTTGTTCGTGATGCGTCCTCGAATCGACGCGGTCTCGGCGCGAGAGGCGGCAGGCGGCGTTTGTGCGAGCGGAAGGAGCACGACGACCGCGAGAAGGAGAGTTTTCATCGGATCACCGGGGCGGTTCGAGCTCCGTCAACTTCAGATCGAGCGTCCGATGCTCAGATTCGGCCAGAGTAATCTTCGAAGCCACTTTCGAGAGCGCTTCGAACCCACGCTCCCACATGCTCCACATCCTCGCGGCGTCGTCGGAGCCGATTGCGGCGACGTAGTAATCCCCCGCGCGATGGAGTCCCGTCTGGATCAAGTCATCCTTGACGACCTGCATGTTCGGAATGGTGACCGTTCCGTTCCACCTAGCTGGATCAGCCGGAAGCAACACCACAACGGCGTCCGTCTGCAGTCGGCCGGCAGCGTCGACAACCCGAGCGGCCACGTCAGCGCCACGATCCGTCAGTACGAATTCGATCGCGCGCCTGTCAGTGCCGGGAGCGAAGACGATCGCAAGATCTGTGATGTCCACGCCCCTGTAACGGACCGACTTCACGATCCACCCTTCCGGAAGGTTCTGAACTGCGAGCGCGTTCCGGCCGAACAAGCCGTCGAGAACAAAGCGCAGATCGGGAGTGATGGCAGCGACGGGTGGACGAGACGGATAGGTAAACCGCGACCGGTCGTCGTAGCGCACAAAGACAGTCATGTGGAGCGCCGTCGGTGAGGGAGGGGCCCGTCCTTCGAATATCACGCGTCCGCCAAGATTGGCGGCGCGCGCGGTCGTCACGACCACGCCGGAGAGGTCTCCGGAATTGACTTGGATTGTCGCGAGTCCCACTTCCATGTCGGGATGCGACGACGTGTCTCCAGGATTGGCAGGGCCCCTGATCGTCGTCTGGATAATGTAGTCACCCGGCAGCAAACCTTTGGCGACGAACTGGCCGTCCACGGCCTCCGTCCAAGCGCCGCGACCTCGCTGATCGATATTGACCACACTGACGAAGCCGGAGACCGCCGCTCCCGCGGAATCGACGACGGTTCCAGATAGAGAGAACGTGCGCTGGCGCTGCACGCGGATTTCGACTCCGCTCACGTCGCGCCGCAGCAAGATCGTATCGGCCTGCGAATCGGTCGTTGCGGACGCCGCGCAGGTTCGCACTTCTCGCTCTCCGTCGTCGTACGGCCGAGGATCGGGGCCGTTGGCGACGGCACACACGCGGTAGCTTCCGGGAGGCAGCTCAAACAGCCGGAAGCCGCCGAGATCGTCGGTCGTATTCGACCGGGTTTCCAGACCGTTGTTGATGTTGACGGCCGTCACTTCGACGCTGGACATTGGCTCGCCTGATCGATCGACGACTCGCCCCTCGATCGCGAGGGCGCGCATCAGCGCGATATCGGCGCCGTCGCGAATCTCGCCCCGCTTGAGTGAGACGCGGGGAGGCCTGACGCCCAGTCCAACGCTAACTGTCGTGCCGAAGTAAGCGGGCAGGTGCGTGGCATGTAGCATCGCCGGTCCTGCTCGGACGACGTATTCACCCTCGGCCAATTCTGTGAACGCATAGCGACCGTCACCATCGCTCGCCGTTTCGATGCTCAGCGACGGCTCGCTCGCGATGAGCGTGACGACGGCGCGCGCGATCGGCCGCCCCGTGTCGAGATCGGTAATGCGGCCGCGGATGCTCGCGGTCCCTGGCTTCTGCACTACAGCGGCGTCGCGGAGGGGTACCTGGGTGGCGCCGGCTTGCATCAACGCGAGCAGAAGGAGGTACCGGAACATGCGTTTGCTCGGGCGCGTGGATTGTAACCCGGTGTGCGCGCGCGTTCCCGTACGCCCTGCTCTATACTCAGCCCGGGCAAGCACATGGATTCAAAACCAGTTGTCCTTCTGCGGTATCGCAATGCGAAGAAGCTCTCTCAGAAAAGGCTGGAACAATTGGTGGGTCGGTGGGAGACGGAAGGGCGCGACAGCCCCGCCGTTTTAGAAATCGCCATCAAGAACGGGCGTGCCATCGTTACCGGTTTTGACAGCACAGACGGTGAGCGGTTTCGCGTCTCCGGTGTGCGGTGGGATGGCAAGAGTCTGATGTTTACTACGTATATGCCATCCAGCCGTCACCGCGGTGGCACCGTTTCGTATACCTGCGCCGGGGTTGATGACTCACGAATTGATGTACGCAGAACGATGGGAACGAATTCCAACAGACGAGCCGTCGACGGCTGAGACACGCAAGAAGGGATGGGGCGGTCCCCAAGTTCGCTAGGGCTACCAGAATTCTTGTCCGCATCTTCTGCAAGCGAACGCAGATGCTCAATTGACGGCACATAAGCGAATGAATCGAACGACGGCGTTCGTTGGACTCTGGCTACTGCTCGCCGTACCGGCGGCGACACAGTCCAAATGCACCTTCCCCGGCAAAGCGACCACGTGCCCCAGCCCAAACGGACAGTGGAGTTTGGAATGGCAGGACCCGAAGGGGTCCGGTCCGCATTTGCTGCTCGCGTGGCGGGTTGGTCGCGGCGGCGTTCGCAGCGGCGTAGACTTGCTGACCTTCGACCGAAGCATTGATGTGTTGTGGTCACCGCAGTCAACGTACGTCGCGGTTAATGACCACTACGGAAGTGGCGACACGAACTTGCTTGTTGTCGAGCTTTTCTCAACGTCTATTCTCGTCGTGGACACCGACTTCCAGCGCATGTTGAAACAGCGGCGGTACTATGGGAGCGGGCATCGGCTCTTCAACCCTCTGCGATGGCAAACCGACTCCAAGTTGGTCTTTGAAGTCAAAGAGGACGACGCGGAACCGGGCATCGAACCACGCGGAGTCTTCATTTTCGATGCGAGGAGTCGGACGGTAAAGCGAACGAATTGAGATGAAATCTCTCACTTCCACACGATGCATCTGCCTCGCACTAATCTCACTATCTGCACCGACAATTGAGGGAGTCCGAGATAGAAAGTCGCTTGAACCACATCTTGAGCAAGTGACTGGTCGCGAATCAGTGATCAGTTGCGGTGAGTACGCCATATCGGCGCCTCACAGCAAGGAAGCTCTTCTGAAGTCCCTCGCCTGCGCGGAGGATTCGGTGAGGCAACACAAGCCATCTCGAATCGTGGTGCAGATGCAGGGCGCCGATACGTTTATCGCCCACGGCGTGGTGTCCGATGCCACGGGACGTGTGTTCTTCTTTCAGTACCTCGGCACGCCATGTGGCGGACCGGGGTGTGAAGCGACCTTCGAGAGGAAAGCATGCCGGGTCTCTGATGTGGAGGTGTTGGCCTACGGACCGGGCTATTACATCTTGGGACTAAAGTCGCGCTGAACGGATAACGCTATAGCCCAGTAGGCGATGCCCCCGGTTTTTTGCCTCCCTGTCGAGAGAGTCCTAGCCACACGTGGCGGACGGTTCCGATTCCGTTTGAAACTCGGTGAGGCGGGAACTGCTAACAAGCGGTTGCATCGTAGCGAATTACTTGGACTTCGCCGCTGTCGTTATGCGACGCACGATCTGGTCACCGGCGCAGGTCGTCCCCCATCGTCCCTCGGTGTGCGATTCAAGAGCCAGCAACAGTTGCTGAATTTTGTTTCGTGAGACGACGAGCCAGTCGCGGTTCGGATTCGCCTGAAGGTGGGGTGGGTGTCGGCAGGCGGCGCGATCATGTCCGCATCGGTGGGGCTTGCGGTCAGGCGTCAGCGATTCGTCGGCTGGCACCTGGGCAGACCGTGGCACGCGCACAAATATCACTTTAAAATTGAGTGCGTGGCTGAACGCCGACGATGGCCGCTTGCTCTCGCGACATTGTCGGTCTGGCCGATTTTCTGGTTGCTACTGGCTGCGACTGCGGTTCGGCTGAGGCTTGGGTACTGGCCTTCGTACGATCGCCCAGATCCCAAGAGTATTTCGCCTCTCATTCTGGACGTACCGGTTTGGCCGCTGCTTCTGTTGTCTCCCGTGGCCGTCGTGGCGTCGTTGTTGCTCGCCGCGCGCTGGTGGTACGTCGGCCGGAGTGATTGGAAACTGCATGGCTTGGTAACGGTTGCTTCGTTCGCAATCCTAATCGCGTGGCTGTGGGTCGATCCTGCCGGATTGTTCGAGTGGTGGATCGACTGAATCCGAGGCCAGGCGCGAGGTTCTACTCCTGGTTGCGGAGAATACGGACGGGCGATTGAGAAATGGCAAAAGGGAAGATCGCATGCGACGAAATATCACGACCGGTCTGTGGGCAAGTGGCTTGACCGTGTCGTCGCTGTACGGCTATTACGCCATTGATCACGTGCGGGAGCCTTTGTGGTTCGCCGTAATCGCGTTCGCTCCGGGGTTGCCCGCCTTCGTCGCGACGGTTGTCTGCTGCGACACCGCGCATGGGTTTTCCCCTGAAGGCGCTGTCATCGTCTTCACGATGACGACATTCGTCCTGTGGGCGACCGTGATCTATGTCATTACGTGGTTTCACTCGCGCATTGATCCACCGCCGTCGCTCAAGCCAGAGTAACGGCCGACCGCGATTCCTTCGCGCGTGCACAGGGAGGGAAATGACGGACGAATCAATAAAGAGAAACACTGCCGCTGACGTGCTTCGGCGTTACCGGGAAGACGACCTCGTGGAATTTATCGGTTTGCCCCTGAACGACGTGAATCAGCGCGGCCATTTCGGAGACCGTCCCATCCACATCGCTGCGTTTCGCGGAAACGTCGCCGACCTCAGGGCGTTAATCGAAGGCGGCGCCGACATAAATGCTCAAGGTGACCGCGATTTCACTCCAATGCATAACGCGGTTCTTCACAATCAGATTGATGCGGTGAAATTCCTGCTTGAAATCGGCGTTGATCAAAAGATCCCGAATGACGACGGAAATAGCGCATTGGAACTCGCAAGAATCATGGGCCACGCCGACATCGTCAAGCTGCTGGAGCGCGACGGAGGTGTCAGGTAGTGAATCGTGAACGATTCGATTCCTTCGCGGCTCACCACTCTGACTCCTTCATAGCCGTTCACGTTTCGGGGATTTCAATCGGCTCCAAAATCCGGAACCGCTCGCCCCTTCCGGCGAGGAACCAGAGTCCATGTGCCGCCTCGCCAGGGGCGAACTCCCCGGGTCTCCAGACGAAGAGGGGCCGGCGGGTTCTGCCCTGGCTGGATCCTGTGCAACGACAGCCGGCCAAAGCGTGCAGATCCCCAACCACTTCTAAACCGTACGCATTCACCGGCCTTCCGAAGTTTTCGATCCACGGACGATTCCGTCATGTGCATTACAGGGTCGTCCGCGAGACAGGAGTACTCCGCGGGTGCGGCGCGAATCAGCGGGGATTGGGAACATCACGAATCGGCGTGACAGAACACGTTCCCTCCGCTCCAGAATTGCGCACCAAGGCGTTCAGCCATCGTCGCCGTCCCATACAGAATCTTCGCTCGCGGCGGGAACATATTATGCGTCCAGGGCCACTATGCCGGGGGTGTAATCTGCCAGATGACTACTCAATTCATCGTCCGCCTCGCCATGTTCCTGGCGGTAGTGGCCATTGCCGGTTGCTCTCCGGTCAGCGCACAGCCGCTCACGTTTGCGAGCCCTGAGCAGTTCCTCGCGGACAAGGAAACGGACTTCGTCGCGATCGTGAAAGTCACTCGGGTCGAGAACCGTTGGGTCGTGCTGCCCGATGGGGATCACTTGCCTGTCGTTGTCGTCGATTCCAGGATGGAGGAGGTCATCGCAGGCACGGCCTGGCCGTTGGACAGCGTCCAGTCGACGCTGCAGTTCGACTACAACGACATGATGTTCGAGCCGATCGCACCCCCAGCGATTCCGGATCGGCGTTACGTTGTCTGGGGATTGCGATCGTCGACCGATGGAGAGATCCCTGCGATTGCTCCATGGACGGCCCATCCTCAGGGAGTCTTGCTGATCCGTCGGCAGAACGCTCAGGAGTTCGTGTTCTGGAACGGTAAGGGGTTTGAGCTCACAGCTCTACGTCGGCACCTGAAAAGCAACCCTCGTCTGCCCCTCGACCGGATCGTCGACCCCGCGCTGAGGCTGAAGATCGCCGAGGCTCGCCTCGAAAGCGGCACGTTGGGTGACGAGAAGGCCTTCGTCCGCGGCTTAGTGCTGAACATCGTCGACCCCGAGGGGCAGGCAAAGCGGATCGAGCGCGCGTCGAATGCCGATTCCCGTGGAAACCCGTTTGGGATGAGCGATGCCGACACGACACCCCACGAGCTTTGGTATTCGAGCGTTGCCTTGCTGCGCGACCTGGGGAAGGAGGAGCGTAGACGCGACGCCGCAATAGCGGCACTCACGCCGATCGCCACGACGGCTCGACCCCGGATCCGACTCGCGGCCGCGCTTGCCTTGGTTGACCTTGGAAGCGGAGCCGGCCGAGCAGCATTGATCGCAGGCTTCGATTCCGAGTCCGGGGCCATCTCGAGCGATCCAGCGGACGACATGACGTTCCCCGGCCGTTATCCGTATGACGATTCCTCCATCGCCGCGTGCTCGCACGCGCTGGCGCGTCTGGGGGACCGGAGGGGACTGACCCATCCGAGGGCCGACGTTCGACTTGCGGCGGCGCAAGCCTTCAGGGACACGCCCGACGCAGAGGTCAAGAAGGTGCTCGAAGCTCTCGCAGGCGAGCTGGAGCCGCAAGTCGAGAAGCTCAGAGTCGCCGGCGAGTTGACGAGGCCTCGCGGTGCCGGTGACTTCACAAACCGCTATCCGGATGCTTGGGTGCGAACGCACAGGCTGCTTGCACGCTTCGGCGATGAACTGAGCCTTCGTCTCCTGCTTGACGCCTACGTGCTCGACTTCAAGACGTATCCCGAGGAGCACGCGCCGATCGTCCCGATGGCGCGTCCCTTCATGTCGTCCACTGGACCTTCCCTGGCAGGGGCCATTCACGACGCTGACGCGAGTCCGACCCATTTACTCGAGCGATTGCAGAAGCTGCTTCCGGATCAAATAAAGTGGGCGTCTCCACCATTGAGCGCCCTGCGCGCCTCACTGGACCCTGCGTCGGACAAATCAGCGGAGCCAGTGCGGCAGAAGCCAGCGCAATCGGAAATCGTGAAGCTGCTGGCAGACTCAGACCCGAATAAACGCGCGGAGGCGCTGGCTGCGGCCGGCTATCATCAGTTCGCTGATCTCTTCGACACGGTTCTCGACGTTGCGGCAAACGGTTCCGGGGTGGAGAGGCGCGCGGCGATTTACGCCCTGGGCTTTTACGACCGGGACGCTCCCGACACACTGTTGCGTCACCTCATGGTCAGCCCCGACCTGGAGATCCGCGTGAGCGGATTCGAGCTGGCAACGAGAAAGAACGCCGCCCGTTTCGCGCGTGAGTCGATGGACGTCGTCCGGGCGGTCGTCAAGCCCTCACAAAGCGACCGGCGGTCGACCGCAGCGCCCAATCCGGCCTTGCTTCCGCGAATCTTGTCGCGGCTGGCCCGTGGGCCGCTACCCGCGCCACTTCTGGATGGTCTCGCCGATCCGGACCCGCAGGTGCGGCTGGTCGTGATCGAAGGTCTGGCCCTCGCTGGCAATCTCGACGCCGAACCAGCACTGAGGCCCCTGACCAGGCACCGAGACAGCGCCACGCGCGATGCCGCAGCAAAAGCTATCGAACAGTTGGGTCCGATCGATCGATAGCTAGCGTGAGGCCGGTGTCGAATGACGGTTCTCTATCCGATTGTCCTTTGAAACCGAGGCGAGTGGCGCGTGACCAGGTACGTTGCCCCAGCTCGCGATGAGCGCCTCCCCGTGCGGTGCGAGCGCTGAGCGCCTGATCTGCAGGACGGTTTCCAAGCCGTCCGCCGCAGCCCAAATGGCGTCGTTATGCGTTATCAGCGGCAGTCGCCCCGCCGGCCTTGGCCCGTATGGGACGATGATGTCACTGACTGCACTTCTGCCAAAGGCACGGCAGCTCCACGGGTTCCGCCACTGTCAGAACGCGAGCCCACAAGGGGATGGAATCGGTTCGCCGGTTACGCGCGAGGTCGGGTCATATCCAAGCAACGCCGAAAAGCCCCACGGTGAGCCAAATCGCCCACCATTGATTGTCCGTCAGCTTCAGCACGTGTTCATTCCGTAGTAGTCGCATCCGTCCGGCGACGCCACGTTCGCGCGCCGCCGGGTATCCCCGTTCCCCATACCGCGCTATCGACCACGACGAAGGCGATCCCAAACGAGTCCGGTTATGGCAAGGGCGACTACGAGCACAGGCAATCGAACGAGAGCAAACATCAAGAGCTGAAATGTCCAGTCCTTCTCGTAACCCTCTTCCAAGTCCGGGAGGCTCAGCACCGATTGCACGTACCACCAAGCACAGAGATTGATCAGCAGTACAGAACCTACGAGGTACCGCAGCCACCACGCCCGGCGAGTCAGCGGTCGGCGAATCATAGGTCTGATTATTCGCTTCCCGAATATGTTACGCATGGTCGGGTCGGTGTCCGGCGACGTCTGAGTCTCGGTCGCCGGGATTCGGCTACCTGAGCTATCGAAACCATCTCAGCAACAGTAAGGGTTGGACTTCCGGCGTGGTGTTGACGATATTACTGCCGTGACACTTGGCCCCCGCCACATCACCTGACATAACGCTCTCGCGGTCAGGTTGGCTGCTCCCACAACTCATCGTTCGGTGTGGTCGTGTCGTTGACCGCCGCGGTCCCGAAGACCGCCCGCAAGTCCATTGTCCAGGACGCAGTACGCATGAAGAAGCGACACATCATTCTGCTCGTTGAGGACAACGATGATCTTCGTGGCATGTTTCGTACAGCACTCGTTGTCGCGGGATTTCACGTACAGGAAGCGGCGGATGGATATGACGCGCTCCGCTTATTGGATGAAGAAACTCCAGCACTCGTCGTGCTGGATCTCCGGTTACCGCTCGTTGACGGTCGCGAAGTGCTCGAGGAGATGCGTCAGCAGCAGAAGCGCGTCCCCGTTGTCATCGTGACTGCTTCGGACGACGAACTCGCTGGGTTCGACGTGAAGTGCGTCATGCGAAAGCCGGTCACCCCCGAAAAGCTGATCGCCACAGTAATGAACTGCTTGTCTAAATAACGCTCTCTCGCGCGTGGTCCACGGCCCGACAATCCACGAAAAGCGCGGTTTACGAGGGCTTAATCGGTCGGACCTGTACCTGTTCGCGCTGGACATGATCGGCCGTGATCTGATACTCGACCATAACGAAACCATTCCCGGCTCATTTCCGCCGCCTGTGCCCAGCGGACCCCTGACCGCGTCGAGTCTTTCCCTTCAATCGCGTCCCTGGCTGCTCGGCGCGCGCCCTCGTCGCTGGATAGCGACCGACGAACTTGGGGTCAACCCAGATCGTGTGGGCGTGGCTGTAATTCTCCGTGCGAGCGTCGAACGGATTATCGAACTCCAGCTCCGCTCTGCCGATGTCGTCGTATCCCAGGAACGTGATCGACTTGCCAACGATGGCAGCAATGGCACGTTGGGCTTCGTCGGGTAGTCCATCCAGCAGACCAGACGGAATGGCGACGAGAACTATTTGCTCGCGTCGCGCGGCCTGACGATCTTCGTCATGAGAACCGGATTCT
>Ga0111538_10012889_pt1 | contig 11034 bp, 4 predicted proteins | sample SoiMethybrSBSTD1_FD_79669 | JGI IMG/M metagenome (GOLD analysis project Ga0111538, IMG submission 79669) | Bulk soil microbial communities from a Populus tree surrounding site in Tennessee, USA - Soil MetaG P. TD hybrid SBSTD1 (version 2)... | ecosystem: Environmental > Terrestrial > Soil > Tree... | reverse complement strand
GCGATGTAATCCGTGTCGCCGTCGTTGTCAAAATCGCCTCCCGTCAAACTGTTCCACCAGCCTGAGGTGTGGCCTAAACTTTCTTTTGCCAGCGGTGTAAATGTTTTTCCTTCGTTGTTCTTATAACAGGTTATCGGCATGAACTCTCCGACAATCATCAAGTCCACCCATCCGTCGTTATCCACATCGGTCCATAACGCCGAGGTCACTAAACCTAACTTTATAAAACCTGGCGCTACTGCTTCTGTTACGTTGGTAAACCGGCAGCCCGTTTTGTCGCTATCATTCCGAAAAAGGTAACTGTCCGCTGGCAGGGGGTATTCTCCCGGAACAATTCTTCCACCTACAAACAAATCCAGATCACCGTCCCGGTCGTAGTCTGCTGCTACAACACCGGATCCACTTTGCTGAACCTCCGGCAATGCATTCATCACTTTCCTGAAATTCCCTTTGCCGTCATTCATGTACAGTTCATCCTTATAAAGATCTGAACCTTTTACATGCTCCGATCCTCCGCTGGCAACATACAAATCCGCATCACCATCCCCGTCTGCATCAAAAAGCAAAACGCCCATGTCGTCCGCAACGCTGTCGATACCGGTTGTCGTTCCTTTTTTAAACTTCCCATTGCCCTGCTGTAGATACAAGGCGCCTGAATGATTGCTGGCGCCACCAATATAAAAATCTTCCAGTCCATCGGCATTCACATCCGATACAGCTATGCCCGGTCCATTTTTGCTATGCATGTGCGGAAGGAGTGGTTGAACTTTGAAATCAACAAATTCATTTTCCTGGTGAGTGTAGTCAATTCCAAGCTGACTGGCAACTTCTGTAAAGAGCAACGGAACAGCTTCTGCTTTTTCTTTGGTTTCACTCCGCGGCGCGGCGGAAGAATACCGGAGAACAATTTCCTGGTTTGCTTTTACATCCTTTAACAATTGATAACGTCCATCCGGCCAGATCACTTCCAACGAATCAATCGAACCTGTGTCACCCAAACCAAAATGAAGACCAGGCTCGACTGAGGACAAAAATCCTCGGACAGCCGTAAAGTATTGATATTGAAGATTCCCTTGATACCTCAGGTATACCTTCGTTCCTAACCCTTCACGATTTAACGGTGCGCCTTGAAAATCAACCTTCAAATAATTTGAAGTTTTTTTTGTGAACGTATTGATCGAATTTTTATACAGTGTAGCAGGTGCATCAATATTATTCAGCACCAGATCCAGATCACCGTCATTGTCGAGGTCGGCATAGGCTGCACCGTTTGAAAACCCGGGCGCTGACAGTCCCCACGATTTCGATTGATCACTAAATGTTAAGTCACCGCGGTTCTTATATATGTAGTTGTGCACTTTAATACCAGGAATTTTTTCCAGCATTGCCAGGCGTTCTTTTTTATTTCCCTCCTCGGTTCCCATACGCAAGGTGCGCTCACTGAATTTTATAAAATCGAGGTTGGTAATATCCTGTCGATAACCATTTGTAATGAATAAATCTTTCAAACCGTCGTTGTCATAGTCAGCCAGAAGTGGGCTCCAGCTCCAGTCGGTGGCTTCAATCCCAGCGAGGTAACCGATTTCACTAAACGATCCATTACCATTATTTAACTGCAATGTGTTTCTAATGTATTGCGGCTCATAGCCGAATTTCAAAGTGTTTTCAAATTCGTCATAGTTATTTCCCATGATCGTTACCTTCCAACGCAAGTTGTCTTCGGGAAGCATATCCAACTCGACAATGTCCACTAAGCCATCATTGTTAATGTCGGCAACGTCATTACCCATGGCGTTATACGTTTCATGCTTGAAGTATTGTCTGGCGCGATTAGAAAATGTGCCGTTTTGATTATTGATGTAGAGGAGATCATTGGTAATAAAATCATTCGATACATAAATGTCGGGCCAATGATCCTCATTTATATCACAAACCTGCACACCTAATCCGAAACCTTCAATTAAAATTCCAGCTACTGACGAAACATCGGTAAAAGTCTGATCGCCGTTGTTGCGATACAGTTGATCTGTTGTTGATGATTCGCCTTTGACAGATTTTGGACGCGCTCTGTTGCGGCTATATTCCACAAACGCGTTTCTCAATAGGTAGACGTCAAGATCTCCATCGCGATCGTAGTCAAAAAATGTAGATTGAATATTGTAACCTGTGCCCTGCAGTCCATAAGCGGCAGCTGATTCGGTAAAGGTTGAATTGCCATTATTAATGAACAGAAGATTGTTCATTTTACCTTTCGGCGTGTTACGCGTCCCGGCGACACAGAGATAAATATCCTTAAAACCATCCTGGTTTATATCCACCATGCTAACGCCATTGACCCAGGCTGACGTTGTAACTCCAGCCTGTTCTGTAATATCTTCAAATTTCCAACCAGTCTCCGCGTCAGAAGGATTGCCCTTATTGAGATAAAGTTTTCCGGAAGTCATGTTTCCGGAAAAATAAATATCCAGCAAACCATCATTGTTAATATCCGCGATGCCAACACCCGCCCCGTTGTACAAGTATTCGAAATCCAACACGGTGAGCGTGTCGGTATACACCAGGGTGTTTGCAAACGTAACACCCGAAGATTCAGGGGAAACCGGTTCGAACAGCAGCTCCGAATTATTGGAACATTCAACCAGCGTGAATGCGATGAGAACCAATGTAAAAATTCTAAAAAGGCGGAACATGAATCAATATAAAAAATAAACAGCGAAGGATAGCCTCCGCTGTTTAAGTGCCATTTAGGTTAATAGACCTTCTCAGTACCCGGTAGTTTGTTTTATCAGTCCGGCAGTGCGGTCTATTTCACTTTGAGGGATTGGAAAGACTATGAACTTATCCTGCCACTCAGGTCCAAAGATCGGCGCGCCGATATTCCACCGTGTAATGTCAAACCAGCGGTGTGGTTCAAAGCATAGTTCAATTCTTTTTTCATGCCTTAGATCAGCAAGTGTTGCTGTTCCGCCGAGGGCAGGGAGTCCTGCGCGGTCGCGTATATCATTGATTTGGGTAGTAGCCTCGGCCGCCCTTCCCTTTGCCAATAGCGCTTCAGCGTAAAGGAGCTTCATTTCTGCAAAACGGTAAAGACGTTCATTATTAAAATTGCCCTGGTTGTTTCCTGAAAAAGCACCGGGGACGACATTCCTTTCCCCGCCATATTTTTTAACATTATATCCCGTAGAAGACCAGTCTGGGTCATAAGGCAACTCCAGGAGGCCGCTATTCCACACGTAGTAGGTATCGCCATCTCTATATATAAAAGAATTGAGGCGTTCATCACCGGGCTCAAATTCATCTACTAAATCTTGCGTTGGCGTCCAGTAGCCGAGCTTATCGCCGGGTGCTCCTTCGTCTGCGGTATAATTTCCCGCATCCCAGAACCAGCTACGACCGGATCCTTGTGATGCTTTAAAACTTTCCGAGTGTGTATCATCAAACACCCAGATATTATCATCGGAGTGAGGGCCGCCGAACTGGATTTCGAAAATAGACTCTGCATTGTTTTCATTATCCAATGCAAAGACATCTTCAAGATCTTTTTCTGGGTCGTCTGTATCCAGAAGATGATATGTGTTGCTTGCAATAACTTCCTCGAACGCAGCGATAGCGCCATCCATATCGTTTTTCCATATATCCACTTTTCCTACATATGCTTTAGCTGCCCACTTCGTTGCTCTTCCCGTGTTACCTTCATCCCAGGCTGCAGGTAGTTTATCAAATGCATCATTAAAGTCATCAAGTATCTGTGTGAAAAGTTGGTCTTTTGTTGCATTGCCAACTGCTAAATCATTTAAGCCTTTAGGAGTAGCAAGAACCAATGGCGGAGTTCCCCAAAGTTTTAGCGCTTCAAAGTGGAAGAAGGCTCGCAAAAACTTTGCTTCCCCCTCAAACTGACTTTTCTCGTCATCTGTAAGCTCATTTTCCAGATCCAGATGTTCCAGCACTGTATTACAGCGATAAATACCCTCGTATATCTGTGTATAAATTGCCGCAAAAGGTATATCGCCTGCGTTGATATTGAGGTTATCAGCATTTTTAGAGATCTGATCTGAGCCAGGTTCTGCTTTGGCATCATCCGTTATGGTTACGGTAATCTTCCAATATTCGCCAAACTCACTTAATGTTTCCGTGCTCGTTCCCCAAAAATCCTGAATGGTGGAGTATGCGGCGAACATAGCGCCATCAAATTCCGCAGCCGTCTTATAATAACTGTTTGCAGGAAGTTTGTCCAGGGGCACCAGGTCCAGGTTGTTACAGGAACCAATGCACAGGAAAACAAATGATATTAAAAGTAATTTTTTCATGGTCATGAATTTTTTGATGTTAACATGCATCATTGATACTGTGCTTAAAATGAAACCTGCCATCCAAACTGAAGGATCCTGGGTTGTGGAGAACTACCGGAATCCTGCCCGTTGGACAACGGCGTCTCACCTTTCTGAAAACTGACTCCCCGTGTAACTTCCGGGTCAAATCCTTTGTAGTCTGTAAAGGTCGCGAGGTTTTGAGCCGCTATATACAAACGGAAACGGCTGATCGCCCCTTTTGTAATATCCTGTAGCTTATCGCTGGGAATGTTATACCCAAGTTGAATATTTCTGATCCTCATAAAGCTTGCGTTTTCAATCCAACGGTCAGAATACCGGTTATTAACATTATCGTCGTTTATAGCTAGCCGTGGCATCGAATTGCTCGTACCTTCCGCGGTCCAATACCCTAGTACTGATGTGACAGAATTCTCTGCGTCGCTAAGATCTTCCATCTGCGAGCGGGCCTGGTTATACACTTTTTGGCCAGACACACCCTGCAGCAGGACGCTGATATCAAAGTTCATATACGATGCAGATAAATTTATACCGTAATAGAACTTAGGAATCGGACTACCAAGATCGGTGCGGTCTTTGGAATCGATCTTTCCGTCTTTATTCACGTCTACAAACCGAATGTCTCCAGGCTGTCTGCCGTTTGAAATATTATCGGGAACAGCGGCATCAATTTGGGCCTGGTTTTGATAAATGCCGTCTGTTTTATATCCAAAGAAACTACCGATGGGTTCGCCTACAGCCGTCCTGTGCGTTGCAGCGCCCGATACTCCGGAAATTATTTCAGGAATACCACCCAGGTCCGTCACTTCGTTGTGAACCGTAGTGATATTTCCACCGATGCTGTACTTGAATGCGTTGGCATTGTTTTTATAGCTCACGGAAAGTTCAATCCCGCTATTAAGCATTTCCCCTAAGTTAGCATCGATAGGAAGAAAGAAGCCTGACGTATAGGGTGCGGGATATCCCAGCAGAATATCGCTGGTTGTCTTTCTGTAATAGTCAAAGGTGAGATCGATCTTACCATCGAACATAGCAATATCGGCTCCAAAATCCACCTGTGTACTGGTTTCCCATTTTAGATCTGGATTGGCGAATACGATTGGAGCCGGCCCTCTTACAACGGTCTGTGCACCGGTCCCCACCACATAGAAGATGAAGGGATGCAAAGTAGACATGTAAGCAAAGTTTGTTCCTGTGAATTGGTTACCGGACTGTCCCCAACTCGCTCTGATCTTGACATCATCAAAAATGCCACCCTCCGGAAAGAACCCTTCTTCAGATAATCTCCAGCCTGCAGAAAATGAGGGAAAAGCCTGTGAGCGATTGTCCTTGGCGAATCGTGATGAATTATCCTGTCGAATATTAAACGTGAATAAGTATTTATCCTGGAAAGCGTAATTCACCCGTCCCAGGAAACCTCTTAATGCCCATTGATCAGCTTCATTTGCTGCTCCCACCTGTACGCCGGTCGAAGCAAATTTAATGGCTGGGTTAAACAGGTCACTGCCTTGAATCCTTACTTTGTCATAGCGGAAGTTGGTTTCCTCGTGGCCCACCAAAATGGTGAAGCTATGCTTCCCGGCTGTTTTAGTATAGGTAAGCGTGTTGTTAATGTTTGTTGTTAGTTCAATGGGACGTTCTTGAACAAGCACCGTCGTCTGTGGGAATCCATTGTAGCCAACAGGTCCCTGATAATAATTGCCGTCACCCACGTTATAATCAAGACCTGCCGAAATCCTGTACTTCAATCCTTTTATAATTTCAAGCTCTCCGTAAATGTTACCAATTACTTTACGCGAGACTACATTCGTATAATTATATAATGGATCTGTTCTCATTATCAAATTTACGCTGCTTCCTGCGGGCCCGCGATTTGCGCTGGTCTCAAGATTATATCCTGTTGGATTCGTGGGGTCATATACAGCGAAGAATGGCTGATTACGTGCTGCCTGAAAACCTGAAAAAGTAGATTCTTCCGATTGCACGCTGCGATCAAAGGAACTGATCAAGAGTGATTCTCCAAATTTTAAAAATTTTCCCACCTTAATATCCGAATTCGCTTTTATGGAATAGCGTTTAAAAAGCTGGGCCGGTTCGATTCCCTCTTGTCTCATATAACCTGCTCCAATGAAATAATTTGCTGTAGCAGACCCTCCGCTGACGCCGATGTTATGGCTTTGAACCGAAGAATTTCTAAAAACAACATCCTGCCAGTCTACATCTGGTTTGCTGGCGAAAGAACTGAAATCCCGGTCTCCAGGATTATCACCCGTCTCACCTATTTTTTTTTGTATGTCGATGTACTGGGCTTTGTTTAAGACGTCGAGTTTCTTCCACGCCTGACCTGTTCCAAGATATCCTTCATAGGTGACGGAAGCCGTTCCTTCCTTCCCGCGTTTTGTTGTGACAATAATTACTCCGTTTGCAGCACGGGCTCCATAAATTGCTGCAGCCGACGCATCTTTCAAAACATCGATCGACTCAATATCAGAAGGATTGATACCTGCTAAAGGATTTGACTCAGTTTGGGAACCTGTGTTTACGGTAATGTTGGATGTCTGCACAATTGGCACTCCGTCGATCACCCACAAAGGCGAGTTGACGCCGGCGGTTCCTACGCCCCTGATGCGCACATCAATTGGAGCGCCTGGGTCACCACTTCGGTTCGAGATTTGGATTCCGGCAACCCGACCTCCAAGCAATTGGTCGGGACTCGTTATAGGCTTGGAGGCAATCTCGACATCTGAGGCGCGCAGGCCACCGACGGCACCTGTCAGATCTGCCTTGCGCTGTGTTCCGTAACCAACTACCACAACTTCTTCCAATGATTGGATGTCCGATTGGATCGCCTGGTTAATAATGGTCTGATTGCCAACTGGGGTCTCCGCTGTCACGTATCCAATAAAACTGAATACAAGAACAGCGTTATCGCCCGAAACGCTCAGCGAATAACTGCCGTTTGAATCGGTGCTTGTGCCGACCGACGTTCCTTTAATAATGATGTTTACTCCGGGAAGATTATCACCGGTTGCTGCATCGGTAACTTTGCCTGAAATCGTTCTTTCCTGCGCCAGTGCGAAAAGTGGGGATATCATAAAAAGCAAACACAATAACTCCCGAATAGTAGAATGTTTCATGTGTGGAGGGTTTAAATTATATCAAACTGAATCTCATTTCAATTCATAGGAAGGTAACCAAAGATCGAATGAGTTGCATGAAGTGAAACCACCAATTTATCCACAAAAATGCTCCGCAAACGTTTCGCTAACTTTGTAAAGTCTGTTTGTGAGTCGTGGTTTTTTGAAACGCCCACAGCCATCGCGTTTTAGCAGCGATGTGTGTTGATTTTGTTTCGTCGAATCGCGCGTGTGAGAATGTTCAGAATTGATGAATCCCTTAGACTACTCAAGTTCAATCAGCGCTCTTCATCACTAATACCACGGGCTGAGAATGGGGATTGTACTTAGGGGCAGCTGGCTTAATAAATCCAAATGATTCATGTATGAACAAATAGGCGTGGTGCCAGAATTATTTTATTATACTTCTCGTGCCCAGCACCGTTGCGACTGGAATTCAGAATCTCCAATAACATTTCTGTAGCACGTTGTCCTTGCCTGTAAGGGAATTGCTCCACGGAAGCAAGTGGCGGATTTTCCATATAGTTGCAGACCTGAAGATTCGCAAAACTTACGAAGCTGATGTCTTCATTTATTCTGACATTCATTTTACGTGAATATCGCATGGCATCAAGGGCCACGTAGTCATTAAATGCAATAACTGCGGTGGGTCCCGGTTTTAGCGTAAGAAGTCGTTGCATAGCCCGGCAGGTACTCTCCGCCGAGAGGTCTGAATGAACTATGAATTCCGGATTCAGTTGAACTTGTATAGATTTTAAAGCACGCTCATAACCCTTCATTCGTTCATTGGTAGCCAGCAAATCTCGCGGACCGTTGATTAACGCAATACACCGATGGCCACGCTTTGCTAAAAAGTCAACAGCGTCCAGCATCCCTTCCTCCAACTTGCACGTTACGCTATGCGTTTCTTCACGATCCGGAACACGGTCAAAAAAAACTACGGGGATATCGTATTTCTTAAGATTATCAAAGTGCTCAATATATTTGGTGTTTTTGGCTATTGATACAAGGAGACCATCTACTCGATGGTTTTTCATCGCTTCAACAATTTTTTTCTCGCGTTCGGTACTGTCATGCGATTGTCCCAGCAATACATTATAGTTGTGTTCGCTGGCGTAATCTTCTATTCCGCTAATGGCCTCTGAAAAAAAAGCTTCCGATAAGTGAGGTAAGATCACTCCCAATGTTAACGTTCTGCCCGACTGTAAAAATAGAGCAGTCTGGTTCGGCTCATAACCAAGTTCCAAAGCAACGTCTCTTACCCGTTTCGTTGTTGCCGGACTTATGTCTGTACTATTATGAAGCGCACGCGAAACTGTGGACAAAGACAGGTTCAGCATCTTTGCAATCTCCTTGATGGTAGGCGAATTTTTTTTCATAAAGGCATTCTATATTTCTCCATCTTACACGAACTAACCGTTTTACACGCAAATCACTCGATATCCTTCAGTACAATTGTTTGCTGCCCAACTTTAGTGCCCTGGCGATTAATACCATCGGACAGGGGAGTTTCCATTATGCCATGGTCAGTATAACTTGCCGTCAATATGTACACTCCTTTAGCATCCCCGGCCGGTCTTTCTTTTGTCCGGAATGCTCCCTCAATTCCCGCTATATAATTTTGATAAGGGTCATCGTTGTTGGTTAGGATCCATCGCACAATTTCCCTTACCTGTTCAATCTTCAAATCCGGATGTGGAGGCATTTTTAAGTCGCCCCAGGTTCCCGTAGAACCCTTGATTATTTTTTTTGCCAATGAATCTACTATGCTTGCCTGACCACGGTACCGCTGTGCGACGAGGTCGAACGAAGGTCCAATCAATTTTGTCTTGGCGGCATGGCAGTTAAAACACGTCGACGTACTCATCCACAATAAAGGTTGGTGATTCATCTTTGATCTGTCGAGCAGATATTTTTTAACCTGGGTAGAATCGGGTAAGTATTTAATTACCAGGAGCACCTCATTGTTAGAAATTTCATTGTATTCCGAATTACCATCCTCCGCATCCGAGACACGGATCGAATAGGGGATAACCGAATTCCAATGAAGCTTGCTATTTGTTGATGGCGTTACGATAGTAACCTTTGGCTGACTGTTTTCCACGCCCTTCTGTTGTGAAAGGACAATCCCAAAGCAACAACACATCAATAACGCAAATCCAAATCGCATTAGAATAACTCTAGATCATCTTACGAGCCCACCGTCCTCCCTTGCTTCTCCGCAGCGCGCCTGCGAGAGGGCGCCAGGGATGGGACAACAGACAACGTTTCAATTCAATCAATCCCCAAATCAATAAATATCCTCAGGCCTTGTCTATTTCATTTGCAACGCTGTTTGCCGAACGTGTAGCCGCTTCGGTACCCCAGCTGAGATTATCAGCGTAAGCGCCACAAAAGTGTATCCTGCCATGAGGTTTCATTAAATGCGGCCAAAATTTGTTCAACTCGCCGATAGGAAATGGTCGACGCTCGCAGGTGGAAGCATAAGTCTCCTTTGTCCAGTCCCTGCTCACTGCCTGTTCGATGGTATCCTTTGTTTTGCCAGGATAAACTTCGCGGAAGGCTGCGAGAGCGCGTTGAGGCGAAACACCACCGGGCCCAGTTCCCAATATGATCACGCGATGTGTCTCCACTTCTTCGGCGGATTGCCAAACTCCCCAAAGATCCGGGTGATCAAGATCCATATTGATACTAATTTTATCCTCAAGCCAGAATTTTGAGCTAGCCTGAAAGACAAATCGTTGATATGAGTCGTACGTGATATTTTCAAGAATGTATTGGCGTTCGGGGGGAAAAGCAGGTTGAAGCGGAATGTTTTTGAATGCGGGGGGAGGAATACAATTCACAAAAAAATCAGCCGACATTTCCTTCTGCTCATTGAATTGTTTGTATGTTACCGTCACGCCGGTATCACCATGTTTGATAGAAACAATAGGGCAATTTAGCCACACCCTGGCGCCTAATCTTTGCGCAAAAGCATTTGGAAGTTCCTGGTTTCCACCTTTTAGCCTGAAAAGTTCTGGCGGCGCTAATGGAACTCCGCGGATATTGAGAATGGCCGCATGCCATAATTCGAATAAGGCGGACGAGCTAGCCCCTCCTAACATATCTAAAGCTGTTTTGGAGGCCCCGTCCTTTTTATAGATATCAGCCATGGGAAATTTGTCCCAGTCATCATAGCCGACACCGAAGGGCTGGTACTCGTCCTTAAACTTATTCAGATAAGGCTTCACGTAAAGTGATTCCAGATCCCACCATGGATTCGCAGATAAGTATTTTACTTCCCTTTCATTAAAACCAAATTTGTTTAAGACCGCCGGATCCCTTAACATCTCTTCCGTATAGAATTTGCCATCAATACGTCTCCAGAGGTTTTTACGTCTGGGGTACGGAAGCGCCGTCAGGTTAAACTCTTTAATGTATTGCCAATACCCGTCGTATCCAGGTTTCGTAATGTGTTCCATGCCCCCCTCACCGTATAGCCCATCCGAAAGTTCGTCGTGTACCGTGAAAACATGACCTCCATGGCGCCCCGACGCTTCCATGACAACTACTTCGTGTCCCTTTTT
>Ga0111538_10012888_pt1 | contig 11034 bp, 9 predicted proteins | sample SoiMethybrSBSTD1_FD_79669 | JGI IMG/M metagenome (GOLD analysis project Ga0111538, IMG submission 79669) | Bulk soil microbial communities from a Populus tree surrounding site in Tennessee, USA - Soil MetaG P. TD hybrid SBSTD1 (version 2)... | ecosystem: Environmental > Terrestrial > Soil > Tree... | reverse complement strand
TGGCGGGCGATGTGGCTCGAGCGCCTGCAGAGCATGCCGCTGTTCTTCGAAACTTGGCTCAAGCACCAGCGGCGCGACCCCTATTGGAAGCACGGGTCGGTGTGCGAGGATTACGCGGCGATCCAATGCCCGGTGTATGCCGTCGGCGGCTGGACTGACGCCTATTCCAACGCGATTCTGCGTCTGCTCGAGGGGCTGACGGTGCCGCGCAAGGGCCTCATCGGGCCGTGGGCACACGGGTATCCGCACTTTGCGCTTCCCGGCCCGCAGATCGGCTTCCTGCAGGAGATGCTGCGCTGGTGGGACTATTGGCTCAAGGGCATCGAGACCGGCGTCATGCAGGAGCCGATGCTGCGCGCCTGGATGACCGAAAGCGTAACGCCGGCGAGCCACCACGATGCGTTGCCGGGCCGGTGGATTGCAGAGCCTTCCTGGCCGCCACCGGGACGAACATCTTGGCGGCTGTTCCTGACTGACGACGGACTGCGGGACTCGACGGCACCGTTGACGGCGCGCGCCGTGTGCTCGCCGCAGACCGTTGGAAAATGTGCCGGAAACTGGGTGCCGTTTGGTCGCGGGCGCGATCAGGCGGGCGACCAGCAAGAAGACGACATGCGCTCGCTGGTGTTCGAGACGGCGCCGCTCGTTCAGCCGATCGAGATCCTGGGCGCGGCGATCGTCACGCTCGATGTCGCGTCCGACCGGCCGCTTGCGAACCTGGCCGTTCGGCTGTGCGATGTGCGCCCGTCCGGTGAATCGCTCCGTGTCAGCTACGGCATACTCAATCTCACGCATCGCGACGGACACGAACAGCCCGCCCCACTGGCGCCCGGCAAGCGCTACGGGATACGTGTCCAGCTCAACGATGCGGGCGCGGTGTTCCCGGCCGGCCACCGGGTCAGGCTGGCCCTGTCCACGGCCTATTGGCCGATGATCTGGCCGAGTCCCGAGCAGGCGACGCTGCTGATCTCGGGCGGCACGCTCGAACTGCCGGTACGCCCGCCGCGGGCCACCGACGCGCTGCTGTCGGCGCTGCCTGGTCCGGCGTCGGCGCCGCCCGAGAAGCCGACGGTATTCCGTCGCGGTGAAACGCGTATCGAGCGCATCGACCGCATCGGGCTTGAATTGGGCACGGAAGGCAAGACCCGGTATCACGTCGAGGAGGATGACCCGCTCAGCGCAGTCGCCGAACTGCAACGGACACAGACGATGGCGCGAGGCGCATGGCAGATCCGCATCGAGACGCAGATGCGGCTGTCATGCACCCGCGATGCCTTCCTGCTGCAGGCAAGTCTGCGCGCCTGGGAAGGCGCGAACGAGGTCTGCCATCGCGACTGGGATCGCTCCATTGCCCGAGACTTCTTGTAAGAATGCAAAGGCCAACCAATCAGCGCTCGGCATTGCGCGCGCCGAACCGCCTGGGTTCACGGGCCTTGCCGCAGCGATCTCGTTGGCGATTACCCTGGTGGTCGCGACGCGACCAACTATGATCGCGAAGTGAACGGCAGCGACGCGAGCACGCCGGGTCACAACTGAGCCGACATTCGGCGCCAATGGGAGCACCACCATGAATGCCTGGCGTGCACTCGCTCGATCCGCACTCCTGAGCCTCGCCGCTGGCCTGCTCGGCATGTCGGCGGCCGCCGGCGGGGAGGGTTCGGCCGACATCGGGCCGCAGCCCGCCTGGGGGTACTATGCCGGCGAGCGAGGTCCGCCACCGGGCGCCTACGCACGACCCGCAGCGCGCGGATCGCCCGACCAACGCCAGGGGCGCACGATCCAGCAGCCGAGACCCCGCAGGTAACGGAGATCTGCTACCCGGAACTGCGGGGCGCAAGCGCGTCCCGAGCGCTGAGGTCGGACCGGCCGGCGCAAGCAGCCTATCGCGCCGCAACGGCGCGGCGGCGCGAAGCAACCGGAATGCGCCCCCAGCGCTCGGCGCGCGCTTGCAGCTGGTCCCGGGTGGGGCGCGCTCAGAGCTAGTTCCGGACCCGGGTTCCCATGCGGGTGCGCGTGCTGGTCCGGCGTTCGGTGGACATGCCGACGTTCGCGCGGTGGCTTGGGGTATATCTTGATGCGCTGCCGCTGCGCTTGAGATGACCCGGCGCATATTCGGACGCTCCGGGCGCCGTGCTGGTCGGGCTGTTCTGCATCATATGGCCCGGCGTCTTCTTGACGGTGGCGCTTTGCGCCCAAACCGTGCTGCCGGAGCCGAGCAGCAGCGCCGCCGCCGCCAACGTAAGAATCCTTGAATGCATGCTTCTCTCCTATCCGCCTGAGACGGGACGTGACAGGGAGAAACGCCGCCGGCCTGCTGCATGTTCCGGGCGTGGAGCGACCAAGAGAAATTCGTCGTTGACCGGGCCAGCGAAGGATCGGCCCGGCATCGGCGATGTCGCTCACCAAATGGGGTGCGACAGCCCGAGATGAAGAAGGAACGATTGAGCGCCCGACAGCATGAAACTGAGAAATGTCATTGTTGTTGCTAGGGTAATTTCAGACCAGAGGAATCCCGCCACACTTGTCACTCTCACCATTCGAGGCCCGGCACCAAATCTATCCCACGACGACCAACCGGCACGTCGTACCGAGAATTAACGAACGACGAAGGAGGCAGATTGCCATGCGCAAGTTGATCGCAGGAATGAAGCTTTCCGTTGATGGGAAGGTGGAGGGATCCGAGGGTGTGGCGGACTGGGTAATGGCGTGGTCGGACGACTACGGCCTGACGCCGCAAATAGACGCGTGCGTGGTTGGGGGAGGCATGTACCCTGGGTACGAGCAGTATTGGACGTCGATACAGAACGAGCCGGGCAAGCCCGTCTGGATCACTGGCAACCCGCCCACGCCGGACGAGATTGAATGGGCCCGCTTCGCCACGCAGATCCCGCATTATGTGCTGTCGAGCACCGTGACTTCGGCTCTCTGGCCAAAGACGCGTTTCGTCCGGCGACTTGAGGACATCGCTGCCCTCAAACAACAGCCCGGCAAGGACATTTATCTCATGGGCGGAGGTCGGATTACGGCGAGCCTTATCGATGCGGGGCTCGTGGATGAGCTCCGGCTTATTGTTTATCCGCTGATCGCCGGCGAAGGAAAGGCGCTGTTTGCGCCGACGCAAGGTCGTCGTGGACTCGAACTGCGGAAGGTCGAGCAGCTTTTAGATGGACGCCTGAGCCTGAGGTACGCAATCGGTTGACGGAAGAGGCTAACCTCGAGCTCTCGTGCCAGGAACGCGACGAACGACGACACCCAAGGCAGAGAGCGGTGCTGTGGCTCCTGAAGGACGGGGGCATGCGCCATACTGCCAGGCCTTGTCCCGCCTCGTGCTACCGAGTTGGGCAGCAAAATGGTAGCAGGCTGTTCGCGGTCTGTTGCCGGGCACCAGAGCCAGGCGGCAGAGCGCCTGTCGGCCGGTCCACGGGATTAGGACCGCGGAAGGCAAGGCCAGGATCTTAAGGGGACTGGTATGATCAATCAGGGGCGACCGTAGCGAACGTGAAACGGACTCTGAATCAGTTTGCCGCTGGCATTCTTCACGGTGAAATAACCGAACCCGTCATAGTCACCGCTATCTCGGTTGGAGCGGTGGGTTCGCAGGAAGTCTCCCCAACGCCCTTTTTTCGAACCACTGGGGTCTTCCACAGTCGCAGTCGAGCCATCGCGATACCAGACGACGAAGTCGCCAAGGACTCCGAACGCGGTGTCGGCCTCATCGTTAGGGCCTCCCCACGCGATGGCGATACCGATCTCCAGGTTGGAGTTGACTGCGAGCGCGCTGTAGCCAAATGCGTAATTCGGATTCCAGACTTGCATCTCGCTGATCTTGGTGAATGAAGTGGCACTGATCGTGACCACCCGCGTATGAGGTTGAGGGAAAAACGGGTTATCGCCTTCGTTGCTCTTTGGTGCCATCCAAGAGAACCAAAGCGCGCCGTTTTGCCAAGTTGCACCACTGACTCGAGAGCCACACCGGCCGCACCAATCGACGCCGGACAGAGTTTTTGATGCATAGTTATTTGAATCGGACCACTTCCCGACGCTGACATCGTGGAAGGTATAGTTCGTATTGCCATCGAGCGCTGCGAAGACTTTGATCGTCGAGGTGTCGACATGACCCGCCATGTAGACGCCATTTGGCTGTCCGCCGCAGGGAGCGCTGAACTGGAAAGTGCCGCCAGCGATAGTCAGCGGGGGTGTGAAATCGAAGCCCACCGAAGCGCTCGCGAGATTCGTGACCGGGATGCGCACCACTACGCGCCCTTTACCCACGGCATCAACGGCAACCACAATATTGCGGTTCGAGCAGGTCAGGTGCGGTTGATCGAAGTCGACGCCGGCGACACCAATGTCGCTGGCACGGAAATCGACATAAGACCAAGCGGATTTTGGCTTGGCCTTGACCTCGGCAGAGGAAGCAAAAGCAATCCGGAAAGCGCCATCGCCACTCGCTGCCACCGGACCATGAAGCATACACCACACGAAGAGATCGGCATAAGGAACGTAAATGATCTGCTGGTCGCCAAGCAATCCGCCCGCGAATTTTGGGAACATCGTCGTTGGATCGAAGTATTTGAATGACGCGCCATCGTCGATCGAGACCGCGAGATAGACGTTCCCGTTGACCACCACGACTTCATTTTCCGACCCGGCTCCGCACGGATCGACGGGGATCTTGACTTTTGAAAGCTTGGAGGTGTCGAGCGGTGTGTACGACTTGAAAACGACGTCGCGCTCACCACGCACTGGACCTTCCGCAGGGGCGGGTTGAGTCGGATCATTCTGCTCGGTCCGGCCACGATCCGGGCCGCGGCGAACCGGGGGCATGTCGGGTTCCTCACGGATACGCCGAACGATCGGCTTCTTCGCATATCCGCGGGGGTTAACCTTCCGAACCGGCTTGCGTTTGCCTCGTTTCATGTTTGGCATTTCCGAGCTCCATGGTGCGTCCTGCACGAGAGGTATCCGAACTATATCGCCCGTGCCAGCTTCGCTCCATCAGCGTTCCAGCGGGTTCTCAGGCAGGTGCGCCCGTTACCCTGAGCACCGTTCCGGCACCAACACCGAGGTGCGAGCAATCCGGCGGATTCTTTGCCCTTCGCGCGCGCCGCACGAATGGCCGCGGGCCTCTTGGATTTGCCTCCTCGATGCGCCTCGTACCCAGCTTGGTGCCTTGCGTCTTTGCTCCGGCCAGACCCGCCAGAGCGCGCTCTCGGATCATCGCGCGCAAACGCACCAAGCATCTGAAACATGGCGCGGCCAGACGGCGCAGACCTGCCTAAGCCGGTTGATGCAAGGATAGATCAATTTTCTTGGCATGAAGTTCAGTCAAAAGCCAAGCAGGTCGGCGAGCGAGCGACCAAGGGGTTGGTGTGTATGAGCGTGGGGGCAGTTCCAACACGTTCCAAAAGGGAGAAGGTCAATGGCAGGTCTCGCGCTACGACCGGCCTGAGTGAGCAAGGCGATGGGGAAACGAGATCTGCAAACTTTCGAAGACAACTCCCGCAAGGGCCGCATTGACGCGCGCCACCAGCCCATCAATGCGCTCTATTCTTGTCGGGTGGCGCCGCAAAAAGGTGGCGCCGGCTCTCCCGAAAAATCTCAAAAAAGAAGGGCCGCCGCGAGGGGCGTCCCAACCGTTAGCGGTGGAAGCGGCCTACGGCTCGCGTTCAATCAGCGACGGCGGTTCGTTCGCAAACGGAGAGATTGCCGCCACCGGCCTCCTCGTTGGCAGCCAATTCTGCAAGCTCGGTTGCAGCCCTGAGTTTGCGTGGCGCAAAGGAAGGGACGCACTGCGCGTCCCAAGTGGAGCTTTTCTTTCAGCTCAGGCGCGGGTCGCAGCGGCCACGCATTCGAGCATGGGAGGCCCACGACGCCAGAACGCCGGCCGGCTTCCCTCGTCCCCCACGATCAAGCCGGCCGGCGTCTCGGCGCGGGGGCGGGAAGCCTCGGCGCCGAGCTAGAGCTTTACCCGAAGAGAAAACGGGCCGGCACGCCATTTGACTTGCGGGCATCTGCCAATGATTTTATCGCGCGTGCCAGATGGCGCGGGCGCATCCGCCGATGCCATGCCCGGAAGGCGCCGTAGGAACTGCGCTGGGCGCCACCTCAGACGATGGCAACGCTCGGAACCCCGCAGGACGTCACTGCACAGGAACTGCGCTTCGAATGCTTCTTCCCGATGGACGATCGCACGGCGAACAAGATGCGCGCCTGGGGATCGAAGCGCCGGTAACTCGGCACGCAGCGCGGCCTCAAGGCCCTCGCGCTCCAGCGCCCTGCCGGTCGCTTCCGCGCAGGCATGGCTCAGGCTGTGTTGAGCCTTGCTGCCAACTATCTCCCAGGTAGTTGATGCGACGACCGGCCTCGCCTCAGTCTCTCGAGATCCGCAGAGAGGATTTGGCGCGAGGCGATTCATGCATGATCTTATCGGGCCGCTGGTCTTGTTCGCCGCTGCAATGACGTTGACGCCGGGGCCGAATGTCGTGCTGGTCACAGCCTCCGGCGCGAACTTCGGCTTCCGCCGCACGATTCCACAGATGATCGGGATCACGCTTGGCTTCGGCTCCATGGCTGTCGCGACGGGACTTGGCCTCGCTGGCCTGGTCCACGCCGAACCCCGCGTGCATGCCGCGCTGAAATACGCCGGTGCGGCCTACTTTCTCTACCTTGCCTGGCGGATAGCCCGAGCCGATGCCGTCGGCGCTTCCGGGCGGGCGAAGCCGATCGGTCTCATCGAGGCGGCGCTCTTCACCTGGATGAACCCGAAGGCCTGGGTGTCCGCACTCGGAGCCCTTGCAGCCTACACCACGGTGGGCGGCGACGTGCTGCGGGAGACCTTGGTGATCGCGGGAGTGCTGGCGGCGTTCTGCCTGCTCTCGTGCGTGATCTGGGCCGGTTTCGGCACCGCAATCGGGCGCTTCATCGCCAAGTCGCGCGCTCGCATGGCGTTCAACTGGTCCATGGCGGGCTTGCTCGTCCTCTCCTTGATCCCGGTGTTTTGGTGATGTGAAGCGGCAGGGGCTTCTGTGACAGACGATCGCGCGAGCTTCCCGGCCGCATCGAGCTCGTGCGCTCATCCGCTGACGCACGACAGCTCGGCTTTTGTCCGCATGATCGCCGGCCACCGCAATCGAGCCGGGGCGCCTCCAGCCACCGCAATGCGGCGAGGCCTGGCGCGCTACGGCGTGTGCGGCCTGAGAGAGCAGGTGACAGTTCGTACCGGACACATGGGTAACACCTCCCCCATGCAATTTAGGTACAATCCGTTACCTATATCCCCGGGGCCCGACACAGCGTGGAGTTGGCGCCGCAGCGCAGATGAAACTGATAACTACGTTTCCGCTGGAGCACTACTAATTTTCCACCTTCGGCCCGCGGACGCCGCCGGGTGCATCCGCGGCTCGCCAAAGCCACGACGATTGATGCAAGGCGCTCTGTAGGTAAGGGCACGCCCGCTCGTCGGTTGTAAGGAGAAAGGCAAAGCCGGTCGTGACCCGTTTCTGTCCTTCCGCCATATGGGCTCGGATGTCCGGGTCGGGTGGTTAGCGGACCTCTGGTTATTCGTCACACCGACAAGGCGGCGCGCAGGTCTTGCCCAATCTCACTTACGCGTAACGGCGGTTCAAGCTATTCTGAAGAACCCGGGATGGAAATCTTGCAGCATGGCGAAACTCGTCTTCGGAATGAACCAGTCACTGGACGGCTACGTCGATTACCAGGAATTTGCGCCCGATCCCGCGCTCTTTCGTCACTGGACAGAGCAAGTGCGCGGCCTGACCGGCAGTGTGTACGGTCGCCGCATGTACGAGCTAATGCGATATTGGGACGAAGACCATCCTGAGTGGAGTGCGGAACAACACGAGTTCGCGGCGGCCTGGCGGAGCCAACCGAAGTGGGTTGTGTCGCGCTCGTTGAAGTCAGTCGGCCCCAATGCCACGCTTGTTTCGGAGGACATCGAGGCAGTGGTACGTGGCCTGAAGGCTCGGCTCGTTGGCGAGATTGCAGTTTCCGGGCCGGACCTAGCAGGAAGCCTAACTGACCTTGGTCTTATTGATGAGTATCGACTCTACTTCCATCCCGTCGTGCTTGGTCGCGGCAAGCCATTCTTCGCCGGCCCCCGGCCGCCGCTCCGCCTTGTAGCCAGCGATCGAATTGGCGAGGACGCGATCAGGTTGACGTACGTTCCTGCCTAATCCTGATACGAACGCCGAATGCCACCGAAGGCCACCTTTCGTGCGACAACGAATTTTTGCCGACGTGGCCCGGCGTAGCGGATCGCAGGAAATCGTAGATTCGGCGGAAATGGCGCGCCCGAAGAGATTCGAACTCCTGACCCCCAGATTCGTAGTCTGGTGCTCTATCCAGCTGAGCTACGGGCGCTTTTGCCGCTATCCACGGGCACCCATGAGGCCCGGGGCGGATCGGCCGCTTTAGCTATAGCCTCGGCCGCGGCTTGGCAAGCAGGCTCGGCACCAGATGACGCGGCCTCGCTCCGGCCCGTCTTTGCGAGCCGATGGCGAAGCATCCAGCACGGCAGTGCCGGACTTTGAACTGCTTCGTCGCTTGCTCCTTCAAGAAGAAAAGCCGGCACCGAACCCGCGCCGGCGCGCCATTTTCATCCAGGTGGATCGGTCGCCAGGACGATGTGCAAGCGCGCCCCGCGAAATCCGCTTGCGCCGGCCGCGCTATCGCGGTTCGTCGTGCGCGCGCGGGCGGTTCGCGATCCGGTCATGCATGTCGCGGATCATGCCGCTGGCCGTGGTCTGGAACAGGCACGGAATGATGGCGTGCACGAGCGCCGCGCACCCCGCACCGAACAGGCGCGCCGCGAAGCCGAGCGCAAACAGGAAATGCTCGCCATAGGATTCGTCGACCGCCTGCGGATGCGACATGAACAGCCGGTGCAACGTGGCTTGCAAAGGGGACTCCAGCGCTTTGGACTAGGTTCGCCAATCTAGCGCGACTCCCGTCATAGTTCGTCCCAAACATCATGTGGATGGCGGTATTTCGGTGGAAATTGGACGACATTCGATGATATTATCGGGACAGATGAACACCGTGGATCGAAAACTTCTCGATCTCCTGCAGCGCGACGCCAGCCTGTCTCTCGACGACCTCAGTGAGCGGGCTGCGCTGTCGCGCAATGCCTGCTGGCGCCGCGTCAAGCGGCTGCAGGATGAGGGGATCATCAAGGCCCGGGTCGCGCTCCTCGACGCGCGCCGCATCAATGTCGGCCTCACCGCCTTCATCGCGCTGCGCACCACCGAGCACAGCGCCGAATGGCTCGACGCGTTTTCCCGAGCCGTGCGCGACATCCCGGAGATCATCGGCGTCTACCGCATGACCGGCGACGTCGACTACCTGCTGCAAGCCGTGATTCCGGATGTCGCCGCCTACGACGACCTCTACAAGCGGCTGATCGGCAGGATTGCGCTCGCCGACGTATCGTCCTCGTTCGTCATGGAAGAGATCAAGGCAACGACGGTGTTGCCGCTCGACTATGCGCCGCACAAGCGCGGGTGAGTGGGCACGTCGGTCAGCTCATTATCCTGTTCGCGACGCCGAGACTTGGCGGCGCGGAGTCATCCGCCTCGCATCGCGGAGCACGGGATCACGCGATCGAGCCGAGCCGCTGACAGGTGAATTCCGCGGCCTGCGCAGGGGTAAGGCGTCTTCGATCGATTTGGCCATCACCTGGCCGGCTCCAATCGATTCCATCTTTCATTTTAGAGGCTTTGATTCTTGCCTCGGCGCCGTCCGCTTATTCTTCACGGCTACCCGACGCGCTGCCGCCAGCGCCAATCGCGCCCACGCGACGAGCTCGTCGGGTTCGTCGAACAGCCGCTCAGGCGCGCGCCAGAAAGAGAGGTCAATGGTGTCGCCCTGCTTCTCGTAGTTGAGGGGCGGAAAGGTCTCGGCTTCCTTGAAGGCTGCCCGGTTGTCGTCATCAACCCGGAAGTACAGCGTGTTGTCCCTCACCATCCCAAGCATGAACCCGTCACAGAACACGCCGGTCTTGCCGAACATGCGCCGCATCGTTATGCGCCCGAGTGGAGCGAGCTGCTCGCGCAGGAACTCGGCAAAGCTGTCGCTGGCAACCATGCTCATTCCCTCAACGATGCTGACTCGAATTCGATTGCAGTGCCCGGCATCGGCGCGAAGCTGCATCACCTCCGCCTGAATCGCAAATAGCAGGGCACGCGGCCTGCGCGCACCGCCTTGGCCTCATAGCGGGTCGCCGCAAAGCCCGGCCACGGCCGGCGCCAATCGTCGGCGCGTTGCGCGCTCCACTCGAAATCCGGCGAGCGGATGAGCCGCACCAGCGTCCAGGCCGCGTAGTCGGGAATGTCGGTGACGAAGCGGAACTCGCCGCCCGGGCGCAGGACGCGCGCAAGCTCGGGCACGCGCGCGGCCTGCACGAACCGGCGTTTCCAATGCCGCCGCTTCGGCCAGGGATCCGGGTAGATCAGGTCGATGCCGGCGAGCGACGCCGGCGGCAGCCACGCGATCACGTCGGTCGCGTCGCCCAGATGCAGGCGGACGTTCGACAGCTTGCTGGCGACGATCGCCGCCAGTGCCTTCGCCATGCCGTTCACGAACGGCTCGCAGCCGATGAAGCCGACGCGCGGATGCATTTCCGCTTGCGCCGTCAGATGCTCGCCGCCGCCGAAACCGATCTCGAGCCGGATCTCGTCGGGCGCGGGCGCAAACAGCGATCGCAGATCGGGGGGCGCGGAGCTTTCGAGATCAAGCGCCAGTTGCGGCAGCAGCGTCTCGATCAGCTCGGCTTGGCCGGCGCGCAGGCGGTGCCCCTTGCGGCGGCCGAAAAACGCGCCCTGCGCGGACGGTTTCGAATCGATCATCACGCGCCCGTCGCACTCGGCCACCCCGTCATTGCCTAGGAGCGCCAGCGACGAAGACCGTATGTCCCTTTTCTTGCGGAGGCGACTCGCCCTCGATGCGAGTGCGAGGGTTGCCCGGATGGCCGGGCAGAGCCTCAAGCAAGGAGGGCGAGTCATGGAGCATGATAGC
>Ga0111538_10012886_pt1 | contig 11035 bp, 10 predicted proteins | sample SoiMethybrSBSTD1_FD_79669 | JGI IMG/M metagenome (GOLD analysis project Ga0111538, IMG submission 79669) | Bulk soil microbial communities from a Populus tree surrounding site in Tennessee, USA - Soil MetaG P. TD hybrid SBSTD1 (version 2)... | ecosystem: Environmental > Terrestrial > Soil >... | reverse complement strand
TGCGCCACGGCGTTCTCGTCGCGGATGTCGACCTGCATCGCGAGCGCCTTGCCGCCGGCCGCTTCGACCTCGCGGGCTGCGGTGTGAATGGTGCCGGGCAGCTTCGGATGCGGCTGATCGCTCTTCGCGGCGATCGCAACGTTCGCGCCGTCGCGCGCCGCCCTTGTACCGATGGCCAGGCCGATGCCGCGCGAAGCGCCGGTGATGAAGAGGGTTTTGCCTTTGAGCGTCATGGCGGCTCCGCGAGGATGATCGGAGCCAGAACGCTACTCTAGCCGTGGAGCGCAGTCCACGCCGTTCGAAGAATCAGCAAGCTGACGATCACGATGAACGCCTGACGCACGAAGGCGCTGCCGCCGCGCAGCGCCAGGCGGGTCCCGACCAGTGCGCCGGCGATATTGCAGATCGCCATCCCGACGCCGACGTGCCACAGCACGAGACCGTGCGCTGCGAAATAGGAAAGTGCCGCGGCGTTGGTCGCGACGTTGATCGCGCGAGCTGCAGCACCGGCGTGCAGGAAGTCGTAACCGTAACAGCGCACGAAGACGAAGATCAGCAGGCTGCCCGTGCCCGGGCCGAAGAATCCGTCGTAGAAACCGATAGCCGCAATCAGTGCAGCGCCGACGACGTGATGCGAGCCCGAGAAAGCACGCGGCGCGTGCTCGCCGCCAAGATCCTTCCGCCACAGTACATAGATGAGCACCGCCAGCAGCATGATCGGCACGAGCGGGCGAAAGATGTCCGCTGCGACCACGCTCGCGAGCCGCGCGCCGCCGACGGACAAGGCGAGCGCGAGCAATGCGAGCGGCAACAGAGCACGCCACGGAATGACGACCTTCCGCGCGTAACGTGCAACCGCACTGATGGTGCCGAACAGGCCGGCGAATTTGCTGGTCCCGAGCAGCGTCGCCGGCGGCACGCCCGGATAGACCGCGAACAATGCCGGAATCTGGATGAGCCCGCCGCCGCCGACCATCGCGTCGATCAAACCCGCAGCGAACGCGGCAACGAGCACCAGCAGGAGATCGACGGAGAATTCGGGCACGCCGCAAGAATACCGGTATATTGGCGCTCAAATAACGACCCGGGGAAACCAATGCGCGCACCGCTCCAAGCTCTGCTGCTCGGCTGCCTGTTGCTCACGGGCAGCCCGTCGTTCGCCCAGGACGTCTGGGATCAGGTCGAGCATCGCTATGCCGACTCCAACGGCGTCAAGGTCCACTACGCGGTATTGGGCGAAGGTCCGCTGGTGGTGATGATCCACGGCTTTCCCGACTTCTGGTACACGTGGCGTCACCAGATGCGTGCGCTCGCGGATCACAAGTACCGCGTCGTCGCCGTCGATCTGCGCGGCTACGACCTGTCGGACAAGCCCAAAGGCGTCGAGAACTATGCGATCCCGCTGCTGGTCGGCGATATCGCCGCGGTCGTCAAGGCCGAGAAGCAGACGGACGCGATCATCATCGGTCACGACTGGGGCGGCGCTGTTGCCTGGAACGTCGCGATGACGAAGCCCGAGATCACGCGGCTGCTGATCATCTGCAACCTGCCGCACCCTGCCGGCATCGCGCGCGAGATCGCCACGAATCCGCAGCAGAAGAAGAACAGCGAGTACGCGTTCAACTTCCAGAAGCCTGACGCGCACAAGGCGCTGACCGCCGAACGGCTCGCGGGCTGGGTACGCGATCCTGCGGCCAAGCCGCGCTACATCGAAGCGTTCAACAAGTCCGACTTCGAGAGCATGCTGAACTACTACAAGGCGAACTATCCGAAGCCGGATGCGCCGCCGCCCGCCGCCGAAGTGCAGTTCCCCAAGGTCAAGGTGCCGGTGCTGATGTTCCACGGTCTCGACGACCAGGCGTTGCTGCCGGGCGCGCTCAACGGCACGTGGCAGTGGGTGGAGAAGGACCTCACGATCATGACGATTCCGGGCGCGGGCCACTTCGTGCAGCAGGACGCGGCCGAGACGGTGAGCAACACCATGGTGGATTGGCTGGCGCGGCACCAGAAGTAGCGAGCGGAGCGCGTCATGAAGAAGATCCTGATCGGCGTCGGCGTGCTGGTCATCGCGGCGCTGGCAGCGGCGTACGTGAATCGCGACAGCATCGGCATGATGATCGCGTTCAAGCGCCTCAAACCCGAGCACCCTTTCACCGAAGCGCCGCAACCTGCCGCGCCCGACTATTCGCTCGCCACGAGCTGGGCGGCTCTGCCGGATCGACAGGACGATGCCGATGCGCTGCCCGGCGGCGATGTGCAGGACATCCAGGCGACTGCGCAGGTCGACGTCTTCTTCGTGCACCCCACGACGTTCTTCGGCAAGGGCTCGTGGAACCAGGCTCTCGATGACGCCTCGACGAATCAGCTCACCGACACGTTCGTACTGCGTGGCCAGGCGTCGGTGTTCAACAGCTGCTGCAAGATCTACGCGCCGCGTTATCGCCAGGCGACGATCTATTCGTTCATGGACCAAACCGGCAGCGGCACGTCGGCGCTGCAGCTCGCCTACGAAGATGTGGAGCGTGCGTTCGACTACTTCATCGAGCACTACAATCAGGGGCGGCCGTTCATCCTTGCCTCACACAGCCAGGGATCGCTGCACCTTCGCAAGCTGCTGGAGAAGCGCATCAACGGCTCGCCGCTGCGCAAGCGGCTCGTCGCCGCGTATCCGATCGGCTTCGGCATCGATCGCGTTGAGCTGGCGAAGGCCGTGCCCGATGTGCCGGTGTGCGAATCCGCCGAGCAGATCGGCTGCGTGGTCACGTGGAATGCCGTCGGTCCGAAGGTGCGGAAATGGGCCGACTCGAGCCAGAGCATCTGCGTGAATCCGCTGACGTGGCGCACCGACGGTGCGCCGGCGGACGCGTCGCTGAACCTCGGCAGCGTGTCGTACGCCGGCACGTTCGAAGGCACGCTCGCCGACGTCAAAGGCGTGCCGCAGGATTTCGTCGACGCCAAGCCGATCCTGGAGACCGGTGTCGCCGACGCGCAATGCGTCGACGGCATGCTGCTGGTGAAAGAGATCCACTCGAAGTACTACGGCGCGCGCCCGATGGGACAGGACAACTACCACATCTACGACTACAACCTGTTCCACATGAATCTGCGGAAGAACATCGAGGGCCGCGTGGCGAAGTACCTGGAGAGGGTGGCAAGCGCTGCTGGCGAGGGAACGAAATAAGAATATCTCGGAATTTCCGAATTCCGACCTTGGCGTCTTGGCGAGAGTCATTTCTTCTGTTTGAGCCCGACGTCGGACGCGAATCTCCGCAGACGCAGTGGGAATTGGCAGCTTCCGCCCAAGATCGCCAAGACCGCCAAGGAAGAAGGGGAGAATTCCGACTTCCGAGGTTCAGAACTCTGAACTCTGAACTCTGAACTCTGAACTCTGAACTCAGAATTTCCAAACTCTTACCTTGGCGCCTTGGCGATCTTGGCGAGAGATATTTCCGTCTCCCATCTCCTCCGCTACCGCCGTCTCACCCCAGAATCGCTTCTCTCTTGTACAAGCGAATCGCCAGCCCCACGAACACCGCGCCGAGCAGCAGCGTGGTCCCGGCCGAGATCAGCGCGTGCAGCAGCGGGATCGCATCGCCGCGCATCAGGCTCGTCGCCAGCAGATGCTGACTGAGACTCGGGATTGTCATCAGCGTGGCGCTCGGCTTGGTGCCGTTCACGACTGCGAACATGATCGGCGCGATCGGCAACAGCATCACGACTGACAGCCACGACTGCGCCTCGCGATTGCTGCGCGTGAACGACGCCACCGACGTCATCAGTCCCGCGCCGAGCGGCACGAACGGCAGCATCACCGCGAACATCGCCAGCACGACGCGTGGACCGAAGTTCGCAGACATGCCGAGCGCTTCCAGCGGGATGAACTGCAGCACGATGCCGAACGCCGTCAGCGTGAGCAGCAGCGAGATCGACATGAACGCCGACGTCGCGAGCATCTTGCCGACGATGAGCTCGGCGCGATTCACCGGCAGCCCCAGCAGCGGCTCCAGCGAGCCGCGCTCGCGCTCGCCCGCGGTGGTGTCGATCGCGAGATAGAAGCCGCCGACCAGCATCGACATGAACGAGAAGTACGTCATCATGCCGAGGATCAGCAGCGAGCGCCCAGCCGGCGTCGCGACGTCGAGCGTGCGTACGTCGACCGGTTGCACGACCTCCGGACTGATGCCGCGCACGAGCAGACGCAGCGAAGCCAGCTGTCCGCCATACGCTTCGAGCAGGCGCCGCGCGCGTTCGGCGCTCCTGCTCGTCTGCTGATTCGCAGTGTCCACCACCAGATCGAGCGGCGCCGGCTCGCCGGCCTGCAGCCTGCGCCCATACTCGGCGTCGATGAGCAGCACCAGGTCTTCCCGGCCGGCGCGCACTTCGGTGATCGCCTGATCCGGCGCCATCGCGACAGTCCTGATCTCCGTGCCGTTCTCTTCCAGGAAATGCAGCAGGTTCGGCGCGTGCTCGCTGCCGGAGACCGCCAGCTTCAACGGCTTGTCCTGGCTCTCCGCGACGCGCTTCGAGGCAAGCGAAGTCGTCAGGCCGAAGATCACCGGGGCGAGCAGCACGCCGAACAGGAACGCCGACAGGATCACGCGCCGGTCGCGCAGGTTCTCGAGCATCTCCTTGGCGAAGACGATCCGGACTGCGCGCGTCATGCGGCCACACCGCCGTCAGCGGCTCGCACGAACGCTTCTTCGAGATCCGCCGCGCCGGTTGCGGCGAGAATTTCCGCCGGCGTGCCGCGCACGACGACGCGGCCGTGCGAGATGATCACGATGTCGTCGCACAACGCCGCGACTTCCTGCATGACATGACTGGAAAACAGCACGCAGCGCCCGGACGCGCGCAGCTGCCGGATCAGCTCGCGCAGCATGCGGACTGCGTTGACGTCGAGGCCGTTGGTCGGCTCGTCGAGAATGATCGTGCGCGGTTGATGCACCAGCGCGCGCGCGAGTGCGACCTTCAGTCGTTCGCCCTGCGAATAACCCTTGGCGCGCCGCCCGGCAACCGCACCGAGCCCGAGCCGCTCGATCAGCTCGTCCGTGTTGCGATCGAGCTCCGCGCCGTTCAGCCCCTGCAGCTTGCCGTAGTAACGAATGTTCTCGCGGCCGGTGAGGTGCGCATACAAGCCGCTCGCGTGCGGCAGCACGCCGAGCGAGCGACGAACCTGTAGCGATTGCTCCAGGCAATCGAAACCGTCGACGACTGCGCGCCCCGCATCGGGTCGCAGCACTGTGCTCAGGATGCGCAGCGTGGTGGATTTGCCGGCGCCGTTGTGACCGAGCAGCCCGGTGATGCGGCCATCCTGCGCTTCGAAGGAGACGTCGCTGACCGCCTGCACGGCGCCGAACTTCTTGCTCAAGCCCCCTACGCGGATCATGGCGCCGTCGCGCTCCGCGACAACATGAAAGGCGCCGGCCCGATGGTCCGCACGCACGCGTCCTCGAGACCGGCCACGGTCCCCGCCGCAATGAACTCCGCGGTGAGCTGCGGAATGCAGCCGGTCGCGAGCTGCCCGTGCCCTTGTCCGGCGGCGACCAGGTGCTTCCCCTTTTGCAGCCCCTTCATGATCTGGTCGGCATAACGCCGCGGCGTCACGGGATCATCGGTGCCCGATAGAACGAGCGTCGGCACGTCGCTCTGCAGTGGCTTGCCGAAGTCTGCGTCCACGGGGCCCCGCGGCCACTCTGAGCAAGCCGCGCGCATGCCGCTCATGAACGCTGTGCCGAGGTAAGTGTTGGCGAGCGCTGCCTCGGTGATGTTCTCCTGATCCCAGCGCGGTGCGTCTTCGCTGCAGACGACAGCGAACTGCATGCCTTCCGCGACCTGCTCCTCGACGTTGCTCTGAATGCGCAGGTACTGCGCCGCCAGCGCCTGCGGCTCGTGCAACGACTGCGCTTCGTGAATCAGCAGCGGCAGCGTCGAGACGGTCTCATCGGCGTAAGTCAGCAGGCGAATCGCGGCGCCCATGCGCGCGACATCGAGCTTGGTCGTCGTGAGCACGCCCGTCAGCGGATGCGGGATCGAGACCGTCACCGGCTGTTTGCGCAACTGCTCCTGCAAGGCCGTGAACTGCGCGGGAATTTGCGGAAACTGCCGCGCACAATCGGCAGTGCGCGCGCAGCGCTGCAAGGCGCTGTCGATCGCATGCTGCGCTTCGATCGCGACTTCGGGCCCCAGCGCGACTTCGGCCGGCACTGCACCGTCGAGAATCGCCGTGCGCACGCGATCGGGATAGCGGCGCATGTAGTGCTGTGCGACTCGCGTGCCGTAGGAGATTCCGTAGAGATTGACCTTCTCGTAGCCGAGCGCAGCGCGCACATCGTCCAGGTCGCGCACGGCGATGCTCGTCGTGTAGTAGCGCGGGTCGCCAGGGAGCGACGCGCGACATTCGCGCACCAGCGCCTGCAACTTCTGCGGATCGGCTGCCGAGAAATCGGAAGCGTCCGGCAGGGTGCAATCGAGGCGGTTGGAGCGACCGGTGCCGCGCTGATCGACCAGCACCAGGTCGCGGTCGCGCCGGATGCGTGCGAACGCCGGGCCCAAGCTCAGATAGAAATCGCTGGCGGCCTGTCCGGGACCGCCGCTCAGGATGAACAGCGGATCGGCCGCCGGCTTCAGGCGCAGCGCCGGGATCTTGGCGACGTACAGTTGCAATTCTTTGCTATGCGCGTCATCCCGGTTCTCGCGCACGCGATACCAGCCGCATTGAGCCGCGACGCTGCCGCCGGTCGCGGCGCTTTCCAGGCGGCAGTCCTTGAGCGGTAGCGGCGAGTCGGCGGATGCAGCACGGATTGCGCTGCAAAATATCCATGCCACTAACCCAGGAACCTGTACCCGCATGCGCTGTCCGGACGTTGTAGTCGAATGCATCGGCGACAGTTTGATACATTCGCACGCCTGTCGGGGAATCATCCTATGGAGTCGCAATGAGAATCCGAACACTGCTCACCACGGCGCTGCTGGCGGCGCTGCCGCTGACCGGGGCGCTGGCCAAAGATGCCGCGCTGGCCAAGGCCGTCGCCGATTCGAACCGCACGCCGGGGCTGGCCGCGCGCGATCAGTATCGGCATCCGCAGGAAGTGCTGGAGTTCGCCGGCATCAAGCCCACGATGACCGTGGTCGAGATCTCGCCGGGCGGCGGCTACTGGACCGAGATCCTCGGCCCGTACCTGAAGGACAAGGGCACGTATTACACGGCGCTGGTCCCGCCAGGCGCGAGCGAGAACGCGAAGAAGGCTGTGGACAACTGGACCAAGAAGCTCGCCGACAACAAGGCGCGCTGGGGCGATGTGAAGCTCACGGAATTCGGCAAAGGCAGCTATGACATCGCGCCAGCCGGCTCCGCGGACCTCGTCATCACGTCGCGCAACGTGCACAACTGGATGGGCGCGGGCTTTGCGGACGAGGCATTCGCCGCGTTCTACAAGGCGCTGAAGCCGGGCGGCATCCTGAGCGTCGAAGAGCATCGCGCGTCGGCCGATCAGCCGCAGGATCCCAAGGCCGCGAGCGGCTACGTGCGCGAAGATCACACGATCGCGCTGGCGAAGAAGGCCGGCTTCGAGCTCGTCAGCCGCTCCGAGGCGCTGGCGAACAAGAAGGACACGAAGGATTGGCCGAAGGGCGTGTGGACGCTGCCGCCGACGCTCGCGCTCGGCGAACAGGACCGCGACAAGTATCTTGCCATCGGCGAAGCCGACAACTTCCTGCTGAAGTTCCGGAAACCGAACTAGGACCCGACCATGGATGAAGACGTCAAACGCTGGATCTACTGGGCGATCCCGGTCATCGTCGTGATCGGCGCGGGCGTCGCGTACTACTACAACCGCAAGGGCAACGAGCCCAAGCCCGAGCCGGCGGCGCAGGTGCAGCCGGCGCCGACGGTCGCGCCGCCAGTGAACCCGATCGACCAGGACGCGCAGGCGGCGAAGCCGCTGCCGGACCTGGCGAGCAGCGACGCCGACGTTCACGAGTCGCTCGCCGGCGCACTGGGCCGCTCGCTCGAGCAGGTGCTGGTGCCGAAGGACATCGTGCGCAACGTCGTCGTCACCATCGACAACCTGCCGCGCAAGAAAGTCGCGATCCAGATGCGGCCGCTCAAGCCGACGAGCGGCGAGCTCGTCGTCGCAGCGGGCGGCGAGCCGACGCTCAGTCCCGACAACGCCGAGCGTTACGCCGCGCTCATGACCGTCGTGAAGAACGCGGACGTGGGGCAGGTCGTGTCCGTGTATCGGCACTTCTATCCGCTGTTCCAGCAGGCGTACGTCAACCTCGGCTATCCCGACGGCTACTTCAACGACCGCCTGGTCGAAGTGATCGATCACCTGCTGGCGACGCCGGAAGTGACCGGCCCGATCAAGCTGACGCAGCCGAGCGTGTTCTATCAGTTCGCGGACCCGTCGCTCGAGGAGCGCTCCTCCGGCCAGAAGCTGATGATCCGTCTCGGGCCCGAGAACGCGGTAATCGTGAAACAGAAATTGCGGGAGCTGCGCAGGGAAGTCGCCAAGCAGCAGAAGGGGCAGTAGCAACGACCGGTAGTGGGGAAATGGCATGCACAAGATCGCGCTGGTGCTCGCGATCGCCGCCGTCGGCGAGGGACTGCTTGCACTTCATCTGGTGCGTCAACTGCACGAAGAGCGTGAGAGCGCGCAGGCGCTCCAGGCTCGCGTAACCGAGCTCGAGCGGCGCGCGCCGCAGCCAGCAGCCGGAGCTGCGTTCGCCGCTGTCCCAACGCAGCCCGCAGCTGCTCCGTTCACAGTCGTCACTCCAAGCGCACCGGCGCCATCACAGGAACCAGCGCGCCAGCAGGAGCCTGCCATACCGACCGAGCCTGAAGCGGCGGAGATGCGTAAGCAGATGGCCGAGAGCTACGAACGCCAGCGTGCCTTGCTGCGCGACCCGGAATATCGCGAAGCGATGGTGGCGCAGCAGAAGATGATGCTGATGCGCATGAATCCCGACATCGCCAGAGATCTCGACCTCACGCCCGAGCAGATGGATCGGCTCTACACGACGATGGGCGAACAGTATGTACGTTCGATGGAGTCGCAGGGATATCCGTGGGCGGATGCCACGACGGACCCGGAAGGAGTGCAGCGGAAGATGGAGGAGGCGAATCGCAAGTCGGGCGAGCAGCTGCAGGCCAACCTGGCGGAGATCAGAAAGGTGTTGGGCGACGCCAAGTTCCGCGAATTCGAGCAATACCAGAACATGGCCGCGGCGCGCAGCGAAGCGAGCCACATCCGCGAGTCGCTCGCTACCGCCGGCGTGCCGCTCGACGACGATCTCGCGATGCCGCTCGCCAGGGCCCTGCACGAGCACCAGCAGAAGCAAATGCGGGAGGCGGCAACCGCCGCACCCGCGGATGGACAATTAGTAGCGCGCGCCGGGTTCATCAGTAATCCGGAGAGCTTGATCACAGTCATGAACAGTGTAGCGAACCAGCAGGAGCAGCTGGACAGCGTAGAGAAGTACCAGCGCCAGCAGCGCGAAGCCCTGGCGCGCGTGCTGTCGCCGCAGCAGCTCAAGGTCATCGAAGAGGAGCAGGAGTCCTCGCTGCAGCTCCAGCGCGCGCAATTGCGCATCATGCAGACGCAGCCGGAAACGCAGTCTTCCAACTGAAGGCGGGGAGAGTAGACGATGCGCGGAAAACTACTGGCGAAGCTGCAGTTCGCGTCGCTGGCGATGCTCGCACTGGGTGCGTGCGGCGGGGGCTCGCAGCCACCTCCGCCACCCCCTGCAGCCGCCAATCCGCCGCCGCCCACCGCTGGAGCGACGGGCAACGATGACCCGGCCAATCCCGCATTCATCGGCCGCATCTGGCGCTCGTCGACTTCGGGCAATCCGCTCGGCACGATCATCATTTTCCTGCCGGACCGCACCCTGCTGATGGACTCGTGCTTCGAGACTTTCCGCGTCTCGAAGTGGGGCGTGGCCGGCAACCACATCCGCTGGCTCGAAGACACGATCCCGATCGAGGCGGAAGTGATCACGCCGAGCCCGAACGAGCTGACGCTGCGCATCCCCGGCCGCGATCGCGATCAGACTTACGTCGCGATGACCGATCCGTGGACCTGCCCGGACATGCCGAAATAGATCGGCATCAGCGCGCCGTGGCCTGAGGCCGCGAGCGATTCTTCCAGCGAGGGCGGCGATTCCGCTGCCCCTGCGGCTGCTGCTTCGCATGTGAGTGTGCGTGCGGACGCGACTCGGGTTGCCGCTGCTGCTGCGCCGGTGCCGACTGACGTTGTGGCTGCGGCTGTGGCTGCGCTCGCTTGAAGTGCGGCATCGGCAGCTGCGGAATCGGCTTGCGCAGCACTTTCTCGATGTCCTTCAGCAGACCGATCTCATCCTGCGCGACCAGCGACACCGCGACGCCCGTCGCACCCGCACGGCCCGTGCGCCCGATGCGATGCACGTAGTCTTCCGGCACGTTCGGCAGCTCGTAGTTGACGACATGCGGCAGCTCCTTGATGTCGAGTCCGCGCGATGCGACTTCGGTCGCGACCAGCGCGCGCACGTCGAAACGCTTGAAGTTGGCGAGCGCCTGCGTGCGCGCCGACTGGCTCTTGTTGCCGTGGATCGCGGCAGCTTCGATGCCGTCCTCCTGCAACTGCTTGGTCAGGCGATTCGCGCCGTGCTTGGTGCGCGTGAACACGAGCACCTGCGACCAGTCGCCGTCGTGAATCAGGTGCGACAGCAATGCGCGCTTCTGATCCTTCGGCACCATGTAGGCGCGCTGCTCGACGGTATCGACCGCAGCATTGCGGCGCGCGACTTCGATCTCGACCGGCTGATGCAACAGGGTCTGCGCGAGCCGCCGGATGTCGTCGGAGTAGGTCGCCGAGAACATCAGGTTCTGGCGCTTGCGCGGCAGCAGTTTGATCACGCGGCGGATGTCCGCGATGAAACCCATGTCGAGCATGCGATCCGCTTCGTCGAGCACCAGGATCTGCACCTGCGACAGATCGACCGTGCGCTGCTGGGCGTGGTCGAGCAGCCGGCCCGGCGTTGCGACCAGGATGTCGGT
>Ga0111538_10012884_pt1 | contig 11038 bp, 10 predicted proteins | sample SoiMethybrSBSTD1_FD_79669 | JGI IMG/M metagenome (GOLD analysis project Ga0111538, IMG submission 79669) | Bulk soil microbial communities from a Populus tree surrounding site in Tennessee, USA - Soil MetaG P. TD hybrid SBSTD1 (version 2)... | ecosystem: Environmental > Terrestrial > Soil >... | reverse complement strand
GACCCCTCGGCAGGGCTCCCCGCGCGGCTTCGTGGCGTGATCCAGAGATCGGCGCGGAGCGTGGAGTCGGCCCATCCTTCGACGGTCACGCGGAACGATTCGACGAGCGACGCCATCCCCCAGACGATGCTGAACGCGAGGAGGAGTGCGGCCACGGAGACGCCGAGCCTGCGGCGCGCCGCGAGCGCCGTCGCGTACGCCAGCCGCCCGGCGGGGGACCAGAGGCCCTCGAGGGGCCTTCGGAAGACGCGCACGAGCCCCACGAACGCGGGAAGCGCGAGCAGCCCGCCCGCGAGGAGCGCCGCCGCGGCGGCGATGTAGCCGCGAACGCTCCCTCCCATGCCGTCGGGACGCGCGATCAGGTAGAGCGCGAGCACGAGCGCTCCGAGCACCGCCGCGACGCGGCGGTAGGACCAGGATCGCTCGGCGCGACCCGGATGCTCCTCGCGGAGGAACTCGAGCGGGCGCACGCGGAGTCCCTCGCGAAGGGGACCGATCGAGGCTACGGCCGCCGACGCGGCGCCGAGCGCGATGCCGGTCAACCAGTGGCTCCCATTCAAATCGACCACACCCATCGCGCTCCGGGCGTAGAGATCGCCGACCGTGCGGCTCACGAGGCGAAGCGCGCCTTCCGAGAGCGCGCGTCCGAGGAGCACGCCGAGCGCGCCGCCGAGGAGTCCGACGACGATGCCTTCGGCCCCCAGGAGGAGCGCCACCAATCCGCGCGACGCGCCGAGTGCGCGGAGGAGGGCGATCTCGCTTCGCCGCTGGAGCACCGACGAGAGGAGCGCGTTGTAGGCGAGGAGCATCCCCACCACGAGCGAGATCAAGGAGAGCGCGCGGAGATTCCGGCGGTAGGAGCCGAGCATGCGCTCCACCTGGAGCGATCGCTCTTCGGGCGGCTCGACCTTCAGGTCGGCCCACGTTCCGGACGCCTCCAGGAAACGCTGGATCTCTTCACGCAGGGGTTCCACCGCGACACCCGGCGCCGGCTCGATGTCGATCCAGTCGAGCTCGCCCACGCGGCCGAACTCCTCCTGGAACGGCGCCAGGTCCATGAGTGCGACCGTGGCCGCCGCGGACGTGATCGGGCCGCTGACGCGAATGGGATGGATCTGGAAGCGGTGGGTCCGCGTGCCGACCACCACGGTGATGGAATCGCGCGCGCCGATCGCGTGCGCGAGCGTGAGCGGCACCCAGAGCGACCGCCGGTCGAAGAGCGTCTTCACGTTGGCGCGCGGATCCTCCGCGACGAGCCCGCTCGAGCGCGGCCGCTCCGAGCGGCGATTCCCCTCGCGCTCCGCCTCGACGAAGCGAGGATCGCCGATCAGATCCACGCCGAGGATCGTGAAGGGATACCCGGTGGGTCCGCCGGCGCGCGCCGGCGCTTCGAGCGTGGGACGAAGGAGTGCCTTCCCCTCGAGCGGCTCGAGGGCGACGAGCACCGACTCCGGCAGCGCGAGGGGAAGCCGGTGCACCCGGAGCTGCGCGGGGCCGGCTACGGCGCGGGCCGTGCGCGTGAACGACTGGATCGACGCCTGTACCGCGAGATCGATCCCGATGTACACACCGACGCCCGCGGCCACGCCGAGGAGCGTGAGGAGCGTGCGTCCATAGTGGCGGCCGAGCGGACGGAGGCCGAGCGCCGCGAGCAGCTGGCCCAGGGCCACGCTAGTGGATCTCGGCGATCCGGCCGTCCACCAGGTGGACGCGCCGGTCGGCGATCGAGGCGGCGGCCTCGCTGTGCGTCGCGAGAACGAGCGCTGTGCCATTCTCGCGTGCGAGCGAGGCCAGGTGCGAGAGCACGCTCTCGGCGTTCGCCTGGTCGAGATTTCCGGTCGGCTCGTCTGCGAGGACCAGCTTCGGATCGTTCGCGAGCGCCCGGGCGATGGCGACCCGCTGCATCTCGCCGCCGGAGAGCCGCCCCGCCGGGCGGTCCGCTTTGTCCGCGAGGCCGACCTGCGCGAGGAGCTCTCGTGCGCGAACGTTCACCTCGGGCCCTTGCTTTCCGCCCAGCCAGAGCGGGAGCGCCGCGTTCTCGAGCGCGCTCAGGTAGGGGAAGAGGTGGAAGAACTGGAAGACGAAGCCGAGCGTCTCGCGGCGAAGCTTCAAGAGCGACTCTTCGGGGAGCGACTCCACGCGAGCGCCGTCGATCTCGATCGAGCCCGACGTGGGACGGTCGAGCGTGCCGATCAGGTTGAGGAGGGTCGTCTTGCCCGAGCCGCTCCGTCCCAGGAGCGCGACCACCTCGCCGCGCCCGATCGCGAGCGAGACGTCGGTGAGCGCGCGCACGTCTTCGCCCGCCGCGGGATAGACCTTCGCGACAGCGGTGAGCCGGGCGATGGGTGAGGGATCCGGTTGCTCGGCCGGGCGCCGATCGTCTCCGGCAGACCTGGCCATCTCAGAGCTGATTGTAGTTGGGGCCGCCGCCACCCTCGGGCGGGACCCACGTGATGATCCCGTAGGGGTCGGCGATGTCGCAGGTCTTGCAGTGGACGCAGTTCGAGGGATTGAGATGGAGACGGATCTTGCCGTCTCCGTTCGCCGGGAGGATCTCGTACACGTTCGCCGGGCAGAAGTGCTGGCAGGGATTGCCGTACTCCTTCCGGCAGCGGTCCACGCAGATGGAGAGGTCTTGCACCAGGAGATGGCTCGGCTGATCCTCCTCGTGCTTCGTCCCCGAGTGGTACACGTCGTTCAGCTTGGTGAACGTGTGCTCGTTGTCGTAGCGCTTCTGGGTCACCTCGAGGGACACGGGCGTGACGCCCGTCTCCGCGAGCGTTCCCATGCGCGACGGGCCCGGCTTCCAGCGCGGGCGCTCGCCGAGACCGAGCCCGCCGGTCACGAGCTGGAGCCCCGCGTCGAGCATGCCCATCCAGAGCCCGCGATCGAATCCCTGGTGGAAGTTTCGCACGCTCCGAAGCTCGGCCGCGGCCCAGGAGTCGAGGAATCGCCGGTCGTACGCGGCGAGCGTCCCGGCGTCCTGCTTGCCTGCGACCAGCGCATCGAGCGCGGTCTCGGCGGCCATCATGCCCGACTTCATCGAGAGATGGACGCCCTTCAAGCGCTGCGAATTCAGGAACGCCGCGCTCTCGCCCGCGAGCATCCCGCCGGCCCAGGAAAGCTTGGGCATCGAGTACCAGCCCCCCTCGGCGATCGCCTTGGCGCCGTAGGAGAGGATGGTGCCGCCGTCGAGGAGCGCCGCGACCATCGGGTGGCGCTTGTACGCCTGGAACATGCCGTGCGGATCGGTCGTGGGATCCCGGTAGTCGAGCATCGTGACGAAGCCGACCGCCCAGCGATCCTGGTCCATGCCGTAGATGAATCCGCCTCCGAACGTGTTCGCGTCGAGCGGGTGCCCCATCGTGTGGATGGCGCGCCCCTTCGGCACGCGTCCGGCCGGCATCTGCCAGACCTCTTTCACGCCTGTGGCGTAGAGCTGCGGCGCCTTCCCTTCGTCGAGAAGCAGCTGCGGCGTGAGCCGCTTGGCGAGCGACCCGCGCGCCCCCTCGCAGAGGACCGTGATCTTGGCGCGGATGTCGGAGCCCGGCTCGAAGTTCGACTTCCGGTTTCCGTTCCTGTCGATCCCCTTGTCGCCGGTGCGCACGCCGACCATCTGGTCGCCTTCGAAGAGTCCTTCGACGGCAGGCATGCCCGGGAGCACGTACGCACCCGCCGCCTCGACGAGACCGCCGAGCCATTGCTCGAAGTGGCCGAGGGAGATGATGTGGTTGCCGTGGTTCCGAAGCGGCGGCGGCAGGATGGGGAAGCGGAATTGGCCCTTCGATGTGAGGTAGTAGAGATCGTCGCTCGTGACGTCCGACTCGATGGGCGCGCCCTTCTCGCGATAGTCGGGGATCAGCTCCCGGACCGCGCGCGGATCGAGCACGCAGCCCGAGATCCCGTGCGCGCCGATGGCGGAGGCTTTCTCGAGGACCGCGATCGAGACTTCGCCGAGGCCCGGCGTGCCCGCGGCGGCCGCGCGCTCGTTGTGGGCCTGCACGAGCTGCGTCAGGCGGAGCGCGCCGGCCAGTCCGGCCGGGCCGCCGCCGACGAAGACGACGTCGACGTCCAGCGTCTCGCGGTCGCTCATCCCAGGGGAGTCCGGAGCTCCTCGAGCCGCATGACCGCCGTATTGGGCCCCGGAGCGTGCTTCAGGCCTTCGAGGTAGCGCTCGGCGTCGAGCGCGGCCATGCAGCCGCTACCCGCGGCCGTGACCGCCTGGCGATAGATCCGGTCCTGCACGTCGCCGGCGGCGAACACGCCGGGGATCTCGGTCATCGTGCCGTGCTGCGTCACGATGTAGCCGGCCAGATCGAGCGAAAGCTGCCCCTCGAAGATCTTGGTGTTGGGCTGGTGTCCGATTCCGATGAAGACGCCGTCGATCTCGTGCTTGGTGAGCGCATTCGTCTTCACGTTGCGGAGCGTGACGCCCGAGACCTTGCCGTCCAAGTCGTGGATCTCGACCACGTCGGAATTCCAGATGAAGTCGAACTTGGGATTGGCGCGCGCCCGCTCCTGCATGATCTTGGACGCGCGGAGCGTGTCGCGCCGATGGACGATGGTGACCGAGCTTGCGAATTTCGTGAGGAACGTCGCCTCTTCCATTGCGGTGTCGCCGCCACCCACCACGAAGAGGCGCTTCTGCTTGAAGAAGAAGCCATCGCACGTGGCGCACGCGGAAACGCCGTGCCCCAGGAGCTTCCCCTCGCTCGGGATGCCGAGGAGCTTGGCGGAGGCCCCGGTCGCGATGATGAGCGCGCGCGCCGTCAGGACACGCCCCCCGGCATGGATCTCGAACGGGCGTGCACGCAGATTGACCTTCTCGGCGTCGGCCTGGAGGAACTCGGTGCCGAATCGCTCGGCCTGGGCCTTCATCTCGGCCATGAGGGCCGGCCCCATGATGGCGTCACGGAAGCCGGGATAGTTCTCGACCTCGGTGGTGGTGGTGAGCTGGCCACCCACCTGAACCCCTTCGATCACAAGAGGTTGAAGCTCCGCCCGCGCGGCATAGATCGCCGCCGTGAGCCCAGCGGCTCCGGAGCCTAGTATGATGAGGTCTCGGGTCTCAGGCATGGAACATCGGTCCTCTCCACGGGTTAGATGCCATGGGCCGTCGAGGAGGTCGAAACCGGGCCCGAGTCGTCGCATCCAAGTGTGAGTTCATCGGATACTAGGCAAACGGCGTTCCCGCTTCAAGGCCGCCCGGCACCCATCCCGCAGGGAAGGAGCTGTTTCCATGAGGAAACTCGCATCGGCATCCATTCTGGCCCTCGCGCTGGCCTTCGCGACGGCCGCATCCGCCGCCCCGGCCACCTGGACCATCGACCCGAACCACTCGGAGGTCGGCTTCTCGATCCGGCACTTCTTCAGCAAGGTGCCCGGCACCTTCGGCAAGTTCTCCGGCTCCGTGGTCTACGACCCTCAGAAGCCCGAGAACTCGAGCGTCAAGGCGGATATCGACCCCGCCAGCATCGACACGAAGAACGAGAAGCGGGACAACCACCTGCGCTCCGAGGACTTCTTCGATGTCACCAAGTTCCCGGCGCTCACGTTCGTGAGCACGAAGGTGACGTCCGCGGGGGAGAACAAGCTCAAGGTGGACGGCAACCTCACCATGCACGGCGTGACCAAGCCGGTGACGCTCGATGTCACGTTCCTGGGCGCGGGCCCGTCGCGTGAAGGCGAGCAGCGCTCGGGATTCGAGGCCACGGCCAAGATCAACCGGAAGGACTTCGGGATCCTCTGGAACAAGACCCTCGATCAGGGGGGCACGATGCTCGGCGACGACGTCGACATCAGACTGAACGTGGAAGGCGTGATCCGTCCGGATCAGCCGGCCTCGCCGCCGAAGTCCTGATCGCGGTCGGAACGCTCTAAGGGCGCGCCTTGCGCGCGTCCGGCTCCATCGTCCGCCGAACCCAGGCCGACACGCGCTCGATCATCTCGAGCAGCTGCGGCGGGGTTCGGCGGATCTTGTCTCCCGCCTGGAACGAGTGCCCCGCGTTCTCGATGATCGCGAGCTCCGTCATCTCTCGCGGTCCCCACGACGCGAGCGTCCGTCCTTCCTCGAGCGGCACCGAGCGGTCGCGATCTCCCTGCACGACGAGAAAGGGAATCGTGAGCGATGCGGCGGCGCGATGCAGGTCGTACGCGGCGCCGCACTTCACGATGTCATCGTAGATCTCGGGTCCCAGCTCGAGATCGGCCCGCGTTCGAAAGTCGCGGACGATGTGGGGCCTGTGAGCGCGCCAGGCCTCGAAGGCGGCCTCGGGCCAGACACCGATCCGTGACGGCGCCGCGAGCGACACGACCGTGCGGACTTCGGGATGGGATGCGGCATAGAGGAGCGCCATCGCACCGCCCCGGCTGTGGCCCATGAGGCCGAGGACCGGATCGCCGGCATCGAGCCTCTGGCGCAGCCATCGCGCCACACGATGGATGTCGTCGAGCTCCGCCGCATAGGTGTTCTTCCGGAAGCGCTCGCGCTCGGTGAAGGCGCCATCGGGGCCGGCAATGCCCGAGCCCGACATGTTGAAGGCCGCGACGGGCGTGCCCTGCGTCGCGATGGTGGAGGCGAGAAGCGGGATGAAGCCCCAGTCCTTGTAGCCGCGAAATCCGTGGCAGAGGAGAAGGGCGCGGGGTGAGGCCAGGGCAGCGGCGTAGAGATCGCCGCGGAGCGGACCGCCGTCCGCTCCCTCGATCTCAAACGGCTCGGGCGACGAGATCACGAACGAGGTCGGGCAGGACCTGGATGTCTCCCTCGACGAACGGAAGCTCGTGCAGATCCGTGGGGTCGACCCATCGGATCTCGGCGCACTCGATGGGGCGCGGCGTTCCGGCGCGAGCGCGGCAGAGATGGAAGTAAAGGGTCACCGTGCGGTCGGGATAGACGTGCGTGAGCGCACGCCAGAGCGGCCCCACCTCGACATCGATCCCGATTTCCTCGCGCATCTCGCGCCTCAAGCACTCCTCGATCGTCTCGCGATCGTGGCGCTTGCCCCCGGGGAACTCCCACCGTCCCCCCTGATGATCCCCGTCCTGCCGCCGCGCGATCAGGACGCGCGCGCCGTCCCAGATGATGCCGGCGGCCACTTCGTGGCGGCGCACGGTTCGGGGCGGACGGTCCGGCGCCATCAATGGCTCTTCGGGACCGATGCCTTCTTCAGCTCCTTGTCGAAGAACCGGCTCGTCCGGGCCCATGCGTCCTTCGCGTAGTCGGGCTTGTAGGTACCGAAGGGATTCGTGGAGTTCGCGAATGCGTGCCCGGCGCCGGGATAGATCTTGAAGTCCACGCTCTTGCCGGCGGCGCGGAGCGCGCTCTCGAACGCCTTCACCTGCTCCGGGCTCGGGCCCTTGTCCTCGCCTCCGAAGTTGCCGAGCACCGCGGCCTGGATCTCCTTGATCTTGGCCGCGTCGGTGATGGGAGCGCCGTAGTACATCACGCACGCGCCGATGCCCGGATCGGCCGCGGCCAGGCGGATCGCGTACTTCCCGCCCATGCACCACCCGACCGTGCCGATGGCCTGCGCGCGAACATCCTTCCGCGATCGGAGGTAGTCGGCCCCCGCGCGGAGCGACGCGATCGCGTCCTCATCGACGAGCCCGCTCATGTATTCGTGGGCCTCGTCGTTGTTCTTCGCGAGCTTGCCGCCGTAGAGATCGACCGCGAGGGCGACGTAACCGAGCGCGGCGAGGGCGTCGGTGCGCCCCTTGATCCAGTCGCTGATACCCCACCATTCGTGGACCACGATCACGCCGGGATGCGTGCCGTCGCCCTTGGGAAGCGCCAAGTAGCCGCCGTTCGTGCCGGAGCCCTTCGGGAACGTGATCCTCTCGCCCGCGTTTGCAAAGGAGGCGATGAAGACGGCGAGTGTAAGGACGAGCGAGGCCAGCGTGCGATTCATGTCACGGCTCCTTCGTGGTCGAGGGATCAGTGTCTGTGGAAAGAGCATACTCGATCTCGGCGCGCGTCTTGAAATCGCGCTCCCGGTCGAAGGCGTGGAGGAGGGCGCCGTGCGCGGCGCTCCCGCCGATGCGTCCGAGCGCCCAGGCGGCATGGCCGCGAACCGTCGGATCGGGATCGGCGTGGAGCGCGCCGGCGAGCGCGGGGATCGCGCGCTCGTCACCGACGTTGCCCAGCGCGACGGCCGCGTTCCGGACAAAGCGATTCCGACCTGCGCGGCGAAGCGCCGTTCCCGCGAACCGCTCACGGAACGCTCGATCGTCGAGGGCGAGGAGCGGGATCAGCTCCGGCGTCTGCTGATCCGGGCGCTCCGCGAACTCGGGCAGCGCGGTTGGCGTCGCGAATCGGTTCCAGGGGCAGACTTCCTGGCAATCGTCGCAGCCAAAGATCCGTGTGCCGATTGCGGGCCTCAGGTCGAGGGGGATCGGTCCTTCGTGCTCGATCGTGAGATAGCTGATGCAACGGCGCGCGTCGAGCTGGTACGGAGCGGTGATGGCGCCGGTGGGACAGGCGGGGATGCACCGCGCGCACGTCCCGCAGTGATTGCCGGCGGGACGCGACGGCGGGAGCTCCAGGTCGGTGACGATCTCGCCGAGGAAGCACCAGGATCCCGCGCCCTGGCGGATGACGTTCGTGTTCTTGCCGATCCATCCGATCCCGGCGCGCTCGGCCCAGGCGCGGTCCAGCATCGGTCCCGTGTCGACGTAGAGCGCGAACCGGACGCCGGGCTTGAGGCGGCGGATCGCGCGCCCGAGATGGAGGGTCCGCTTCTTCAGGCGCTTGTGGTAGTCGCGGCCCCAGGCGTAGCGCGCGATGCGGCCGGTCGAGGCAGCCGCGGCGGGTAGATCGCGCGGCCAGTCACCGCGGTAATACGAGGCCGCCACCGAGATCACCGTGCACGCGGATGCGAGCACCGCGCGCGGATCGGAGCGCCGCTCGGGCTCGCGCGCCATCCATTCCATCGTGCCGTGGCTGCCCGACTCGAGCCAGGCGCGGAGCCGCTCGCCATGCGGGTGCGTTTCGGCGCGCGCGAATCCAACCGCGTCGAAGCCGAGGCGGTGCGCCTCCTCGCGGATCGCCCGGGCGAGGTCGGTCGGCGCTGCGGACAACGCCGCGGCCGTACCGGGCGTCGCCCCCAAGCCTTGCGCCGCGGCCGGGTTCCGCCCCGCGCCCGCTGTGGTAGCATCCATTGATGAGCGTTCTGGAGACACGTCCCGTCTTCCCGCTTCCGAACGTGGTGTTCTTCCCGAAAACCATCCTCGCGCTGCACGTCTTCGAGCCCCGCTACCGTCTGATGATGGAGGAATCCCTGCGCGGAGACCAGAGCGTCTGCGTGGTCCTTCTGAGGCCGGGCTGGGAAGGGAACTACTACGGCTCGCCCGAGGTCCACCCAATCGGATGCGTGGGACGCATCGCGGAGCACAAGCTCCTCCCCGACGGGCGCTACAACGTGGCGCTCCACGGCGAGTACAAGGCCAACATCCAGTCGTTCGATCGGAGCGATCCCTACCGGATCGCGCGGGTAGAGCGGATCGAGGAAGACGACAGCTGGGTCCGAGCCCCCGTGTCGACCGAGCAGGCGAACGAGCTGCTCGAGCTCTTCCAGAAGGCCGGAGCGGCGCGCGCCGCAGGCTTCGACCTGACGAGCGTCTTCGGGCCGCACATGAGCTCCGACGCGATCCTCAACACGATCTCCATGTACCTGAACGTCGATCCAGCCGAGAAGCAGCGGCTCCTCGAGATGGAGAGCCTGGAGCTTCGCTATCGCGCCGTGCACGATTTCCTGCGGGACACCTCCGCCGTGCAGGACTCGATCGATCGGCTCCGCCATCTCTTCCCCGGCGAGCCGCGGCGGAACTGAGGTGGACGTACCGCTTCTCCTCACGCGGCTTCGCGCCGCCTATCCGGACGCGAAGTGCGCGCTGGATCATCGGAACCCCTTCGAGCTCCTCGTGGCGACCATCCTCTCCGCACAGTGCACGGACGCGCGGGTGAACATGGTGACGCCGGCCCTGTTCGCGCGGTTCCCGGACGCCGAGTCGATGAGTCACGCGTCGCAGGGGGAGCTCGAGGATCTGGTCCGGACGACCGGGTTCTTCCGGAACAAGTCGAAGTCGATCCGCGGCGCTTCGGAGACGCTGGTCGGGGAATTCGGCGGCATCGTTCCGCGATCGATGGACGAGCTCTTGCGGCTCCCCGGCGTGGCGCGGAAGACGGCGAGCGTGGTGCTCGGCGTCTCCTACGGCGTGGCGGAAGGAGTCGTGGTCGACACGCACGTCGCCCGCGTGTCCCGGCGATTGGGACTGACGAAGCATGGGAAGGTCGAGGCGATCGAGCACGACCTGATGAAGGCGATCCCGCGCAAGGATTGGATCGAGTACTCGCACTTGATCATCTTCCATGGGCGGCGCGTGTGCGACGCGCGAAAGCCCAAGTGTCCCGTGTGCCCTGTTCAGGATCTCTGCCTGAGCGCGAAGTACTTCCTCGCGGGGAAGGTTCCGCCGTGGGAGCGCAGGATGGCGGCGGAGCGGGGAGAACGGCGGATGGCGCGGGCCGATGCACGCGGGAAGAGCCCTCGCAAAGCCGTCGCCCCATCCAAATCGAAGCGCGGCGCGAGCGTGGCGCGTCCGGCTGCACGCGGCCGGAAGACGCCCCGCCTCAAACGAAGCTGAGCGGCCGCGCGGCGGCCGGGGAGGTTGTCATGGAGAAGCACGAAGGACTCTCGATCACCTGGCTCGGCCACGCGACCGTGCTCTACCAATCGCCGCGCGGAAAGTCGGTCCTGGTGGACGCCTGGCTCGATCACAATCCAGCGACGCCCGATTCCGACAAGGATCTCGGCGCGGTGGACCTCATGCTCATCACGCACGGCCACTTCGATCACTTCGACGACTGCCTCACGATTGCCCGGCGCTACGGCCCGGACATCGTCTGCAATTTCGAGATCTCCCAGTACCTGGGGATGCGGAAGATCGACAAGGTGAGCGGGATCAACAAGGGGGGCTCGGTCGAGCTGCACGGCATCCGCGTGACGATGCTCCACGCGGTTCACTCGAGCAGCATCCGGGAAGG
>Ga0111538_10012882_pt1 | contig 11039 bp, 11 predicted proteins | sample SoiMethybrSBSTD1_FD_79669 | JGI IMG/M metagenome (GOLD analysis project Ga0111538, IMG submission 79669) | Bulk soil microbial communities from a Populus tree surrounding site in Tennessee, USA - Soil MetaG P. TD hybrid SBSTD1 (version 2)... | ecosystem: Environmental > Terrestrial > Soil >... | reverse complement strand
TGATACAGCGGTTTGTTTTCCGAGGCAATCGAAAAGCTCTTACCGTCGAGGTCGCGAACGATTGTCCGTGCGAATCGGACGGCGCGCTTATCTCCTTCGACGCACCAGAACGCACCGCGCAACAGTGTCGCCCCGGCTTTCGGTTCGCTGACTGAAACGAGCGGATGAAGCGAACCGGTGCTCCAGCCCTTCTCGCGCAGTGGCGCCAACGTCGCGGACGACAACGCGCCGCTGGTGTGCAGCACGGTCGATGCTTCGCAGTCGAGTTTTGCGAGGGTTTTCGCGACAACCGGGATTTGATCGTCAGGCGTTGAGATGATTAAGAGGTCTGACAACGGTCGATTCGCGAGTTCTTTTGCAGCCATTACGGGGCTGGGGCCGTCTAATAAATGGCCTAATAAACGGGTCGCTCGCTTCGCACTTCTTCGGTGGCGTGCCACCATGGCGGCGATTGAATAACCTTCGTGAGCGAGCGCAATCGCGAGGGCGGTGCCAAGCCGGCCGGTCCCGATGATGGATACTTCCGGTTTGGGCTTATTTGCCGTCGTCATTCGTGTTTGCGGTTTTATTTACTCTCCGGCGGGATGCGCGTATATTTGGAGCGTCAAACGCTACGAGAACTTTACTGACGTTCCGCGCAACCTGTCCGCTGAGCCCGAGCATCATAGACTGCGCGCCCAAAAGCGTAAATGACATCATTCCCCTGCCTCAGGTTGTATCGATTCTTTGGAGGTTTCCGAGATGAATAAATTCTCCCGCGCCACGAGTGCTTTCGTCCTAATGATATCGCTACTGGCGAGCTCACTGGCTGCGGTCGGGCAAACGACCACGCAGAAACCGTCGTCGGAGCCACCACCTCCAGTTCCGGTGCTCAAGAAGACACCGGCTCAAACGGACTCTACCACGACGCAGGATTCGACTACCGCCAAACCGGCTGACAAGAAAATCGACAGACAGACGCCTGCTATCACGCCGTCGTCCACAGCGTCCCGGAAACCCTTATCAACCAACGAAGACCCGTCGATGATCGGCAAGCGAAACATCAATTCCGGCATCATCGCCAAGATGAGCGGCTCGACCGAGAAGGAAGTCCGCATGGGACGCGAGGCGGCTGCGGAAGTTGATCGTCAGGCGAGATTCGTCGACGACCCGCTGATTACCGAATACGTTAACCGCGTCGGCCAGAATATCGTTCTACACTCGGACGCCAAGGTGCCGTTTACGATCAAGGTCATCGACTCCGATGAGGTAAATGCTTTCGCGCTTCCGGGTGGTTTCTTCTACGTCAACAAGGGATTGCTGCTCGCGGCCGATAACGAAGCGGAACTCGCGGGCGTCATGGCGCACGAGATTGCGCACGTCGCTGCCCGTCACGCGGTTGAAAACCAGACCAAGGCCAGCTTGCTGGAATATGCAGCACTTGGCGGATCGATTTTCCTCGGCGGCATTCCGGGTTTGATTTACCAGAACACCGCCGGTATCGGATTACTTGGCATCTTCATGAAGTTCAGCCGTGGTGCTGAGGAAGAGGCTGACAAGCTGGGTGTCCAGTACATGTACGCCGCGGGTTACGATCCGGGCGCGATGGCGACGATGTTTGAAAAGCTCGAAGCCAAGAACAAGAAGAAACCGGGCTTCATCTCGCGCGCTTTTGCGTCGCATCCGGCCCCGCCGGACCGTCGCGCTTCCGCACTCGCACTGGCTGCGAGGTTCCCGGAGCACGAGGAGTATGTCATTAGCAGTTCTGAATTCCAGCGCGTCAAGAACCGGTTGTTGCGGCTTTCGAACGCGCGTGCGGCGACGAGCGGTGCGATCGCGGCTGGAGAAGAAGGCGGAGCGCCAGGACGTCCAACGTTGAAACGGCGTCAACCAACACCCGACGACAGTACCACGACGACCACGCCGGACGGCGAGCAGAAGCCAACCGAGACAAATGCGCCGCCGAAACTGAAGCGTAACGACGTACCGAAGAATCCCGATCCGGACAAACCATAAGATCGGTTACAATCCATCTCAACCAAGGCCCTCGGGCACCAAGCTCGAGGGCCCCTTTTAGTGAGCACACACCGATATCGCGGATGGCGGGCCGCTTGCTTGACAACTTTTTCCGGGCGAAGGTATTCTAGCCGTTCGCGTTTTATTCGCTGAAAACAGAGATAGTTAACTATGTCGACATACTTCCCCAGCGGTAAGGAACTCGCTGGAAGACGAAAATGGTACGTGGTTGATGCGAGCGGTCAGACGGTTGGCCATCTCGCGTCTGAGGTTGCTTCGATCCTGAGCGGCAAGCGCAGTCCCGAATGGACTCCGTTTCTCGATACTGGCGATCACGTCGTTGTGATCAATGCTCGCAAGGCAGTTTTGAAGGGAAACAAGGTCGAACATAAACTCTATCGCCATCACACTTTGTACCCCGGCGGTCTGAGACAGACCACCGCAAAGGAGATGATTGCCAAGAAACCCGAGCGGGTTCTCGAGCTGGCCATTAAGGGCATGCTGCCGAAGAACAAGCTCGGCAAAGCAATGGCGAAGAAGTTAAAGGTTTACGCCGATGCCGAGCACCCGCACTCAGCCCAGCGCCCGCAACCACTCGACCTAACTCACAAAGCAAATTCAAAGTAAACAGACCCGAAGATAAGAGGAAGAATTACTGTGGCTGAAATTCAGTATTACGGAACGGGACGGCGGAAGTCGGCAACCGCGCGGGTCTATTTGCGACCAGGCGGCGGCGAGGTCAAGGTCAATCACAAACCTTTCGACCGGTATTTCCCGAACGAAACGCTCCGCATGATCATTCGTCAACCATTGCAGTTGACCGAAACGACGAACAAGTTTGACCTCGTAGTGAACGTGAGCGGCGGTGGTCCAGCAGGACAGGCCGGCGCGATTCGTCACGGCATCACGCGCGCGTTGCTCGAGTTTAATGCCGACCTGCGGCCGGCGCTCAAACACGCTGGTCTGATCACCCGCGATCCCAGAATCAAGGAACGCAAGAAGTACGGACAAAAGGGCGCTCGGAAACGCTTCCAGTTTTCCAAGCGATAAGACGGAACTTAATCCATTGTCGCAGCAGGATTGGTTGCTTAATTAAGTCTGGTCTGCGGCGAGTACATTAAACCAATTAACGAGAAGGAGATTCAGTTTGGTTTCGGTAACCATGAAAGAGCTGCTGGAGGCCGGTGTTCACTTCGGCCACCAGGTACGGCGCTGGAACCCAAAGATGAAGGAATACATCTTTGGCGAGCGCAATGGCATTTACATCATTGACCTGCAAAAAACGCAGCGCATGTTTCGCGAAGCGATCAGCTTCGTCACTAACCTCATCGCCGAGGATAAAGGCAAGACTGTTCTCTTCGTAGGTACCAAGCGCCAGGCGCAGGACGCGATTCGTGAAGAGTCGGAAAAGTGCGGCCAGTACTTCGTCAATCAACGATGGCTCGGCGGGCTGCTCACTAACTTTCAAACGGTCCAGAAGTCGATCAAGCGGCTCAAAGATCTCGAAAGCATGCAGACCGACGGCCGTTACGAGAAGCTGACCAAGAAGGAGCGCATCAAGCTGGATCGCGAACGCGAGAGCTTGAACAAAAACCTGTCAGGCATCAAGGGAATGAATCGTCTTCCCGACGCCATTTTCATCATCGACGTCAAGAAGGAAGAGATCGCCGTCGCCGAAGCTAATCGACTCGGTATTCCGATCGTCGCAGTCGTCGACACGAACTGTTCTCCCGAAGGAATCGATTACGTGATTCCCGGCAACGACGACGCGCTGCGCGCGGTTCGATTGTTTGCCTCGCGAATTGCCGATGCGATCGTCGAGGGTAATCAGATCGCTACCGAAGGCGGCGTCGTCAGCACCGAACCCGGCGAAGATGGCGGTGAAGGTGAAGGCGGTGGTGCCCTGGGAGAAACCGCTGCCGCGGCCTTCGCATCAGACGGTGGCGAAGTTGAAACCGGGGTTGGCAGCGCAAATAGCGGGGAGGCGCAATCCGAATCCACGACAGCGCCGGGCGCAAACGGAAGTGAAGAAGCGCCCGATGAAAGCCCAGAATCAGTCGTGGCAGCGAGCTAAGGCGATATTCTTACTCATCGGCAAGCGCAGCCTTCAAGCGGACCATCCGCTCGGCTGCGTTTTTCGTTGAAAGAATCAAATTCGCCCGAAATAAAATTTGCCCAAGTTAAATTCGATAGTCCGGAGACATTAAGCAATCATGGCGGAAATTACAGCAGCGGCAGTAAAACAGCTTCGGGAAAAGACCGGAGCGGGAATGATGGAGTGCAAGAAGGCGCTCGTCGAAACAGAAGGAAACGAAGAGAAGGCGATTGAGCTCCTGCGCAAAGCCGGGCTTGCGTCGGCCAAAAAGCGTGAAGGCCGGATCGCGGCGGAAGGTATCGTCGGTTCGTACATCCACATGGGTGGCAAAGTCGGCGTGCTCGTAGAGTTGAACTGCGAGACGGATTTCGTTGCGCGTGGCGATGAGTTTCAACAACTCGTGAAGGACATCGCGATGCACGTCGCTGCAGCCGAACCGCGCTACGTCTCGCGCGAAGAAGTTCCGGCCAGCGTCCTCGAAAAAGAGCGCGAGATCGCGATGGCCCAGGCCAAAAACGATCCGAAGAATGCCAACAAACCCGACCAGGTGATCGAGAAGATCGTCGAGGGTCGTCTGGCCAAGTTTTACGAAGAAGCCGTGCTTGTAGACCAGCCGTTCATCAAAGACTCGGCGAAGACCGTCGGCGAATTGGTGACTGAGAAGGGTGCGAAGACTGGCGAGCGAATCGCGATCCGCAGGTTCACGCGTTACAAGATGGGCGAAGGTCTCGACCGTCGTGGCGACGATTTCGGCGGCGAGGTCGCTTCCCTGCTCAGTTAAGTAAATGACTACAGCAGCGTCAGAAACGGGTTTAGCGTATCGCCGGGTGTTACTGAAGATCTCCGGCGAGGCGTTGATGGGCGAGCAGAATTACGGCATCGACGTCAACGTCGCGCGCAGTGTCGCCGAGGAGCTGAAGACCGTTCACCAGTTGGGTGTGCAGGTCGCGGTAGTCGTCGGCGGCGGCAACATCTTTCGCGGCGTGTCGAAAAGCGCGGGCAACATGGACCGCTCGTCCGCGGACTACATCGGCATGCTGGCGACGGTGATGAACGCCGTCGTGCTGCAAGATGCACTCGAGAAGATCCAGGTCGACACGCGCGTTCTGTCGGCGGTCGACATCCCGCAACTCGCGGAGTCCTTCATCCGGCGTCGGGCCGTCAGGCACCTCGAAAAAGGACGTGTCGTGATCTTTGCGGCCGGCACCGGCAATCCGTACTTCACGACTGACTCGGCTGCGGCGTTGCGCGCGTTGGAGATCAAGGCCGACATCATTCTCAAAGCGACGAAAGTCGATGGAGTTTATTCCGCGGATCCCGTGCTCGACGCAACAGCGGAGCTCTTCAGCGCGATCACGTACCGCCAGGTGCTCGAAAAAGAACTCAAAGTGATGGACGCTTCGGCGATCTCATTGTGCATGGACAACAACCTGCCAATTATCGTCTTCAACATGCGGGAAGCCGGTAACATCACGCGTGTGGTGATGGGTGAAGCAGGCGTAGGAACAAAAGTCGGCTAGAAAACTTTTTGAGCGGAGTTCAGCAAGATGAGCGAAAAGGACGTAATCAAAGAAACTCGCGTGCGAATGGATTCTGTGATCGACGACTTCAAGCGCAAGATTGCCAGCATTCGCACGGGCCGCGCCGCCGTAAGCATACTGGACACGGTGATAGTTGATTATTACGGCACGCCGACACCGTTGAACCAAATGGCGTCGGTCCACGCGCCCGAGCCGCAAATGCTTACGGTCCAACCATGGGACCAGACGCAGATCGCGCCGATTGAAAAAGCGATCCGCGCCGCCGACCTCGGACTCAATCCGTCAAATGACGGCAAACTGGTGCGCGTTCCCATTCCTCCGCTCACCGAGGAACGCCGCAAGCAACTCGCCAAACAACTTCATGACGTCGCCGAGGATCATCGCACGGCCGCGCGAAACAGCCGGCGCGACGGAAACGACCGCTTGAAGAAGATGTTGAAAGACAAGCAGATCTCCGAAGACGCCGAACGCGACGCACTGCAAGAGATTCAAAAGCTCACCGACGCCTGCATCAAAAAAATCGACGATCTCCTGAAAATCAAGGAACAAGAAGTCACGAACGTTTAGTTTGTTGATTTCGTATTCCTCGGTGGTTCAAATGGAATACCAACTCGATCAAGCCAGGGAAATCTTGCGGCGCACGCCGGGAACTCTGAATGCCTTGCTCCGCGATCTGCCTGACGATTGGGTGCTCGCGAATGAAGGCCCGGAGACGTTTAGCCCATACGACGTTATCGGTCATTTAATCGAGGGCGAGGAGAACGATTGGATCCCTCGCGCCAGGATCATCCTCGAACACGGCGAAGCCAAGCCTTTTGAAAAGTTCGATCGCTTTGCGATGTATGAGAAGTCGAAAGGTAAATCGCCGGTCGAATTACTGGAGCGGTTCGAAGAGGTTCGCGGCGAGAGTCTGCGGCAATTGGACGAGATGAACCTGACGCCGGAGTTGTTGCAGAAAACAGGCGCGCATCCGGCGCTTGGCGTCGTCACACTAAGCCAGTTGCTTTCCGCGTGGGTGGTCCACGACCTCGGTCACATCCGGCAGATCGTCAGAGTGATGGCGAAACAGTATCGAGAAGAGATCGGACCCTGGACAGCGTATCTCTCGATCGTGAACTAGTAACTATCGCGGGATCGCGAACGCGTCCTCACCAAGCGGCTGGTTGAGCTTCACTTCCTTGGCGCTGAACTCAGCGAAGAACGCCCCCATCGGCGTCTCAAACTTCTGCGAGAAACTCCACGGCACCAACACACCTTCGACGTCCTTGAACTTGCTGTGCTCAGTTCCGAGCGTCGTGCCGTTGAAGTAGAGCATGAAGCTCATCACTCGGCCGTTCGTGGGATCGATGTAGAAATCAGTCGTGTAGCCGTCCGGATCGACGAGGCGAAACGCACGCTGCTTCTTCTTGTTTGGCAGCGCGGTGATTTGGTAGCCGGCTTGATCGTAATGGGCCAGCGCGCCGAGACCATACTTCGTGAGCGGCGGCATCTCGACGTTCGGCATCGAGCTGTAGGAGTTCTGGCCGTCGAAGATCTGCTTGAAGACGATCGCGGGTCGCGCGTCGATCTCCATGCGCAACTTTGGCCCAGCAGTGACTAACGAAAACGCGCCCGGTATCGATTGAACGCTGTTCGGCGGATAGAGCTGGGCTGATCCGCGCATGACCATGTTCTGCACGTTGCGAAACTTCTCGCCGCCCTGGGCGATGAACGCAGCATGGGCGAGTTCCGTTGGTGTGCTCTTATCCGTGATCACAACAGCCGGAGCCGTCGCCGCTTCGCCATGGGTCGGAGCGGCAGTGGTTTTCTGGTCCGGCGCCGCAGGTTTCTGTTCCTGTGCCTGAAGTGGTGCGACTAAAATCAATAAGCCAAGTACAAGAATAAAGCTCTTCATTTCCCCAAAACCTTTCTAGAAGTTCAAACGAAGCTGCGCATAAATGCGTCGATTGCCGGCGCCCGCGCTACCGCCGCCACCCGGGCCACTGAACTGCGTCGCGGTCGTGCTGAGCCCAAGTGACTCTCCAAAATTCGGCGACAAAAGATTTCCCTCGGGCCTGCCCAGGTTCACGTGATTGAAAACATTTTGAATGTACAACGAGACGTTCAGGGTGAACCGCTTTTCTGCCGGTGCACCGCCTGGTCCCTGTGGAGCAGCACCGGGTGCAGCGACTCTCTTCGGGCCATCACCGCCCCCGGCACCGACAACCCCGACAGTTGGACCAGCAGCGGCAGGTCGCGACGCAGCGGCAGCATTGCCGCGATTGATAGTCCCGAAGGCAAACGTGCGACCTATGCGGAAGTTCACGACGACAGACGCCGGCGAGTTGCCAAAGTTTCGCGGAACGATCTGCTCACCAGGAAGCGGTACCAGATTGAAGTTGCCAAACTTCGTACACACGATCGTCGACAGTGCGCAGTTGGCGTTTGGCCCGGCAAAGCTCGGACGTTCATTCACCTGACGATCGAGATTCAAGTCCTGACCGGTGATGATGTTGAACGGCTGACCAGTGTTCGCGACCACGAACGGATTCAACACGATCTTCTGCCAGGGCAAGTTCACTGTGCCGAAGATCGTAAACCGGTGACGAATATCAAACGAGCCGCGGCCAAACTCGCCTGACGTGTCGTACGAATTCATCGGAAACAGCGTGCTACCCTGACCATCCGTGTCGTTGGTCGTCTTGCTCAACGAATAGTTACCGTTGAGTTGGAACATCCTGCTGAGGCGGCTGTTGAAGCCGAGGAAAAACTGTCGCTGGTCGAACTGACCGCTCGCTTCGAAGCGGTAGACCTCGCCGCGCGTCGGGTCGGGCCGAATACCAAGCGGCGTGAGTGGCGTGATGCTCGCGGGAAACGGCGCGTTTACGTCGCGCGCGCGAATCACGTGCACGATGCGAATGTTGTAGAACCCGGCAAACATCGTGATGTTGCGCGGCAACTGGCGCTCGACCTGTACCCCTGCCGCAAATACGGTCGGGTTCTGAATGTGCGGATCCTTGTCCCAAACGATCTGGGCCGACGAGCCGACTGAAGGAACGGCTGTGGGACTCCACTGATTGAGAATCGCATAAGCGGCGGCAACGTTCGGCGCGTTCTGTTCGGCGATAGTCGGCGGAAGAATTCGTTTCGCTTCTTCGGTGACGAAACTCTGCCGCAGGTGCACTCCGTCGTTGCGAATCGTAGTCAGAGTCGACCCTTCACTGAAGCGGTTATAGAAGAAACCGGTGCCGACTCGAATCACCATCTTCGGCGGACGCGCGCTGTTCGCCGCACCCGGCGACCACGCCACTGCAACACGCGGTGCGAAGTCATACTTGCTGTCAGTGTTCGTTTGGATCTCGTAGCGCAGGCCGTAGCTAAGTGTGATGTTGGGCCTCACGCGCCAGTCGTCCTGAAGAAACACGCCGAGGTCCGTTTGACTCACAGTCGCGAACGGATTTCCGGAGTTGATACTGAACGACGCCGCACCACCACCCGCGGCGCGAATCTGTTCGGGCGTGAGTCCCTGGTCCTGCAACCGCAACGTCAACTGATAACGTTGAATGCTCGTCAAACCGAAGCCGCCGGTGAACGTCCAAGCACCGCCGAAGTTACCTTCGTTGTTGTCGTCAAGATTAACGTGGCGAATACGTCCGCCAAACTTGATCGCGTGTGTTCCCTTCTGTTTGGCGGTGAAGTTGTTCAACTCCCAACTCTTGCGTTCGTTGAAGGTGTTCCCGACTTGCGAGCCGCCTGAGGCGAACGCAGCGCTAACGTTCAACGACGGCACCGAACTGTTCCCGGTGTTTTCGTTCCGTCCAAACGAATACTGGAAGCGCGTCTCGTTGATCGTCGTCGGATTCAGGATCGCCGTTTCGGTCAACTGCAATGTGTGGTTGGTCGAGACTGTGTTGAAGCCTCGCTCCGGCAGGTTGAATCCGCCGACGCCCTGGTTGTCGAAAGTGAAACGGTTGAAGTTGTAACGCGCGACCAGGGTGTGGTTACGATTGATCGCGTAATCGAAGCGCGGGCTGAAGAACGTATTGCGTTTGGGAGTCAAAAACCCTGAGCCGAACTCGACTACGTTGAGATTATCGTCGACCACCGTGGCGCGGATCAGTTCGTTGTCGTCAGTTTCGATACGACCAAAGTTGACGAAGAAGGAGGCCTTCTGCTTGATGACCGGCCCGCTCAGGTTCATGTCGTACTGGCGAATCTGAAAAGGCGTGCGCTTCGGCGACGTGATCGCGAACGGGTTGCGCGAGTTGAAACTCTCGTCGGTGAAGTTGAACGACGTGCCGCCACGAAACTTGTCGGTTCCGGGTCGAGTCAGGATGTCGATGCGTCCCGACGGTTGATCGTTTTCAGCAGCGAAGGGATTCTGGTTGATGCGAATCTCGCGAATCGAGTCTTTCGAAGGCAGGTTGCCGCCAGTGAAACCGTCGATAAAGATCTGACCGCCATTCGGTCCGACGGATGGTCCAGCCAGGGCCTGCAATGCTGCCGCGAGTTCATCCGGATCGTCCGGCAGAGCGTCGAGGTCTTTTCCCGAAATTACGGTCTGGTTTGCATTGTTGGTTGCTTCCGTGCTGACGGGAGTCTGCTCGACTGTGACCTTCTCCTCGATCGTCACTTTCAGCGTGACGTCCGCAGTTTGGCGTCCGGCTGGCACGTCGACGTCTTTGTTCTCCGACGGCGCGAAACCCGGTGCATTAGCTGTGAGTGAATACTTCCCGGGGGCCAATCCGGCGTAGGTATAAACGCCTTCCGCGTTCGTCGTCGTCTTTTTCTGAACTCCGTTGGCGTCGGTGAGCGTCACATTCGCGCCGACGATCACGGCGCCGAGCTCGTCGGTTATCACGCCGCGCAATGTTCCTCTGTTCTGTTGCGCGGACACGAGCGCCGACGCCAGCAGGACGATCAGACTGGTGATGAGAAGTTTTCGGGCAAGCAGTCGGGTAGCGTTCATTGCAAGAGCCTTTGGGAGAAGAAGGACTAAGCCTTGATTGGGGTAAACCAGGCTTTCGACGCTCAGGTAGAACGCGAAAGCCTGATGCTTCGGAGTTATGGCAAGCCGATGCCGAACGTGATACCGCTGCTACCCAGGCCGGCTGCGGGATTTGGCGGCGCCTGTCCCGGCTGGGGACGCGGCGCCAGCATGGCGAGCAGAGTGTCGGCGCCCGCCACCAACGAAATCGCGGTCAGGCGGTGCGGATCGACGCCCTGCGTACTGGAAACGATAATGGTGTCGCCGACCTTAACATCCGCGATTGAAATCGTCGGCAGTCGCTCGAGCATGTCGTTGATGTTAAAGCCACCGCGGCCAGCTCCGGGACCACCCGGTCCACCAGGTCCACCGGGTCCTTGGGGTCTTCCGCCGGCCTGGCCTTGTCCCCCCGGCGCAGGTTGAGCACCACCTGAGGGAGCAG
>Ga0111538_10012881_pt1 | contig 11040 bp, 10 predicted proteins | sample SoiMethybrSBSTD1_FD_79669 | JGI IMG/M metagenome (GOLD analysis project Ga0111538, IMG submission 79669) | Bulk soil microbial communities from a Populus tree surrounding site in Tennessee, USA - Soil MetaG P. TD hybrid SBSTD1 (version 2)... | ecosystem: Environmental > Terrestrial > Soil >... | reverse complement strand
CGCGTGTACACCTCATCGCTGACGATGTCCGCACCTCCATCGGAATTAACGAACGCGCCCAGGGTCTTGTTGACCGTGTGCGGATCCACGTAGTCGGTGCCGAGGAGGAACCAGCGCTTGGCGCCGCCGCCGTCCTTGGACATGAGGTACTCGACCGCCGGGATCGCCTGCTGATTGGGCGCGGCGCCGGTATAGAACACGTTCTTGGAGATCTCCTCGCCCTCGTATTGCACCGGGTAGAAGAGCAGCCCGTTCAGCTCCTCGAATACCGGCAGCACCGACTTCCTCGACACCGAGGTCCAGCAGCCAAACACCGTGGCGACCTTATCCTCCTGGAGGAGCTTTTTCGCTTTCTCGGCAAATAAGGGCCAATCCGACGCCGGGTCTTCGATGACTGGTTCCACCTTGCGGCCCAGGACACCGCCGGCCGCATTGATCTCGTCAATGGCCATCAACACCACTTCTTTAATCGGCGCCTCGCTGATGGCCATCGTGCCACTCAACGAATGCAGGATGCCGACTTTCACGGGGTCTGCCGCCTGTACGGGCTGGACACCGTGACTCAAGAGCCCCGCCAAGATCACTGCACTCAGGACTCCCAGACGGCTCACACGCCGCTGGTTCCAGGTTCCGCTCACTCCCTCTGCATTACGCATGTGTCTTGCCTCCCTTAGCTAATCGCTCGTTACCCAACGCCTCCACGTCTCTAGACCCGATAGAGACGTGCTTCCGCCTGGGTATGCACCCAGGCTATCACAACATATGAAACTGCATTGCCAAGAGAATTGCCAAAGCTAGGACCAAAGCTAGTGCCTGTAGAAGCACAGTTAAACTCGAGATCATACATCCCTCCGTGATTGGCTGATTGTTGGTAGCTCCACGTTTCTACACCTTGCAGAGACGTGCTTCTACCTGGGCGTGCACCCAGGCCACCACAACCTCCAACCCCGTCCCGGCCCGCAGGTTGGTAAACACAAACGGCCGGCTGCCGCGCATGCGCGTGGCGTCGCGTTCCATCACCTGCAAGTCAGCGCCCACCGAGGGCGCCAGATCAATTTTGTTGATCACCAGCAGATCAGAACGCATGATGCCCGGACCACCTTTGCGCGGGATCTTGTCCCCCGCCGCAACGTCGATGACATAGATCGTCACGTCAGCTAATTCCGGGCTAAATGTGGCGGCGAGGTTGTCGCCACCACTTTCGACAAAGACCAGTTGCAGGTCGTGAAAACGCTTCACCAGACTCGCAATGGCCTCCAGATTCACTGAGGCGTCCTCACGGATAGCACTATGGGGGCACCCTCCCGTTTCGACGCCCATGATGCGGGCGCTTTCCAGGGCCCCGCTACGACACAGGAACTCAGCATCCTCTTTGGTATAGATGTCATTGGTCACCACGGCGAGGCGATACGTGTCCCGCAGCGCTTTACAGAGACAGTCAACGAGCGCGGTTTTTCCGGAGCCAACCGGCCCTCCCACCCCGATTGTAAAAGGCTTGGCGGCGAGGCTCTGCCAGCCAAAAGATGGTGTATGGTGCCCATGCGGTGCACCATGATAGACATCGTGCATTTGTGCTCCTTCACCCTTGGGGATCGGTCATGACCGATACAGTCGCGAGTAGAGCCGCTCATGCTGCATACTGCGGATATCCAGGCCTGGCGTCGCACTCCAGGCATCCTCAGGCTGCAGCTCGCCATATTGGGCTATCAGATCACCACTCAGGGACGCCAGTTCGTGCAGCAGGCGCTGACCATCCGACTGTCCTAAGGGCACAAGCCGCAGAGCCGCTGCCACCAACCCCGTCAGCACGGTATACAGGTATGCCAGCAACGCGCTCTCCCGGTCGCACCCGAGGTGCTGGGCTACGCATCCGAAGACCAGGGCATGATGCCCCGGTGTGGCTCCGCGCTGAACCTGGGCCCAGAACGCCTGCACCAGAGGTCCAGGCTCCAGAGCCATGACAGCGCGCAGAAAAGCCTGACCCGTGTGCTGGCTCTCCTGGTGCAGCTCACGCGGCACCTTATAAGCGCCCAGGAGATGGTCGTATGCAACCAGGGCCGCGAGCGTGTCATGGGTGGTATTTATGCCTGCTGCCAGACGGTAAGCATGGGCGCAAAACACCATGTCGCATGGGCCAATGGCATGCCAGCACAGGTTTTCGAGTAGCCTGTAGCATGACACACGGTCATGCACGATACCTTCGGCAATGTACGTCTCAAGGGCGTGGGAAAAGGCATATCCCCCAGTCGGGAAGAACTGGTCGGTAATCTGCAACAGGTGCCACAACTCCTGGCCTTTCGGTACGGCCGTATGGACCAACCTACTCTCCCTCTGCTCCCTCTCCCAGAGGGAGAGGGAATCAAAACAAAAAGTAGCGCTGCGCCAACGACAGGCTTGACGCTGGCTCACAGGTCAGCACCTGCCCATCCGCCTTGACCACGTATGTCTCAGGATCGACCTCCAGGTGTGGCAGATAGGCGTTGTGCACCATGGCTGCCTTACCCAGAGCACGGCAGCCATGCACCGCTGCCACGCGCTTCTGCAGGCCCAATTGTTCAGGGACGTGCTGCGCCAGAGCCGCCTGCGACACAAAGGTATAGGAAGTTGCATACTTGGCGCGGCCCAGAGCCCCAAACATGGGGCGGTAGAAAGCCGGTTGCGGCGTCGGAATGGAGGCATTAGGATCGCCCATGAGACTATAGGCGATCATGCCGCCTTTGATGACCAATTCTGGCTTAACGCCAAAGAACGCTGGCTGCCAGAGCACCAGGTCGGCCATTTTGCCTACTTCGATGGAGCCTATGTAGGCAGAGATGCCGTGCGCAATCGCCGGATTGATCGCATATTTCGCGATGTACCGTTGCACGCGCCGATTGTCATTATCACCCTGCTCCTGCGGCAGACGCCCACGCTGACGTTTCATTTTGTCGGCAGTCTGCCAGGTGCGCAGAATCACTTCACCGATTCTTCCCATGGCCTGCGCATCAGAACTCATCATGCTAATGGCGCCCAGGTCATGCAGGATATCCTCTGCAGCAATGGTCTCAGGACGGATACGCGACTCCGCAAAGGCGATGTCTTCTGGCAAGCTGGCATCGAGATGATGACAGACCATGAGCATGTCTAAATGTTCTTCCAGGGTGTTGACGGTGAAAGGCCGCGTCGGATTGGTCGACGATGGCAGGACATTGGCCTCACCGCACACGCGTAAAATGTCGGGTGCATGCCCGCCCCCGGCACCTTCCGTGTGGTAGGTGTGGATGGTGCGACCGCGGAAGGCGGCGATCGAGTCCTCGACAAATCCCGCCTCGTTCAGCGTGTCGGTATGAATCGCCACCTGCACATCGTATTCTTCGGCCACGCCTAGACAGCAGTCGATAGCAGCTGGTGTTGTACCCCAGTCCTCATGCAACTTCAGCCCCAGGGCACCTGCCTCAATCTGTTCACGCAGCGGCTGTGGCATGGAGCCATTACCCTTGCCGAGGAATCCCAGATTCATGGGATATTCATCAGCCGCTTGCAACATGCGATACAGGTTCCATGGACCAGGCGTGCAGGTGGTCGCTTTGGTCCCGGTGGCTGGGCCAGTCCCCCCCCCAATCAGTGTCGTGATTCCGGCAGACAACGCCTCAGGAATTTGCTGGGGGCAGATGAAGTGGATATGGCTGTCGATGCCACCGGGCGTCACTATCAGCCCTTCACCGGCAATCACTTCCGTGCTGGCACCGACAATCAGCTGGGGATGCACACCCGCCATCAGCGCCGGATTGCCGGCCTTGCCAATCGCCACAATGATACCATCTTTGATGCCGATATCGGCCTTTACAATACCCCAGTGATCGACAATGAGTGCATTGGTGATTAACACGTCAGGCGCTTGCGCTGCGCCTACGTGGGGTGCTTGTCCCATACCATCGCGCAACACTTTGCCGCCACCAAACTTCACCTCATCACCGTAGACAGTAAAATCGCGCTCGACCTCAATAAATAACTCGGTGTCGGCCAGCCGCACACGATCGCCCACTGTCGGGCCATACATCTGCGCATAGACGCGTCGTGCGATAGGGAAACTCATGCCGCTCCCCCTGTTACCTCAGTGTTGCCGAAGCCCTGCTCCAGAAGGCGCGTCATAGCTGCCTCACGTGTTGCGTCGGTGAGAGGACCATTGCACAGGCTGTTAAGCCCATACACCTCGCCCGTGCCGGCAAACGCCGCGAGCGATACGCGCTTGCGGTCTCCGGGCTCGAAACGCACCGCAGTCCCAGCCGGAATATTGAGGTGCTTGCCAAACGCCAGGCGGCGCGGAAACACCAGGGCTTTGTTAACTTCGAAGAAGTGCATGTGCGATCCCACCTGAATGGGACGATCACCATGATTGGCCACTTCAATCTCGACTGTATCACGGCCCACGTTCGCCTCAATTGGCTCGGAGCGCAGAATATATTCCCCTGGAATCATCGCTTTATCCGCCCTAGCGCAGAGGATCGTGCACTGTCACCAGCTTGGTGCCGTCAGGAAATGTCGCTTCAATCTGCACCTCGGCAAGCATTTCCGGGACACCCTCCATGACCTCAGCACGGCTTAGAATCTGTCCGCCATAGCGCATCAGCTCGGCGACGGATTTGCCATCACGGGCCCCTTCCAACAGCTCAGCGCTGATCAAGGCCATAGCTTCCGGGTAATTGAGCTTGAGGCCACGCTCGCGCCGCCGTCGTGCCACCTCGGCAGCAACAAAAATGAGGAGCTTGTCGACCTCTCGCGGTGTCAGATGCATGTCTCTCCTCCTCTCCTGGTCTGTCCCTACTTGCGCCAGGCCACTGCTGGATACCCAAGCAGGGCACGACGCAGTACATCCCACGCCTCGTGCAGGGCCTGGCTCACTGTCGTGTGGTCTGCGCCTAACACACGTACGGCTATACCGCCATGCGCAAGCCTGGTTGCACTGCCCAGGAGCCCGGCACGGCAGGCGAGCAGCATATGCACCTGTTCTACCAGCTCTGGCGCTAGGTTCTTCCCCTCGACCAGGGCATAGAACGTCCCAAGATAGTTATAGCCCTCGCATAAGCCTGGTCCATCGAGGCCGCGCCACCCTGGCCGCAGCCGTGTACGTTCGCGCAACAGCACCTGGCCTGAGGCAGCTTCCATACTTACACTGGAGTCATAGTCACGATAGGCAAAGGCTTCCCCTCGCGCCAGGCGTCCTGGGGCTATGATTTCCATCGCCAGGACACACGCGCCAGAGCCAAGCCGCACCGCCATATGCTGCTGGAACGCCGCCTGAGCAAAGGGAATAATTTGCTCGGGCAGATATTCCAGTACCGCCCCAGCGTGCAAGGTGATATCGAGTTGCTGTCGCGCTGGTAGCCCTGGGGCGGCATAGAGCTTTGTCGCTGACGGCGTCGTCAGACATACACGTGCTCCGGGTTCTACGACGACGGTTATGCTATAGACATCCCCTCCCACTACCCCACCGCAGGGGCTCACCAAGTATATGTATGCGGTACCCGCGTCGTCGAGATATAAAGGACGCAGCACTTGCAGTGGTACCTGGAAGTAGCATTCCTGTAGCACTGTGCGTTGTCCCACACGCCGCAAGACAAGGTGGAGCGCTCCCTCGTTCGGTCGTCGTGGCTGCATTGCTCTCACTTGTTCCCCACTTCTACTCCTGTACAGCTATCATGACACCCGACGAAGCGGTAGGGAGACGTCGTAGCTGTCGGGATATGAAAGCAAGATATATGCCAGGACGCTATACCTGGATAGCCAATGCTTCCTATGCCCATAACCTACTGTCAATAAAAAGATTCTTAAGTACCGAGAGCGCTCAGGAAAGCCTATAGCCTTCCCTACAAGGGGGGAAGTGAGGCTATATGCCCCAGGGATGGCGACAATATTGTCTGATCCAGAACGCTCATTGTCTCATTTTCGACGATAATGTAAGAAGAACGTGCGTCCTGCCGGCGACACCTCGGCCGCAGGACGGCTCCCACGCTGTTGACCTTATGGGTGCAGAAGCATACGATACAGCTGCGAGGTATGGCGGGAGCTGACAAGAGAGTGCAGAACAGGTGTGACGTTTGAGACAGGAGATAGAACGATGACCATGGATGCAGAAAGCGCTGTTGCCAGACGGCTCGTCCAACTCTTCCAGCATTTGGGGCTCGTACAGGTGCATATCGCCGCCCGGGTGACGGCCGACTGGCATGGTCTCATAAGCACTCAGCCAGAGATGATTGCCTCTTTGATGCTCGTGTGTCCCACCGGGCTCGAAGCCAGTCCGCTGCGTAGCCTGGCCGCGCGCCTCTTGATGCTTACCGGCGATCAAGGAGCCCCTGCCGAGGCTGTGCACAAGGCGATGGCCGACCTCCCAGAAGCCACCCTCGCCACCCTCCACAACTATTTTGCCCATCCTCGGGCCGATATCCTCACTGATCGTGCCGACGCGGTCGGCACTGCCATGCTGACCTTTCTAGCGCGCCAGGAGCAGGCCAGGGCAGTGCAGCCAGCACGGTTGCCAGCGCAGGAGGGCGAGTTAGGAGATATTACGTATCACATCCAGGGAACTGGGGCTCCGCTGGTGCTCTTACCCCTGGGTCTTGCGGCCTCCCAATGGGAACCTTTAATACAGCGGCTCAGTGCCCACTATTGCACAATCACCCTGGGCGGAGCCGTCCTAGGATCGGTACCTGGTCTGGAGGCCCGCGGCCAGAACACTGGCTATGCGGGTGTGATACGGAACCTGATTGAGGCCGTGCATCTGCAGCCGGGAGAGACCATTCTGGACGTTGGGTGTGGGTCAGGCGTCCTGGATCGCTGGCTGGCACGATTCACGTCGGGAGCGCATCGTATTGTGGCGATCGATATTCATCGTACGTTGCTACGGGAAGCGGCAGCTCTGGCCCGCAAAGATGGTGTCGCGCATGTCATCGAGTTTCGGGAAGGCAACGCGGAAGCCATTCCCTTTCCGGACCAGAGTTTTGATGTCACGATGTCTGCCACCGTTATGGAACTCCTCGACGCGGATCGCATGCTGCGTGAGATGATCCGTGTGACCAAACCGGGTGGCCGGGTGGCGGTTGTCGTGCGCGCTGTGGATATGCATTCTGTCGTCAACCTCCCCCTGGGCGCTGCGCTGAAGCGCAAGGTCGAGGCTCTCCCGAACGGCACGGCAGGGCCCAAAGGTTGTGCTGATGGCAGTCTGTATCGGCGTTTTTGCGAGGCGGGACTGCATGACGTCAGCATGTTCCCACAGTTAGCGGCCTATACAGGTGCACGAGCGCATACCGCGAACGAACGGATCCATGCTGCCCTCAGTCCGGACGAGTTGACCGAGTGGCAGGCGGCGGTGGCCCAGGCTGAGGCTGCCGGGACGTTTTTCATCTCTTTACCCTTCCACTGTGCAGTAGGGACAAAATGATGTCCTACCCAACCCGCAGCAGGTGCTATGGTCAGTCATGACGCCCGTCTACAATATCTAACCACCCTGGCAGAGCGTGCCCTCGTACGCTACGATCTCCACGGGGCGTCGCTCACATTGTTGTCGGAAACGGCGAATGCGGTCTTCCATGTCGCGTTGCCCAGCGGCAGACATCAACGCCTGTCGGAGACAGCGAGCCCGAGGGACGGTGCCGAGTATGCCCTGCGCCTGCGTCCTCCAGAGGAGCATAGTACACAGACTATGGCCGAAGAACTGCAATGGCTTCTGGCGCTCCGGCGCGACACTGACCTGGTAGTACCTGAGCCCGTCCCTGCATGCGATGGTACGCTCGTTCAGGAGATTAGAGCCCCAGACACGCCGGTGCCCTGGCAAGGTGTGCTGTTTCACTGGGTAGCCGGGGAACGTCGGACGGAGACCCTGACGCCATCAGACCTGGAACGCGTTGGCATGTATATGGCCCGCTTACACCAGCACGCGGCAGCGTTTGTCACTGCCCAACATCCCCCACCAGTGCGGCGCGCGCGTTTTTGTGATGTGCTGGCGTGGAAGCATGGCTTCAAGCCCGCAGTAGCAGTGTATTCCCCTCGCGACCTGGCGGTGTTTGCCGTAGCCGCGCAGTGGGTACACACGGCGTGCCAGGCATTGGAAGAGACCGGCGATGGGGTGGGGTTTATCCATGCTGACATGCACCAATGGAACTATCTTTTCCATGGTGAGGAAGTGCGCGTCATCGACTTTGATGATTGTGGTTGGGGTTACTATGTCTATGACATGGCGGTCACGCTCACCGATATCGACGATCGGGAAGATTTTGCCGCGCTGCGCCAGGCATTCTTGATTGGCTACACCCGGGTACAACCGCTCCCTCCAGGTTATGAGACCTATATCAAACACTTTAGCGCAGCACGGGTCTTATTTATGCTGCAGTGGCTCCTCGGACGCTCGCATCCAGAGCGTTGGGAATGGGCGGAGGCGTATATCCGGAACGCCGTAGAACGCCTGGAGCGCTTGCTTGCTGAGGCCACCGTCCCCTGACAGCACTGCGGGTCACGCGCGCCTACTTCTAGACTTTACATGTATGTGACAAGCTGGGCGACTGCGGCTATATCCGTGGCCTGCTCCAGACTGCCTACCGCTTTGATGAGAGCTGTGGCTTGCCTGGGGCTGATGATAGAGTCCGTGAAGCGTCGGAACTTGTCACACACCTCCTCCCAGGTAAAGGGGTTGTATGGGGATCCTTTGGGGGGTTGCGTGGACAGAGTATAGCGCTGGCCAGCATATTCGAGCAGTACCTCTGCTTGCAGGGAGGCTGGGCCGGCATGCGCGACATCCTCCAGGGGTTCCAATTCAATGCGCTGCGCCAGGTCACGTACTATCGGATCGCGCATAGCCTCATCGTTATAGACTAGAGGATTGGATAGATCGCGCGTGAGCGCTACAGCGGTAGTAAAGGGCAGGCTGTACTGCCCGCCCATGACGCTTTCCGGCGCCCGCACGGTATGCCGCTCTTCCATGATACGCGGGGCACCGCGAATAACCAGGCGCGTGATATGCTGTGGTTGCAATGGATGCTCGCGCTGAAAATCCTGGAGCGCCTGGACCACAGCTTGATGCGTGACATGGGTCGCATAGGATTTTAACGAGGGGGGCTGGATGGCCCAGTCCGTCCCTAGCCCCTCCACAAGCCTGTCTAGCTTCGGCGGCATCGAGAACGCGTTAAAATACCCGTAGCGGCCTTCGAGCACCGTGGCCGGGCCGCGGAGTCCTTGCCGCGCTAGCAGGGCGCTCTCCAGGCCAAGCTGGCTGGCTCGCCCCAGGTGCAGGCGTTTGGTATCAGCCCCGCTCCAGGCAAACTCTAGCAGGCCAGCGCTGCAGGACCCGGCAAGCCCCATGGCACTGACGAGCGTCTCCTGATCACAGCCGTACAGTTTGCCTACCGCTACCGCAGCCCCAAAAGGTCCCTGCGTACCTGGATTATGGAAGCCACGCACGCTCTCAAGCCCGACCGCCGTGCGCGCCATCCGCGCTGAGACTTCAAACCCTACTGCTAGCGCTGTCAGGAACGCTTTGCCGTCATAGTGCTCACGCTCACAGACTGCCAGCGTGGCCGGAAACACCGTACCGCTGGCATGTGACCCGGTGAGCGGCTCACACTCGAAGGCCCCGATCAGGGCACCATTGGCCAGCGCCGCGCGCGAGATATCGGTCTGCCATGCCTGGTGCATGACCGACGCCTCAGGGGTGCCCCCGAGGACGCGCACGAGTTCGACAACGCGCTGCGCCCATGGCTGTAGGGCCCCCACAAAACCCGCGCCAAAAGTGTCCAGCACGGCGATCTTGCATTCGTCAATGAGGCTCGAAGGCAAATCTGCAAACTGCATCTGCGCGACGAACTGAGCCAGGGTACGCGTCTCGTGCATGGTGGTGCTCCCCCTCTTTTGCGCTTGACTCTCGCTGTATGCTCCATGATATTTGCCAACACTACGCATGGTCAAGGGCAGAAAGGGGGCATAGCATGTTCGAAGGCTTTGAGCAGAGACAGATCACCACCAGCGGCACGACCATCAACCTCGTCAAGGGCGGCAGTGGACCGGGCTTATTGCTGCTGCATGGTTATCCGCAGACGCATGCCATGTGGCACAAGATTGCCCCACGCCTGGCACAGGAATTTACCGTGGTGGCCGCAGACCTGCGGGGCTATGGGGACAGCGGCAAGCCGCACGGGGACCCAGAGCACCTTACGTATTCCAAACGGGCCATGGCACAAGACCAGGTCGAAGTCATGCAACAGCTGGGTTTTGAGACTTTTAATGTGGTGGGACACGATCGCGGTGCGCGTGTATCACATCGCCTGACCCTGGACCACCCGCAGTGTGTGCAGAGACTTGCCTTGTTGGATATTATTCCGACCCACAAGATGTTTCGCATCGTCAATAAAGAGATGGCGACATCAACGTATCACTGGTTCTTTCTCATCCAGCCCTACGACTTACCCGAAAAGCTCATTGGAGCAGCTCCTGAACGCTTTCTGCAAAATTCCTTTGGGCGTACTCCAGAAGCGCATAGCCCTGAGGCTCTGGCGGAATACATCCGTTGTTTCAACACCGCGATGATCCATGCTACCTGTGAGGATTACCGCGCTGGGGCCAGTATTGACCTAGTCTACGATGAGGCCGACCTGAGCGCTGGCAAGAAAGTGACCTGCCCCCTCTTTGTCTTATGGAGTGCGAAAGGCTATGTGGGCCGCACCCAGGACGTGCTGCAAGTCTGGCGCGACTACGCTACTGACGTGTGTGGCCAGTCACTGCCGTGCGGGCATTTTCTGGCTGAGGAGATGCCGGACGAGACGTATACCATCGTGCGCTCGTTCCTGCTGGGGAAGGGATAGAGCATGGTGACGTGGTGAGAGTCAAGGATGGTCCATAGGTTGCCGTCCGCGTTAACATGTCTGGTGCTGGTGCTCGTCCTCCTCGGCGGGGCTGGCTGCGCGCCCCCTGAGTCCCCGCTCTATCCTGTGCTGGCCCAGGAAGAACCGCGGTATATTTACGTTGTGAGACATGAGTGGCATACGGGCCTGGTGATCAAGTATGACGACATTGATT
>Ga0111538_10012878_pt1 | contig 11042 bp, 8 predicted proteins | sample SoiMethybrSBSTD1_FD_79669 | JGI IMG/M metagenome (GOLD analysis project Ga0111538, IMG submission 79669) | Bulk soil microbial communities from a Populus tree surrounding site in Tennessee, USA - Soil MetaG P. TD hybrid SBSTD1 (version 2)... | ecosystem: Environmental > Terrestrial > Soil > Tree... | reverse complement strand
TCCCGGTGGCGATGTTCGGGTACTCGACCAGCGTGCTGGTCGTGCATACCTCGGTCACGGCGAGGACCATCGGCGAACTGATCGAGCAGGCGAAGGCGAAGCCCGGCGCATTCAAGTACGCGTCAGCCGGCGTCGGCAGTTCGCCGCATCTCACCGCCGAAGTCTTCCGCGAGATGGCCGGCGTCGACATCCTGCACGTGCCCTACAAGGGCGCCGGACCGGCGCTCACCGACGCCGTCAGCGGCCACATTCCGGTGGTCGTGCCTAACGTGACCGGCCAGGTGATCGAGCTGCACCGCTCCGGCCGCTTGAGAATTTTGGCCATCACCGCGCCGACGCGGCTTGCCGCGTTGCCGGACCTTCCCACTGCCATCGAGGCTGGGCTTGCCGGCATGGTGGCGCGCAATTTTTTGGCTCTGTTCGCGCCTGCCGGCACGCCACCAGCGATCATTGCGCAGATCGGGCAGGCGACGCAGACCGCGCTCGCCGATGCGGAGTTTCGCCATGCGCTGACCGCGTCCGGGTTCGAGCCGCAGCGCGACCTGGGCGCTGACGCGACGCGGCGCTTCGTGCAGGAGGAGCTGGCGCGCTGGACGCCGGTCGTTCGGGCCATTGGGCTGAAGCTGGATTAGCCAGCGCAAGCGGCCTATCGATCCCGCTTCGTCAATGGTGAGGCTGGATCTCGCTTCGCTTCATCCGGGCTGCGGCGGGGCCCTCGGATGGCGGCCGGGCGGCGATCTCGGTGATAAGCTTCTTCAGTACGGCTTCCGCAAAGGCCTCGTAGGTCTGTGCCGTGATCATGAAGGCGCCAGGGCCGCCGATCACGTTGTCATAGTAGTAGCGGTCGAGGCCGGGCTCGAGTGCCAGGATCGGCAGGCCGTTGATCGTGATGCCGCTGCGCACAGCGTCGTCGCGGGCGAGATGCGCCGACCGGCCACGGTTGTTGGCGCCGTCGCCGGACACATCGATGGTGCGCCGCGCGCCGGGATACGTGCGGGCGCTGTTGAGCAACAGCGTCACGCCGTGGTCGATGGCGCCGCTGATCGAGGTGCCGCCGCTGAACAGCTGGCGCGGCGTGTCCTCGATGGCGCCGGCGAAGGCGTTGGCCGAAGGTTCGTCCTTGAGCACCGTCCAGTCGACCACCTGGATCTGCAGATCGGGGCCGGTCCATTGCGTCACCGTGACGGCGATGGCGCCGGCAATGCCGGAGCGGATCGCCTTGAGCACGCGCGGATTGCGAAACGCCTCGGCATAGCCCTGTTTCTGCAGATCGAAGCGATATTGGTTGACGCTGCCCGAGGCATCAACCGCCAGCACGAGCTGCAGGTCGACGGCGGTCTGCGCCACCGCCGGCGCTGCCGCCAGCGCGGCGACAAGCAGGCCGAGCAGGCCGAGCAGCGTCCTGGCTTGCCGCATCCCCATGGATCATACTCTATCGTCATGTCCGGCCGGATGCCACGACCAGGCCACGCCACAAAATATCAGGGAGCACCGCGTGACGTTTCGGGACCTCATGCGCGGCGACGCGTTGATCGTCGCGCCCGTCGCCCTCAATCCGATCATGGCGCGGCTGGCCGAGGAGGCCGGGTTCCAGGCCGTCTACCTCAGCGGAGGCTCTCTCGGCTGGCTCAAATGCGTCACCGAGGCCAACCTCGGCATCGCTGAGCTGGTCCAGGTGGTGTTGGATATACGGGCGGTTTGCCGGCTGCCGATCGTGCTCGACATCGGCGGCGGCTTCGGCGATCCGGTGCACGTGCATCGCACCGTCGCGATGTGCGAGGCGGCCGGCGTGGCGGCGATCGAGCTCGAAGACCAGCTGCTGCCACGCCGCGTCGAGCACCATATCGGCGTGGATCACCTGGTGCCGACCGATCTCATGGTGGAGAAGATCAAAGCAGCGCGGGCGGCGCGCCGCGATCCCGACCTCGTCATCGTGGCGCGCACCAATGCGCGCCGGGTGCACGGCCTCGACGCGGCGGTGCGCCGCGCCGAAGCCTTTCACCAGGCGGGTGCCGACATGCTGTTCGTGCACACGCGCGCGGCGCACGAGATGCGGACCATCGGCGAGCACCTGCCAGCGCCGCTCATGTGTTTTGCGCCGCCGGACGGGTTTTCGGACTATCCGTTGTCGCGCCGCGATCTTGCCGGCTATGGCTTTCGTCTCGCCGCCTCCTCGGGAACCGCGTTTGCCGCCATGTATAGGGCGACGCGCCGATCATACGAATGTCTGGCGCAGGACAAGCCGGATCCGTTTCTCGGGCCCGGCGGCGCCGACCGCGAGATGAAAGCCGCCATGGAAACCAGTGGGCTTGCGCGCCTTGTCGAGATCGAGCAGCGTACCATGCAGGGACGATGACCGGACCGCGCGAGGTGCTGATGGGTGGTAAGTCACCGAGCGGTGTGCTGGTGCTCCTGGCCTGTTTTCCGTGCTGGGCCGCGACGGCGCCTCCCGCAGCGGCGGGTGATTCGGTCCAGGAGTTTTACGCCGGGCGGCAGATGACCATCATCGTCGGCTCCGCCGCCGGCGGCGGCTACGACCTGCAGGCACGGCTGATGGCCCGCCATATCGGCAAGCACATTCCCGGCAACCCCACATTTATCGTGCAGAACATGCCGGGCGCCGGCAGCCTGGCGGCCGCCAACCACATCTACAATACGGCGCCTGCCGACGGCAGCACCATCGCACTGCTCCAGCGCGGCATGCTGCTGGTTCGGCTGGTCAATCCCACGAGCGTGCGTTTCGAGATCGAGAAGCTCAACTGGATCGGCAGCCTCAACAGCGAGGTCGGCGTGGTGCTGTCGTGGCACGACACCGGCGTCAAAACCACCAAGGACCTGTTCGAGAAGGAGCTGATCGTCGGCGCCATCGTCGGCGTCGATCCGGAAACGACGCCAAAACTGCTCAATGCCGCCATCGGAACGAAATTCAAGATCGTCGGCGGCTACAACAATACGGCGCAGATCGCGCTGGCCATCGAGCGCGGCGAGGTTCAGGGGATCGGCGACTGGTCGTGGTCAAGCGTGAAGGCGGTGCGGCCCGACTGGCTCCGCGACAAAAAGGTGAACGTGCTCATGCAGGTCGGCCTGCAAAAGGAGCCCGAGCTGCCCGACGTTCCGTTCGCGCTGGACTTCGTCAAGAACGCGGCCGACCGCAAGATGCTGGAGCTCAACTTCACGCAGAAGACGGCCGCGCGGCCAGTCGTGGCGCCGCCCGGTGTTCCGGCCGACCGCGTCGCCGCGCTGCGGTCGGCCTTCGCGGCGCTGGCCACGGACCGAGAGTTCTTGGCCGATGGAGAACGCAGCAAGCTCGAGATTGCGCCGGCGCCGGCCGAGGCGTTGGACAAAGTGATCGCCCTGATCGCCGGCACGCCGCCGGATATCGCCGAGCATTACGCCAAGGTTTTGGGCCGAGGTAAGTAGCTTTAGCCGGCGCGCGCGACAGCAGCGGCCGTGGCGGGTTTGGGCGTGCGCGCCTGCGCCGCGATGCGCTCGCCGAACTGGTCCACGGTCTCGGGCTTGCTGAAGCGGTAGCCCTGCATGAAGTGGACGCCGGCAGCGCGCAGAAACAGGTGCTGCTCCGCCGTCTCCACGCCTTCGGCCGTGACTTTCATCCCGAGGCCGCGGCCGAGGCTGACGATGGCGTGCACGATGGGCGCCGCCTCGGCGGCGCTCTCAATGTTGCGGATGAAGCTGCGGTCGATCTTGAGCTTGTCGAACGGGAACCGGCGCAGGTACAGCAGGCTCGAATAGCCGGTGCCGAAATCGTCGAGCGCCAGCCGCACGCCGAACGCCTTCAGCGCATGCATGGCGGCTTCGGCGCCTTCCACATTGCCAAGCAGCGTCGACTCCGTGATCTCCAGCTCGAGGCGGCCCGGGTCGAAGCCGGTCTCAGCGACGATGCGCTGGACCATCTCCACGAAATCCGGACGGCGGAACTGCAGCGGCGAGACGTTGACGGCGACCGACACCGGCCACGCCGCCGCGTCGAGGCAGGCGCGGCGCAGCGCCCATTCGCCGAGGGCGATGATCAGCCCGCTGTGCTCCGCGATGGGAATGAACTCCATCGGCGGGATGGGACCGCGCTCCGGGTGATTCCAGCGTGCCAGCGCTTCCACGCCGATCACACGCTCGCCGTCGGCGCTGAATACCGGCTGATAGGCGAGATCGAGGCGATCGGCCTCGATCGCCTGGCGCAGATCGTGTTCGAGCTGCTTGCGCTGCACGAGGTCGGCGTCCATGGCGGCGTCGTAGATGCAGGCGCGGCGGCGTCCCTCGTTCTTGGCGCGATAGAGCGCCATGTCGGCATAGCGCATCACGTCCGCCGCCGTCAGCGTCGGACGGTCGATCACCGCGATGCCGACGCTGGCGCCGATGACCAGGGTGTGCCCCTGGATCGAATAGGCGCGGCACAACGAGGTCAGGATACGGTCGGCGATGGCCATCAAGGTCTCGGCGTCGGTGGCGCCGGGCGTGATGACGGCAAATTCGTCGCCACCGAGCCGGGCGACCAGCGCCTCGCTGCGCACGATCGAGCGCAGCCGCTTGGTCACCGCGGCGATGAGCTCGTCGCCGACGTGGTGGCCGAGCGTGTCGTTGACATCCTTGAAATGGTCGAGGTCGATGCAGAACACCGCCGACGGCGCACCTCCCTGCTTGGCCTCGGTGATCACGGCCTCCAGCCGCTCGCCGAAATAGGTGCGGTTGGGCAGGCCCGACAGGGCGTCGTGCATCGCGAGGTGCCTGAGCTTGTCCTCGCCGGCCGAGATGCGGGCGGCGGCGCGCCGCATCTGGCGCAGCGCAAAGGCGGCAAAGAACGCCAGGCCGGCGAGCGCGATGACGACGAACGGCGCTACGCTGCCGACGATCTCTTCCGTGCGCTGGCGCGGCGTCCAGGCGAAGCGCGCGATGAGGTCTCGGCCTTCCGACAGATCGAATACGTGGTCGCCGGGGGCAACCGCCTGGGCATCAATCTTGTACAGATTGGGCAGATCGAGCCGGGCCGCGATCTCGGCCATGATGCCTTCATCGATCAGCTTCACCGACAGCACGACCGGCGCCGCGGCGGTGCTGTCGGCATTAAGGGCGGCCGGCGTAACCAGCGCCGCCGCCACCACGGCGAGGTGGTTCATAAAGGTCTGAACGCGCCGGTCGCGGCGCGGATTGAAACGCAGACGCGCGAGCTGATCGGGCTCCGGCCGCGGGCTCTCGTCGGCCTGCGGGCGGCCGCGGATATGATCGAGAATGGGCGCGAGGTCCGGCCGGATCATGTCGAACCACGCCGGGTCGACCGCGCGCGCGCCGGCAACCGGGTAGATGATGCGGTCCTTGCCGTCGACCACGAGCACGTAGTCGTGGTTGAAGTAGGTCTTGAGCGGCTGCGCGACGTTGCTGTCGATCCACCTGGCGTCAGCGGTGCCGCGAATGTTTTTCACCGCCCGCTCGGTGGTGGCGACGCTTTCCAGCTCGCGCAGCACGCGCTCGCGCTGCTCCGCGATCGCATTGAGGAGCAATTCCTCGTCGTGCTTGAGCGCAACCTCGTGCGCGCGGCGGGCCGAGGTGACCACGGCCACGACGATGCAGATGATCGCGATCGCAAGGATCAGGCCAATGGGCAGCACAGCGCTCACGCGAGCGCCGTCCCATACGGCACGCTTGCGCAGATCTGCGAGCAGCACCCGAAAAAGCCTCCCAGCGGCCTGTCCGCCCCCTTTAGGGCTGGTATGGCAAGACGTTAGGGGTGAACCCTTGTCAAACGCTTGCCGGCCATGAATAGGTGCCGTTCCGCATAGGCTTTTGCCCTGCGCGGTTAACGAGTGGTGAACGCTTACGGGCGGGAATTGGCGTATGGCGGCCGCGGAATGCTGATATGGGCGGCGCGCAGCGCCGCCGACCAGCGTTCGCTCAGGTCGTGGAAATAGGGCTCGCCCGGATTGATCCGGTAGGACAGCTCGGCCGTATAGGCATCGCGCCGCGCCACCATGATGTCGATCGGCATGCCGACCCCCAGATTTGATCGTATGGTCGAATCCATGGAGAGCAGGGCGATCTTCAGTGCGTCATAGATATCGATACCGAAATGGACGGCGCGGTCGAGAATTGGTTTACCGTATTTGTGCTCACCGATCTGGAGATAGGGGGTGTCGATCGTGCATTCGATGAAGTTGCCGGCCGAATAGATCATGAACAGCCGCAACGGACCGTTCTTGATCTGGCCGCCGAACAGAAAGCCGATGTCGAACTTCACGTCGGCCGCTTCCAGTGCGTGCGCTTCCGTCTGGTGCACGTGGCGGATGACCCGGCCGATGTGCTGTGCCGCCTGGAACATGGTGGGGGCGTTCATCAGCGTCTCGATCTCGCCGGTCTCCTGGTTCTCCAGTCCTTCGCTGAGAATGCTCACCACCGACTGCGCCAGCGACAGATTGCCGGCCGACGCGAGACCAAACACGCTGTGACCGGGCTCCTCGAAGACGTGCAGCTTGCGAAAGGTCGAGATGTTATCGAGGCCGGCATTGGTGCGCGTGTCGGCGACCATGACCAGCCCTTCGCGAAGCAGGATGCCGCAGCAATACGTCATGGTTTCAGGCGATTCCCCTAGAAGCCGCGCGCCTTTATAGCAGATGCCGGCGCCCGCGCGGCAACGCCCAACGGGCCGGCCGGCATGCGGCAGGACCGGACGTCAGCTCTGGACCTGGCGCGCCGCCTGGTCAACGTGCACGGCAACAGCCAGGCGCTCGCCGGCGCCGCCATAGCGGGTGCCGCGCACCGGCGCGGCGCCAAGATAATCGAGGCCGACCGCCACCCGCACATGGGCGTCGGTGGCACACAGGCCATTGGCCGGATCGAAGGCGACCCAACCGAGCTCGGGAACGAAGGCCTCGGCCCAGGCGTGGCCGGCCTCCTGCTGGGTGACGCCGTCGGCACGATGGAAATAGCCGCCGATATAGCGGGCCGGAATGTCGAGGCTGCGCGCCGCCGCAATGAACACGTGGGTCAGGTCCTGGCACACGCCCCGCCGCAGCGCGAACGCTTCTGCCGCCGTGGTGCCGGCATGGGTGGGATCGGCGTCGTAGACGATCTCCTGGCGCACGCGCGCGAGCAGGCGGTGGAGCACGGACAGCCGGTCGGATGGCTCGGCGCCGCGGCAGGCGCGGGCAAATTCCGTGATCGCGGCATCGGCATGGGTCAGCGACGTTTCGCGCAGGAACAGACTGGGTGGAAATCGCTCGACGGCGCCGCGCACGATGCCGTGGGTCTCCTGCGTCTCCACCTCGCCCTCGACCAGCAGGCGCAGGTCCGTGAACGGGCCGTCGGCCGTGAAGGCGTGCACGATATTACCGAACGCGTCCTCCTGGATGTCCAGGCGGCAATCCGCCGACACGTCGATGCGCCAGCTGCTGACGTACTGGCCGTCATGATTGCGCGGGGTCAGCCGCAGCGTCTGGATCACGCCGTTCGGCGCCGTGTCGTACTGGTAAAGCGTCTCGTGCGAGATGTGGATGCGCATGGCACGTAACGTAATCAGGTAGAGGCGATCGGAAAAGATGCGGAGCGGCACCCTTCGAGACGCGTGCGGCGCACGCTCCTCAGGGCGAGGGAAGCCGAGCGAGTTTCGCTATCCACAAGCGCAACGCTAGCCCTCATCCAGAGGAGCGCCGAAGGCGCGTCTCGAAGGATGAGTCACTCCAGTGGTTCACATCAGATATTGCTCGGCGATGGCCGTGCCAAGGCGATTGTTGTCGGCGATGAATTCGCTGATGAACTCGTGCAGGCCCTCCTGAAAAATCCTTTCCATGCGGCTGTTCTCGATGCGGGTGCGAATGCTGCGGGCCAGCCGCTGCGCCGGCCCCTGGCGGCCATAGGCGCGGGCGATCAGGTCGAGGTGGCGCACCAGATTCTCGTAGCAGCTGGCGAGCGAGCGCGGCATCTGGTCATTGAGGATGAGGAGATCGGCGACGAGCCACGGCTTCACGCTCTCGCGATAGACCCAGTGGTACGCCGTCAGCGCCGATACGGAGCGCAGGATGGCCGCCCATTGATAGTAGTCGAGCGGGCCACCGACATGCTGCTGGGCCGGCAGCAGCAAGTGGTACTTGACGTCGAGGATGCGCGCCGTGTTGTCGGCGCGCTCGATGAACAGGCCGAGCCGGGAAAACCAGTAGGCGTCGTTGCGCAGCATGGTGCGGTAGGCCGAGCCGTCGACGCGCAGCGACGATTCCTGCACCCAACGCAGGAACTGCGCCAGCTCCTCGCGGGTGAACGGGCCGGCGCCGAAGCGCTTGAGCTCGAGCCAGGCGCCATTGATGGCGTCCCACATCTCCGTGGTAAGTGCCGTGCGCACCGCACGTGCGTTGGCACGTGCGATCTCCAGGCAGTTGCGGATCGACGTCGGATTGGCAGGGGAAAAGGCGAGGAACTCGGTGACCGTGTCCTCGCCGGCATCGACATAGGTCTTGTAGAACGACGCGGCGCAGCCGGCGGTGGCCACCGCCGATTCCCATTCGTTGGTCGAGCCGGTATAGGCGAGGGGGAGGGCGGTGAGCCGCTGCGTCGCCTCGAGAATGCGCGCCAAGTACTCGGCACGCTCCACGTAGCGCGCCAGCCAATAGATGCTGTCGGCGGTGCGGGAAAGCATTTTTTGCTACCGATCCAGCACCCAGGTGTCCTTGGTGCCGCCGCCCTGGCTCGAGTTGACCACCAGCGAACCTTCCTCCAGCGCCACGCGAGTGAGGCCGCCGGGAACGATGCGGATGCGCTCGCGCCCGGTGAGCACGAACGGCCGCAGGTCGACATGGCGCGGCGCGATGCCGGCGGCCACGCAGGTGGGTACCGTCGACAGCGCCAGCGTGGGCTGGGCGATGAAATTCTTCGGGTCGGCCTTGAGCTTGTCGCGGAACGCCGCAACCGTCGTCTTGTCGGCCTTGGGCCCGATCAGCATGCCGTAGCCGCCGGAGCCGTGCACTTCCTTGACCACGAGCTCTTCCAGATGGTCGAGCGTGTAGGCGAGGCCCTCGGCGTCGCAGCAGCGCCAGGTGGCGACGTTCTTCAGGATCGGTTCCTCGCCGAGATAGAATTTCACGACCTCCGGCATGTAACTATAAACCGCCTTGTCGTCGGCCACGCCAGTGCCGACCGCGTTGGCGAGCGTGACGTGGCCGGCGCGGTAGGCCGACAGCAGGCCGGGCACGCCCAGCACCGAGTCCGGACGGAACGCCAGGGGGTCGAGGAAGTCGTCGTCGATGCGGCGGTAGATCACGTCCACCCGCTTGGGGCCTTCGGTGGTGCGCATGTAGACCACGTCGCCCTTGACGAAGAGGTCGCGACCTTCGACCAGCTCGATGCCGAGCTTGTCGGCCAGGAACGAATGCTCGTAATAGGCCGAGTTGTAGACGCCGGGCGTGAGCAGGACGACGGTAGGATCGCCGTTGGCGCTCGACGGCGTCACCGATTTCAGCGTGGCCAGCAGCTCGTCCGGATAATTTTCCACCGGCGCGACGCGATGGCGGGCGAACAGGTCCGGAAACAGCCGCAGCATGATCTCCCGGTTCTCCAGCATGTAGGAGACGCCGGAGGGCGTGCGGGTATTGTCCTCCAGGACATAGAATGTTTCGGGGTCGACGCGGACGATGTCGATGCCGGCGATGTGCACGTAGATGTCGTGCGGCACCTTTTGGCCGTTCATTTCCGGCCGGAACACCGGATTCTGGAAGACCAGCTCCTCAGGCACCACGCCGGCCCGGAGAATCTCGCGGCTCCCGTAGACGTCGTTGATATAGGCGTTGATGGCCTTGACCCGCTGCTCGAGCCCGCGCTGCAGCAGGTTCCACTCGGCGGCCGAGAGCACACGCGGGATGACGTCGAACGGGATCAGCCGCTCCTGCGCCTCGGCGTCGCCGTACACCGCGAACGTGATGCCGATGCGCCGGAACAGGAGCTCGGCTTCGCGCCGGCGGCGCTCGAGCAGGTCGGCCGGCGCGCCTTGCAGCCATTGCGCCAGCGCCGCATAGGCTGGCCGCACCTCGCCGTCAGGCCCGGTCATCTCGTCAAAGGCGATGGCCATCAGCCCCTCGCGCCGCCTCCTCGGCAAATCAGTGCCGATGTTAGCTGCAAGCGGCGCGCCAACCCAAGCGGCGCTTGCCCGCCGGGCAGGCAGCCGGATTGCCCAGGATTTCGGCTGCTGGCGCCGTGCGGTTGCTGCTTCCGGTGGCAACGGCGGCACGGCGGCACGGGCGCCTTGAAGGCGCGGCGACTTGGGCCTAGGCTCGCGGAAGTTTCCCAACAGGAGCGTCCCATGAAAGCCCTTCTGGCTGCCTTCGCGGCCGTGCCGCTTATAGTGCTTGGTGCGTTCCCGGCGTCCGCCGACCTGGTGCGGGTCTATGTGACCAACAGCGCCGGCGACAGCATCCATGTGATCGACCCGGCGACCAACAAGGTGGTGCAGGTGATCAAGGGCATCGAGGCGGCCCATGGCATCGCCTTTTCGCCCGACGGCGCGCGCGTCTATGCCAGCAACGAGGCCGACACCACGCTCGACGTGTTCGACCGCAAGAGCGGCAAGCTCATCAAGAAGGTGCCGCTGAGCAATCACCCGAACAACATCGCGGTGGCGCGGGACGGCCGTATCGTGGTCGGGATCGCCCGCGACCCGGGCGCGCTCGACGTGATCGACGCCGCCACGCTCACCGTGACCAAGAGCATCCCGGTCAATGGACGGCTGCACAATGTCTATGTGACGCCCGACGGCAAACACGTGATCACCGGATCGATCCGCAGCCGCATCATCACGGCGATCGACCTGGCGACCGAAGAACCGGTGTGGGGGCTGCAGCTCGACAAGGGCATCCGCCCGATGACCATCGAGGCCGGCCCGGACGGCGCCACGCGCCGCATCTTCGTGCAGCTCTCCGACTTCAACGGCTTTGCCGTGGTAGATTTCGCCACCCGCCAGGAGGTGGCGCGGATCGAGCTGCCAAAAGCCACGGCCGAGTTCGAAACCGATGCCGGTCGGGCGACTGCGCCGTCGCATGGCATGGGTGTGGCGCCCG
>Ga0111538_10012877_pt1 | contig 11042 bp, 10 predicted proteins | sample SoiMethybrSBSTD1_FD_79669 | JGI IMG/M metagenome (GOLD analysis project Ga0111538, IMG submission 79669) | Bulk soil microbial communities from a Populus tree surrounding site in Tennessee, USA - Soil MetaG P. TD hybrid SBSTD1 (version 2)... | ecosystem: Environmental > Terrestrial > Soil >... | reverse complement strand
GGGAGGTAATGGCTAGACTGGCCCGCCAAGCCTTCCTCGCCCGCAGGAGATCGCCGTGACCGAGGCGCAGCGGTTGGCTGCCGTCCGCCGCTACGACATTCTTGGTACGCCCCCAGACGGGGCTGACGATGCCACGTCGCAGCGCTACGCAACGCGGCTCGGCAACCGCATCCAAGCGCTTGCGCACACCCACGACCTCATCGCCGAGGAGGAGCGGCGCGGCGCGAGGCTCGACGAACTCGCGCGAGGCCAGGTGACTCAACTCGTGGGGATGGAGAGCCCCCGGGTGGAGCTGTCCGGCCCAAGTCTCATGGTGACGCCCGCCGCCGCGCAGAACATTGGGTTGGCGCTCCACGAACTCGCCTCCAACGCGGCGCAGCACGGCAGGCTCATGGCACCGGACCTCCACGTCTCATTCGCATGGCAGATCGAGGAACGGTTGCCCGCTCAAGGATGGCTTCACGTGACCTGGCGCGAGTGGAGTGGCTCACCGGTTCAGCCACCGGGTCGGAAGGGGTTTGGGCACCTCGTTCTGGAGCGGCTGGCACCCGAGGGACTCGGCGGGACGGCTCGCCTTTCCTTCGAGGGAGACGGCGTCATCTGGTCCTGCGAGACGCGTTCGTCTCGTATAGTCAGTTGAAGTTCGCGCTAAGTCTACGGTGGTTCGAACCGAACGCCGATCTGTCATTGGGGCGCGGTGATTGAATGCATTCTACGACGCGAGGTCATCACCTTCATCGGCGGCGTGGCCGCTTGCCGCGAGAGCGCATCAGCGGCGTTGGCAGGGAACAAGTTGCGAGGACCCGGGGTATCTTGATCGACGGCGGCACGGAGGAAGATAGCCATGAGGACCGTCCGTTTGGTTTTGGCAGGGACTGCCGCCACACTGGCGTTGGCCTTGGGTTCGCACGGGCCCCGGGCACAGCCAAATCCGGAACCGATGATCTTCTTCGTCGCCAAGGGCGAGCCCAATGTTTGTGGTCCAGGCTGCAGCGAATGGATCGCGGCAGAAGGAATGTTCGACGGGCCGCAGGTGGAACGACGGTTCCGGGATCTACTCGACAAGTTGAAGGGCCGCAACTTGCCGATCGTCTTCAATTCGCTGGGCGGCATCATCGGCGAAGCGCTCGTCCTGGGGCGGATTTTGCGCGAACGCAGGATGACCGCCAGCGTGCGCGAATCCTATCCGGAAGGATGCCAGGCGCGCATCGCAGCCGACGAATCCTGCCGTCGGATCATGGAGGGGAACCGCGAATTGAAAGCGCAGCTCCGCACGAGGGGCGCCGTGTGCTCCTCCGCGTGCGTTTATGCCCTCCTCGGAGCGTCCACGCGTCATGTGCCGGCGGATGCGCGCGTCGGGATCCACGCCGCAACCCCGACGGCTATATCGTCCCAGCCCGGCTGGCTGACTGTCGAGCAAATGCACAGCAACAGAAAGCGCTATATTTTGGAGATGGGCGCCAATCCCGATCTCCAAGATGCGGCAATTAAGACTCCGCCGCCGGGGGTGCACGTCCTGAGTCGGGATGAGCTTGTCCGATATCGAGTCGAGACGATTGCCCCCTACGAGTCCGATTGGATGCAGTATCAGGAACCGAGAGTACCCATGCGGTCGTACATGTTGAAGGCGGTAACTGCGGCCAGTGGCGCTGGCGGCACGGAATTCCGAACAGCAAATCTGCGGATGACTTGCGCCGAGGGTCGGCCGGCGACGTCGATCGAGTATCAGCGGGAAGCAGGATCGAACGAGATTGACGTTTCGACGGTCATTCGCATCTCTGCTGGCAGCGAAGTGAGGACGCTGCAACGGACCACGCCAACGCGTGGAGACGACAGGTACCAGACACTTGCAGATCGGCAATTCGTTCAGAAGGCGCTTGCGGGCGGCGGTATTGTCGTGACCGAGACGTTTTCGCCGCGCAATGCTCGTGCCTGGTCACGCGAGATCAGGCTCTCGACCACAGGTCTGGAGCAGGCACTGCGCACGCCCCTGAAGAACTGCGGCGCGAGCTAATAGAAAGCATTTTCCGGACCGGCACGCGCCGAAAGTTGCTGAGACGCTAGACTTAACCCTAATGCCTTTTTGGAACTGTGCGTACCCGGTCTTGGTCAATTGAAAGCACGAGGGGTGACCTAGCCGCCGCTTTGTTGATTCCATTGCTGCGCGCATTGGAGATGCTCGCGTTCGTCGCGCGCCGTTTGCATCCACGGCATCTTGAGGCGGTTGTCGCGAGCTTCGGCACCGTTGACGACGCGTTGCGGCCAACAATCTAGCGGGGGGCAAACATGGCGTACCCACTCAAGAACGCGTACTCCGAAAAACCTGGGGATTGTTTGGGTTCCCGACAGGCTGACGGTTGTCCCCTGGAATGAACCTCCGATCCTGGTAGTCGTCCAGAAAACCACTGTGCACGCGATGGGCGAGTTGAGGAGATTTGGCGTACGCCATCGCTAACGACTCTGCGCCACCATTCGTCGGGCGCACACGTGCGTCAATCCTGAATTCCCAGGAACTCCGATCGATTCAAGCTGGTCGATCCGTGAAAGGATGGAGGCATCCACCTCGTAGAGGTCGCCGTAGGCAATCTCGCCGGTGCCAGGCTGGTCGAACATCCTTACAGCCGCGCCGCTTGCAGCGCATGACTTGCTGCGTTGTCCCGTTCGCCATCCGCAGGGCCGATCTTCCCGAAATCACCTCGCAGCGCCTTCAAAGCAATCCGTTCGGTCTCGATCTCGCGCGATGTCCGATAGCCGAGGCGCCGCAAGATGAGCACGGGCGGGCACCATCCCTGGACGGCGTGCTGAAACAGGAAACCGCTGACAAGCACAGGCAACATCAGCCATCGTTTGTGCACCGTCGCGGCAAGCACCGTGCCTGCGAAGGCGACGGAGGCAGCATTGGCTTCGAGCACCCGTTCGATGTCCCATTCTTCATCGAGCTCGCGCAGACGTCGCTCGATGCCGATCGGGTTGGCGGCATAGAAGTTCACGCGCCGGTTTGTCTCTCGCGCAATGCGCTGATTGACCTCCTCGGAGGTGTTGAGCGGTACCCGCTCTACGGTATTGGGAAGCATCGTGCTCCTCGTTCATGGTTGAATGACCAGGGCCTGGCTTGCTGCTCAGTCAATGCTGAGAACGACGTGGCGTTCCGAGGACACCGGCGATCATCGGCATCCCCCGGATTGGCGCATCGGCACCGGTCTCGGCAATGCCCGGTTTGGCACGCGCAAACGAAAGAGCTAGTCACCGAGGCCGGCGAGGTATGCTTTCAGCTCTTCGATCTCGGCCAGAACCACGTCACATCCCGCTGTGCACCACATCGATGAACAGGTTCCCCTCGCCAAAAAAATCGACCAAATGCTCACGGAGGCACGTGTGATCTTGCCGGGCGCTCAGGCGTTGCTAGGGTTCCAACTGTCCGTCGTCCTTACCTCGGCCTTCGAGTGGTTTTCGGGCCTATCGCAAATGTCTCATGCCATGGCGCTGGGCCTTGTCGCACTGGCGACCATTCTACTCATGGCGCCTTGCGGCGTACCATCGCATCGTCGATGCGGGTGAGGCGCAGGCCCTCCTGCCCTCACCGCTGTGGCAAACCGTGTCGGGCCTGAAGGAACGTAGGCGGGGTAAGGGTTCTGGCCGAAGCTATGAGAGATCGAGCAACCCGGGCAGATATGGCTTAAGCATGTGGACAGTTATTACGACCGCTGCAAATGACTGGCTCCGGCACCACGATGCCCGGCTTGGGGCTGCGCTCGCGTACTATTCGGTTTTCTCACTGGGACCTCTGCTGTTGATTGTCGTGAGCATCGCCGGTCTCTTCTTCGGCGGTGATGCCGTTCGCACTGCGCTGACCGGCCAATTCCGGTCGCTGCTCGGCCCGACGGGCAGTCAGGCCGTGGAGGCCATGCTCAAGGGTGCGGGGTCGACGTCGGGTGGCACCCTCACAGGCATCATCGGAGTGGTCTTGTTGCTCGTCGCCGCCGTCGGCGTGGTGGTGCAGCTCAAGGATGCGCTCAACGCCATCTGGGAGACCAAGCAGCCGGAAGGGGCGGGCATTTGGTGGTATCTTCGCACCTACCTCGTGTCGTTCGCCGGCATTCTAGCGCTCGGATTCCTGCTCGCCATCTCGCTGGTGGTCAGCACGGGTCTCGCTGCCCTCTCGAGCTGGATGGGAGGCGGAGAGTCGCTCTTCTGGCAGCTGGTGAACTTCCTGGTCTCCCTTGCTGTCCTGGGATTTCTGTTCGCGATGCTGTTCAAATGGTTCCCCGACGCCGTGGTGGGCTGGAGAGCGGCCCTGATTGGTCTCGCCACGTCTCTGCTTTTCAACCTCGGAAAGCTCGCCATCGGCTGGTACATCGGCAGGCAAGGGCTGGAATCGACCTACGGTGCCGCTGCGTCGCTCGTTGTCCTGCTCGTCTGGGTGTACTACTCGGCCCAGATCGTGCTGTTTGGCGCCGAAATCACCCGCGTGCTTACGAAGGGGGAGGCCCCTCAAGCTACGTAGCTGGCAGGGCGTTCTGGCCTTTCACGGAAAGCGTCTTGCGGCACGAAGAGGCCAGCGCATGCATCATGGCTTCATGACCACCTTGATGCAGCCGTCCTTCTTGTCACGGAATTTTTTGTAGAGTTCCGGCCCGGCATCGAGGCTGGCCCGGTCGCTGACGACGAATGACGGGTCGATCTTCCCGTCCTCGATGAGCTTCAGCAGCTTCGGCAGATAGTGCTGCACCGGAGTCTGCGCCATTCGGAAGGTGAGGCCGCGATTGATGGCGGAGCCCATCGGGATCTTGTCGAGATACCCGCCATAGACGCCGATGATCGAGACGGTGCCGAAGTTGCGGCAACAGTGAATGGCCTGCCTTACGACATGGGGCCGGTCGGTGCCCATGAAGGTCGCAACCTTTACGCGGTCGAGAACGGAATCAAAGCTGGCCGTGCTATGGGGTTCCGTACCAACCGCGTCAATACAGGCGTCCGCGCCCCTTCCGCTGGTCAGGTCCTGAATGCGGTCGTAAATGTCTTCCTTCATGAAGTCGAGGACCTGGGCGCCGGCCGCCATGGCCATCGCCATGCGCTCGGGGACGGTGTCGATGGCGATGACGCGACCGGCGCCCAACAAGAACGCGCAGCGGATCGCGAATTGACCGACCGGTCCGCAGCCCCACACCGCGATCGTGTCGCCGTTCTGGATGTTGCAGAACTCGGCCCCCATGTAGCCGGTCGGAAAGATGTCTGACAGGAACAGAACCTGCTCGTCGCTCAGGTGCTCCGGAACCTTGATCGGTCCGACGTCGGCGAACGGCACACGCAGGTATTCGGCCTGCCCGCCGGGATAGCCGCCCAACAGGTGGGAGTAGCCGAACAACCCGGCCGGCGAGTGTCCCCAGAGCTTGGCCGCCTTGGCCGCATCGGGGTTGGAGCGTTCGCAACCGGAGTAGTAGCCGCGCTTGCAGAAGAAGCACTCTCCACAGGAGATGGTGAAAGGCACCACGACCCGATCGCCGACCTTGAGCTTGGTGTTGCCGCGCCCGACCTCCACGACTTCACCCATGGTCTCGTGGCCGATGACGTCGCCCTTCACCATCTCGGGAATGACGCCGTTGAAGATGTGCAGGTCCGAGCCGCAGATGGCGCAGGCGGTGACCTTGATGATGGCGTCGCGGGGGTCCTGGATCTTGGGATCGGGCACCGTCTCGTAGCGCATGTCGCTCTTGCCGTGCCAGCAGAGGGCTTTCATGGCGTAGCCCTCAATGCGTTCCAGCTGGGCCGGCGATCGCCTAGTGCAGCCTGTTGTGCCAGCCGGTGACCACGTCGCCGTCTCGCTGCTTTCTTGATTTCGGCTTCAAGAGGCTTTGAATTGGACGCCAAGGGAAGTCTCCGTAGGGCGGAAGGAGAGTGCTCTCAGAACGGGCGAAAGTTGCGAGTGTTCCGCGCCTGCCGCTCGCTGCGGTGCGCAGGGGCTCTACCGCACAGCCTACGTTGACCTTGCCGAAGGGTCGCGCCGCCTGTTTGATTGGTGGCGATGACCCACCCCCCTTTCAATTCTGATGCGGTCACCGAGATCCGCGATCTCCGCACCGGCACCCCGCTATGGGCACAGTCTGCGCCGCAATCTCCGGGGCATCGCCTGCGCCATTCCGCCAAGGCCGATGTGGTGATCGTGGGAGGTGGCATCACGGGCGCAATGCTGGCTGAGACCCTCACCCGGCCAGGCCTTTCGACCATCATCCTCGACAGGCGGGAGCCGGCTCACGGCAGCACCATGGCAAGCACGGCCCTGCTGCAATGGGAGATCGATACGCCGCTGGTGCGGCTAGCCGACAGTATCGGCTTCCAGCGGGCAAGCCGAGCGTGGCGGCGCTGCTTCAACGCTGTAAGTACCTTGAGCCAACTGGTTTGCGAGCATCGGATTCGCTGCGACTTCGCCTCTCGCCGAGCGCTCTATTTGGCTGGCGAGGTTATGGGAGCCGATGAGTTGGGCGAGGAAGCCCGTTGCAGGCAGGCGATTGGCCTTCCATCGACGTTTCTGGATGCAAAAGAGCTGGGCGCCGGGTTTCGGATCTGCCGCCCGGCTGCCCTGATCTCGGATGGCGTGGCGGACGTGGATCCGGCGCGGCTTACCGTTGGCCTCTTGCGTCGCGCCCAACGTAGGGGGGCTGGAATCTTCTATCCTGAGGAACTTGCCGAGGTTTATCCGTCTGCTGCGTGCGTCGGCTTGGCCACCGCTTCGGGCAAGGAACTGGAAGCGAGGGCGTTGGTATTCGCGACCGGCTACGAGCTTGCCGACGGGGTGCCGGCCAATGGTCACCGCCGCACCAGTACATGGGCATTTGCGACCCGGCCACAGCCACAATCGCTCTGGAAGGACGGCGCGCTTATTTGGGAAGCATCTACGCCCTATCTCTACATGCGCACCACCCGTGACGGCCGCATCGTCGTGGGAGGCGAGGATGAACCCTTCAGCGACGAGCAGGAGAGGGATGCCCTGCTGCCGAAGAAACTGAAAGCCCTTCAGCGCAAGACGAGCCAGCTCTTTCCTGCGCTCGATGTTACGGCCGAGTTTGCCTGGGCCGGCACGTTCGGTGAAAGCGATACCGGCTTGCCGTCCATTGGCGCCATCCCGGGTATGGCGAACTGCTACGCCGTGTTGGGTTATGGCGGCAACGGCTTCACCTTCGGGGTCATCGCCGCGCAGGTTATTGCGGCTGAGCTGACGGGGTCACCCGATCCGGATGCCGACCTGTTTGCTTTCAGACCTTAGCTGGAACCAACCCTGACCGGTGCGGTTGAAGAGCAAAAGACAATCCGCCGGGCTGCCATGAACGTTAGTAGTGAGAGAAGCGTCTCCCTCTGGATGGAGACGAGCGTCCTCGACGAAGCTCCCGCCCTCGACAAGAAGGAAACCGCCGACATTGTCGTCGTCGGTTCGGGCATTGCCGGGATGTCGGTGGCCTACGAGCTGGTCAAGGCCGGCAAGAGCGTGGTGGTGCTCGACCGCGGCCCCATCGGCAAGGGCATGACGTCGCGCACCACGGCGCACCTCACCGCGCAATGCGACGACGGCTTCGATCTGATGATCAAGCGCCGCGGCGAGGATCTCACGCGGCTCTGGTACCAGAGCCAGGCAGCAGCGATCGACCGCATCGAGGCCAACCAAAAGGAGCTCGGCCTCGCCTGCGACTTCCGTCGGCTCGATGGGCACCTCTTCCACGCGTCCGGGACCGATGAGGGCATCATCGACCGCGATATGAGGCGACCCGCAAGGTCGGCATGGAGGTTCATCGCGAGACCGGCGTTCCCTTTGAAGGCCAGTCAAAGACACCTTCGCTACGCTACCCTAATCAGGCAACGTTCCATCCGCTCAAGTATCTGGCCGGACTGGCACGTGCTATCGCCAAGGGCGGCGGGCGCTTCTACGCGGACACGATCGCCGAGGAGGTGACGGAGGAGGAAGGTGGCGTCGAGGTAAAAACGGCAGCGGGTCACCTTGTTCGGGCAGGACACGCCGTCATCGCCACCAACGCGCCGATCAGCGACAAATACGCCATTCACAGCAAGCAGGCGCCGTATCGAACCTATGCCATGGCGTTCTCAGTGCCGAAGGGAACGCTCCCCGATGGCCTCTACTGGGACACGCTCGAAGCCTATCACTACGTTCGCTTGCAACCCGGACGCGGCAACACCGACATCCTCATTGTCGGCGGCGCCGATCACAAGAGCGGGGAGGCTAACGACGCCGACGCGCGTTTCCTTGCGATCGAAGCATGGATGCGCAATCTGCTGCCCAAGCTTGGCAAGGAACGGCACCGCTGGTCAGGACAGATTCTGGATACGATCGACTACGCAGGCTTCATCGGTCTCGATCCCGGTAGCAAGCGCACCTATGTCTCCACGGGTGATTCCGGTCAGGGCATCACCCACGGCGCCGTCGCCGGCATCCTAATCAGCGATCGGATCCTCAAGGGCGAAAGCCCGTGGCGAGAGGTTTACGATCCAGCGCGGAAGCCAATCAAAGCTGCCGGCACGTTCCTCAGCGAAAATCTGACCGTTCCCAAGAACCTCGCCGAGTATGTTGCTCCCGGCGAGCGCAGCTCGTGGGACGAGCTCAAGCCTGGGGAAGGCGCCATCGTCCGCAAGGGGCTACGAAAGATCGCAGCCTACCGCGACGATAACGGCAACCTGTTCCTACGCTCGGCGGCGTGCTCGCACCTCGGTTGCCACGTTCATTGGAACAGTTTTGAGCGCTGCTGGGATTGCCCATGCCACGGCTCGCAGTTTGCCCCGGATGGCACCGCGCTCAACGGCCCCGCGTTTTCCCCGCTCGAGGAAATCAAGCCGTAACACAAGCCTGGAGACCGATCATGGGCCTCTTTACGAAAGACATCCAATCCCTTGAAGATCTCTTCGTGCATGGCCTCAAGGACATCTACTATGCCGAGAACCAGATCTTGAAGGCGCTACCCAAGCTCATCGAGGCAGCAACCAACCCTCAGCTCAAGAAAGGCCTCAAGAACCACCTGGGAGAAACCGAGGAACAGGTCTCGCGCCTCGAGCAGATATTCGCAATGCGGGAGGAAATGCCCAAGGGAACGAAATGCTATGGCATCAATGGCCTTCTCAAGGAGGGTGATGAGCTCACCGGCGACGTCGGCGACAAGGCCGTGCTTGATGCCGCCATCATCGCTTCGGCGCAGGCCGTCGAACACTATGAGATCACGCGCTACGGCGCGCTGATCGCCTGGGCCCGCGTGCTCGGTCGCAACGACTTTGCTGACATTCTCGAGGAGAATTTGGAGGAAGAGAAAGGCGCCGACGCCAATCTCAACAAGATTGCGCAAGGTCGCGTCAATGCCAAGGCCAGTGGCAAATCCTTGCCAGCCCGCCAACGCCCGCGCCCCAACAGGCGCGCGGTTCCACGACGTCGGACGTCGCGGTCCCGCAGCGCCGCCTGACCACGAACGCCTTCGTCCAGCGAGGCACTAGCTAGGGCTTCTGTCCGCGCCGAGGGTAGTAGTCGCTCCCATAGTCATAGGTGAGCTCCTCGCCCGGCTCGAGGCCCTCAATCCCAGCAATGATCCACACTCCGCGCGCTTCGCGAAGCAGGCAGCAATTGGCGTAGCGACGGCTGTGATTGACAAGCGCAGCGCCATTTCCCCCATCAAATCCGTCGATATTGAGGTCGTCACCAAGCTCCATAATGGCGGTGGCCCCATTGGCAGTGCGCTTGGCCGCCTCGGCGTCCGAGATGATCGCTCCTTTGAATTCGATGATCCTCATGCCCCAGGGTATCGGTCCTACGGCAAAGACGCCTTCGCCACTGATGCGGGACTTCTTCACGACGAGGGGATAGTTTGCCTTCAAACGCCTGGGCATGAGCCGTCAGCTTTCCGCCGCCTCAGCAAGCGAATGCTTTTTCACGGCGTCGCGCAGCCGCGCAGGCGGCCTGAACTCGCGGCAAGCATGAGAGGAGAACCAACCCGCATTATCCGCCGCCCGTATTTGGACCGTACAGTCGGCGTAGCGGACCACTCGTTGCCTACGAACTAACCACCCGCGGCTTTTCGCGGAGGCCCTGTATACGACACGCGCCAGATGGTGCCTGCGGTGTCGTCGGCGATAAGGAGTGAACCGTCTTTCGCGACCGCGATCGCAGCAGGCCGGCCCCAAACCTCGGCGCGCTCTTGACCAGCGACCCAGAAACCGGTGACGAAGTTCTCATAGTGTCCCTGTGGCCGTCCATTCTTGAACGGGACGCGCACAACCTTGTAGCCGGTGGGCTGTGCGCGATTCCACGACCCCTTGAGCACGACAAATGCATCACCGCGATACTCGGGCGGGAATTGCGTTGCACTATAAAATGCTATGTCCATGGCCGACGAGTGCGCTTCAAACAACAGATCGGGTTGCTTGGAGGCCTTGACCTTGTCTGGCGCTTTGTCTGCAAATCCAGGTTGAGGGTTGTGACCCGTGTAGGCGTAGGGCCAGCCGTAAAAGGCTCCTTCTACGGGTCGCACGAGATAGTCGGGCGGTACGCGGTCGCCTAGGCCGTCGCGCTCCTGAACGACAGCCCAGAGCTCGCCGGTGTCGGGGTGGATGGCCAGACCACAGGTATTGCGAACGCCGGAGACATATGTCGTCTGGCCGCTCCCGTCGGCTTCAAAGCGTTGGATGGTGGCCTTGACGTCCGGCTCAATCCCAATGTTGCCCGAAGAACCGACCCCAACATAGAGAGCGCCAGTGTTCGGATCGATGGCAAGCGGCCGATTGGCATGGCCGCGCACCAGACCAAATACGCCTCTCTTGGTAATGAGTTCCTGGGCGTTCATATGCGGCGAGGGCTTGCGCTGGTCGGGCGGTACCTCGGCGGCTTTCTTGGGGGGGCCATGGCCGGTGCGTACATCTCCGAGAACATGGGGGATCTTCCAGATCCCATCCTGGTCGGCCACCAGCACGTGGTCATCGCGCCAGGCGAGGCCGTAGGGTTGATTGAACCCTTCGGCGTGGCGCTCGATGAATTCAGCCTGGCCGTTGCCTTCCTTTGC
>Ga0111538_10012876_pt1 | contig 11043 bp, 10 predicted proteins | sample SoiMethybrSBSTD1_FD_79669 | JGI IMG/M metagenome (GOLD analysis project Ga0111538, IMG submission 79669) | Bulk soil microbial communities from a Populus tree surrounding site in Tennessee, USA - Soil MetaG P. TD hybrid SBSTD1 (version 2)... | ecosystem: Environmental > Terrestrial > Soil >... | reverse complement strand
TCGCTCAGTGCCTCGCCCGCTGGGATTGTGGGGCCATTGATAATCTCTATAGGCATTTCTCTCTCCTAGCAGGGTGGGGGGTCCCATGAGAGCGCAAGTCTCCGCGCCCGATTGTGAGCGTTGATAGCATTGGTCGTACCGACTTGGGCGCGCTTGGGCTGCTCCGTGGCGGGGTCTTTCTGCCACACATCGAAGAGGTGAGTCATGGCCTTCTTCAGTCCATCGTCGATGCCCGACAGGGCGAGGTTCCTCACGCGCTCGCGCTCCGTCGCGTCCACACAGTCATAGGATACCTTCGACCATGCTATGTCTCGCTCGACGAGCGCAAACACCAGGGCAGCAATACAAATCAACAGTCCAATAATCACTGCCTTGGCCATCGGCCACCTATGGTGCTGGGTAGATTACATCCACCTCGTCATCGGTATCTAGTTTCAGAGCCTCGGCCAGCGCGGGCGAGAGGTCTGCCACCCGCCCAGTATCCTCGTGCGGGCCCCAGTCCGCGGGATATGCGAGTATTTCATACCCGCTCTTCTTAGAGCGAACGAGGGCCCTCTCACCCTCTCTTAGCATATCCTTGGGCGTCTTCGAATAGTCCCATCGACACGCGACGTAACTCACGTCGGGGTTCAGCCTGCGAGCGAGCCCGGTCGTGCCCGTGGGCTGGTAGGGGAGAAACAGGTGGGGTGTCTGCATAACATCACTAATAAAAGCGAGCCCCTCGCTCGGCGAGACCCCAGTGTCATCCGGGCCGCCGAAGTGGCTGCACCGACCACTGGTCATAAACAGCGCGCCTTCCGGCGCTGGCTCGGGCACTGGAGGATGAACATCTTCCCCGCTAATCGACATAGCAATGGCAGCACAGATCAACCCAAACTTCTCTTTGTAGACTTGCGCGTCGTAACTTGAGTCTACAAAACACACTTCTATTAGGATCGCGGGTTCCTCAGTATTATTCAGAAAGTATAGGTCAGTCCGCTTTTTGGGTCCGCGGTTGGGTAGACCACTCGCCACGCACATAGCATCAACAACCTCGTCCGCGATCTCCATGCCAGTGCTCGACACATAGAGTACCTCGGTCCCCATTGGCTTCGAGGTCACCTCATAAGCGTTGAAGTGGACGCTGATATCGAGGTCGCGCGTGCGCGCGTTGTGGAAGTCCACGATACGCTCGAGGTTCTCGTTCTGCGACGTGCTTACGTCGTCCCAGTAGGTCGTGGTCTCGACCCCCATCTCGCGTAGTTGCGCCGCGGTCTCAGTGACCACCTGTCGAGCCTCATCTACTTCATCGAGCCCCCAAGGCGGTGGACCTTCCGCGCCCCGGACTAGCTTGCCGTGCCCGGCACTCATCACCACTCGCATTGCGCCCTCCTCACTGTACAATTGAGACGGTCCCAATAACTATCGGGACTACATCGTCCACATCTTCTAGAATAACCAACAACTCATAGAGCCCGGAGATCATCGTAGCCATTCTGTCGCGTTCCGCGCGCCACTGCAGAATGCCCGGGGCCGGAAAGACCACCTGACCCTGGGTGTACTTCAGGGCCATCTCGTTGTACCCTATGCTCGCGGCCCCACTCTGCGGCCACCTCAGGTACACTGTGGCCTCTACAATGCTCCCCCAGTCCCACGGAGTCCCGTCAGTAATATCAATGACCTCGACAGTCTCCACCCAGGTTCCATGGATCGAGGTGGTCGGGATTGAACCAGCAGCGGTCATGGAGTGCCTCTACAGCTTGATGTACCAAGTGACCAAGCGGGTCACTGGCATGTTGTTGAACGCCCTGGTAACGAACGGACCTACTCCAGGAGTAAGCTGCTCACCGCCCTTGGAGTCAGTGGTAAAGGTATGGACGTGCGCGCCCTCTCCAGGTGCTCCGCCACCAGGTAGTGCAGTGGTCTGCAGTGACACAAAGTGGAGATGGTCGGCGTTGTTCTGACCAGTAGTGCCGCCAACCACACCAGTATGAGTGTGATCTAGAGTAGGGGAATCACCAGTAACAGAACTGCTCTGATTTCCAGTAGTTCCAAAGGCACCAGTTCCAGGCTGAATACCAGATGCAACAGTAGGGTCACTGTGGTTATGGGTAAGATTTACGTTGTTATTGGTCGTAAACTCTCCACCATTACCCGGGCCTAATGCAGAACCCCACAAGTGTTGATGGGCTGCTGGAATAGAAGGATTGGCAATAGTACGCTGTCCTGTAGTAGGACCATTGATACTGTGGACATGGCCTAGGTGATTGGATGTGGACCCTGTATGAACGTGGGCGGGCATATTCTCCACGGTCAGCGTGACCGAGTTGGCTCCGAGCATGGAGCCCGGGATAGTCGTATTGCCTACAGTAAATGCCAGCCCAGCAAAGCTCCCTGCTGGAGTGTTGCCCATATCGTCCAGGCCGGAGAAGCCTGCGCCCCGCATGGATGGTAGGCCAAGAGTCTTATTGTTTGAGAAGTCCGCGTCTGCACTGAGCCCACGCCCGCTCGGTAGAACCGGAGCAATCTCGTTAGGCATGTTGTTCCAGCAGTATCGGAACAGGTCGATAGTATCAGTATTAGCCCGCTCGGAGTTAGGACCTGAAGTGGTCCCATTACCAATGGTCTTTCCATTGAGCCTGCAGTACCCTGTCTTGGGCGCGTTCGTAAACTCTGGATGCACCATACCAGTCTGCACCTGACGCTCAGGCGGGATAATCACACTGACATCGACAGGATTAGGGTTGGGCACCCTAATCGAATAGGAGAGTTGCTCTCCATAGCGCGATCGTACCTGAACGTCGTACCCTTCTGAACTGGTTGTATAGGGCACGTAGATATCTGGCCAGCGTCCGTTAGCATCGGCTACTACTGGATGCGGCAGCGCGTCGGACTCGCCACTGTCGGCGTAGACTGTCATAGGCGTGGTCGTACCCCCCTGGAAGAAGAACGCCTGCGCTCCGTCAGCCCGCAGATCGTCTGCATAACGCTCGATTGTCCCGGACCTATTCCACAGACTGCCCATAACGTTCTCCTAGATCGGCGCAGGAATGAGTGTGCCAGGAACTAGCACCCCACCAACTATTGTAGCGTTGCGAACATTGTCCCATCTATCAACGACGAGCGTACCACCAGTTTCACTTATGAGAGTAGCATCATTAGTGAATGGACCTACGAAAAACACATCCTTAAAGTCAAGATGCGTCGTACCAGTGTCAGCATGAATACGGCAGCCGAACTCTCCGCCCCAAAACACACAGTTGTTAAATCGTGCCGTCCCTTGAAAGTTATCCGCCCAGAAATATCCAACCGATCCATGACTGTTGGGACCGAGATCACCGCCTGGATGTGCTCGGAAAGTAGTATTGCGGCAATCAATAAGGCCGACAGCAGCAGGAAATAACTGACAGCAATCAGCGTGATCGTCCTCATCAACAAATCCGTCGCACTCGATCCAGCATGTGTCAACTACGATACCGGTACCGCCTGTGCGAATTCCTTCACGAGCGAAACAACGGCTCAACGTCAACGTTGTACCGTTCCCCATCTGAAACGCAGCCCGACCCTGTGGCTCACCAGTACCACGCATAGTAACGCTTTGTTTAGTTGCGGTAAGTCCATCGTTAAGCAAAAACTGTGATGTTAACTCAGTCATACCCACAAATCGTGGGTCAGTAAACGACAGTGGTGGACCAGCTAAAACATCATCGTTGGATGCTGGAAGGCCCGACACCATGTCTACATTGCCGCTGAATATCGTTTTGCCGGTAGCGTCGTTGGGGCCGCCGCGAGCGCCGCCGGGAGCCAAGCTCGCTCCGGCGAAGTAGTTGTTACGAACCGTCACAGTGTCGGTGATATCGTCCACAGTAACGCCAGTGAAAACGAACTGCGTGCCGTCACCGAGATTGACGAAGGTGTTACTGTTAATATCGCCAGACGTGATGATCCCAGCGCCCCACGGCCCACCATCCGGCTCCAGCATAAAACCCTGCGTGAAACCGCTCGCCTGTCGCGTTGTGTTGAAGGTTATATTGGCTACCACCGGGACGCCGGTAAACACTTGCAGAAAGTCACCGTGCGAACCTACACCCTGGCCAGCCTGCTCGATTAGATTATGATCCATAGTGAGCGTGCCGCCACCTGGCGATTGCAGTTGGAAGCTGTCGCCAGCACAGTTCTTGAACCAGCAAAATTCCACGACAGCGTTAGTACCGCTCATGGTAACGATGGCGTCAGCACTACCCAAGCCGTCAAAAGTGCAGTGGTCAAGATGGAGATCGCTGCTGTCAGATCGACTAAAGATCGAGCTATTTGCACCATTGGAGAAGTTGCAGTTGATGAACGTAACGTTGTCGCCGTCGTTGTCTATGTGGTAGCCCGCGAAATCGTAGCTATCGAATGTAAACGCAACTACAGTGTTGAGAACGAGAACGGTCTTGGCTGCGACATTAACTTCTATTCCCCCGACAGCTATGGTCGCCGGGTCCAGCAGCGAGCCCGAACAGCCGACGAAGGTATCCACTCCGGCGACTTGCCACGCCGGACGTGCAGCATATCCACTCAGGAGCGTTGGATACTGCGCAGAACCCGGAGGTGCCGGAGGCACAATTGGAAAACCTTCTGGCCGCTTTGAGAGGTAGAAGCTCATTCCTGTCTCCCGCCCTCGCCCCCGCCCTTGGCGACATCAAGTAATTGCTCGGTGGTCAACTCTGTTCCGAGGTTCTTATTGAGGTTCTTGGTGGCTATGGCGAACGCGGCTAGGGCCTGCGGTCCCCCGCCCCGAGCGAGCCGCTCATACGCCCGCGCCCAACTGGCCATCGGTGCCGCAGTCGCACTCCGCGCCAATCCGCGGGCTAGTACGTTCGCCCCTACAACTGTTCCAAGCGTAGCCATCGGGGCCATAAAAGTCCCAGTAAGTACGGCGGCGGTACCAAGCTTCGATCCGAGGGTTGCTCGTTCGCGGTTGAACTGCTGCCACTGCGGAGCCCGCCGCGACACGGCCTCGATCGCATCAAGATGCTGTCGTAGGTCACCAGACTCTCTTCCAAATAGAAGCGTCTTGCCTCGATCAGACAGGTTCCCATAACCCCTGACCCACGTTGCCGCGTCGAACTCGCCTTCCGCGCCACGGCCAAGCCGTTCGATCAGGGCACTCTGTACCTCAGCCTGACGCTCGGCCGGGACAAGTCGGCGCAGTTGCGCAAGGGAGGCAGCATCAGCACCAGTCTTCGACCCAGCCATCCGGACAATCTCGCCGATAGCATCCTCATTGGAACGCCTGGCAAGCCCGCGGAGCTTCGCAGGGGCCTGATCTCCCGCGTCGAGTATTCCCCGTCGAACGTGTCCGCCAGCAACGTCCTGGGCGACGGCTTCCCCGGTCGGCCGAGCAGCCGCCTCAGTCCCAGCAGCCGCGAGTTGCTCGTCGGCGCGCGTAGCAGCCCGCCGGAGAGGTGCTCCGCCAATAGGAATTGATGAGGTGGCCCTTGCCGTAGCCTGCATAGTCGGACCCCCGAGTGCAGCCCGAGGGATATCGACGCCGAGGCGCTGTGCCCCAAGTACCTCTGGTGCTGCCGCAGCACGAGCCACCCCGCGTAAAGCCGCCGGACTTCCAGGTGTAAGGGCCATGGCGGTTTCCGCCCCGAGACCGACTTGGTCCTCGAGGTTACCACCGTACATCACTCCACCAAGGCGATCCAGGGCCTTGATCGCTGCTGGCACAGCGGCGGGAAGGGCGTTCTCGAGGGCGCCGGTTATGGCTCCCTCGCCCCTCCCGCCCTCTGGGCGCACGCCGCGACGCTGGCGTAGTGCCGCAGCTTCAAACGGGTCCTCGGGAACGGCCTGGGCGTTAGCCGTGCTCCCGGCCCCAGGTGCAGGTGTCGGGCCTGCTGTAGGGGCCGGGGCAGGCTGTGGAGAGGGCTCCAGAGTAAACCCCTCCGGCAGAGGTACCTTACCGCCCCCTTGGGGCGGCTCGTCCGGGGTAAGGCTAAATCCTTCTGGCAGCGGCACTTTGCCACCGCTGTCCGCCACGAATGTCTCGGCCCCGCGTTCCCCAACTTTATAGGGCTTGCCGGCCTCCACGGGCCCGCCTCGGGCCCGTCCCGGAATGCCTTGGGCTATGCCTCGCTGCTTGTGGAGCATCTCAATCAGTTGAAGGAAGGGTGGAGGGGGCAGAGTCCCAGCCGCGAGACCTTCTAGACCCTGCCCCCCTTCCGGCAGTCCAAGGCCGGGACCCGGAGGAGGCCGCGATCCAGTCGTCTCAGACGCCGGAGCCCGCTGAAGCGGGAATTGCTTCATATTCGTCGCGCTCGGCGACGGAGGGATGTTCTGGGATATCACCTTAGAGGGATCGAGAAAACGCTCTCGTGTTCCCGGCCTAATGGCTTTGCCTTGGTCGCTCTGGTCGAGGAGGTCATCTATGGTCCCGAAAGGTGCGTAGCGTTGCTTGAACGTGTCGGCAGAGGGGTCCTGCACCCGCAGTCGCGGACGCTGCATAGAACGAAGCTCGTCGAACTCTCGTGCCATTAGGTCGCTCCAGCGAGCGGGGTCACTGAGCCATCAGGATTCAAACGATAGGGTTTCCCGCCCTTGTAGACTGTCGTGCCAGGATCGACGTGAGTGGGAGCAGGGGGCGGTGGAGGTTTAAGGGCTTCCGCCCCCGGGCTTCCTGGCACGGGTGTTGGGGCCTCAAGGGCCTGGAGCCGCTTTCCCAGCTCATTGAGACTTCCGTCCTTGTTGGTAAAGAAGCTATTCTGCTCGCCGTAGTCCTGCAGACGTTTGTTGAGTACCCAGGGTTCTGCACTCGCGCCCTTCTCAGTTCTGTACGCCTGAGATACTCGCCCGGCGGCCTGTGCCCGCTCCGCGGTCTTCTTCATGATCTCGATGAGGACTTGAGTACCCTCTTTGGTCGCAAGCGAACTCGGATTGGCTCGCTCCATGAACTGTCTATCGCCCTCGGATATGGCGTTGCCCAGGGTGCCAATGGTGTCGAAGATAAGCTTGTTGCTCAACGCGGTGAAGTTCTCTGTAAGCTGCGCAGAGCTCATTCCTGGGATATCAGCCTTCTTAATACCAAACACTTGCTCGGGGTCCCAGCCTGCAGCCTTCGCCGCGTCGTAAATACCCCCAAGAAGCTGTGAGCCCTTCTGCAGCCATGTCCCAGAGGTGCCAGCAATAAAGTTAGGATTGCTAACGATTTTGCTCATAACCTCGAGTTTGCGCGCGGTATCAGCCGACTTGATACCAAGCCCCTCAACCTCCTCGGCTCGCTTCGCCGTCTCTTTGTAGATACTCTCAGTGTTCTTCTGTCTGTCGTTCCACTCGTCCCAGGTTTGGACGGGCTGACCTGCCGCCATCCGCTCGCCCTGGGTAATGGTATAAGCCTTTTCTTCTTTAGAAAGCTTGCCACGATTGGTTACGTCAGCAAGTTGGGCGCTGAGCGCCCGCATCACCCCAACGTTCTTAGGGTGCGTCCGCGCCATCTCTTGCATGATCCGCTGGCGTTCCGCCTCGAGATCAGCATTGGGAGGTATCCGTCCGACCGCGGCAGAAGAAGGCTCCGCAGGTGCTGGGCCAGGTGCTCCACCGGGGGGTTGTGTGACTGTAGGTCTTGCCATAGCCCCCTGAAGCATTTCCGCGCCCGGTACCTGGGGAGCGAGAGGTGCGGGCCCGCCGGTGGACGGTGGCAGCGGACCCGCTAACTGCGGCCCGGACGCAGGGGACGGCGAAGTACCCCCTTGGGCTGCAGCTATGATATCGTTACCTGGCGACTCAATCGCCGCGGCAGCAGCCCCAGAAAGGGGCGGAAGACTGGATTGCGGGCCCGGCACCCCAACATTACCAGCGCCCGCGCCCGTAGGCGCTGTGGCGAATGGATCGGGTCCCCTCGGAGCCGGAGCCCCACCGGGCGTATAGGGAGTGTTTGGATCAACACCCTTGGGAAACGCAATTCCACTCGGTACGCTTGACGGCGCTGCCGTGCCCGCGCCAGGCGTACCGGTAGAACCGCCGATCCGCCAAGCATTCAACTCATCGGCCCGCATGTCAATGGCCTTACGTTGACGCCCCTCAGCGATCAGCGCCAGTCCCTGCTTGGGGTCAATTGGGAGCAGTTTGGTGCCCGCCGCGATCAGACTATCCGCGTCCCCACTCTTTAGATCAGAGAGGCTTTGCCGGGTCTCATCCCGCTGTTGACGCGCGAGCGCCCCGGGCACGAGTTGGCCGAGCCAATCGAAGCTCTGATTGAAGTTGATCCCGGCCATAGAACTCTCCCTAGAGGCTCTTTAAGAACGAGCTACCCGTCCCCGTTTGCGAGCCAAAGCTCGCAAGTCCACCAATCAGGTTCCACAGGTTCTGTGATCCACCCATCTGACCTGCGGCAGCCGTATCAAAGGACTTGGCGTAGGTGGGGGCGATCTGGGTCTGTGATGTCGCCCCAATCTGGGTCAGTTGCTTGAGTAGGTCAGCGATGTTCTGACCCCCAGTCTGGGCAATCCCGGACTCGGCCAGTCCACCTCGAGCTGCGAGATCGGCGAGTGAAGTACCCTGGCCCCGAATAATGTCTGCGCCCCGGGCTCCAGTCGTAGACGACAGATCAGCCAGTCGGCTGCCGGTCCCAGTGATGATATTCGCCGCGCCCGTGCCTCCAGTGAGTTCGGCCGCGGATCGTCCTTGGCCCACAGTACCCAGAGCGTTTGACTCGAGTGGGGCATAGAGTCCCTCCCTCGCAGCCAAGTTGCTGCGATACTTGTCGAACTCCTGGTTGGCCTGTCCGATTCCGAACTTCTGGGCATCGACCAGCTGGTTGCCGCTCGCGGCCATGCCAGAGGCACCCGCGTTGCGGAGCAAGCTCTCCAGGCCCTGGTCCAGTGCAAACTGATAGCCGGGCCCAGCCTGAAAAGAGCTCTGGGCCCGCGCGATTCCCTCGGGTCCGTTGAGACCCTGGGCGTCGGCCGAAGCCTGTGAGGCCTGCTGCCCAGCAGCCCCATAGCGCCCTGCGGCAGCTGCAAGGGGGTCGAAGGCGCTTGTCGCACCCTGTACACCACTTCGCAGCGCGTCGAGCGCACCACCCTGGGCCCCGATCAAGTCCGCGCGGCCGGAACCGGCCTGAGAAAGCAGAAATTGAAGGGCCTGCGGACTGAACTGATTAATATCCGTGCGGGCTTGCCCAATGCCACCCTGCACGGCTTGCGTAGCACCCATCTGGCCCGAACGCAGCGCATCTAGCCCCTGAGCTTGAGTGGCCCCAACACTCCGCATGATGTTGTCAGTGACACCCTGCAGGTATTGCTGCTGCTTCTGTGCACTTTCCTTATAGGGATCACCTGTAAAGATGTCAAACAGGCCCATGATCTATCCTATCCGCCAGGTTATACCGTCTGAGTAGACGGGAACGAAGTTCGTTCCTCCCCCCGCTACGGGGGTGCCAAAAGTGGTCACTGTAGCATTAGTGACAAAAGCACGAGCGCCAGCACCAACCCGAGCTGCAGGAGGAAGCCCAGCAACCCCAATAACAGGAGGGGCCGCCAACTCCGCGAGCCAGGAGTACCAGTCTGGCGTCCATCGTCGCTGGGCATCGACAACCTCTGAGAACGGATCGAGGGGCTGGGTCATCCCGAGTATGCCCTCTGTTGAACGTCAATCACTCCCCCGTTCAAGCCCACGTGAACAGGGTCACTGACCTCAAGCCTATATCTCACCCCTTGTCCTCTGGACAACCCGCTGTTGAGAATGTATGGGTGGGATAGGGTCTTCCCGGGCCCTCCAAGGGATCGTAAGACTGGCTCTCCCCAGCTTTCACCGCCGTCGAGTGACCACGTGATCGCCACTCGTGGTTCTGCGACCCGGGCGTAATCGCCCACTCCCGAGGTGATGTGGAAACTTGCCCTCGGTATAACGACACCCAGCGGAAAACCATGCGCGACACCGCTCTCCACCATCCACACCAGGGGGCGGACGCCCTCGAGAAAATAGGTCCCGCTGATCGAGTAGAGTTGTCCATCGTACTGATCTCCAATCATCCACCTATCAAATACTCTAACGCTCTTGACCCCAGTCCAGCCCGCCCGATTATACGACCGCCGCTCGTTCCATTCGCCGCTCGTCAGGTTATACTCCCAAGTGAAAAAGCCCTTACAGGTCAGCACCCAGATGGCTGACCTCCCATACATATAGACAAACGCCTCTATAAAGTTTCGTTTTCCTGCCAGCACGGCTCGTTGAATGTCTCTGCTAACGTCATCAGTCGATATAGGCTCTGGTGTATAACCATTGAGCTTATACACAATAAAGTCATCCCCAGCAAAAATGAGCTGATTGGCCCAGCCCGCTTCCCAGCCCGCGATCGCATGAGTCCCGACGATGCCCCGAGCAATCGTAACCTCCCGAGCAAACGGAAACGGGATTGTGGCTGCGTTGCGGTAAACCGCTGTCCACTTATCCCCGAAATAATAAAGTCTGCCACCATAACGGACAACCCTCCGGCCGAAGAGGCCCTGTTCAATGTTAAAGGACAACGAGTTTACGTTTACGCTGTTTAGGTCCGACGCGTAAATAAATCCACTACCGAATGACCAAACGAAATAGCCATCAAAGTCGCATACGCTCGTGGGGGACGCCGGGAGATCAGGATCGGCAAACGCAGTAGGAGGGCCGCTGTCGAACAGGTTAAAACAACCGAGTTCGGTGACCACGACATTCTGTTTCGGCGTAGCATTATTTCGAGCGGTGGTAACGGGCTCGGTTCCAGAGAGAGTTCCAAGGTCGGCCACAGAGAAATCGCTCGCGAACGCGAGTACCCTTTCATCGAGCATCCAAATACAGAGAGACCCAACATCAAGAAATCCCCTAGTATGAATGCTGAGAAAGGTCTGTGCCATGCGGGGTAGACCCGCAGACCGACGGTGGACAATCTGCGATGGGGCACCTACAAGCGTCTTCTCGGCAAAGGCATTGACGAGCCGTCCCGCGGACTCCTGTGGGCGGAGCCCGGGGTTAGACGTTGGTGGGAACACAATACTCGGCATCAGAAGTACTCAGCATCCTGTACGTTATACGTAGGTCCCATCG
>Ga0111538_10012875_pt1 | contig 11043 bp, 10 predicted proteins | sample SoiMethybrSBSTD1_FD_79669 | JGI IMG/M metagenome (GOLD analysis project Ga0111538, IMG submission 79669) | Bulk soil microbial communities from a Populus tree surrounding site in Tennessee, USA - Soil MetaG P. TD hybrid SBSTD1 (version 2)... | ecosystem: Environmental > Terrestrial > Soil >... | reverse complement strand
GTTCTGCAGGCCCTGCACGGTGGCGTCCTGGCCGGTGACCGGGACCTTGCCGTTCAGCTTGTTCTTCTTCAGCACGGCGATGGCCGCGTTGCCCAGGCCGTCGTTCGCGGCGAGCACGCCGTCGATCTTGTTGTTGGCCTTCTGCAGCATCTGCTCGAAGATCGTCAGCGCCTTCTGGTTGTCCCAGTCCGGCACGCTCTGATCGTCGACCTCGGTCCACTCGCCGGAGTCGAACTTCTCGTTGATGACGCCGTCGTAGCCGTTCTTGAACAGCGTGGCGTTGTTGTCGGTCGGCGAGCCGTTGAGCACGGCGACGGCCGGCTTGTCCTTGCCTTCCAGGCACTTGACGAGGCCCTCGCCCTGCAGCTTGCCGACGGCCTCGTTGTCGAACGAGACGTAGTAGTCGGAGTCGCCGTCGAGCGTCAGGCGGTCGTAGTCGATGACCTTGACGTCCTGGCTCTTGGCGTTGGCCGCGATGGCCGCGCCGGAGCCGGAGTCGAGGTTCACGAGCAACAGCACCTTCGCGCCGTTGGTGATCGCCTGCTCGGCCTGCTGCTGCTGAGTGGCCTTGTCGCCCTCGGCGTTCTGGATCTCGACTTCGATGCCGGCGTCCTCGAACGCCTTCTTCAGGAACGGCCGGTCGACCGTCTCCCAGCGCACCGACGACTTCGAGTCCGGAAGCAGCACGGCAACCTTGCCCTTGCCGCCGCCGTTGCCGCCGCCTTCAGCGCCACCGCCTCCGCCGCTGTCGTCGTCGTCGCCGCAGCCGACGAAGACCATGGCTCCGCATGCGGCGATCATTGCCGCGATCAGCCATGCACGAGTTCGCATGGGGTTCCTCCTCCTGATGGGTGTGTTTCGGGGGTTGGGTCTGTCATGTCGCCTCTACCGCGAGGCGCGTGGGGAAGGCGCGATCGGCTTCACTCACCACGAGCGCGATCGCGCCCAGGACCTGTGCCCGGTCGCCGAGCACCCCGGCGACGACGCCGGCCGCATCCGCGGCCGACGGCAGTGCCGCCTTGGCGATCGACTCCCGTACTCCGTCGAGCAGCAGGTCACCGGCCGCCGCGAGGTCTCCGCCGACCACGAGCAGCTCCGGGTTCAGGACGTTGAGCAGGACCGACACCGCCCGGCCGATCGCCCGCCCAGCATCGGCGATCACCCGGCGGCACCCGAGATCGCCACGACGGGCGAGCTCGAGCATCTCCGCCACGGTCACGTCCTCACCGTGGCTACGGCGCAGCAGCTCCACCAGCGCACCGGTGGCAGCCAGAGTCTCCAAACAGCCCCGGTTGCCGCACCGGCACACGAGGCCCTCCGGATCCACCAGCACGTGGCCGAGCTCACCTGCGAGCCCCACGCTGCCGCGATACAGGCGGCCGTTGAGGATCAGCCCCGCGCCGATCCCGGAAGCCACCTTGAGGTACACGAGGTCGCTCGCGTCGCGAGCGGCCCCGAACGCGGCCTCGGCCAGAGCGCCGAGGTTCGCGTCGTTGTCTACGAGGATCGGGACGTCGAGCCGGCGGCGCATCTCCCCTACCGCCGGCACACCGACCCATCCGGGCAAGATCGCCGATGAGCCCACCACGCCGTCCTCCTGGCGGATGGGCCCGGGCAGGCCCATGCCGGCGCCGATCACCTGGCTGTTGTCGATGCCGGCCTCGGCCAGCAGCTCCACGACCAGGTCGGCGGCGGCGTCGAGCCCCTCCTCGGCTGCGTGATCGGTGTCGAGCGGTACCGCCCGCTCGGCGAGGATCCGTGAGGAGAGGTCCGAGATCGCCACCCGCAGGTGGCTGTGGCCGAAGTCGATGCCGACCGCGGCGCCTGCCGACGAGTCGAACGACAGCAGGATCGGCGGACGCCCACCCTGCGTGCCGTGCGCGGCGCCGTGCTCGGCCCGCTCGACCACCAGGCCGTCGGCCTGCAGATCGGAGACCAGGCTCGACACCGTCGACCGCGACAGCCCCGTCCGGCGGGCGATCTCGGCACGCGAGATCAGCCCCTGATCGCGGAGCGCGTGGATCACGCGCAGGCGATTGAGGCGACGCAGCGATTCGAGAGAGCCGGCTCGACCCGAGGCCATGGCGGCGGTATCCGACCCGATCCCGGTTCGTTTGTCAAGGCTTCGAACGAACCGAGCGGTTCCTCGCCAACTTTTGCCGCTTTATTTACTTCGTTTGTCTTCCGGTCGAATAAACCGCTTTAGCGACGCTGCAGCACCGTGAGAGCCACGAGCCGCGACACGAGCATGGCCACGTAGGCGAGCCCGGCGAGCTGCTCGATCATCACCAGCGAGCGTGCGAACGCCTTCACCGGGACGACATCGCTGAGGCCGGTGCTCGTCAGCGTCGTGAAGCTCAGGAACAGCACCTCGACCCACGTGCGGTCGGCCTGGGGGTCGACCGCGGCGGTGAAGCTCTGGGGCTCGATCGCCTGCACCACGAGGTACGAGTACGCGAACCCCCATGCCACGAGCGTGAACGTCGCGCCGACGGCGAACAGCTCGTCGCGCGTGATCTCGTGGTCGGCGAGCATGTAGGCCATCAGCGCGCCGGCCGCGTAGAAGTAGATGACCGCCTCCAGCGCCGCCGAGTACGGCTGCAGGTCGTCGCTGACGGTGACGGCCTGGATCAGCAGCAGCACCGTCGCCGGGATGCCGAGCAGGATCGCGACCCAGGTGAGCGCGGGGGTGCTGCGAACCGCGAGCAGGACCAGCACCAGGATCGCGATCCCGAGGACGCTGAACACCGCTTGCCCAGCGTCACTGCCCTCGGTGAACGGGTACAGCAGGACGGCGGCGATCTGCGCGAACAGCAGAACCGCCGAGGGCTCTTTGCGGGCCGCGGCGAGCACGGCGGCAACCTAGCCGCCGCGCCGGTCGGTACCGCCTACTTCGCGCTGACGCGGTCGTAGTTCAGCCGCAGCAGCGCGATCACGTCGGTGACGTCGGCGTCGGTGGCGATTCGGCGGGCGGCGGGGCCGTCCTTGCCGGGGAAGACCGGGTGGTGGGTGACGCGGCCGGCGGCGAACAGCTCCGTGAACATGTCCTTGGGAAGCATGAAGTGGGCGGCGTGGTCGCCATGCAGGTGGCCGATCTCGCGGCGACCGACCTTGAAGCTGAACTCGCCGCGACGGCCGGGGCCGGCCTCGACGCCGGGCCACGAGGTGACCTCCCGGGTGATCTGCTCGCTTGCGCTCATCGGTTCGATCATGGCGCGGCGCGCGCGGTCCATCCACTGGCAATTGGTCGTAGGTCGCGGGACCTAGACTTGCGCGCGTGGCCGAGGACCGGATGGCCGAGCTGCGGCGGCGCCGTGCGGCGACGGAGGATGCGGCGCGGCCCGAGGCGGTCGCGCGGCGGCACGAGGCGGGCGGCCGGACGGCGCGCGAGAACGTCGCGGATCTCGTTGATGCCGGCTCGTTCGTCGAGTACGGGCGGTTGGCGATCGCCGGCCAGCGCGGTCGCCGGTCTGTGGACGAGCTGATCGCGCGCACGCCCGCGGACGGGCTGGTCGCCGGGATCGGCCGTGTCGGCGGCGAGCCGTGCGCGGTGCTCTCGTACGACTACACGGTGCTCGCGGGCACGCAGGGGATGCTCGGGCACCGCAAGAAGGACCGGCTGTTCGAGCTGATCGAGCGGATGCGCCTGCCGGCGGTGCTGTTCGCCGAGGGCGGCGGCGGCCGGCCGGGCGACACCGACCACCCGGTCGTGTCGGCGCTCGACACACGCGCGTTCGCGCTGTGGGCGCGCCTGTCGGGCGTCGTGCCGCGGATCGCCGTCGTCGCCGGTCGCTGCTTCGCGGGCAACGCCGTGCTGGCGGGGTGCTCGGACCTGATCGTCGCTACCGAGAACGTCTCTTTGGGGATGGGCGGGCCCGCGATGATCGAGGGCGGCGGCCTCGGGCGGGTGGAGCCGGACGCGATCGGGCCGCTGGAGATGCAGGCGGGCAACGGGGTCGTCGACGTCGCGGTGGCCGACGAGGCCGAGGCGGTGGCGGCCACGCAGCGGTTGCTCGGCTACTTCACCGCCGCGCCGTGCGACTTCTCCGCGCCCGACCAGGCGACTCTGCGCTCCGTCATCCCCGAGCGGGAACGCCGCGCGTATGACCCGCGCCCGGTCGTCGAGACGCTGTGCGACACGGGCTCGGTTGTGTTCCTGCGCGAGCGCTTCGCGCGCGGGATGCTGACCGCTCTGGGGCGGGTGGAGGGCCGGCCGGTCGGCGTGATCGCGAACGACACGCGCTTCATGGCGGGGGCGATCACGAGCGAGGACGCCGACAAGGCCGCTCGCTTCCTGCAGCTCTGCGACGCGTTCGGGATCCCCCTGGTGTCGTTGGTCGACACGCCGGGGTTCATGGTCGGCCCCGACGCCGAGGCGACCGGCCTCGTGCGGCACGGTTCCCGGCTGCTGGTGGCGGGCGCGGCGCTGCGGGTGCCGCTGATTGCGGTCGTGTTAAGGCGTGGCTACGGGCTTGGCGCGCAGGCGATGGTCGCGGGCAGCCTCCACGAGCCGCTGTTGACGGTGGCGTGGGCGGGCGCCGAGCTCGGCCCGATGGGGCTCGAGGGCGCCGTCCGGCTCGGGCTCCGTCGCGAGCTCGAGGCGATCGCCGACGAGGCCGAGCGCGAGGCACGCGTGCGCGAGCTCACCGCCGCCGCCCACGCGAACGCCGACGCGATCAACGCTGCGACGCTGTTCGAGCTCGACGACGTCATCGATCCCTCCGAGACGCGCGGCCTGATCGCCGCGACACTCGCCGCCGCCGGGCCGCCTGGCGAGCCACGCCGCTTCGTGGACACCTGGTAGCGCGCGCGGGAATACGCGCCGCGCTCCGCGCGTCATCTCTTCTGTGCGCCATGCCATCCGTGACTTCGCCGGCGACCTGTTGGTGCCCGGCGATCCCGCCTTCGACGACGCGCGGCGCACGCGGAACGACGCGATCGATCGCACGCCCGAGGTCATCGCTCGCTGCAGCGGCTCGGGCGACGTCGTCGCCGCGCTGCGTTACGCGCGCGAGCACGGCTTCCCGGTGCGGGTGCGGGCGGGCGGCCATGGGCCCGACCGCTTCGCGGTCGACGACGGCGCGCTGGTCATCGACCTCACCCCGATGCGCGCCGTGCGGGTCGACCACGTCGGCCGCCGCGTGCGCGTGCAAGGCGGCGCCACGTGGCGCGAGGTCGACGCCGCGACCCACCTGCACGGCCTCGCCGTCACCGGCGCGCGGCTGCCCTCGGTCGGCGTGGCCGGCTTCACGCTCGGCTCCGGCTCGGGCTGGCTCGAGCGCAAGCTGGGCCTCGCCGCCGACAGCGTGCGCTGCGCCCGCGTCGTCACCGCCCACGGCCACCTCGTCACGGCGGGCGGCTACGAGCATCCGGACCTGTTCTGGGCACTGCGCGGTGGCGGGCCGAGCTTCGGCGTCGTGACCGAGCTCGAGTTCGCGCTGCACCCGATCGACCGCGTCCGGGCCGGCCTGCTCGCGTGGCCGATCGACCGCCTCGCCGATGTCACCGGCGTCTACGCCGAGTTGATGGCCGGAGCGACCGACGACCTCGGCGGCGCGCTGGCGCTGCTGTCCGGCGCCCCGTTCCTGCCCGAGGCGCTGCGCGCCACTCCGCTCGTCGCGATCCTCGTCGTCTGGACCGGCCCGGGCGAACCCCCGATCGCACCGCTCCGCGCGCTCGCTCCCGCGTTCGACTCCGTCGACCGGATGCCCTATCGCCGGCTCCAGAGCATGTTCGAGGCGCCCACGCCCTACACGGCCCGCATGCGCGGCGTCGGCGGCTTCCTCACCGGCCTCGCGCCCGAGGCGGTCGCCGTGTTGGCCGACTTCCAGGCCCGCAAGCCGGCCCCCGAGGGCTCGATCCTCATCCAGCCGCTCGGCGGCGCCGTCGCTCGAGTGCCCGACTGCGCCACTCCACTCGGCCAGCGCGACGCACCCTGGGCCTTCCAGGCCGGCGCCGCCTGGTTCGACCCGGCCGCTGACGACGCGGTCGCCACCTGGGCCACCGACCTCCGCGCCGCCCTCGCGCCCTACACCCGCGGCGACGCCTGGCCGAACTTCATCCCGGACCGCGACCCGGCCCGTCTCGCCGCCGCCTACGGCCCGAACGTCTGGGAGCGCCTCCAGGCCATCCGCGCCTGGTGGGACCCCGACGACGTCTTCTCGGGCGGGCACGCGATCCCGCTGCCGTGACTTCTCACGACAATCCGGTGATCTCCCGAAACTCCGGGTCGTCGAGCAGCGCCGCGAAATACCGGTCGGCGTTTGCGCGAATCGCGCCGATGAACTTGGTGCTGCTGAGAGCGTGGACCTTCTTCATTGCCTCATCGCGGCGTCCTGTCATCGCGTAGACGCACGCAAGGTTGTAGTCGATATCCGCCCGCTCGTACGCGTGCGTGGCGAGCGCGGCGGCGGCGTTGAGGTCAGCCTCCGCCTCTGCGAGGCGTTCCAGGCGCTTGTACATCGCGCCGCGATACGAGAGGAGACGCGCGAGCAGGTTCGGCTCGATGTCTGGGGGCGCGAGCGCGATCGCGTCGTTGTAGGCGCGCAGTGCGGCTCGATTTGACTCGTCGCCACCTCGAGCATTGGCGTGCGCAACCGCGCGCGCAAAATGGGCGTCCCAGTCGTCAGGCTTCAACTGGACATACCGGTCGAGGTATTCGGCCGCGGGTACCCAGGCGTGCCCTGCCATAAGACCGCGAGCAGCTTCGAGCAGCGCCTCGGCGGGGGCTGGATCCTTCGCGCGCTGTGGCTGCGTGTCGATCTGCCGCAGGGTGTCGAGCAGCGACGACAGCTCCCGTTTCACCGCCTCCGGATCTGCCGTGTCGTCGAGCGTCTTTCGGCCCGTCGCGACGGCAAGAAGATCCAGCCCGCTCGCGCCGAACGCGTCGCTCAAGGATTGCGAGTCCGAAATCGCCTCCTGCTGCCTTGCCCGCAACTGCCCCTCGAATCCACCGGGACCGGCCTTGAACCTTTCGAGTCGAGGCAGCACTACGGCGAAGACGACCAGTCCCGCACCGAGGACGCACAGAGCCACCCTCGTTGCGCTGTCATCGGCCAGCACGCCGACGACCACCAGGCCGATGCCGCCGACAAGAAGGACGAGGCTGCCGTGGCGTTCGATCATCGCGGGCGCCTACAGCAGCCGCCTTGCGTCCGCCAGGTCGATCGACGCGGTGGGGCTGTCCATCATGCGCCACACCTGCGGTTTGCCGACGATGGGACAGAGGGCGCAAACGCTGCCCGCCGGGCCGCCCGTGTCCATGTCCGATCCCGTGAAGAGCAGGATCAGCTCGTCGTCTGGATCGTGCTGCAACCCGGGGCTCGACGAGCGCGCGTTGATCGCCTCGCGGAGCTGCGCCATCGCCACGTCGTGCGGGAACTCGTAGCTGCCACCGGACCGCACCGAGCTGACGATGCTCACCTTCGGCGTTATGGCCTCGACGAGCTCGAGCGTCAGCCCGTGCTTCGATCCGTGATGGGGGACCTTGAAGATGTCGGCCAGCAGCGGCTGCGTGCCACCGGAGAGCCGCAGTGCCGCCGTGACCGGGGTCGAGACCGGCCCGAGTTGGGGGAAGTCGTGGATCACCTGCGCCCACGACTCGAACTGCGCGTCGGCCCCCAGGATCAGGGTCGAGCCGATGTCGTAGTCGACGTAGGACAGCTTCGCCTTGCCGTTCTCCACCTCGCGGATCACCTGCGAGGCCGGGTAGTCCAGCTTGAGGGACACGGATGCATTGTTCGCGTCCACGCCGTAGGTGTCGAACTTGCGCTGGAGCGACACCGACGGCGCCAGCACGGTTATCCGCGTCGTGCCGAGGATTCGCGTCATGCCGGCGCTCACCACGGTCCGCTCGAGCCCGTGCTTGGACACCCGATCCAGGATGTCCATGTACATGCCCGACACATGGCGGTATCCCGGCTCCCACACCTCGGGCCGGCTGGCGGCATAGGCGTCGAGGATCGCCGGGATTCCACGGATGTGGTCGGCATGGGGATGAGTGGCGACCACGATCGAGACCTGCGCACCCGCTGGACCGAGGATTCCTGCGGTGTCCAGGTCGTCGATCAGCTTCGTGAGCTTCGACGCCCGGATCGTGTCCACGACGATCAGGTGCCGCTGCCCGGTGTCGTCGGCCGGAAGGACGATCAGCTGGCAGTCCCCGTCCCCCACGTTCACGGCGACGTAGACGAGGGTGTTCGGCTTGATGGCGGCGACCAGGCCACCGGCTGGCCCGAGTCTGGTGTCCGGAAAGTCGGTGGCGGGCATCAGCCGTTCTCCCCGCTGTTCTCGGGCCTCAGGTCGGGCAGCAGCTCGACGTCGACCGGCGCCGCGTCCGCCACCGCCACCTGCACCTTCGCGAACACGCGTGCGTGGTCAGAGATGTCGGCTATGCCCTCCTCGTCCTTCTCCACGCTGACCTGCGCGCGGTGCCCTCCCGGCTGCACAGACTCCTCGTCGTCGCCCGTCACCGTGATCCAGGCCGCGAACGTGTCCCCGACGCGCAGTGGGCGGTTCAGAACGTCCTCCGGCACGTTCTGGCCCTCGAACTGGCGCCTGCGCGCCCTGCAGACGAGGTCGTGGAGCCATTTGGAGTCGGCCAGCGCCACGACGTGCTGCTCCTCGGACTCGGAGAACGTGAGCAGGCCCTCGTCCGTCAGCCGCGGCCACGGGCTGATCGCCAGCTCGCAGTTGTTGTCGTCCACGAGATCGTCGATCACGACCCATCGCGCCGCGCCTTCTTCGACCAGCCGCCGACACCACGGATCGTCGACAAGCAGCTCGTACTGCTCGGTGCGGTGCTGGGGTCCGGTGAGCATCAGACCTTCTCCTCGGGATAGGGAAATCCGCTGGGCTTGTCGGGCGCGGGTGTTGTCCAGCGCCGCAGCGCAGCGTCGCAGACTGCGTAGCCCCAGTTCACGAGCCGCCGCTGGCGTTCCCGGCGCATCCGTCCGAGGCGCGTAGGGATCCGCGCCAGTTCCATGGTCCGCTCGAACGGGCATGGCATCGCGTCACCGAGCTCGTAGTCGGCGATGTTCGTTCGAATGCCCCAGTAGGTCCCGTCCGGCGGCGTCGCGGCCTCGTAGGCGTCGATGAGCGCGCGCTTGCGCAGCGCACGCACCTGGTTGTCGACCACGCCCAGCACGCGCAGCGTGTGCAGAGGCCAGAAGCGCCGAGGTCGCTTCTGCGGCGCCATCTGCCCGCCGCCGTCGCTGACGAAGATGGTCGTCGACCGCCCCCACGCAGGTTCGAGGCCGAGGTTGTCGTAGACGCCACCGTCCGAGAGCACGGCCTTGCTGACGTACGGCTCGCAGTACAGCGGTCCGCGGCCCTCCGCCTGGAACGCGGACGCCTCGAGTGCGAGCTGCACCGGGGAGAGGAAGGGCGGGAAGGCCGACGACGCGGCGACCGCGATCGAGAGCGGCACCCGCGGCTGAGGGACCACCCCGATTCGATAGTCCGCCATATAGGGCTTCGAGAAGCGCCACAGCGATCCGGTCTGGAGACTGGTGGCGCAGAACACGAAGCGCGGATGGTCGGGCAGATCCTGCAGCGTGCGCACGCCGAACAGGCGTCTGCCGTACGCGTCGGCGACCTTGTCGCCGACGGATCCCGGCCCGAGCACTCCGGTGACGATGGCGCGAGCGTCGATCGTCGTGCCCGCGACCGCGTGGAGGTCGTCGACGACGATGTCGAAGCGGCGCGCGAAGCCGGCTGCGTCGAAGCTCAACTCCGACCACCGGTTCGCGAGCACGCCCGCGGTGATGGATCCGCCGGAGACGCTCGAGACAAGGTCGAAGCTCGGTAGGAGGCGGGCCTCGTTCAGGCGCCAGAGCGCGCCGAGATGGAACAGCATCGCGCGATAGCCGCCACCGGAGAGACACAGGGCACGCGGCAGGCGATGCTCCCTTTCCTGAGTGCTCAACACCACGAACCGACCGACACTAACCCAAAGCGCGTGCGCTTCGCCAACCCGTTCGGCGTGGCAAGCTGACGTCCCGTATGGGACGCGACGCGGACTCGTGGGTGCTCGACGAGCTGTCGACGGCGGGGCGCGAGCACTTCGACGCCGATCATGCCCGTCGCTACGACGGCAAGGAGGACGCGGGCGCGGCCGAGGAGCTCGCGCTGCTGGAGCGCCTCGGCGTCGCCGGTCCCGGGTGCTGCGTCGTGGATATCGGCACCGGGACCGGGCAGTTCGCGTTCGCCGCGGCGGCCGTGTGCGAGCGCGTGGTTGCCGTCGACGTGTCGCCCGTGATGCTCGCGCGGTTCCGGGAGAAGGCGGCGACCGGCGGCGCGGAGAACCTCGAGGTCGTGGAAGCCGGCTTCCTGAGCTACCGGCACGAGGGCACACCCGCGGATGCGGTCTACAGCCGCTTGGCGCTCCATCACCTGCCGGACTTCTGGAAGGCCGTGGCGCTCACGCGGATCGCGGGCATGCTGCGGCCCGGCGGCGTCTTCCGCCTCTCCGACGTCGTCTACTCGTTCGCGCCCGGCGAGGCCGACGAGCGGATCGAGAGCTGGATCGCGAACACGATGACCGCCGATGTGCACGGCGGTTGGACCCGCGCCGAGCTGGCGGAGCATGTCCGCGACGAGAACTCGACCTTCAGCTGGCTGCTCGAGCCGATGATCGAGCGGGCCGGGCTCGAGATCGTCGAAGCGGACTACAGCGACGACCAGATGATGGCCCGCTACGTCTGCCGCCGCTGACCGTCAGGTGATGTGCGCGAGCACGTTGATGACCGTGCCGCCCGGGTCCTCGACGAAGAAACGACGCACGCCCCACGGCTCGTCGGTGAGCGGGTAGACGACTCGCAGCCCACGTCTGAGGACCTCGGCGTGCGCGGCGTCGACCGCCGACGGCTCACCGACGTCGACGCCGAAGCTGGGCCGCGCATCCTGCATCTCCTGGGCGCCGACGATCACCTCGGCGGTCGGGTTCTCGGGCGACTGGAGGTCGAGGACCGGGTCCTCCATGGCGACCTGCATCCCGAGGACCTCGACGTAGAAGTCGCGCGACGCCGCGAGCTCCTGCCCGCC
>Ga0111538_10012873_pt1 | contig 11045 bp, 9 predicted proteins | sample SoiMethybrSBSTD1_FD_79669 | JGI IMG/M metagenome (GOLD analysis project Ga0111538, IMG submission 79669) | Bulk soil microbial communities from a Populus tree surrounding site in Tennessee, USA - Soil MetaG P. TD hybrid SBSTD1 (version 2)... | ecosystem: Environmental > Terrestrial > Soil > Tree... | reverse complement strand
TCTCGCGACCGGCCTGCTCCAGGACTTGCCGAACGGTGGCCGCGTCGAGCGAGCCGGTCTTCAACAGCTCGCTGAAATACTTCCGCTTCCCCCAGCTGCCTTCGATGAGCGCGATTTCCGCCAGTACTCCGGACGCACCCTTCGACTTCAGGATGCGAGCCACGCGCGCGCTTGCACCAATGCCTGACTGTCTGATGAATCGCGGCAGCACGGACGCGAGCCACTTGCGTCCTTCAGGATCGAATGGCCGCTCCGACGAACCCACCCAGAACCGGCGAGTGATGTTGCCGGATTTGTCGGCAGTGAATTCGGCCGTGTGCCCTCCGAAGAGCGACGTCATCATGCCGCCGTCTCTGATCCGCAGCGAGCCTCCTGGGGCCAGCCGCTTCACATCAGCGTCGTCGTCGGTGAACTCGACTTCCCCCTCGTAGCGGATCTCAACCTTCTCTCCGTTGCGCGACCAACTGGACGTTCCGCTGGTCTGCGAAGCAGCCAGGGCGGTGACGACCGGTTCCACTGCTTTCGCCGCTGCGAGTCTCGAATCCGCCTGTACGGGCATCACGCGTGCGGTTTCGTTGAGGGCTGACGCTCGAGCCGCCAGCGTTTGACCGGCAAGCAATGGCGTCGTTGCCTGGTGCGTCGCGTCCTGAAGCGCCTTCGCAGCCGCAGCGGCGATGCGAAGTACTTCCGCCTCGAGCGCCATTCGGTGTGCAGCCGCGGTTGTTGCCTTCGCCTCGTCCTTCAACTGCTGCTCAGTCGTCGCGTCGGGGCGCGCTTCTCGCGAACTGGCGGGCGGCAGCGGTGCCGCGGATTGAGCAGTTTGGAACGCATCGGTGCCGACTGCACCGACGGCGACCCCCAGCAGGACGAGCACGGATGCGCTGCCGGCAAGCCAACCGGGCGCGCGTCCGGCATGCGTTGGCGCACCCAGCAGTCGACGCACACGCTGCACGAGCGATCCGCCGTCGGCGGCCATGACGAACCGGCGTAACGAACCTCGCGACCCCTCGAGTTCAGCAAGCGCCTGCGCGTATACGACGGGATCGCCGCAGAGACTCACGGCCAAATCGTCGCAGCAATTCTCGCGCTCAGCGCGAATGCGCCGCGAGAGCCACCACACTGCCGGATGGTAGAAAAGCAATGTTTCGACAACGGCCTGCAGCAAGTTCACCAGATAGTCGTGACGGCGAATGTGCGCGAGTTCGTGCGCGAGAATCGCTTCCAGTTGATGAGGAGTCAACCCTGACAAGGCGCTGGTCGGCAACAGGATGACCGGCTTGAGCCAACCGATCACGGTTGGCACGTCGACATGTGTCGATCGCAGCAACCGGACGGGCCGCGCGATGTGCAAACGCCGCGAAAGCCGTAACGCGATGAGATCCCACCCATCTTCAACGGCCGCGGTTCCGTGCGACTTCATGCGTTGCACCCAGAGCCAGCCGCTGGCCAGCCGTAGCGACAGAACCACGACGCCGCAAATCCACGCAAAGACGAGCATTGGAATCCAGGCCTCGATGCCGACATCATTCACAAATCGTGAGCTAGACGTCGCCGAAGCCATCTCGGTTGCGCTCGCGGCGGGCATATCCTTCCGGCTAAAGCCGGAAGCTACAGTTGTGGACACTGGAATAGTTGTGGCTTCCGCCTTTAGGCGGAAGTCGTGATTCACATCCGCCCTCAACAGTTGAACCGCGGTCACAGCCGGTAGCGTGAGCATGACCGACAGTCCGATCGTTGCGACGACGTATCGAATGTCGGCCGCACCGTTGCGGAGAAACGTGAGCACAATCGCGGTCAATGCCGCCACCAACGTGCCTTGCCATATGAAGTGCAACAACGCCCAGCCAATCGCCTGAGCGGCCGGTTCTCGCAGCAGTTGATCAATCGCGCTCATCGCGGATCTCCTTTCCCTCCCGACTGGCTTCGATCAGCTTCCGGATTTCGCCGAGTTCTTCCTGGGTTGCCCGACGCGCGGACAGTGCCTGCACGACGAGCTTGGACGCCGAACCGCCAAACGCACGGTCCAGCAGATCACGGACGAGCTGGCGCTGTGTCTGCTCCTCGGTCAAGCGTGGCTGGTATATGTGCGTGCGCTCGCTTTCGTCGCGACGGACGAGTCCTTTTTCCGTCATGATTTGCAGCATCTTCAGCGCAGTGGTGTAGGCGGACGGGCGCTCGCGCGACAACTCATCGTGCACCTGGCGGACGGTGCAGGCACCGTGCTGCCAGAGGATTCGCAGAATCGCGAGCTCGGCATCAGTTGGACGAGGGGGCTTACTCATAACGGCGCACTATGTACGAATACATTCGTATATGTCAACGAAAACCTTCGTAGAGGCATCGTACCCGACCGCGGCAAGTACCCATTAGACGGGGGCTCACCGATTTTTGTTGGCTTCTCGGCCTATAATCGCGCTGCGACGCACTTCCGGCACCCTGACAGCGAAAGGAGACTCCGTGCAGCCTGGCACTTACGCGGTGTTCGATACCACCGAAGGGTCCTTCACGATTCGTTTATTCGACAAGGAGGCGCCCAACACCGTCGCCAACTTCGTCGGCCTTGCCGAAGGCACGAAGGAATGGCGCGACCCGTCGACGGGTCAGAAGCAGACCGGCCCGTATTACGACGGCGTCACCTTTCATCGCGTGATCAACGGTTTCATGATCCAAGGCGGCGATCGGCTCGGCACCGGGACCGGCGGTCCGGGCTACAACTTCGGCGACGAGTTTCACGCCAGCCTGCGGCATAACCGCGCGGGTATACTCTCCATGGCCAATGCCGGGCCAAACACGAACGGCAGTCAGTTTTTCATCACGCTGGGTCCGACACCGCATCTCGACAATCGGCATTCCGTGTTTGGCGAGGTGGTCGAGGGACTCGACGTCGTCAAGAAAATCGGCGCCGTCGCCACCGGCCGGCAGGATAGACCGGTGAAGCCGGTCGTGATGAATCACGTCACGATTAAAAGGATCGCCTGATGACTGATGACCGGCAGTCGGTGGACTCCCTGCTGCCGGTCGTCTATCAGGAACTGCGACGACTCGCGGCCAACTATCTCCGTCACGAGCGCCCGGGTCAGACGCTTCAACCCACCGCCCTCGTCCACGAAGCGTACATGCGGCTGCTGAAGGACAAGCCAGGCCGCTGGCAGAACCGCGCGCACTTCTGCGCGATTGCCGCGCACTCCATGCGGCAAATCCTGATCGAGCGAGCGCGGGCCCGCCATGCGCAGAAGCGCGGCGGCGCTCGGCAGCGTGTCACGCTCGACGAACGATTGATGCCTGGCGGCGAACAATCGATCGATCTGCTCGCGCTCGACGAGGCGCTCGGGCGGCTTGCCGAGCTCGATCCGGATCAGGCGCGGCTCGTGGAACTGCGGTTCTTCGGCGGCCTCACGGTTGAAGAGACGGCCGAGGCGATGAACATCTCTCCCGCCACCGTCAAGCGTCATTGGACTGTTGCCTCGGCCTGGCTGGCGCGCGAGCTGGAGGGCAACTCGCAGGCGTGAACAAGGAGCGCTGGCAAAAGATCAACGAGATCTTCCACACCGCGCTCGAGCACGACACAACGACCCGAGAGGCGTACCTGGAGAAGGCCACGGCTGGCGATCCGGACCTGCGCCGCCACGTGCACGAACTGCTGACTCAGAAGGTTCCTGCGTTTCTCGAGAAACCGGCGTGGGCCGCCGCGCCAGATCTTGCGATGGGCGATTCTGGTTCTCTCGTCGGAAAGAAAATCGGCGATTATCGCGTCCTCAAGGAGATCGGGCGTGGTGGCATGGGAGTCGTCTACGCCGCCGAAGACACGCAACTCCGCGTCATCCGTGCGCTCAAGGCGCTCCCGCCTGAATTCACGAAGGACCCGAAACGCCGCCAACGACTGATACGAGAAGCTCGGATCGCCGCTGCGCTGTCTCATCCAGCCATTGCCGCAGTCTTCAATCTCGTAGAGGTCGGTGACGATCTCTGCATCATCTCCGAGCTCGTGGAAGGACGCACACTTCGCGAAGAATTGCGCGGCGGCCCGATCGCCCCGACTCACCTGCTCTCAACACTGATCTCGATTGCCGAGGCGCTCGCCGCCGCTCACGCTCACGGCATCGTCCATCGCGACCTGAAGCCAGAGAACATCATTCGGCGCGACGACGGCCAGATCAAAGTTCTCGACTTCGGGCTGGCGCGTCCGACCGACCCGTCGCAGCTGAGCCTGTTGACTGAGGGATTGGGGATCGAGGGGACTCCGGCTTACATGGCGCCCGAGCAATACACGCCCGGCGCCGATATCGACGCGCGCGCTGACATTTTTGCCTTCGGCGTGATGGCGTGGGAGCTGGCAACGGGAGAACATCCGCTGGGAACCGATCCTGCCTCGATCCTCGTGAAGATGAACGAAATGATCGGAGGCAAAACGCCGGGGATTTCACTGGCGTTACCGTTGCCGGGACTGGATCGAATTGTTCGGCGATGCATGCGTGGAAAGCCGGCCGAGCGCTATCCATCGGCGAAAGAGCTGCTCGATGATTTGCGCGCACTTGACTCGGGGCCCCACCCACTTCCGGCGCGCCACGACAGTTTTTGGTGGTGGCAAGGTCACCAAATCATCGTCTCGACGCTCAATGCGTCGGCGCCTGCATGTGTCTGGGCAGTTCGTCACTGGGTCGGACGGCCGTACGGGTCCCGGCTGTTCCTCGTGTCGCTGACGCTGGCCACCATCTCCGTCGCGCTGCGTTTGAATCTGTTCTTTGCGTCGCGGGTTCACCAGGAAACACTGATCGAGCACCGAGCGCGACTGTTTCCCGCGATCGCGGTACTCGACACGCTGCTCGCCACGTCACTGCTGGTCGCGGCTGCCATCATTGCCGACGACCACGATGGTATCGCGGCGATTTTTGTCGCGATTGCCGCGGTCATGCTCGCCCTGCTGTCTTTGATCGAACCGGCCACCACCGCCGCGGCGGGCTTGAACCGACCAGCAAAAACGCGAACGGTGTTGACGGAAAAGAGCGGAGGAGCGTCCAGATAGCTCGCTCGGAGGTCACCTCGAAGACGGCGCACCACCAATCGCCAACAAATCACGCAACGTTTGGACGAGCTCTTGATCGTCAAATGGTTTGGACACGTGTCGGTCGAACCCTGCTTCGGCAGTCAATTGCCGATCGCGTGCACCGGCGAACGCCGTGAGCGCGATGGTGACGCGCGGCATCTCGTTTCCCAGCGCCCTGTGCAGCTGGCGCATCAAACCGTATCCGTCCCGACCGGGCATCGCGATATCACTGATCAGAACATCCGGCCTCTCTTCCACGCACAGCCGGAAACCTTCGTCCGCGGTTTCCGCGAGGTGAACTTTCGCGCCGGCGGACGTCAAGACAGAATCCAGAAGCTCGCGGGTATCGCGATCGTCGTCGACCACGACGATGTTCGTGCCGGCGAGCGCGTCGGTCAGCGGCTCTGACGGTGCCGGCGAAGCAACCGGCCGCATTTCACGCACACGTTCGGCCGCGCGCACCGGCAGTCGCACCGTGAAACGCGATCCCTTGTCTCTGCCTTCGCTCTCCGCCCGTACTTCACCACCGTGCAAATCAACGATGTGCCGGACGATCGACAGGCCAAGACCAAGACCGCCGTAGGCGCGGGTGCTGGTGCCGTCCGCCTGCCTGAAGGTGTCGAAGACATTCGGCAGGAATGCCGGGTCGATTCCGAGACCGGTGTCGCTGACGACCAATTCATCCATCTGGTCGTCGCGTTTGAGGCCGACCGTTACCAGCCCGCCGGCGCCGGTGAACTTGACTGCATTCGAAAGAAGGTTCCAGATGACTTGTTGCAGTCGGTCCGGATCTCCGGCCGTGAGCATGGTTGGCGATTCGAAGTGCCGGTCGATGGTCACGCCTCGGGCCTCCGCTGTCGGGCGGATCGATTCGATTGCAGTTGTCGCCAGTGCCGCAAGGTCGAGGGGTTTGACTTCCAGCCGAAGCTTTCCCGTCGTGATGCGCGAGACCTCGAGGAGGTCCTCGACCAGCTTCGTTTGCGCCTGCGCATTGCGCTCGATCTTCTCGAGTGCTCGATCCATGTCCGCGCGCGGCACCGCGGCGCTTCGCAGCAGCCGGGTCCATCCGAGAATCGCGTTGAGCGGCGTGCGCAGCTCGTGCGACAACGTCGCAAGAAATTCGTCCTTCAGACGGTTCGCCGCGCGTTCTCTCACTAGCAAGTCTGCCCTTTCATGCTCGGCCCGGCGCCGCTCTGCCACTTCGTTCCGCAAATCCTGGTTCGCGGTTGACAGCTCCCGCTCGCGAAGCTGGATCTGCTCGAGCATTCGATTGAAGGCATCCACCAGCACACCGAGTTCGTCCTCCGTTGTTCGTGCCGCGCGAAGAGAGTAGTCGCCACCTGTCGACACGTCGATCGCGGTGCGCGCGAGATCGGTGACCGGATCGGACACTATCGAGTGCACGCGGGAGGCGATCAGCAAGGCCACGATCGTCGTCAACACCAGCACGATGGCGACGATCGCAAGCTGGGCGTTGAGCCTTGCCTTCAGAACGTCGAGGTCGCTCAACACGTACAGCGATCCTGTTCGACGCCCTCGGTCGTCAATCAGCGACGCCATCATGGTGAGCGCGTCTGACGAGAACTGGTAGCCGTCCTCACCAGGACTCGCCGGACACGGCGCCGCCGGCAGCGCACCATATTCGGCGAACAAGCGGGCGCCGCCGTCGTACAAACACGCCCTGCGAATGTGGTCGTTGGGCTCGAGGGTCCGCAGGATTTCACGTGCGGTTGCCGGATCCAGGAACTGCAACGCCGCCGTGCTGCTCTTCAGGATGAGGTCGGTTTGCCCCGCCAGGTCGCGGCGCATGGCGTCGCGGGTTCGGTAGTAATCGAGGCTGATATAGCCGACGCTGCTCAGCACGAGCACCGGAATCGCCGTCGACATGATCATGAAGACGAGCTTCTGTTTGATCGGTAGACGACGAACGAAGGCTCTCATTCGGCACCGCCTTCGACGGTGCGCGCCACCCGCAGGAGCTTGGAGCTCGCCTTCAAGCCGGAGCGCTGAACCGCACGCATGCTGATATCGAAGCGAACACGATTGTTCTCGAGCACGAATCCAATCGCGCCGCCGCGCTTGAGGAACTGCGGTCCTTCACCCACAGTCAGTACAGGCAGATCGCGAACCGCCGCGAGCAACGGCGCTCCTTGATCTGCGTACCCACGGCCGACATACAGGATGTTGCAGTGACGTACGTCTTGGATCGACCCGGGCGCAAGGCGCACCAGCGGTCGCCCCTCAACCGATTCGCCAGTGATGGTGCGATCGAGCGCGGCTGTGATCGTGGCATCTGCCAGGGCACAGACGTGAAATGTTTCATGTGGATCGGCCGGGGGCGGCCATTCGACGAACTTCGTGAAGTTATAGAGGAACGCCGCCTTGATGTCGTTTTCCAGCGTCGGCGGAGACGTCTGTGCGATCGCGCTACAGGGCGACGCAACCGCGAGTACGACCACTGCGCCGCAACGGAGTACTGCCTTCAGAAATACCATCGCGTGCGCACGAACACTCCACGGCGAAAGTCATAACGGGGAGCGTTTGGAGTGAGCAGCTCGGAGTGATGGGCGTGGAGCAGGTTTTGTCCGACGACCGAAAGTTCCCAGCCAGCCCGAAACGTCCATCCGAAACGAAGATCGAGTTCGCTGTAGGCGGGCACCACCGGATCCGGTCGTGTATCGACGTGTCTGAAGAACCCGTCCAGGGCCGTGTGGCCGGGAAGATCGAGCATGGACTGCAGCGACAGCAGGTTCGAGGGATCGTTCCCTTCAACCGTGCCGCCATACACGTCCCGGCTGCCTGGATCGAATGAGAGTCGCTTGTGCAGGTACGCATATGAACCATGCACACGCCAGGTCGGCATCAATTGGGCCGTCCCCGCGATCTCGATTCCGCTCGTGTTCGCGTTCAGGAGATTGTCCAGAACAATCAGCAACCCGGGAGTGAACGTCGCCTCGGTGCTGCGGAGGCGATCATAGCGGTTCACGAACGTGGCCACATCCAGCAACACTCGCGATGCCGGACGCACGCGATAACCAGCCTCGTAGGCGACGACTTCTTCGGCCTCGAAATCCTGCGACCCTGTCAACGTCAAACGCTTCGAGGCCGGATCGATCAATCGCAAATCAGTGTCCAGGCGAGTCGGCAGCCGGACCGATCGAGAGACGGCAGCCCATGCCGTCTGGCGCGCGTCAATCGACCATCGTGCGCGCACGGTTGGCTGCATCTCGAAGCCGGTGTAGTCGTTGCGATCGAACCTCGATCCAAGCGTCACGAACACGCGATTGCGACCGAGCTCGATTTCGTCCTGCGCCATCACGCTGTAGAGAGAATTGGTCCGAACCTCAGGCTCGAAGATGAATCCGGCGATGCCGACATCGTTGCCGCGGGACAGGCGCACTTCCCCGCCGAACACGAGATCGTGACGACCGGCTTTCAGCCGCTGCTGCAGGTCCGCATCGAACGTGTGACGTTTCTCGGTGAACTGCAGCGGGACGTGGCGGTAATTGCCGTCGTAATAGAACTGCGCCTGAAAGGCACTCGAACCCGAGAACGTGCGATTCCACCGTCCGATCGCATTTCCGCCGGCGACATCGCCGTCCGGCCGGTCGGAAAAACCGTTCGTGCCGCGATAGGCATTCGTCTCGAACATCCAGGTCATCGGACCATCGGATGCCGAGTCCATCCGGAATCCCGCCTGTCCGAACTGCACCGGATCGCCAGCGTCGGCGCCAGTGTCGGTAAAGACTTGCGCACCGTGCTGACGATACTTGCCATAGATCCGATAAGCCCCGTGGCCTATTTCCCCGCCATGACGCGCGACCGCGTAGACATGTTCATCGGATCCAGCCGCGACGGAAATGTAGTCACCAATCGTCGCGGCGGCGCTCTTGGTGATGACATTGACAACCCCGTTGACCGCGTTCGGTCCCCACACGGCACCGCCCGGTCCACGGATCACCTCGATGCGATCGATGTCGTTCAGGACCGCGTCCTCCACGTCCCAGAACGTGCCGGAAGTGAGCGGCGAGTAGAGGCTACGGCCATCCATCAACACGAGGAGCTTGTTGGCGGGATTGGTGGTAAAGCCGCGAAGACTGGTGGCCCAGGTGCTGGAATTCACGCGCGCGACGTCAATCGCATCGGCAAGCCGAAGCACCTCGGGCAGCGTCGTGAGACCGCTCCGATAAATCTGGTCGCCATTGATCACGCCAACGGCGGCCGCCGTTTCCGACAAGCGCTCGGAGCGGCGCGACACCGAGGTGACATCGATCTGCGCGAGCTCTTCGATGCTGAGTTTTTTGAGATCTTGCGGTGCGTGCGCGGCTGCGGTTTGAAGTGGCTGCGCCGAGAGCGGCGGGGAGAAACACAAAACGCCGAGGATAAGGTAAAACGCGGACCGCGTGGTCATCGCGAAACGCCGACAGTATACGCGGTGCTTACAAAACGGCGGGGTAGTTCACGGATGAGCTTAGTCGTTCGATCAATGAAGACGGTCGGACAAAAGTGCGACACTGAGCGCGTAGGTGTGCGCGCAGTTGTAGGCGAGGATGGTGCCGTAATTTGAATAGAGGAGAAAACTGCGCTTGCCCGCGCGAACGAGCGACGCGTCGCGCGCACTCGCGGGCACGAGCGCGCCGCTCATCGTTCTGACACCCATCTTCCGCCATGCCTTGAGCGGCCTCGCGTCGGTCATCGCGCGCTCCGCGCGACAACCGGTTCCCCGCAGCGGGACAGCCTCGGCCGACGACTTCGCTTTTCCAGAGAGCTTCACTTCCCGTCCCCAACTCTCGCCTTTGCTCCATCCGTGCTGCTTCAGGTAGTTGGCGACCGACGCAAACACGTCGGGCTCGGACGTCCAGATATCCCGGCGTCCATCACCATCGAAGTCCTCAGCGTATTGCAGATAGCTTGATGGCATGAACTGCGGCTGGCCGAGTGCTCCCGCCCACGACCCTTTGAGACTATCCAGCTCGATGTCGCCGCGGTTGAGAATCTCCAACGCGCTGAACAGCTCGTTACGAAACATTGCGCCGCGGCGCTGATCGTATGCAAGGGTTGCCAGTGTGGGAATCGTCGGCCGCACACCGGCAAACCGTCCGAAATTGGATTCCAGGCCCCACACAGCAACGACGACTCGGGGACTTACCGCGTACTTCTCGCTGACTTTCGCGAGCAGCGTGCGGTGCTCTGAATACATTTTCTGGGCGGTTCGAACGATCGAAGGGGTCAGACGTCGCTTCAAATACGACTCGAGATCCAGGGTGAACTCGGCTTGCGATCGATCGCGCTCGAGAATCTGTTCGACCGGTTCGACGCCGTCGAACGCCTGCTCGAGGATCTCCGGACGAATCCCACGCTCGGAAGCCTCGGCGCGGACAGTAGTCAGCCATTCATTGAACGGAGGTGGGAGCGGGGGGACGGGTGGGATCGACGCGGGATCCTGCGCGTCGACGACGATCGCGCCGGCGCCCATGACAACTGCGAACATCACGGCAGCGACACGCCTCATCTCATCAATTGTAACCCGCCTTCTGGACCTGATCCGATTCGGTGGACGGGTTAATTAAGTCGGTCGGCTTACGGGTTAATTGAATAAGGAAAGTCGACGGGCGCTTGGTGGCGTGCCCGTCGTTGTCCGTTGCTGGGGAGCAGCTACCCACCAAGCGCCCCACGGTGAACATTACGCGGCCGCTTGTGAGCGGAAACCGCGAGATCGACGACGTCATGACCGTCCCACACCCGCGCCCAGGGTGAGGAGAAGCTCGTCCAGTTGCACGAACGTCTCGACCATCGCATCCGCCGCCCCGGTGCCGGCAGCGTCGAGAGCTTCCTTCGAGGGATGAAGCTCGTGCAGGACCAGCAGCGTCTTGCCACCCTTTTCCTCGAACGTCACCGTGGTGACAGGCCCACCCTCACCACCTTCCTCGTTGGTCCACACGAGGCGCGAGTGCGGTGTCACTTCGAGGTACGTGCCGAAGAACGCCATACCATCGGGTTC
>Ga0111538_10012871_pt1 | contig 11046 bp, 8 predicted proteins | sample SoiMethybrSBSTD1_FD_79669 | JGI IMG/M metagenome (GOLD analysis project Ga0111538, IMG submission 79669) | Bulk soil microbial communities from a Populus tree surrounding site in Tennessee, USA - Soil MetaG P. TD hybrid SBSTD1 (version 2)... | ecosystem: Environmental > Terrestrial > Soil > Tree... | reverse complement strand
CGGCGCGCAAACCACTGGTCGTACACCGGCGCACCCGTCGCGACGACCTGGTCCGGGGCAACATCGTGCATCGTGATCGCTTCGCGCCGCTGCGCCTCGTTCCACACGAACACGCGATCCGGAATGATGCGAATCAGCCCCTTGTTGGTCAGGTTGTCCCAGCTATGGACGCACAAGCCGCTGCGAATGCCGAGGGCCTTCGACGCCTTGACGTACTCGACCTGATCCGAGCCGATGTCCACGAGCGGCGTCACCAGCACCATGTCGGGGCTCTGCCCGGCGATGAGATCGGAAACCCACCGGTCCGTGGGAATCGCACGCTCGATGACGTTCAGCCCGCGCGACACCAGCGCCAGGCCGCCGCGCGACCGGACCAGCGGGAGCGACAGGAATCCCCGCAGGATGGCCGGCACCCGCTCGGCGGCCCGCTGCCGCAGCGCGTGCGCGTCCTTGAACTCCGGCGTGCCGTAGCGGACGTAGTCGGACGCCGACCTGATGCCGCGCGCCAGTCCAAGCCAGAACCGCCACGGCGTCTTCTTGCCCAGCTCGCTGTAGGTGACGTTGGCGTGATCGTTCGACAGTTCCCAGAGCAGGCGCCCGTCGCCGAGCTTGTCCTGCATCATGAACACAAGATGGATGTGGTGCCCTCGTCTGGCCAGCTCGCCGATCGTCGAGGAGAAGTTGCGAAGGGCGCCCGAGTGGCGCATGGAGAACAGAATCTTCATGTCACAACTTGTCGATCGACGTCGCTTCCTCGCGGTTGAAGAACCAGAGGCCGGAAACCATCGTGAGCACGATCATCACCATTGACGTGGCTATCGAAGTCGGGTTCAGGTGCCCGTAGCCGAGAGTCCCCCACTTGAAAATTTCGACGATGCTCGCCATCGGGTTGAAGCCGATGAGCCATCGGTATGGCTCGGGGACAATCGTGACCGGGTAGATGATCGGCGTGAAGTACATCCAGAACGGCATGAAGTAGCGGATACCCTGGCGCACGTCCGGGTAGCGCGCCTGCAGGACGGAGGTCCACAGGCCCACCGACACGGTGAACACGAGGGTCAGGGCAATGGCGGCCACCGATACCAGTAGCTCGGGCCGAAGGGTGATGTACCAGACGCCGTCCTGGCGGCGGTAGTGCAGCACCGAAAAGACGATGACGATCAACAGGATGCCCGTATAGAGCAGGCCAGGCGCTACCGCCGACATGGGCAGGATGAGACGCGGGAAATAGATCTTCGTGATGAGCTTACGGTGGCGCTCGAGGCTCCGTGTCACGACCAGAAGCGATCGTTCGAACAGGATCCACGTCGCCATCCCGCACGAGAAGAACAGGAAATAGGGCGGCCCGTTCGAGGTCACGCCGAGCAGCCCGCCGAAGATCAGCACGTTGACCCCGAGGGGGGCCGTCACGCGGATCGCGAGCCAAATCCACCCCAGCTTCGTTCGGCGATACATCCCCTTCAGCGCATCCGAAGCGAAGTACCACCACAGGTACCGGTAGCGCCACAGCTCGAGGACCCGGTCAACCACGCCATGCTGGCGCGGCTCGATGAGCCACAGATCGGCGTCGGCATTCAAGCCGGACAACACGCCGTCAGGCACGGACGACATCGGCTTTCCTCTCCAGGCTCCACTCCAGATCGGGATCGATCACGCCCATTCGATGCTTGCCGCCGGAGAACTCTCTGGCTTCGGCCCCGTACACCATGAAGGTCAGAGCCCGATTCACGACGAGCGCGTGCTCCTCGCGTTCTGCACGGGTCAACGTCACCCCGACATTGACTGTGTAGTTGGTCTCGGACAACAACGACGCCGGAATCTTGACCACGGCTTCGTACACCATGTCCGGACTGACCCACATCAGATCCGGCTGGGTCGATCGCAGCACGAGGACCCCCTTGCAGAAGAGGTCGAGGGCACAGCGCGCCTGCGTCTTGGCGCGATAGGTCCGGAAACGGATGCGGACGTAGACGTCCTCCCACTTCGGCGGCGACCCGATTTCGCGCCCGTCCGCCGACAACAGCTTCACGTCCACGATCTCGCCGTAGCGGCCGGCGTGGCTGCTGCCCTTGGCCTCTGGCTTCTCGCTCGACGTCAACATCTCCCACGCCGCGTTCTGGTATTCGGTGACGACGTCCTCAGGCTCGCCGGCCCGGTGCAGGCGGCCGTCCTTGATCCAGATGACCCGATTGCAGATGCGCGAAACGGCCTCCATGTCATGCGACACGAACAACACCGTCAGCCCTGTTTCCCGCGCCAGCTCACGGACCTTCTGAAGACACCGTTCCTGGAACGCGATGTCGCCGACGGCCAGGATCTCGTCGGCAAGCAGGATCGACGGCTGCATGTTGATGGCGACCGAGAACGCCAGCCGGAGGTACATCCCGCTCGAGAGATACATCACCGGGGTATCGACGAGCTCCTGGATTTCGGCGAACTCGATGATGTCGGCGAGGCGCGAGGCAGCCACGGCACGTGGTACCCCGTTGATGGCTGCGTTCATGAAGATGTTTTCGCGCGCAGTCGCCTCGTCGTCGAAACCCGCTCCAAGCTCGAGCAGCGACACCACGCGTCCTCGCCCGCGCACCCGCCCTGCCGTGGGGACGATGACCTTGGAGATGACCTTGAGGAGCGTCGTCTTTCCTGCTCCATTGCCGCCAATCACCCCCAGGACCGTGCCGCTCTCGACGTCGAAGGAGATGTCCTTGAGCGCCCACACCTCCTTGGCGCCAAGGAGGTCTCGCGCCAGCGGAACGGAGAAGAACTCCCGAAGGCGGTCCCGCCGCGTTTCGGTGCCCCGCGTCTTCTGGGCCTTGGGCACCACGTAACGCTTGCTGACACCTTCGATGAGGAGGCTCTTCACCATTTCATTGATAGGTTTTCCGCATGTGTAGAGACAGCTTCGCCCTCTCAGTCACACGCGAGGTCGTGCAACCGCTCGAATACCGCACACGACGGACCTCGGCCGCGCGGGACGCCCGTCCCTACATCCGCCCTCTCAACGCCGAAACTGCTCTCGAAACGTGAATCACACGACTGCCCTGGCAGGACGCTGCCGGATGACGGCCGGATGAGAAGGCAGGCGGGTTGGGATTTGGCACTCTCGTCAGATAGCCGTCAGGCGTCGGTCGGAATCGTCCGGCGGCCACTGGATGCGTACAAACGCCGAACAGTGTACAGCATACGGGAATACAGCCGCAAACAGGCGAACGCGTGGGCGGGGGCCCGGATGGCTCCCTTATGCCCTGCCCGATTGGGCGGCGTTTTCCGTCTGGATGAACAGCGTCGTGTGGGGCGTACGGTCGTCCTCGGCAGGCGCCTCCACGGTGTAGTAATACAGCGCCAGCGACTTGCGCGATCGATTGTCAGGACACTCCAACGGACGCGGGTGACCGTGGTAGCTGAAGTTGGACGTGTCGAAGATGACTGCCCGGTTGAAGATCGGCGGTATGCGGTGGACGCAGCGCGTGCCCGTCCGATCCCAGAGCTCCAGATCGCCGCCCCACTGCTCCGACCAGTCCTCGTTCAGGTAGACGAGGAGGTTCAAGCGCCGATACAGGCTGAGGCGCTTGTAGAAGTTGAAGTCCGCGTGGACGCCGAGCGCGCCGCCGCGCCGGATCTCGTGGAGGCCGCCGCCGCGCAAATGCGGGTCGGGAATGATGCCGGCAATTCCCGTCAGCTTCTCCAGGAACGCCATGAACGGCGCCGAATTCAGTTGAGAGAAGACGGCGCGGGTGGTGGGCCCGAAGTGCTGGAAATCCTCCGTCGAGTACTTGCGCTCCGTCGCGCGCTCCGTGTAGTGCCACGGCGTCCGGTCCATCGCGTCGAACTCGGCGACGATCGTCCTCAGCAGCCGCGGATCGAACACGTCGTCGAGGACAACGTGCGGGAACGGGTCCGCCGCCCGATAAGCCTCGGTACGGGCGCGCAGGATGTCCTTCAACCTGCCGTGGGCGATCACCTGGCCGGCAGCGAGCCGCGCCACGTCGCGTTCGTCCCTCGTCCGCCGCAATTCGTCCTTCGTCGCGGCAAGACGTTCCTGGGCAGCGCGAAGCGCTTCATACGTGCGAATGACCGGAAGCCGAAGGTGCCAAGCCGACACGTCGCGGATTGTACAACACGCATTCCCATCTGCCGGGCCGCGATGTCACCGACCCGTGCCAACTCTTTACCACCAACTTTGATCCGGGACGGTTGAGAGTTGATGCAGTCTCATTGCGAGGCCGGCTCCAAAGGCCAAAGGCCAAAGCCCAAAGCCCAAAGCCCAGAGCCGAGAGCCCAGAGCCGAGAGCCGAAAGCCAAGAGCCCAAAGCCGAGAGCCGAAGGGTCAGCCCACCTCCACAAGCGTGAGGCCCGCCTCATCCACGTAGCGATACACCTCGTTCCCCTGCTGCATCAGCACGTCGTACTTCTCGAGCAGGTGAAAGGCACGGCCCGGCTCGCACGCGGGGATATGAGGAGCGAGGTCATTCCTGAGGAAGAACGCATTCACGCCCGTGGGCTCAACCACCACGAGACGATACCCCTTGCGGGCACTCAGCCGCGTCAGCGCCGTCAGCGACGCGCCGTAGTAGATCGTGTGGCGCTCGTGCCGGTCGAAGCCGGGGTCGTAGGGGACCGTGACGGACCGATCGGGCCCGAACATCGAGTTGTATTCCAGGATCACGATCCTCGGTGAACACACGGTCATCGCTTCCCAGATCCAGTAGTCGTTTCCGTCCAGATCGAGGCTGAACAAATCGGGATCGACGCCTCCGCCGTGAGCGGCGATCAACTCGTTGACGTTGTCGCGGGTCACCCACGCAGCAACGGCAGTGACCCTGGGGAACCGCCTCCCGACCTGGACCATATGGTCAGCGTGGCCGTCCACCATCAGACCCGACCAGCCGCATTCGCGCGCGAGGAAACCGGAGTTGCCGCCGCTCAGGCCCGACCCGATCTCCACGAACCGGTGCGATGAGGCGCCCACTTCGTTCAGGAGCGCCAGCGTCAGGCCGTCCTCCTGGTTCTGCGAACTGATTCGAAAGCGGCGCGACGTGAGCCGCTCGGGATACGGCAGCAACGAGGGATCGAGATAGCGCTCGCGCAAGAGCGCCTGAACGGCTGGCTCCACGTGCCGCGTGCGAAGCCAGATCTTTTCCACCGCGGCAAGCTGCCGCTCGATGCGCGTCAATCGCCTGTCGATGTCGACGATCGCCTGTCGAGTCGCCGGCGTCCCGTCCAAGGCCGCACGCGCTCTCCGCAGCAACGACCGAATCGGGCGTGGGCCGGTCTTCTTTCCCTCGCTCATGAGTTCGTTTGCCGTATCTCCGGTTCCCGCACGAGGCCAGTATCGTCGGGGCGAACGGGAGCGCCCAGCAGGTTTCCGAGGAGCCCGGCGACGCCTGTGTGCAGGATCGTCAGCGACGCGCCCATGGAGCGTCCCAACCGCCAGCTGACGTCGATGTGCATGGGAATCAGTTCGGATTCGGTCGAATAGAACGCCACCGACGGCACGCCGTAAAACGGTCCGACGTACGAGAGGCCACCGTAGGTGCCGACAAACGCGCGCGCGTGGCTGACGATCTCGGTCTGGAGCTCCAGGTTCTGCTCCAGCCGCATCAATCGGTCCACGTGATAGATGCCCGCCCCGGACGGGGCGAAGTCTTCGTGCTCGTCGGGCCGCAGTCCCGTGTTGAGCAGCACGACAGGGACCTCGCGGGCGAGCGCTCGAATGGTATCCGCGGCAAAACGTCGGTTCGCCGTCGTGTCGGGGAAGGACGGCCGGAAGTAGAAGCGCACGGCCACGTACTCCTCAGGAAGGCCGGCGAGGCGCGCGCTGCGGGCCATCGGCATCAGGCGGCGGTAGTCCGTGTGATGTTTCAGCAAGCCGATGCCGGCTTTCTCGAACCAGGCAAACCGGAGCAGACGATACATGAGCCACGGATGCAGCAGCTCGACGCGGCCCAGGCCAGCGCGTCCGCATGCGCGCTCGACGATGTCGCGATCCATCTGCTCGACCTGGTACTGCTTCTGGTGCCCCGCCTTGTCCCAGCGCGCCTCATTGGCCTCCCGGTATTCCTCGAGCGAAAAAAGGCTGAAGACATCGAGGTACTCTTCCGTCAGGTGCCGGTACCATGGCGCGGCGCCGCCTCGCGAGACGACGACGAGCCGACGGCGATCGAGCTGATAGGCGGTGAGCGCCCAGTTCAGGAACGGAATCCAGTACAGCAGCTCGAACCCCACTTCGCCGACCCACGGGCCAACGAGCAAGGGTCCCTGGGTTCCCTGCAGCCGTTCCAGCTCGTTCCTGACCTCTTCGGCAGCCGCCGCAGACGGAATGGCATCGAGCTCGGTCTTGAGCAGCGCCGGGATGAATCGCTTTCGCACCACCGGGATCGCACGCAACGTTCGCAGGAGCGCCAGACCCGGCCGCCGGATGGCCTGAAAGCCGAGATCGCTGGCACGTTTGCGCACGCTCGCGGCAGGCGCCGGCAAGCGGTCGGGGATGGGGACCTTGTCGAGCTGCGGCATCAGTCGTTGGTCAACCTCGAGTGGCAATCGAAAGCGGCCAGGCGGGCGATCATGGGACGCCAGGCGAGGGTTCGGCGCGAGGCTGACGCGGGCGGCTGGACTGCGCACGCCGCATGGGCAGGGCAACAAGACTCCGCCTCTCGTTCCCGATCGCCCTCGACAGCGGAACGAGGTATCCCGTCGTGTCCGAGAACTCGTGCAGCGCGTAGCCTCGCTGTTCGAGCGAGATCAGCACATCGTCCACCGACGCCCCTTGAGCCCGCAGTGTTTCCTCGAACACCTCGATCAACACGCGGGGACGAAAACGGGTCAGTGTTTCGGACGCGCCGGCCAGGACCTTCAACTCATGTCCCTCGACGTCGACCTTGATGAAGTCCACGCGTTGGAGACCCTGGGCAGCAACAATGGCGTCGATGGTGCGCATTCGAACCGGTTCGCCGGTCGCCTGCTCCACCGAAGGATCGAAGAACTCTCCAAAGGTGTTGCGGCCGGAATTCCGCTCCGAGGCCACCTTCAACGTCGCTTTTCGAGGGGCGTCGCTCGCCGCCTCCTGCAGGCAGCGGACGTTCCGGAGATCGTTGAGCGTGACGTGAAAAGTCAGGCGCTGGAATTCGCGGCTGCTCGGTTCCACGGCAACGACCGCCCCGGTTTCGCCAACCAGCTTCGACGCGATCATGGAATAGATCCCCATGTGCGCTCCGACGTCGATCACCGTCATGCCTTCGGTCAGTGTCTGGCTGATCCACGTCAGCTCGTTCGGGTCGAAGTTGCCAGTCAGGAAAAGGACGCGAGACAGCTCGTTGCCGGGCCAGATCATGACGAGCAGATCGGCGAACCACTGCATGGCCACGGGGCTTCTCAGCGACGACCACTGTTCGGCGCGCTGCCGGATGAAGGGATTCGCTCCGTTCTCGAGGCCCCAGTTTGCATGCCACCCGGGGATGCGCCGCAGTGTCGGAGGCGTGCCATAGATCTGCCGAATGCCACTCGACACGCTCGCCGGAGGGCGGTCCAGTGCCGCTTCGACCCGATCGCGCAGCGCTTCCTGTTCGTGCCGCAGCACCTCCAGCGCGTCTCTCATCTGCCGAGACTCGCGATCCACTTGTTCCCTCACCGACTCGACCGACGCCTGCACTCCGTCGTAACGATGAATGCCTTCGACCAGCTTCGGGATGTCGGCCGCAATAGACTCGACTCGATCGGCAAGCGGTTGGATCGCCTGGGGGATGGCGTGCTCGACCGTGTCGATGCGCGATTGAAGCACGCTGGCCCTCCGCTGCTGCTCTCGCTCGATGCTTTCTGCCAGCTTCGGCAGGTCGCACGACACGCGATCGAGCCGTTCGCTCAGCGGGCGCACTGCTTCGGGAATCGACCGTTCGAGGCCCTCAAGCCTCGCCTCCTGCTTGCGCCGAAGCGACCGCAGCGCGTCGCTCGTCCGGTCCTGGAATTGCTCCGATCGCGTTCGTATGCTCCGCACCTCCGTCGCCAGGCGGCGATTCCCTCGCGCGAACACGCGTTCGACCATCTGTCCCGTCATTCGCCTGGATGCCACCACCGGCAGACGGGCCAGGCGGACCATGGCGCCGCGCAACCGCTCGAGCAGCGACCGCGTACGTGCCCGGAGCACCGGAGTGTAGGCGCGGACCGGCCGGAGGACGCGCTCGGAAGTGGCCTGGATGCTACGCGGGTCTGTTGCCACTGCCATCGACGCCAGACCGACGCCCCTGGCCCAGTGAACCGGCCGATTGGCCCGAAGATAGTCGAGCGCGCGGCGATAGGCGCCGCTCATCGCGGGACGCCGAAGTTCCTGGAGGTGAAGCGGCAACCCCGGGTCGGCGAAAAACCGCTTCGTCAGACCGATCTTGCCGGGAATGGCGATGTCGGCAGCCCGCGCAGGATCGTCGGCTCGCACGCGGTCCATCGCGAGTCGATCGGGAACGCGGAGGAACGTTCCGCCCGCACGTGCGATTCGCAGCCACAGGTCGTGATCGTGACACGAGACCGGATACAGCCACCCGACCTGCTCGAGCATGCTGCGGCGGATGAACGCCGCGGGCTGAAAGATGATCCCGTCGCAATGACGGAGCGCATACTCGAGATCCCATGTCCGTGGCACGAGATCGCCGTGAACCTGTCCAGTTTCGTCGATGATCCCGGCAGTCCCGTACACGACATCGACATCGGGGTGCGTCTTGAACGCGTCAACCACCGCGCGGACCGCGCCCGGCTGCCAGAGGTCGTCGGCATTCAGCCAGGCAACGATTTCGCCCCTGGCAAGCTGCCATCCGCGGTTGACGGCGCGCGCGTCGAAGGCGCCCCGGTCGGGTTCGGAGACCCACTGGATCCTGTCGCCGTATCGCTCGAGGAGGTCGGGCGTCTCGTCAGTGGACCCTCCATCCACCACGATGCACTCGAGCTGAGGGTAGTCCTGAGAAAGGATGCTCTCGAGGTTGGCCGCCAGGTATCTGGCATCGTTCTTACAAGGCACCACGACCGAAACCGTCATGTCGAGTTCGGCCCGGTCATCCACTCGACTCTCCGATGCGAGCTCACTGGCAAGAATCGGCGCCTCTTTCATGTCGAAAGCCGGCGAACCCTCAGTGCGGCGTTCATCCAGCCGAAGATTTAGCACGTCTTCCGGTTGCGGCGCCAGCGGTCGGAGCGGGAGTTCCACCCACAGCTCGCCGGCGGAGTCCGTGCTGCGGGATAAAGCCTCCACTCAACGTCAATTCCAACAAGCAACTCCCAAAACTGCACGCTCCTAATCTGCGATCCGGAACCGAGCGGTATCCACTCTGGCCGTGTCTTCGACGGCGGGGTGCATGACGATGTCCCGGACGCGGTCCAGTGTGGGCTGACGCAGGCGGTAGGTATAGGTTTGCCCGCGAGGGTCCCGCTCCACTCTCTGGGCATCCATCAAACCGAGCTCGGCCTCGAGGCGCAGTCGATTCTCCTCGGTCACCTCTGATTTCCATCGAATATCGAACGGCGGCGAGGGAGGGCGGACAACGGTGTCGGCCCTGGAATCGGGAGTCCCCCGCGACTCACCCGCACCAGGCGTGAACCGGCGCTCGAAGATCGAGTAGGTCCAGGGAGGATCGCGGCGCGGGTCGTCGGGAATCGACTCGAGAGCCGCTGACTTCAGGGCGAGCAGCGTCCCGATCTGCGGCTGTGTCGGTCCGCCAAGCGCCTCGTAGCGATCGGTCCACTCGAGATGGGCGTCCCAGGCGGCGTCACGCAACTGGAAATACGACTCGCCGCTTCGAAGAATCCACCCTGCCGCGATGGCGCAGATCCCTCCGGTAACCAGCACTCGCTTCCACTTCGCGCCCGGATCGCGCTCGAGCAGCGCCGCGAGCGCGACATACAACAACAGGCTATAGCCGACACCCGCGGACAACGCGATGCGATCGCGCGTATAGAGAAACCCCAGTGCGCTTCCGCAGGCAATGAACGTGCAGCCGCTCACGAGCAACAATCGGTCTCTCGTGGAGACAACGCGGGACATGACGAGCACCATGACGATTGCGGCCGTCGTCAGCACCGACGATCCCACTTGAATCCATTGCCAGAGAGCCGTGTCGCCGCGGAGGAGCGATTCGACGAACCGGTAGACGCCGGCTCGTGGCTCGGACACCAGCACGGTGAGGAGGTTTGCCAGGACGTTGTATATCCAGAGCAGCCACGGGGCGTGCTCGAAGATGTTGCGCAACGCCTCTGGGCTGAGGTCCGAGAAGCCAAGTCCCGAGCTCGTGTACACAACCAGTTGCCTGTCGACCGTCCCCAGACCCAGGCGAATTGCTGCGTACGCGCCGAGCGCTGCCGTCGCGCCGAGCACGCCGCGGTGGCTCAGACCCGGAGCATCGACCCACCACAGGATGGCGATGAGCGGGACAATGATCAGGCCGGACTCCAGCAGCAGCAGCGCTGCCAGGATGAGCGGAAAATAGATCCACTCACGCGAGCGCGTCCGCGGATCGAGCGCCAGTGCGGTCGCCAGCAGCAGCAGAACCAGCCCACCCGAGTGATGATTCAGCGGCCAGAAGCTGAAGAGCACGCGCGAGCTATGCAGGCCGATGACGCAGCTGAGTGCGATGCATCCCGCGATGGCGCGACGCACGTCACGCGGCTGGAACAGCCAGATCAGAAGCGCGAGAATGGCGCCAAACTGGAGCAGGACCAACGCGTGGTACACCCACAAGCGCAGCCCCACGAGATCGTACGCCGCCCTGATGGACAGCGTGAAGAGAGGACGATATTCCACGTCGCGAGAGAACGCATTGCGGACGGTCTCCGGCAGGCCCCATGCGGTGGCATCACGCAAGTGGTTGAAGACATCGATGAACGACCACGGAATGGCGAAGAGGGCGACCCCGAGGAGTGCGGTCCATCCAAATCCCCACACTACAGGAAGCCAATGCACCCGCGGACCTGTCATGGAGCGATCGAAATAGTACTATGGTCGCGCCCCCGGTCCTCCTCGTGAATCCGCCTGAGCGCTCAACACTTCATCACCGCGTCGCCGTCGCCCGG
>Ga0111538_10012870_pt1 | contig 11046 bp, 9 predicted proteins | sample SoiMethybrSBSTD1_FD_79669 | JGI IMG/M metagenome (GOLD analysis project Ga0111538, IMG submission 79669) | Bulk soil microbial communities from a Populus tree surrounding site in Tennessee, USA - Soil MetaG P. TD hybrid SBSTD1 (version 2)... | ecosystem: Environmental > Terrestrial > Soil > Tree... | reverse complement strand
ATGAAAAGAGTGACAGATAAAATCCCAGGCTTTTCTTTTGTTGAAAGTAGATCGTCGTCAGTAAAAGTAATAGGATCGATGAAGGCATAATGATTCGCATGGGCCACGCCACATTTGCTATTATCACTTTTCCAATGTGAATGAATTCCGAAATGGAAAATTCTTCAATGGACCTTGTTAATGTAAACCATGTCCCCCAAAAGACTCCGCTGACTAAAAGCAGGAACATTAGCGTCGCAAAGGGCAAGAGTTTTTTCATTGCGCGAATTTTTTTGATTGTGCGTTGTTGACATCTCAAGAACGTTTGCCTATCGTCCGTTACAAGATGCTTATTAAGTATCCCTTCATATACCGTAACACTCACGCAATCTCAAAGTCATTTCACCTTCTCAAACAACTGTTTCATCCCTTGATCGATCATGCCAGGAACGCCCGATTGTTTATTTGGTAGCACTCCCTGCGCAGCACCTTTCCACACCATCTTCTTGGACTCAGGTTCAACCAGATGAACCGTCACTGTACCATCGCGATAACGGCCAACTTCTATATCTTGTCTCTCCCAGCTATAATTCCGGGTACCCATGTATGTTGGATATTCACCAAGTCTTGTCTCGCGGGTCTGCACTTTTTCCAGGACCACAACGCCGATGTTGACTAGCAGGTCCGGATCAGTAGAACTTTGTGTCACTCCCTTTGCCTGGAGCTCCTTCGTGATTGCTGCCTTGAGCACCTCAAGATTTTCTTTCGAATTATCACTCAACGCATCGCCGCTGGCATCGATCTTAAAAAAATCAAATGTCTTGTAGTTGCTGATGGTGAAGTTGTCGACTTTGTCAACACCGATGATCGAAATTCCACTGCAGCTTAACATTGAAGTCAATACTAGAATGTAACAAAACGCTTTCATGCTAAGGTTTTTATGTAAACCAAAATAATCATTCCCAAATTCTGGAGCAACGACCTCGAAAAATGAATACATTTTCCCGCGGATTCGCGCAAATCAAAAGGCACGCAGATTTTCACAGACTCATGGTATTCATTAGCGTAGTTCGTTGAACAGTAGAGGGCGCGATATCATGCACACCGTAATTGTCGGGTCAATGCGACGACACGAACTTCAGCCCTACAATTGAAAGGATCAACGTGGTGATGAAGAACAATCTCCAGAATTCAGCCGGTTCTTTAAAAACAAATATTCCCACAAGAACAGTGCCCACAGCACCAACACCTGTCCACACCGCGTATGCAGTACCTATGGGCAATGAAAGAGTCGCTTTGTACAATAGCAGCATGCTAATCGAAAGGCAAACAACAAAACCGGCCCACCATAATGTAGAAGCAAGTCCTGCAGACTCCTTTGCTTTACCCAGGCAGGTTGCAAAACCAACTTCGAACAACCCGGCAATAATGAGAATAAACCAGTTCATGAGGTGATTAGATTATTTTTGTAAATGTAACCCATAAATTTATTTTCGTTCGCCGTTCAAACCAGGGGCCTTTCATCTACACTAAAAGAAGGCAGGAATTTCGGATGTGATAAGGCTCAGGAAATTAACTTTACTACCTTTGCCCAAATTCTGAGGCTGGTCTTTCTGCCCCTTGCTAAAGCATGAGCACAATTTCTGCCTCGCACTTTAAACTTTAATTTCAATTATAATGGAAATCACAAAAAACAAGGTCGCAGGCATTCACTATACCCTGCGCGACGATAGCGGAACCATCATTGATTCAAGTGAAGGTCGCGAGCCGCTTTATTACTTGCACGGAGCCGGTAATCTGATCATAGGTATGGAAGAAGGATTGGAAGGAAAAATTAAAGGCGATAAGTTTCAATTGAAAATTTCTCCAGAAAAAGGATATGGTGAAAAGGATCCCTCCATGACGCAAAAAGTACAGCGTTCAGCGTTTGGAGGCCAGGAGGTAAAAAAAGGAATGAAGTTTTCTACCGATAGAGGCACCGTTGTAACTGTCACGGAAGTTGGCCTTGAAACCGTTACCGTCGATGCCAACCACCCGCTAGCCGGCGTCGAGTTAAACTTCGCCGTAGAAGTGGTGGAGGTCAGGGATGCAACATCGGAAGAGATTTCTCACGGTCATGTGCATGGTCCGGGAGGACACCACCATCATTGATCACTCCAGGCGGCATAGCTCCGTCCTTTTCAACACTCAATATTCAATAAATCAACAATCAATATTCAGGTAAATTATACTGCCACAATACGCCTTGAATATTGACATATTGATTTATTCAATATTGATTGTTTTATTGCTCATTGCTCATTGCTCATTGCTCATTGCTCACTGATCATTGCTCATTGCATCATAGACCGAGCGAATCCCTTAGCTTCTTAGTAAGCTTTGCTTTTACCAGCTCGTACGATTCCTTGATGTACTTTTCTCCGTCTTTTACTTTCACTTTAGCAGGCTGCTCAGCATACACCCATTTATGTCTTGCCATGTAAGGAGCGGGAATAAATCCGTCACGCGTAGACATCTCCTCAAAGTCCTCATCGCTTACCTTGAATGAAAATGTATGTGGTGGCTCGAGGTTGATTACAAAAAACATTTTACCTCCCACCGAAAAACAAAGGTCATGTCCCCATTTTATGTCTTCCGTAACGGCGGGTAATTTTTTACAGACCTTTCTGCAGGCTTCTACATCCATAATACTGCGCAAGCACGCTCTTAAAAATCAGGACAAGGAATTACGAGTTTATCCTTCGGTGGTTTTCTCGGATTCCGCATGGGCCATGTATACACGAGGCTGAATTCATGAGCACCGCCGCTACCGGATCCGAGTTTAGAAATCGTGTAGTCGAAACTATAACCAATATTAATTGCATCCTTGGCACCAAGCTTCGTAAAGCCCAGTAACAAAACTATCGACTCATTATTCACAAAGTCCTCAAGGTTCTTGAATGGCACTCCTCTGTACCACACTCCCACCACAAGTGGTTCAGCGGTAAAATAAAGTCCGACGTCCATCTGATCAAACTTTCCCTGATGGCGATATTGAATCGCGGGAGCCAAGCTTCTTTCAGCTTTTCTGGTATTGATCCCACTGCCGGTTGCTCCAGGTTTCAGATAGAACTTAAAGCCACCATGAAACGAATACTTTATGGGAAGTGGGCTGCTTTCATCAATAATACTTTGATTCGGTTGCGTCAAATGCCATGCAGATACACCTAACCATGCAGTTCTTGTGAAGAGCACTCCACCAAACGAAACATCAAAAAAGGTCTTGCTGAAATTCGTACGGAAAGTTTCTGCGGTTGGCTGGTCCAGGAACTGACCTGTTGCAGGATTAAACTGATCTCCGAACGTTAACTTCTCGAAGTTAATATCACGATTAAAGATCGCAACCTGGACACCAGGACGAAATCCGAGATTTTCATTGATCTGAAGCTCGTATGCATACTGAAGTCCTACGCTCAGCGAACGCAGCCCGGCCAGGCCTTCGCGGTCGCGTGTGATGATTAGTCCGACGGCACTATTTTTATCCTCTATAAAATAATCGAAATAGGCTGACATCGTCGTAAAGTTAGCGTCAATGGCAGGCCACTGGTTCCGATAGTTAATCCCTGCCCTCGCCTGTCCTGTTGAGCCCGCCAATGCCGGGTTAAGGTAGAGGGGGGCCGCATAAAACTGTGAAAATTGAGGGTCCTGAGCAGTTACCGCCCCGTCAATCGCAAGCATTAATACACAAAAAATCAGGGCTATCCTGTTCATCAATTTCGGTGATTTTGGTCTATGCAATCAAAGCAAATTAAAGGTATCTCGGAAATTTATGAAATAGTTGTCTGTGATTCACATCCGTAAGCCATTAATCCGTGTCTAATAAATTGGTAACACACACGTTCTCACACGGAAAAGTTTAATGACTTGCTATCCCGCTAATAATCGGGATGCCCTAACAATAACTATTAACGACAATTTTGTGCAAATTGTATACTTTAGTTGAACTTGGGCGTTTTAGATTTGATCCAATCGAGGTTTTGAAAGTATGTTGAGAGAGTTCCGTATGAAGATGCTGATAACTAAATTATTACGATCTTTTTTAGTTGTGATGCTACCTCTGGGTGTACTGGCCCAGAATTTTTCGGGATATAATTGGTACTTTGGAAATAGTCCGCAAGGCGTCCGCTTCAGTCGTTCGTCGAATACGCCTTCACTTGTTAACAATATGGCTACCCCCTTCGGCACTGGCGGTAGCGCGGTCGCTAGTGACCAACTCAATGGCAACCTTCTTTTTTATACCGATGGTTCGAATATTTATGACGTTTCGAATACCGTCATGCCTAATGGTACAGGACTAGGTGCAAACTCTTCGGGAAACCAACCAGTCGTTGTTGCAAAAGTACCAGGGCAGGATAATCAATATTACGTTATTGTAAATACTGCGAATTCCACTACGGGTGGTACAATATCGTATCGGATTGTTGATATGTCGTTGTTCGGCAATGCAGTATTTCCAACGCCCGCCTTAGGTGACGCGACAACTGCTGCGAATACAGCGATCACCGGACTAACCGGCACGTCAGAAGCTATGATCGTTATACCCCACACCAATGGAGATGATTTCTGGTTGATCACGCATGCAAACGGAGCGCCCGATTACACGGTAACTCTATTTACACCTACTGGCCCAACGACATCGACAACTTTTTCGGGATTAGGATTAATCGAGGTTGCCGCAAATTTCTCTTATCATGAAGCAACTGGAAGAATTGCGGTATCACCGCAGGAAGATACGCGCGACGTGGAGATCATGACCTTTGACCCGGCAACCGGTGCGCTGACCTTTCAACAGCGAATACTTAACTCCGGAGTGCTGAGCACTTCCAATCAGGCGATCTATGACACTGAATTTAGTGCTAATGGGCAATATTTATACATTTCAATTGCTGGTGAACCAGGAATTCAGGCGGATGTTCTTCAGTACGATTTTAACAATCCTCTGAACTCACTGGCATCTGTCTTGCCAGATCCAAATACTATTTTCAGAAGCTTTGGTTTACAGGTCGCACCAGACAGCGCTATCTATCATCTATACCAGGCATCATCTGGCGGCCCGCTTCTCCTCGGCAGGATAACGGATATTGATTCCGTGGCGGCGAATGTTGTATACGAACCTCAGGCTTTCGCAGGAAACATAAACTTCAATGGCTCACAATTTCCTTCCTTTGCGCCTCAGGATACGGTAGATATAAATTTATCTTTTGTTACAGAAGGCACATGCGCCAATGCACCAACTGGTTTCTTTCCCACTGTATCCCCGGGCGCAGATAGTTTGCGATGGGATTTTGGCGATGGATCAGGCTCGAGTGACTGGAGTCCTGTTTATACTTATCAGGCGGGAGGAAGCTATAATGTTACAGTCACCGCATTTCTCAATGGACAAACAGACTCAACAACTCAGGCGATTACGATCGCAGACTTTGATACGCAAATAGATTTGGTACAGGATACAACTGCATGTAGTTGTGAACTACCATTCCCAAAAGCGCCTAATCCGCCTCCACAATGTGGTCAGTTCAGCGTTCAAGCGACCGTGAATGGAAGTGGGGGTACACCGCAATTACAGTGGTATGGACCTGGAGGCTTGATCCCTGGCGCAACTACGAACACCTTACAGCCCGATTCAGCAGGATATTATTATCTCGTCGCTACTGTCGGTGCTTGCTCAACATATGCGGGTGTTAATATTAAGGAATATGATGTCGAGGATCAACGCGCAAATATCTGGTACTTTGGAAACCATGCAGGATTGGATTTCAATCCGTTACCGGAGGATCCCGTAGTGGCTATTTCAAACCCGGTAATGAACACACCGGAAGGAAGCGCGACAATAAGCGATCGGAACGGGCAAGTGGTCTTCTTCACCGACGGAGACAAGGTATGGAACCGGGCTAACGTCGAGATCGCGAGTGGTATCGGAGGAAATCCCGGCTCGTCACAATCAGCAATTATAATTCCTGTCCCCGGAGATGAAACCTTATACTATATTTTCACAACGCAAGAGGTATACGGTACAGGTACATACGAACTCCGTTATTCACTTTTTGATCTGAAGCTCAATGGTGGTACAGGAGGGTTACTTGAACAGAATGTGCTGCTCTTTGGACCAAGCACCGAGAGGATCACCGGAAACGGGAACTGGCTCATTGCGCACGAATATGGCAACAACTCCTTCAGGGCTTATGAGATCACAAACTTGGGTATCGCCAACCCGGTAATATCTGCGATAGGTTCTGATCATGCAGTGACTGTGGCAGAAAATGGCCAGGGTTACATGAAGCTCGGCGGTAACAATATCTTAGCAGTTGCCTTGTCAACGCCGGGAACGTCAAACGTAGTTGAGCTCTTTGATTTTGCAGATAGCACAGGGGTTATAAGTAACTTTAGGACGGCCGACCTAAACAATCCAAATGGCCAGGTTTATGGCGTAGAGTTCTCTCCGGGAGGAAACAAGCTTTTTGCAACACTGAAAGGCGCGACGTCACAGGTAGTTGAATTTTTTATCGACTCAATTGGAATGCCCTACCTTATGCAGCCGCCTATCCCACCCGTTAACGAGGAGTTAGGAGCGATTCAAGTCGGACCCGATGGACAGATCTACGTTGCTGTTAATGGCGAACAATTCTTAGGCACTATCCAGGCGAATGAAGATACTACACAGGTTTCAACCTTCCTTTTGAACGGATTCGGGTTGCTTGGAGGGACAAACAGCAATCTCGGTTTACCGAATTTTATCCAGAATATAGCCGACCCGACACAGGGTCCCGGAATTTCAATTGCAGGCTCATGCGTACAGGATTCTGTTCAATTCTCAGGAACTCCGACAGATCCGATTGACAAATTCAGCTGGCAAGTAAGACTTGGCGCAACATTAATTCATTCCTCCACTCAACAACAGTTCACTCTATTACTCTCCACGCCAGGGACCTATGATGTTTCTTTGAGATTGACCAATCGATGCGGGCTGGATACAACTATCACGCAACAGCACCAAATGTTCGGCAATCCCCCGGATCCAACTACTGCCGTCGCGCTTTGTACCGGAGCGGAGCTACTGGATGCAAACCCTACTAATCTACCCGATCTGACATACTTCTGGGAACGAGGGGATACGACAGAAACTATAACTGTGGATCGTCAGGGAATTTATCGTGTCGCAGTCCTGAACCAAGCTGGCTGTTTGACCTTCGGCGCTATCCTGGCTGCGGAAAACCGACCCACCACGGAACTTGGGTCCGACGTTACGATATGTCAGAACACGCCAATATCGCCACTGGATGCGCAAAATCCAGGAGCTACTTATGCGTGGACGATCAACGGTGTAGCTGCTGGAACTGCTCGCACTCAAAGTGTGGATACTTCCGTTCCAAGTCCACCTACATATGAATATGAAGTAATCATTACAGATCCTATAACATCTTGTTTCTTTAAAGATTCGATAATCTATACTATTAATCCAATTCCCGTCATTACCAACCCCGTCGTAACCGATCCCACGACCTGTCTTGTAAATGACGGAACAATTAACCTTAGCATCACGGGCCCGCCGAATAGGTTGTTCTCCTATTTCATAACTGGACCATCGACGTCGGTATCTGACATTAATCTTGGCATTGGTCCTATTCCGGCTGCGACCGGGCTAGATGCTGGAACATATGGAATTACAGTGGCAGATCAGGTTTCCGGGTGCGCCACCATTACAACGGCTACGCTAAACGATATTGCGTTCACCGTTGCAGGTTTAGCAAACGCTACGTGTGATCCTATCGGAATAGCCGTTACAACGACCCCTCCGCAGGGCACATTAACCTATCGCATCATTGACAACGCCACAGCGGCAGTGGTTGAAAGCGGAAACAGACCAGCTTCACCATTTAACACCAATGCTGCAGGATTAGCCAGCAACAATAACAACTATATCGTAGAAGTAACCGCAGCAGGTTGTACGGCGTCATCACTGCCTGTTTTAGTTAACCAGGCAGCTACACTGCCAATAACTTTCGACATTACGGATATCTGTAATCAGAATGTCACTGCTGTTTCTGCCGGAGCAACGTCATTTGATTGGAGCATCTCTCAAACGGGTAGTGTAATTCCGCCGACTAACAATGCTACGGTAAAAGTGAACGCTGGAACATGGCTACTCCGCGTACGTGTTGACGACGGCGTCGGAGGAAATTGCCCCACTACCGATTCAACGACTGTTGTTATCGAAGCCCCGTTTGTTCCGGATTTCACTCAGGGAGACGCCTGCGCCGATCAGGTGACGATCAATGCAACACCGTCGACCGGACCATATTTATACAGATGGTTCCGCAATGGAACGCTTGACGTAGCCTTAGCCGGTCCTCAGATCACCGCTTCGACTGCTAATGATGGTCAACAGTACTTTGTGAGATTGCAAAGTACTGTAACAGGATGTCTTCGTGATTCACAAACAAAGACGGTTCAGGTCGACGGACTGCTCGGTGTGAGTTTGACGTCATCGCTAGCGTGCGTAGGATCACCGTTTACGCTTACCGCCACACCAACACGGACCGCCAGTTTCGCGTGGGCTCTGGAAGGATCGACGATCTCTGGTCAAACTGCGGCAACGCTAACAGATGAACGTGAAGGCACGTATTCTGTAACTGTGACAGCTGCAACGTGCTCGACAAGCGCAAATATTGAAATAATTCTGTCGCCAACAACACCTGGACTGCTAACTGAAGAAGTATTCATTTGTCCTGACCCTGCAAATCCTGACCCGAACACACGCAGTGTTACGTTGAGCCCTGGGAGTTTCCAAAGCTATGACTGGTTTAAGGACGGAATTTCTCTGGGCATCACGACACCGACTTTCGTTGCTGATGAACCCGGACTATTCTCGGTGAATCTAATTAACTCATTTGGTTGTTCCAGCTCCGATAAAACCGATGTGCTGGTGCAATGCGATCCGGTAATTGTCGGGCCCAATGCATTCCGGCCAACCAGTGCAGTTATGCAGGGAGGCGACCTCGTGAATCAATCGTTCAAATTATTTACATTCTTTATTGACGACGAAGACTTCCAGGTATTCATTTTTAATCGATGGGGAGAGATGATATTTACGTCGGCACAACGGGATTTCAGATGGAACGGCGGCTATAACAATAACATAAGTCAGCTTGCGCCTGCAGGAACGTACTCTTACGTTGTACGATACAAGAGTTCATACAGACCTGAACAAGGCATACAGGAAAAAAGAGGCGGTGTCGTCCTTATGCGATAAACCCTTGCTACTACAAAAGCATTGAGAAAGGCGAAGGGACAACACTTCGCCTTTTTTGATCGCGTCCAGCTCCTGTCCGTCGAATAACACTATAAATTTTCGATGGCAAATTTTGAAGGAATTTCAAAAAATAAGTACTTCAAACCATAAAGTAATTCAACCGATATGAAAAAGTCTTTTACAATTCAATTAGCTATCGCGTTAATGGTAGTTTGTTCAGCTTTCCAGATCATCAAGACGTCACTGGGAGTAACGGTTCGCGACGAAGTGGGTAATATCGTTGTCGGTGCGACTGTTCAATTGTTTGAAAAAGAGGAAGACTATACTGCTGAAAAGAATGTAGCCGTTGAAGGCGTAACGGATGACAAGGGTTATATCAGGTTCAAGGAGTTGAAGAATATATCCTATTTTGTAATTGTGCGAAAGGATGACAAAGACAATTCCGGAGGTGGGGAAAGGACTGGTAAGCTCGAAGAAAAAAAGATCAACAAAGTGACCATTGTGATCCAATAGGATCGGTCAACTAGTGGCTAGTGTGTACATGTACTGAACGAGGTACCAACCCATCACAAAACAAGCCACAAGTTTCAAGAGCGTTCCAAAAACAAAACCGATGAATGATCCAAAGGCTGATTTTAGTGCAGCTGAAGAATTGTTATTGGCAATAATTTCGCCGATAAACGCGCCGATAAACGGACCCAAAATGATACCCCAAGGCCCGAGGAAGAGTCCGACGAATAGGCCTATCGTACAACCCCAAACGCCATACTTACTGCCACCGAACTTTTTTGTTCCATACACCGGAATCAAATAATCGAGTAACGTTACAACCAACGTGACAACTCCCCAAATGATCAAAAACTTCGTCGAGAATGGATTCGGTGAATTTATTTGTTGAATAAGGAGTGCGAGGAAGCTCAAGGGCGGCCCGGGCAAAAGTGGCAGAACACATCCTGCGATGCCAACGAGCATAAGAATAACCCCGATTATGATTAATGCTGTTGCCATGTTTTCAGTGAAAATAGTATAATTTCGAATATGATTTCATTGAACTCGATACATCACGTAGCTATTATTTGCTCCGACTATGAAACTTCCAAACGATTCTACACAAAGGTATTGGGGTTCAACATAACAGCAGAACACTATCGTGCGGAACGAGATTCATTCAAGCTTGATCTTTCTTTGGGAGACCGTTATTGCCTCGAGCTATTCTCTTTTCCTGACCCTCCTTCCCGCGTCTCACGACCTGAAGCGTGCGGGTTACGCCATCTTGCATTTGAAGTAGATGATCTTACGCTTGCCACGGAATGGCTAGTTGAAAACGGGATTTCCCCGGAACCAATTCGTATAGATGAATACACCGGTAAACGTTTTACTTTTTTTGCGGATCCCGATGATCTTCCATTAGAATTTTACGAACGCTGATATGTTTGTGCTTTCGAATTATATCCATGAGTTTTATTCGGTCTTTCCCGAGTTAGACTCAATCGAAACCTGGGGTATGCCACCACTGATCGAGCCAACTCTGATAAAAAGGTTATCGCTACTCGGTGATGAGTATTCTATCAAAGGATTGACGGCTATTCACAAAACCGCGCTGGTTGAAGAAAATGTAATCTTTAAAGGACCCGTCATTGTTTCTGCAAAATGTTTTATCGGCGCGCACGCTTACATTCGCGGTGGAGTATTTCTTGGCGAACAATGCGTGGTAGGTCCAGGTTGTGAAGTAAAATCGGCAGTGATAATGAGCAAAAGCGCTCTTGCTCACTTTAACT
>Ga0111538_10012869_pt1 | contig 11047 bp, 30 predicted proteins | sample SoiMethybrSBSTD1_FD_79669 | JGI IMG/M metagenome (GOLD analysis project Ga0111538, IMG submission 79669) | Bulk soil microbial communities from a Populus tree surrounding site in Tennessee, USA - Soil MetaG P. TD hybrid SBSTD1 (version 2)... | ecosystem: Environmental > Terrestrial > Soil >... | reverse complement strand
TTTATTATGTTTCTTTAGTTCTCTTAATAGGTCAATATCTCTAATTCCGCATGTTGTACATTTAACAGCATGAATATTTATTTTAGATTCTAAATAAGGTTTTATGTCTATAAGTGCATCACATTCTGGACAAGTAATATAATTTGCTTGTATAATATGCATTTCATTTCCTAATGTTTCTTCTGATTCATCAATATTCCTAAAATGTTTCTGTATATTTACAGGTTTTCTAGTTTCATATAATTTTTGTTTATATGTCTTTAATCCTTCTTGTTGATTATTATTTAATGTATTTAATGAACTATTTTTACTGAGAGAATTTAATCTATTATTTCTTATGTTACCCAATCAGTCTCACCTAATCTTTTTCTTGCTATATCTGAGAATTTAGTCATTTTAAATCTATTCTTGCAACCTCTGCATATATGGTATTCTTTACCAACTTTACTCTTATTAATATCACTTGATATTATTTTTACTTTAGTTCTTGAATTAGGATTAGCACAAGTTGGACATTGATGTCCTTCTTCTGATTCAGACATTTATTAATTACTACCTGAATGTATTTCTAGTTTTGCCACTGATCAAAACTTTAGCAGTTTTTGAAGCTCCTAATGCTGGTACTGTTACCCTACAATAAGGAAATGCTAGAGGGTTTATTGTTGATACAGTTTCATTATAATATGATGATGCACTAGTACCAGTTCCTAATGCTTTTGTGTCTGTTTGTACCCAGTTAGTATTATCAATAGAACTTTCTATTGTTGCAGTTTGAGACACAAATACAGTACCTTCAACTATGGTAAAAAATAGTACTAGAGTTTCATAATCTTTAACTTCAAAAGTAAATTGTAATTGTGTATTAGCTCCCGATCCTGTTTTAGTGTCTACTCTATGATATTTATAAGTAGTTGCCATTTATATAATTATAAAATAATAATATATGTTTAAAAGGTATTATTTTATTTATTAATTACTTATTCTAAAGGAGCTAATTGATACAAGTCTTTATCAAAATATTGTCTTTGTGTGATAACATTCATCAAAGATCTAAATAATGGGACTTGATCTTCTAATTCTTTTATTTGTCTTTCTAATTCCTTTAATTCTGATCTTGTAATAAGAGATTGATGTCTAATACTACTATGAATTAATCTTTTGTTTCTAAGTAATTCATCATTATTTTTTAGTTTTTCAAGTATCAAGTTCTCTAATATTATTTTAAATCTTGGAGGAATAAATACAAGATCTTTTATAGTATTATTAGGATCATATGCTTTAGTATTCATGTTCATCTAATATGTCCTTATGTTGTTTACCTAACATTTCTTTGAATTTGTCTATATCGAATAACTTAATATCATTCATTCCTGCCATTCTCATTTCATTTTCTAATTTGTCTAAATGTGGTTTACATAATGCTAATGGATTTATGAATTTCATATTGTTATATGCATCTACCATTGTTAAGACTTTTGTTGCTTTTTCATTACATTTATTGTCATAGGAACATATTTCAAATTGATTTAGTTTATTAGTTTCTCCAGAAATAATATGACCTTCTATTCCTTTATTGTATAATAAGTTACCTTGATCAATATATTGTTCTGAATCTCTTTTTATGTTTCTAAATTCTGTTAATAATTTATTAAATCTTTCTCTTTGTGTAAATTTGAGACTAAAATCATTATTTATCTCGTTTAATATTTTAAGATAATAATCTAATTCAGTTTTGCTTATTCCAATAATATATTCTAAGTTTTTAGGATTATCTTCTATATATCGCATTATATAATTGGATATATATTCAAATATATTTAATCTAATCTAATATCTATATTTTTTTCTAGGAGTTTTCTTTCTTCTTGACTTTCTAAATGGAGCTGAACAACAGGGACACCTATTACTTAATTTTAATATGTAATGTGTTACTGATACAAATTTCTCGCATGTTGAACAATATACAAAATCTCTATAATATGCTGTACCAATATACATATTATGAAAGACATTAGGATATTGTAAACATATCCCTCTACAACTGAAAGGCAATTTATTTCCATAAGAACTTTTGTTAATGTGACTTTCTATAATCTGTATATTCATCTAGTGTCATAGGTAATATATAGAATGGATCATTTGGTAGTAGATCACTTGTTTTTAATTCATATATCTTTTTTAATAATAATTGTCCTTTTTGAGTTATCTTATATCTTTTAGCAACTTTCTTCTGTCCTTGTTTTGCTTTTACGAATGTTATTTCTATAAGTTTAGCATCAAATAACTTTCCCATGTATTGGTCATATAATTGATTTGATAAATGTACTGAATACGCTATATCATGATATGCTGTATATTCATATTTTGCTAGTACTTCTAATATTTGAAATATAATCGATAATGAATCTCTATTGATATTCTTTCCTCTTTTCCTATACTTATTCCACAATTCATTAACAACTCTTGAACTAATTGTTTTTGATAAATTGTGTCTAATATCACTTATACCCCTTCTTTTTCTTCTATCATTTCCATCTAAATCTAAATCTGAAAACATGATCTTGGTAACTTTATATATTTTTGAAGTTGACATTATTATTGATTATTTGAATTAATTATCTTTACATAGTTAAAAGTTACTTTATGTCTATAATAAGGAAATGTATCATCTCTTTGAGTTCTAATCTTTTCACCTTTTGCATTTAATAATTCGATTTTGTGACCAATCATATAATTATCATCTATTAATGAAAATAATGATGTATTGTTATGTAAATCAAAGTATGCTTTAACAAATGTATTAAGGTCTTGTTCTTCTTTTTCAGACATTAATAAACGATTGGAGGTTGCTTATATTTATTCTCTTTTTCTATTTCCTTTTGTTGTTTCTTTGTAAGTTTCTTGTTTGGTTTAGGTTCTTTAATTTTCTTTTGTTTTGATTTTGGTACTCTTGCAACTTTCTTTAATATTTGTGGATCAAATATTTTAGTTTCTGATCTATAGTCATAATTACCTTGTTCATCTCTTTTACCTATTGTAATATCAAATTGTTTTACTTTATGTTTTTTTATTTTTGATTTATTATTATTTGTTTCATGTCTGTGTCCAAAGTTAGGACTAAATATATTTGTATCAATATCTATATGTGATCCAAACCCTCCAAATGATCCTACTTTTCTTATAGTGTCACTTATACCTGTTGGAAATATACCAATATTTTTATATGATTCACTATGTTTCTGTAAATCAGTAAGATTTTCTTTGGTACTTCTCTTGAAAGGAGCTAAACCATTGTTTTCTAGAATTTGTTCTGTTGTAGGCATACCTAATACTTTTCTAGGATCAAAATTTTGAGAAGATCTAGGAGTCATTGATCCGGTGATCCGTCCTCCAAATGTTGTCTCTATTGTAAATGTTATTTCTTGTCTTGCAGGTATTTGTCTAAAAAGATCTGTATCATTATTTAAATTCGTTATTTCAAATGAGAAACTTTTTACTTCTGATTTTTTAAGTGTCTTTCCATGAATTATAATATTTGTATCTTCGGGATTTGAATTAGTTCTATCTAGATCGATAACTCCTTGTCCATCAGGTATATCGTCCCAACTCATTTTTTATTTGTATCTTCTCCATTTCTTTAGATATTCTTTTATTTCTTGGTTTGTACATTCCCCACACTTAGGATTTTTATGGTTATTTCTATATATTAAATCCTTTTTGCAAACTATACATTGTAATGTTATAAATTTTTGTTTTGTTGATTTAGGCAATTATTTCTCTATTTTGGAAAAATTCTTCTAGTAATTCCTGTGCGGTTTCCTGTATTTCTTCTATATCTACAAGATCAATAGAATCATGTTTTGTACAAGTTTTATTTATTATAATGTTGAATCTTCTTTTAACAGGATCAGTTAGTTCTATTTCAAAGTAACAATTACATATTAGTTTTAATGTTTTTGATAAATAGATTATAAATTCATTATTATTATTATTATTATTAAAATTCATGTTTTTCTAATTCCCTGTTTTGTATTCTCTTTACATAATTCATTATTTGTGGTTCATTTCCCATTATTCTTAATCCTTCATATACGGTGTTAATTCGTGTCCAACATGATTGACAGAATTTATCATTCATACCATAAAAGCCATTATATGCTAAACCGATTTTATCTTTACAATAAGAACATTTAGTCATTTTAAATCTAGATCCTCCTCATATGGTTTTATCATATCAAAGAATAATTTCTTAATATGTGTATTTAATCTTGTATCATTTGCAATTGCTAATGAAAACCAGACATGTAATAATCTATCTTTATGATATTTTAATAAGTGTTTTATTACATCTTCATTAGGAAAGAATGTATGGTTACATAATCTACATCTATAAGGTTGTTCATCTATTGTTTTCATTTTTATTATTATTTGTAGTATTGTTATTTATCTTTCCTATTTCGATTAAATATTCTCTATCTCTTGCTTTTATGTTTCTCTTTGATATACAATCATAACATACATATTCTTTTTGTACTGTTCGATATAATACTTCATTACCACAATCAGAACATTTGACTATTTTAAAGCCACTTTTCTTATTGTTTAATTTCATTTTTTATGTGTCTTACTATTAGTTATTGCTTTTATCGCTATTACAAGTGCAGCAAACGAAATAGGTAAACTCATTAGTTTTAGTGTTTCAATTATAAACTGTAGTTCTATATCTTTCATTTCTTTTATCTTTCCTCATCAAGTTTCCTAAGTTTATATACACATTCTAAACAAAATCCATCTTCTACATCATTTTTTAGACAATATTTACATTTCATTTTTTATCTTTCCTCTTTAAAAAATATGTTTTGAATCAAATTATAATGATAATCATCATCTTGTTCAATTCCTATCATTATTTCATCAATAGTATATCCTTTTTTTCTTCTATTTTCTATGTCTCTTAAATGGTCTAATATAATAGTTGGAATATGTTTCATTTTTTATTATTATATTATATTCGGTTACTATGTAACCATTTGTACATACATTGTTTGCATATTGGTTTGTATAGTTCACCGAAATTAAATTGTGTCTGATTTCTGTTACCTTCATGTATTGTTTCAACTATCATTAAGAATTTTTGTTTGGTTATATCTTTATTACATTCAGAACATAATATAGTTTTTTGATTTCTATCATGCATTGTAAATAATGCGTTTAATTCTTTATTTTCTTCTTTAATGTTATTATTAGTCAATTAATTAATCTCCAGAATCATAACCACAACTAGGACATATAAGTCTAGGAGGATAATCTTTTCCTTTTTTGCTTTGATATAATTTTGTCTTTTTGTTTTCATGACATTTTGGACACCTTTTAATTCTCTCCATAAATGCTTTATTTACTGCTTCTTTTTCTGAATAACCTTTATCAATATGATTCTGTATTTCTTGTTTAAATTCTTCTGTTAGGAATAATCTATCATCATCTTCAATAGTATTATCATTATCATTATTGGTCAAATAATTTTCCCTCTCTTAATTCTTTTCTTATTTGTTCTAATGATTTTTGTACTTCTATCGGATCTCTATTTGTTTCTGATATTACTCCTTTATTATAATAATCTACTATTTCTTCTATTGTATATATTAATAATTTTGTAAATGGAGTATTTGTTACTTTACTTACTGCTTTTAATTGTGTATAAAGAAAGAATATTGATATTTCTAGCATTTCATTAGCGTTTAATTTACACATTTTTTGGTACTTTGTAAGTACAAAATATAATTCTCGTCCTAGTCCTTCATGCATAGAATCAGGAAATTTATTTTTGTCTATTTTTACCATTTTAATATTCTTATTCTCCTTTTTTCTCCCTTAATCCTAAATCTTCTAATTTCTTTATAATATTTAATTGTGCTTCTGTTGTTAGAAACATAAATTGATCTTTAGATTCCCATATATCCCTTTTTAATAGTTCTTTATCACGTATTAAATTTCTAGGAGGAGTACATAATAATGTAAGTGCTTTATGTAGAATATTTACAGCAACATTATCTAATATATCTCTGTCTCTAGGTAATCCATACTCAAATATCATTTTAGTATAGAATATATTAATTTCTTTTACTAAAATATCTCTTTTTATTTCATCTATTGATTTAGTCATTTCGATTTATTATAGCTCCTTTTTCTTTTGTTCTTTTTTGTTATTGTTTTATTATTATTATATGTTGTAGGATCTACAGATATTAATTCTCTATTTTCTCCTGTTGTTATTATTTCGGATCTAAGAATTGGTTTCTTTCTACTTGTTAATGTACCAGTTATATTATATTTTGATCCTAATTTTGGAAATTGTGTATTGATACTTTCATCTAATTTGTTTCTATATGTTTCTAGATCATCTAGTTTATTTCCTAGACTTTCTATTATTTTTTGTTCCTGTTCATATTCTATTAATTCTCTTAATTGTATTATTTTTGTTGTTATTTGTGATTGATAATTGTCTATAATTGGATATGTTGATTTTATTATTTTGTAACATAATCCATCGGTTAGATATTTATTTTCATTGAATAATGTTTGTATTTGATCTTGTAGTTTTGTTATTGATAGATGTACATCTCTGTTAATCTGTTTTAGTGTCTTTATTAATATTATTAATTCTTTGTAGTTTTCATTGTCTTTTGTGACTGTTGGTATATGATTTTTAGTTATTAGATAACCACTATCACCACTATTCCATTTTATGTCCAATTTGTGTAAAACCCCCTTATTTTAAATATTTTTGATATTATTTTAGACATTTTATGTGTCTCCAAATTCTATTGATTCTATCAGGTTTACATAGTTTTGTAATTGTAATATTATTTTCTTCATAACATGGATATAAAACCAAATATAGGGAATATGATCTAGACTATCACGTTTCATTATTACTATATTATGTTCTAGATATTTGGGACTATCTGCTTGTTCTGGATATGTGTCTTGTTCTCTTGCTATTATTTTTATTGTGTATTCATCATTTATATATAATGGAAAGTCTATTACTATTTCTTTTTCGTTTGGCATTTTATTTATTTTAACATCTCCTTAATTAATTAATTAACTTAGTATGTCCTTTACTGGGAAACCATTTTCTTTTAATGTTTCTGATACTATTTTTAATATTTTGTTTGTTGCTTTTACTGTTATAAATGGAAACATTGATTTATCATATTTTGATTTTTGTGACCCATTACTTGTTAACATTACAGAAAAATATGCAATCATTAAGTTTCTGGCAATTTGTATAATATCAACGGTAGTATTACTATAGTATTCACCTATAAGATCCATTACTTCTTTAGAAAATTGTTTATGTTTTTGGTCTTGTTCATTTTCACTATTATTATTATTATTCATGTATTTATATACAAGTAAATTTATAAGTATTTAATCATTTTCCAAATTATTAAAAACAAATTGGTGACAAATTGTCACCAATTTTAAATTATTAATTAATTAATTATATTCTTCTTGTTCTTGTTCTTGTTGATCTTCTTCTGTTAATATTTTTAATCTATTGATTAATTCTCCCAATAGATTTTTAATTGCCATATAGTCAGTAAATGATAGATATTTTTTGAATGTATCTATTCCTTTACTCATTGAATTGTATAATTGATCTAATGTATTTGCCATATAGAAATATTCATAATGAAGATCTAGATCATTAAGTTCATATTTTGTTTTTATTCTATGAATATAGCCATAAAATATTAATGATTCTTCTTTTTGTTTTGCATTGTATTTATTGGCTCTTTCTGTATAACTTGATTCAATCTTTAAGATGGGTATAAAATAATCCTGTACTAGTGGATTTATTACTGAATTGTCTTGATATTTATTTTTAATATTTTTTACCAATTATCCAAATACAATATATAAATAGTTGTACAAATAATTAAATATATTGCTATTATGTTAACCTAGTGTCCAAGTTCTATATAGTTAGACTTTATTAATTATTATTATTCTTCTGGCTTTTTATCTCCTCTTAAATATTGTTTTGCTTCTTCAATTGCTTCTTCTAATGATATATACCTTTTACAACCACTAAAAAAAGTACCACTTGAACATGATTCCCATAATGTAATATTGTCCATAAAATAATTAGGTAATTCTATAATTGAGATTTTACCTAATTTTGATTTTATGAAATATTGATATTGTCCTACAAATGGATGATCTTTTAATATGTGACCTTCTGGCAATCTATCACAAACATATTGAAACCTCTCCCAATTTGGATGAATACGTTTTTCTATTGATACAGCACGATCTAGTTTATTTTTATCTATATCAAAGTTCATGACTGTAATTTATCAGCTCCTTAAGTTTCCAAACTGTGCTACATTTGGGACATGTTGCTATTGCATTAAAATTTATATGATCATCTTTGAATACATCATGTTTTGATATTGTGACTATTGATAGAGGACATTTCATACATTCTAGTTTTAGGTCTGCTGTCATCTTTTTTATTAATACCTCCTCATTAGTCCATCGATTTCCATACTAGTTTTCTTTAAAGACACATAAGATCCTCTTAATCTAACAGAAAATCTTTTACCACAACAAAAACATGTTCTAGGATTTTTAATTAATTGCATTAATTTCTTAGCTCCTTTATATGTTATTACTAGATTAATAATCATATCATCGGCTAAGTACATATTTTGTTCTTCCAACATAATAAGAGGCATATAAAAGCCACATTCATTACAAGAAAATGTGTCTACTCCTTTCTTACTTAGATTTAGTCCTTTAAACCTTCTTTTTACATGGTTACATATTCCTTTACATACCAATTAATTTTTCAGCTCCATTATTATTATTGTTGTTTTCCTTCATTTGTTACCCTTACAAGTGAAGGATCTTTTCTTTTCATCTTTATCTTTGTAGTAAAATATGTGTCCTGTGGTTCTCTCATTCTTTCTCTATTCCAGTATGCGTTATGACAAAATGGACATACTTTATAATCGTGTGGTTCTCCATAGTAGTTAATTTGTTGAAAGAATTTAGTTTTGCATCTAGTACATTGTACCGTTTTTAATATGATGTACTTGTTTCCATCTTCTAGTTCTTGGACTTGTCCTATTATTTTAGGATCTAAACTTGTTGCTACTGCTGTTTTATTATTCATAATACTATATTATAATGCGTAAACTTTACTTAAATACTTTTGCATTAATACATTTATCACAATAAAAGTATAAATATAAACTATATTAAATATAAAGTAATGTTTGATAAATGGTTTAAGAAGAAAGATAAAGATAAGAATGATGAAATAATACAAGAAACTAAGGATAATAATATAGCTCCAGATAAGCAACAACAACAGCAAGAAGGATTAAAAAAGTTTAATTTCTCTAAGGAGGAAATCAGTTTTTATAATTCAAATAATGAAGTTATAAAGAAGGAAATATTTAAGATAAATTCTAATTTTACTAGAGTAATTCATACTATCGATAAAAATATGAGTGCAAATTATAATATTAATTATGCAGATATTAGAATAATTTATGAGGAGCTTATTAATTTAACAATTTTAAAATATCTTGTTAATTCACAATTGGCAAAAAAGATTTTTACTAGTCATAAAGATTTAAAGCATAAATTATTAAGTCTTGATCCTAATGATAATAAATGTACAATTAATTTTAAAGAGTCTTTTGTTTATGATGTTGATCAGATTTCTAAGTATATGTCTGTTATTATATTCAAAGAATTAGAAAAAGACATTGATAATAGTATAGATGTAATAAATACATGTATGAATAATATTGTAAATATTGAAATTAATACAGGATTGAAAGAATTAAAACGTGATGGATTTAATGTTAATGAATATGTATTATTATTTAATACACAATTATATGATAACTTGGGAAAGATATTAACTATTTCAAATATGTGTAAAAATGAATATATATTAAATAGTATAAAAAATTATAAAGAAGCACAACAAATAAAATAAAAATTTTTATTTATTTAGATAATAATTTATTTTTGTATTGTCTTGTAATTTTTTCATAGTTATAATCATATTGACAATTTGGACAATGTGCATAAATCCAATATTCCCTAGATTTTGGATACTTATAAAATTCTATATTTGAAGGCTTTAGGATATTGCCACACATACATTTTATTTCTTGATTAGTTAACATCTTTTCAATATTTTTTATATAAATTGGAAGATTGTTTGATGTTATTGTCATAATTTATGCAGATCTCCTTTATATCCCAATATGTTATTATTTACCCTATACGCTTCATTAAATAATTCTAAATTCTTATTTAATTTGACTATTTCCTCAGCAATTATTTTTAATGTTGATAGTTTCGCTTTTTCAATATTATGTCTTTCTACTTCCATTCCTGTAGTCATTTATTATTATCCTCCTTTTTCTTTCCTTTAATTTGTTGAAAATCTTCAATAATAAATTGGTCTGAATTAGTCATTTCATTTATTATCTTTTGAAGTGAACCTTTTACATCATTATTATCTAGTTCATCTAATTCGGGATCAATAGATAAAACTATTCCAATTGTAATATTAAACATCATTTTATTTATTCCTCCTCCTCATCATCATCTAATCCTCTAATAGATTCAATATCTAGTAAACATTCTTCACAATATACACTAGTTTTATTAAGTGTCCTATTTCCACATCTTTTACAGTTTGTCAATTTATAATAACTCCTGTAATGCTTTCATTGCATTTTTGCATTTTTCTTGTATGTTTCTATAAAGATCATATTCTTCAATATTTCCTTCATTAGAATGAATGTTTTTCAAGATTCTTGCATCTTTTTCTAAATCATATAAATGATGAATTGTTCTTTCTATTAGTTTTTTATTTATTTGTGTCATTTTTTTAGTTAACCTCTTTTAAAAATTCTTCTTCTGTTATGTATCTTAATGCTTTGAGTTTCTTTTGTAGATCTTCATATCTTAAAGTGCTGTATCCTGTTGATTCTACTACATACATAAC
>Ga0111538_10012868_pt1 | contig 11047 bp, 7 predicted proteins | sample SoiMethybrSBSTD1_FD_79669 | JGI IMG/M metagenome (GOLD analysis project Ga0111538, IMG submission 79669) | Bulk soil microbial communities from a Populus tree surrounding site in Tennessee, USA - Soil MetaG P. TD hybrid SBSTD1 (version 2)... | ecosystem: Environmental > Terrestrial > Soil > Tree... | reverse complement strand
TCGATCCTTACTACGTGGCTCCGCTCGGTCCGGATTCGGTCAGCCTCGCGGCGCTTCAAGCGCGGTGCTTGCTGGACCGGGGCCGCTGCACGGAACGAGACATGGCCGAGGTCGCGGCGCAGAACCGAGCCAACGCAGTCAACAACCCCTTCGCGCAACTGAAGGGTGGTTTCGACGTGAACGCGGCGCTCTCGGAGCCGTACCTGGTCGCGCCGCTGCGCAAGCACGACTGTCCGCCGATTTCGGACGGAGCCAGCGCCGTCGTGCTCGCGGCCGGGGATCGCGCGAAAAAGCAATGCCAGCGCCCGGCGTGGATTCGCGGCATCGACCATCGCACCGAACCGCACAGTCTCGGCGCGCGCGACCTGGCCGAGTCGCCATCGACCGAGCTTGCCGCGCGCAAAGCCGGCGCGCTCGGCGGTTCCCTCGACTTCGTCGAGCTGCACGCGCCGTTTTCGCACCAAGAGCTGATCCTGCGCCGCGCGCTCGGGCTCGCACCCGAGGTTCGCGTGAATCCGTCGGGTGGCGCGCTGGCGGCGAATCCGGTCATGGTCTGCGGGCTGAGTCGAATTGGCGAAGCGGCGTCGCGCTTGAGCCGCGGCGAGGGCCGGCGCGCGCTAGCCCACGCCACGTCGGGCCCCTGTTTGCAGCAGAACCTGGTGTGCGTTCTGGAGGTCGACTAGTGGAGCCCTGCGCGATCGTCGGAATCGGCCAGACGCATCATCGCGCCAAGCGCGAAGACGTATCGATCCCCGGTCTCTTGCGCGAAGCCGCGCTGCGGGCGCTCGCCGACGCGGAGCTCACCTTCAGGGACATCGACGCGGTCGTGGTCGGGACCGCGCCGGACATGTTCGAGGGCATCATGATGCCGGAGCTGTTCCTCGCCGACGCCCTCGGCGCCGCCGGCAAGCCGATCACGCGCGTCCACACCGCGGGTAGCGTCGGCGGCTCGACGGCGCTGATCGCCGCCGATCTCGTGCATGCCGGTATCCACGCTCGCGTCTTGACGCTCGCCTTCGAGAAGCAATCCGAAAGCGACGCGATGTGGGCGCTGTCTCCGAGGATCCCGTTTCAGCCGCAGCTCGTGGCCGGGGCCGGCGGTTATTTTGCTCCGCTGATTCGCGGCTACATCCGCCGCTCCGGAGCGCCCGGGCACATCGGCCACCTGGTGGCGGTCAAGGATCGCAAGAACGCCCTCTTGAATCCGTTCGCGCATTTGCGCATCAAAGACATCAGCCTGGAGACGGTCGAAAAATCGCCTATGCTCTGGGATCCGATCCGCTACCTCGATACGTGCCCTTCTTCGGACGGCGCGGTCGCGATGGTGCTGACCAACGAAGCGCTGGCCCAAAAGGCTCCCAAGCCGCCAGCCTGGGTTCACGCCGGCGCGATGCGTAGCGAGCCGGTGTTGTTCTCCGGGCGCGATCAAGTCAATCCCCGCGCAGGCATCGAGTGCGCGAAAGCCGTGTACGCCGAGGCGCGCATCACCAATCCTCGCCAAGAGATCGATGTTGCCGAGATCTACGTGCCGTTCTCGTGGTTCGAGCCGATGTGGCTCGAGAACCTGGGCTTTTGCGCCACGGGCGAAGGCTTCAAGCTGACGGAAGCGGGCGTCACGGCGATGGGCGGCGATCTGCCGGTCAACCCGTCCGGCGGAGTGCTCGCGACCAATCCCATTGGCGCGAGCGGGATGCTGCGCTTCGCCGAGGCTGCGTTGCAGGTGCGCGGGGACGCGGGCAAGCATCAGATCGACGGCGCGAAACGCGCACTCGGCCATGCTTACGGCGGCGGCTCGCAGTTTTTCGCGATGTGGATCGTCGGGAAAGAGAAGCCCTGATCCGTAGAGCTGAATGTGGGACAGAGCTCGCGCGACCAAGCATTGCGTGGGCCTCGGGAGAAGAGCTGCGCGCTGGCTGGCTTGGGGGAGCCTGAGCGGGGTGGCGGCCTGCAGCGCCGGACTCGGCGAGTCCGATGCGCCTTCGACGGCGTCCCCCGAGGCGCCGCTCAAGCGGGTGCCGGTCTGCCCGACGCTGGACGCTCGATCGCTCGGGCAAACCGGTTGGGCGAGCGCGGCCGATTCCGCAGCCTGCGGCACAATCGTCGCGAGCTCCGAATTCTCACACGATTGCCTGGCAGACGCGAAGTGCCCGCGGGCCCCGGCGCTGTTGCCGGCGTGTTCGGAGGACCTCGACGCGATCGGCGTGGATGAGCTCGCATCGCACGCGAGCGCGTACTTGGGCAAAGCAGTCGTCCTTCGCGGGGAGCTCTGGGCCTTCGTGGGACAGACGATGGCGTACTGCGACGGTTGCTGCAACGAGGCGTCCGGAGCACTGGTGCTCGGACCAGAGAGCACGAAGGCCGTACTGAAACCGTTCGTCGCACTGGTGGACCCTGGCGCGCCGAGCGCTTTTTACTGCGGCGGCGACGATTCGCTGGCTTGCTGCGGCTTCGATGCGGGCGGCCTCAACTCGCCAACGTTGGTCGCGGTCTCCGGAACCTTCGTGCAGCGGCGTCGCGGCGAAGTGCTGATCGAGCCGGTGGCAGAAACGCGCGCTTTCGGCGTCGTGATGGAGCCCAAGCTCTGTCGATTGCGCCCGCAGCCGGACCAGCCCCTGCACGAGTGCACGTCAGCCGAACAGCGCGCTCTCGTCGATCGCTGCGCGGCCGGTGACCGCGAACCGTTCGACGTCGGCGCGCTGCGCTGTGCCTGTCACGCCGGGCGGCTGAGCTGCACGCCGGAGCGCTCGGCGTGCTTTCGAGCCGGCAACTGGTACCCGGAAGGCGGAGAACCGGTGCCCATCAGCGCGAGCTGCCGAAACCTTGCTTGTCGGAGTGGCCAATGGGAGGTGCGCGGCGAAGAGTGCTTCGCGCGGCTCGGCATCGTCCGCTTCTTGCCCGGTGAGACACAGATCCGGCCGAGCGAAAGCGAAGCGCTCGATTGGTTGGCAAGGCGCGCGGGACTCCCTGGCCATGTCTTGCGAAGCCACCCGGACCCGAGCGAAGGCGCGCGCGGCAGGCTGCTCGCGCAACGACGCGCGAGCGCGGTGCGTTCCGCGCTCCGTTTGGCGCAGCCGAAGCTGGAACCGAGCGTCGAGGTTTCGAGCGTACCCCGCAACGATCCGCGGCAGCGCCTCGCGCTGCGCGGCACCCGGCTCGTCGACGCGCGGCCGGCCGAGCGCACGACCTGGGAGTGCAAGCCGCTTTCGGCTCGCGGCGGGACCGATCCAGAAACGCATTAGTTGCCGTTCGGCTGCCCTAGGCCGAGCCTATTTCAGGATCAGGGTATTCGAGTTGATGTTGTAGCCGAGGAGAGCGGGATTGCCTCCGTCGACTCGGTAGTTGAAACTTTCGACGCCATCACCTTCCGCGAAGGTCGTCTTGTAACTGAGCTGCACGAACGAATGACCGCTGACCGTGTTGACTCGCCACCCCGCGAGGCTCGAGCCGCGCACCAGGCCGAGCTTCTTGTGAACGGCCGCCAGTAGAGCGACGAAATCCGATTCGGTGGTCGCCGCTTTCAACTCGGCATGCGCTGCGGCGTAGATGCCGGTGAAATCGCCGGCGTCGAGCCGTTGATGAAACTCGGCAACGGCGCTCTCGGCCCGCCCCTTCGCCTTGGTATCTAAGCAACCGGTGATGAAAAGACAAACCAGCAAAAAGACGACGTTCCTCATGCGCTTGCACGAACCGAAGAGTGTCCCCGCGTTCGGCCTCCCAATGCCGCGCCGCCGCGCCAGAATAAGCACGATGGCGCGTGCGTCAATGTATCGGGGCTTGGGTCAATCTTCGGCAAGCAGCCGGCCGAGCCGCGCGGCGTGCTCGCTCGCGGAACCGAGCGTGAATTCGTTCTGCTTCGACGCCAGAAAATAGCGGTAGAGCGGATACTCGCGATCGAAGCCGACGCCGCCGTGAATGTGCTGCGCGGCGCACACCACACGATGCCCGGCCTCCGCTGCGACGAGCTTCGCCACCGCGACCTCGCGCCGCGCGTCGCGATCCTGGTCGAGCAGCCACGCCGCGCGAAACACCGTGAGCCGGATCGCCTCGACGTCCACGTACGCGTTCGCGGCGCGCTGCGCGACTGCCTGAAAGGAGCCGATCGGACGATTGAACTGCTGGCGCTCGGAGGCGTATTTGGCCGTCATGATCAGCGCCCTCTGCACGATCCCGAGCTCGAGCGCGCATTGCGCGACGGTGGCACGCTCGATTGTCCAGTCGAGGATCGCGCTGCCGGATGCCGCGTCACCCAGGAGCTCGCCCGGCGCGCCGGCGAAAGTCAGCCTGCCGAAGACTTCCTCGTTGGTCCCGATCTGGCGCTCGGTCGTGACACCGGGCCCGTTCGGATCGACGAGGAACAGGCTCAGCGAGGCCTCGGGCGTGAGCGCAGGGACGAGCACGCGCGACGCACCCTCCAGAGCGGGGACGCACTCCCTGGTGCCTTCGAGCACATAGCCGGATCCCGCGCGCTTCGCCGAGACCGGTACGCCGGAGCCGACCAGCGCGGCGGTCAGCAGCGAGTCGCCCTGCAGCAGAGGCGGCAAGAGCGCGGCCGCCTGTGCCTTCGTGCCAAACTTCGCGATCGGCAGCGCAGCCATCGCGAGCGCGGGCAGGAGCGGCGCGGGACTCGCCGCGTCGCCGGCTTGTTCGAGCAACAGACACAGTTCCACCAGCCCGAGTCCGCTGCCGCCGAGATCGGCCGGCATCGCCACCCCGAGCAGCTGCGCGCGGGCGAGCGCCTGCCAGACGGCTGATGCCTCGGAGCCGCGGAAAACCTGTTTCGCGAGATCCTGGAGCGCAAGCTGTTGTTCGTCGAAGGCAAAATCCAAGGCACAAGCTCCATTTAGCGAGGCGGCTTCGGCATGCGCAGGCCCGCCATGGCGATGATGTCGCGCTGGACCTCGTTGGCTCCGCCCCCGAACGTGAGGACGAGCGTGGAGCGATAGTAGCGCTCGAGTCGCCCGTGCAGGGCGGCGCCGGGCGAGCCGCGCTTGAGCGTTCCCGCCTCGCCCAGGACTTCCATCAAGAGCCGTGACGACTCGACGTAAAACTCGCTGCCGTACACCTTTACCGTCGAGGCTTCTTGGGGCGTCAGCGCGGCGTTCTCCACGTTGAAGCACTGGCGCCAGTTGAACAGCCGGAGCACGTCCGTGCCGGCGTGCACGCGGGCCAGATTCGCCTGAACCCATGGAAGGTCGATGACGCGCTGGCCGCTCGGAGTGCGCGCCGCCTTGGCCCAGGCAATCGTCTCTTCCAGAAAGCGCTCCACGATCCCGGCCGTGAAGAGCGAAATGCGCTCGTGATTCAGCTGGGTCGTGATGATCTTCCAGCCGCCGTTTTCCGGTCCGACCAGCATCTCCACGGGCACGCTGACGTCCTCGTAGAACGTGGTCGAGGTGCGATTGTCGCCGAGCGTACGCATCGGCCGGATCGTGACGCCGGGCAGCTTGGTGTCGACCATCAGGAGCGAGATGCCCTTGTGCTTCTCGGCGTCGGGATCGGTGCGGCAGGCGAGCCAAATGTAATCGGCGTGCAGCGCCTGGCTGGTGAACACCTTCTGCCCGTTGACCACGTACCGGTCGCCATCGCGCACCGCCCGCGTGGTGAGCGACGCGAGATCGGTACCCGCTTGCGGCTCCGTGTACCCGATTGAAAAATGCAGCTCGCCGGCGAGAATCTTCGGTAGAAACCGGCTTTTTTGTGGGTCGGTGCCGTGCTTCATCAAGGTGGGACCGACGGTATTCAGGGTGAGCAGCGGGATCGGAAAGCCGGCCCTTTGCACCTCGTCGAAAAAGACGAATTGCTCGACCGCGGGCCGCCCTCGCCCGCCGTACTCCTTGGGCCAGCCGATCCCGAGCCACCCGTCCCTTCCCATTTTTTGCAGCGCGCGATGGTACAGCGGGCCGCCCGACTCGAGCGTCGCGATTTCTTCTTCGAGCTCCGGCGTCATCAGCTCCGCGAAGTATCGGCGCAGGCTTCCCTTCAGCTCGTGCTGCGCGGGAGTGTAGTCGAGATACATTGCCTTGTTACTACGCCCCCATCAGCTCGGCGCAGCGCTCGCCGATCATCATCGCCGGCGCGTTGGTGTTGCCTCCGGTGACGGTCGGCATGATTGCCGCATCGGCCACGCGCAAGCCCTCGACGCCGCGCACGCGCAGCGCGGGATCCACGACCGCGCGCTCGTCGTTGCCCATCCGGCAAGTGCCGACCGGGTGATACACGGTGTGAATGCGATTGGGCAGCTCGCGAGCGATACCCGCGTCGTCCGCCATCGCGGACGCGGGATGAAGCTCCTCGGTGACGAGCTTCGACAGCAGGCGGCTGTGCATGATTTCCCGCACGAGCTTGATCCCGTCGATCAAGAATTCAGCGTCGGCCGCGTCCGACAGGTAGCCGGGATCGATCAGCGGAGCAGCCGTCGGATCCGCGGAGGCGAGCCGGACGCTGCCGCGGCTCTTCGGGTAGATCAGCGTCGGCATGACGGTGATCGCCGCTCGCTTGTCGACGACCGGTCGGACCGGCAAGTCCTGATTGGGCGACGGGTAAGCCCAGGGCAAAGCGTGGATCTGGAAATCAGGCACGCCGTTCGAGACGTGCTTCGAGCGCAGGAAGGCGCCGCCCTCGAATACGGTGCGCCCGAACCAGCTATTTTTGCCCCAGGCTTCGGCGAGCATCCCCGAGAAAAAGTGGAGCGCCGTGCCGCGGTGCAGCGCCGACGGCGCGAGGAAAGTCAGCGGCACGTACAGGTGGTCGTGCAGGTTCTCGCCGACCGGCAAGTCCGCGGTCACGGCAATGCCGAGTGAGCGTAGATGCGCGGCGGGCCCTATGCCCGAAAGCATCAGGATCTGCGGCGAGCCGATGACTCCGGCAGAGAGCACGATCTCGCGGCGCGCGCGGATCAGCTCGCGGCCCGACGCGCCGACGAGCTCGACGCCGGTGGCTCGAGCGCCCTCGAACACGACGCGCGCCACGGTGGCCCCGGAGCGCACCGTCAAATTCTGCCTCATGCGCTCGTGCAGGAATGCCTGCGAGGTGCTGGAGCGCAAGCCCTGCTTGGCGCTCATCTGGAACACGAATGCACCTTCCTGCGAGGCTGCGTTGTAGTCGTCGAGCACCGGTACGCCGCAGCTTTCCGCGACGGCGTGCACGAAGGCTTCACCGACCGGCGTGAGGTCCCGCTGCTTCATGACCGAGACCGGACCGCCCGCTCCGCGAAAGTCGCTCGCCCCGCCCTCCCAATCCTCCAGGCGTTTGAACGCCGGAAGCACGTCCGCGTAACTCCAGCCGGTGCAGCCTTCGCGCGCCCAGGCGTCGTAATTTTCGCGGTTTCCTCGAACGAACAACATGCCGTTGATCGAGCTCGAGCCTCCGAGCACCCTGCCGCGCACGGTCGGGATGCGGCGGCCAGCGGCGTGCTTTTGCGGCACGGTGTAGTAACCCCAGTCGAAGCGTTTTTTGACCTGAGGCACGGTGTGAATGACCGAAACCATGCCCGGCATCTTGCACAAGCTGGTTCGATCCGTGCCGCCGGCCTCGAGCAGCAACACTTTCGCACCCGGCATGTCGGCCAGGCGGCTCGCCACGATGCATCCCGCCGAGCCGGCGCCGACGACGATGTAGTCGTACTCGGTCATGCGATCGCCGTTCGGCGGTCCTTCCAGTACGGATCACGCAGCCTGCGTTTGTAGAGCTTGCCGTTCGGATCGCGCGGCATCTCCTCGATGAAGTCGATGCTGCGCGGAAGCTTGAACTTCGCGAGCTCCGCGCTCGCGAAGCTCTGTAGCTCTGCTTCGAGCGCCGGACCGGGCTCGACTCCGGGCATCGGCTGGACGACGGCCTTCACCTCTTCCCCCCAGTCGTCGTTCGGAACCCCGAACACGGCGACGTCGGCCACCTTCGGGTGCCCGATGAACACGGCCTCGATCTCGGCGGGATAGATGTTCACGCCGCCGGAAATGATCATGTCCGTCTTGCGATCGCAGAGAAACAAGTAGCCGTCTTCGTCGAGATATCCGACGTCGCCGACCGTGAAGAAGCCTTCGTTCCAGGCTTCCTGCGTCTTTTTGTCGTCCTTGTGGTACTCGAACTTGTAGTCGCCCATCCGGATCCAGACCGTGCCCATCGTGCCCGCCTTCACGGGCTGCTTGGCCTCGTCGAGGATGCGGATCGTGGAGATAGGCCAGGGCGGGCCGACCGTGCCCGGTTTCTTGGACCATTGTTCCGGCGTGGCGAGCGTTCCACCGCCTTCGGACGCTGCGTAGTACTCGTACACGCACGGACCCCACCAATCGAGCATCTTGCGCTTGACGTCGATCGGACACGGCGCAGCGCCGTGGATCACGTGCCTGAGCGAGGAAACGTCTGCCCGCTGCCTGTGCTCGTCCGGCAGTTTGAGCAGCCGCGTGAACATGGTGGGCACCATGTGCGTGTTCGTCACTCGATAACGCTCGATGCACTCGAGCATGCCTTCCGGAGTCCAGCGGTCCATGAGCACGACCGTGTGGCCCAGATGCAAATGGTTGGTGGCGAAGTTGAGCACTGCCGTGTGGTAGAGCGGCGCGACAACGAGATGCACGCCGGCGCTTCCCGGCATGATGCCGAACAGCGCCAGGAACATGGCCTGCGAGGTCGCCACGATTTCTGGGCTCACGGTGCCTATCGCACGCCGCACGCCCTTGGGCTTGCCGGTGGTGCCGGACGTGTACGTCATCGGACCGCCCGCGCTCCGATCCTCGGGCAACGTCGCGGGCTGCCCTTCCTTCAAGCGCGCGAACGGTTGAAAGCCCGGGATCGTGCCCACCGAAAACAGCGCGTTACTCGGAGACTCGAGCGTTCGCGCGGCCTCGGCGCATGCAGTGGCGAAGCGCTCCGAGCCGACGAAGGCCTTCGCACCGGAGTCCTGAACGATGTACGCGATCTCCTTGGCGGTGAGGTGCCAGTTCAGCGGCGTCAGGTAGAACCCCGCTTCTGCCACCGCCATGAACAGCTCGATTACCTCTTTGCAGTTCGGCAGTGCGACCGCGACCGAATCGCCTTTTCGAAGCCCGAGCGCGCGCAGGCCGTGCACGATCTGATTGGCCGAGGCCAGAAGCTGCCCCGCCGAAACGCGGTCTCCGTCAGGCTCGATCACCGCCACCGCGTCCGGGTTCGCTGCGGCGTGCGCCCAGAAGCCGAGCTCGCTCATGGCGTCGAGACTAGCGCAGTTCGAACCCCGAGTGAAACATGTTCTACTTCGGCCCAGCGGCCGCCGCGGCGCGCCCCGCCGGCCACCGGGAAACGATTTCGCTCGCCAAACCCAATAGAACGTGTTTCATTTTCGTGGCGCGGCGATTCCCGATCGACGTCTCTTTTTCGGAGGAAGATTGGTGGAGTTCAACATTGCCGACCTGTTCGAGTCTTTGGTCGACGCGATCGCCGAGCGCACTGCGCTGGTCGCCGGGAAGCGCCGCCTCAGCTACGCGGAGCTCGACGCACGCGCCAACCGGCTCGCGAATTTCTTGAGAACGCGCGGCATCGGTCCCGGCAGCCACATCGGGCTGCATCTGTTCAACGGCACCGAATTCGTGGAGGGCATGCTGGCCGCGTTCAAGCTGCGCGCAGTGCCGATCAACATCAACTACCGCTACGTCGCGGACGAGCTCCGCTACCTGTGCGAGAACGCCGATCTGGCCGCGATCGTCACCCAGCGCGAGTTCGGGCCGATGCTCGCGGACGTCGTGCCGCGCTGCCCGCTGCTGCGCACGCTGATCACCCTCGACGACGGCGCTCGAGCCGAAGCCGACGCCTTCGACTACGACCAGGTGCTCGAGAACAATAGCCCCGAGCGCGACTTCCCCAAGCGCAGCGGCGACGATCGCTACGTCATCTACACCGGCGGGACCACGGGCATGCCCAAGGGCGTGATGTGGCGCCACGAAGACGTGTTTTTCGCGGGCCTGCAGGGCGGCAATCCGGGCGGAGCGCCGATCGAGCGCCCAGAAGAGCTCGCACCAAATGTCGTCGCGGAACGCGTGATGCCGCTCACCATGCTGCCCTGCGCGCCGTTCATTCACGGCTCGGCGCAATGGACGGCGCTGATCTGCATGTTCACGGGCGGCAAAGTCGTGCTGCAGCCCGGCCGGAGCTTCGACCCGAAGCGCGTGCTCGAGCTGCTCGGCGAGGAGCAGGTCACGACGCTGACCCTGGTGGGCGACGCGATGGCGCGGCCGATCGTGGATCTCCTGGCAACCCCAGGCGCAAGCTTCGACACGAGCAGTCTGTTCGTCGTCGCTTCTGCCGGTGCAGTGCTCTCGCCGACGGTGAAGGAACAGCTCCGCGCTGTGCTGCCGGACGTGATGGTGGTCAACAGCTTCGGTCAGGTCGTGGCCCACTCGGTGGCGCAGGAACGGGCGATCGGCTCGTTACCCACCAAGCCGACACTGGGCACCGACCAGGCCGAGAAGATCGCCGCGAGCAAGCTGACCACCACGGACAAGGTCGAGGGCACCAAACTCGTGGTGTACGCGCTGGGCAGCGAGCCGGCCCGGTTGGCCTGGGAGTCCGTCGTGGTCGGCACCGGCAGCGACGGCCACAGCAAGCTGAGCGTCTACACCGACGCCCACAGCGGTGCCGTGATCGCCACCCGTGAGCACGTCATGCGGGGAAGCGGAACCGCCGGCTGGAACGGTCCCAACCCCGTATCGTTGCGCACCACGCAGTCCGGTGCCACGTTCCTGCTCTCCGACCCGAGCACGGCCAACATGCCCTGCCAGGACTCGGCGAACAACACCACCTTCAGCGGCACCGACAACGTCTGGGGCAACGGCACGGGCACCAGCAAGGAGACCGGCTGCGTCGACGCGTTCTACGTGGCACAGAAGCAGTACGCGATGCTCGGCTCCTGGCTGGGCCGCAACGGGCAGAACGGCAGCGGCGGCGCCTGGCCGTTGCGCGTCGGCCTCAACGACGAGAACGCGTACTACGACGGCACCGAGGTCCAGATCGGCCACAACACCGCCGGTCGCTGGATCTCGTCGCTCGACGTGGTCGGGCACGAGCTGGGCCACGGCAT
>Ga0111538_10012867_pt1 | contig 11048 bp, 9 predicted proteins | sample SoiMethybrSBSTD1_FD_79669 | JGI IMG/M metagenome (GOLD analysis project Ga0111538, IMG submission 79669) | Bulk soil microbial communities from a Populus tree surrounding site in Tennessee, USA - Soil MetaG P. TD hybrid SBSTD1 (version 2)... | ecosystem: Environmental > Terrestrial > Soil > Tree... | reverse complement strand
CTACATCTGTTATTGTTATTCTTCCGTTTGTGTCTAATTCTTTATTTATCCAATTTCTGATTTCTTGTTTTTCATATTCATTATCGGACATTTGTTATTTTACGATTAACCTGTTATTAACTTTTAACAATAATCTACATCTACAATTGAAATGAATTGGAGGTTTTGGAATTTGTGGATATTCTTCATATGTATATTCCATTCCTGTTAATCTGTAATCATGAATATAGCATTTCGGACACACTAAAGCATCTTGTTCTGTAACAAATACATATCTTATTGATATGTTTCTTTGTTGTAGTATATCTCTCATTTGATATAATTTATCAAATGTGGCAAATGCTAACATTGAAGTTGTTATTCCTTTTAGTAACAAAATGATTGATTCATCAATAGGAAATTCATGTTCTGTCTTGTTTTCAGCTCCTAGTAATTGAAGATCTTCTGTTGCTTCTCTATTCTGTTTCTTCTTTATATGTTTCTCTACAGACTCCCAAAAATGCATATAACTTTTATCTGTTTGTTCTTTTACGTTTTGAATGTCTTTATCTGTTAGATAAATATCTTGTCTTTCTGTTGCTCTAGTCACATAATCTATAGATATGTTGTAGCCTTTTGTTGCTACTGATCTTATAAGATCATAAACCTGTTTTCCGTATTTTTGTTTTGCTTCTTCTAAAGCGTATAATTTGTTACTATATTCTGATACTATTTTCTCATATAATTCCTTTAATGGTTTCTTGTATTTTCTATCTAGTTTATCAAGATCTTGATTAGTTTTTGTATTCTCTATTTCAAATTTTGTCTGATATGTAGAAATATAATAATGTAAATGTTCTTTCTTATCATCCTTAACTTTATTTAATATATTTTCTAGTATAACATCATATGTAATTTTGCCTTTATTCATTAGAATACTTTTAATATTTCTCTTTGTTTCTTTTTTAGCGTTGATAACCTTAGATATTGCAGTATTATGTGTCTTTGGTGTGTATCTTACTTTAGAAATGATGCAATTATTTTGGTTTGTCTTAATAGTTCCTAATGAACTTAGGACTAAATTATTATATAAATTCCCTGCATTTTTAACCTTTAATGTGCTTAATATTACATTATTATTTGTTGGAATTAGTTTTATGGGACAAATAATGTGATTATTATAATATTTTGTGACTGTTTTATTTGGTTTTAGATTGCTTGTTATTGTGTTTGTAAGATCAGGGTTTAATATTTTACCATTTTTGTAATTTGTAACATAAATTTTATTAGGTAACGATTCTATAAATTGTTGTGTACTTATTTTACGAATTTCTAGATCTCTGTATATCTGCTTTAATTGGTTTTCAAGCCTATATTGCTTTATCGTTTTTACATGGGATTTAATACTATTATTATTATTTTGATTATATAATTTTGCCTGTACTCTTATAGGTGATACTATAATATTTTGTGGCTCTTTTTCTGGATTTAAAAAGAAGGCTTTTTGATTATTGATATAGATCTTATCTGGTACACCATTGTTAATGTTGTTAAAATTAAAATTGGGTAACAAATCTTCTATAGTCTTTTTGATAATTCGTCTCTTTAATTTGGACAAACTAAAAGTCTGTCCTCCTCCTCCACTTGCTGATTCTTCGGTCACAATTACAGGCTCTTGTCCTCCTTCAACCTGAATTGCATCTGTTATATTATATGATTCTGTTAATAGTCTTTGTAATGCTAAGTCCTTACTTATTGTATCTGTTACATTATATGTTTCTTCAAGTTCTACGAATATGTGATCTCCAGCAGGAGCTATTTCTCTGTCCACTGTTTCAGTTACATTATATGTATCCGATAAAGTTCTTAGAAGCAAAGTTTGTCTGATCAGTGTTTCATTTACATCAAATGTTTCTTCTAATAATCTTTGTAATGCAATTAATTTTGTTAAATTATCTGTAATATTATAAGTGTCTGCTAGTTCTCTAGTTAACTGTAAAGATCTAGTAACTGAATCGGTTACATCATAAATTTCTTCAAGTGTTACATTAAATGATGCTGCATTACTTACAACATCAGTTATATTATAAGTGTCAGTTAGTTGTCTTGTTAAGTTCTGTAGTTTTGTTACTGCTTCGGTAATATCATATGATTCCGATAGATTTCTTATTGATCCTTGTATTCTCTGTAATGTGTCTGTTACGTCATATGTTTCATTAATAAGTCTAGTTAATATTTGTGATCTCGTTACTGAATCGCTTACGTTATAAGTATCTGCTAATGATCTAAAGAATGATATTAATCTTGTAATTGCTTCGGTTACATTATAACTTTCACTTAATGATCTTGTTAATGCTTGTGATTTTGTTACTGCTTCCGTTACATTATAAGAATCAGATAAAGATCTGTTAAATCTTATAGTTCTATTTACTGAATCAATTACATTATATGATTCATTAATTAATCTAGTTAATGATTCTAGTCTGCTTAATGTTTCTGTAACGTTATAAGTGTCTGATAATGACCTAAGAAATGTTATTACTCTTGCTAGGGTTTCAGTTACATTATAACTTTCGTTTAATGCTCTTGTTAATATCTGTGATCTTGCTACTGCATCAGTTACGTTATAAGAATCTGCTAATTGTCTAGTTAAGGTTTGGAATCGTGTTAATGCCTCAGACACATTATAAGATTCGTTAATACTTTTTACATGATTTACTACTATGGATACTGATTCAGTAACGTTATATGTGTCTGATAAAGGTCTACTTGCTGTTTTTAATCTTGTTACTGCTTCGGTAACATTATAAGATTCATCAATTTGTTTAGTAATATTTTGAATTGTTACTTGTGCTATTTCGACATATAAAGATCGATATGTAATAGATCCGGAAGTTCCTGTAGTAGTAATAACAAAATTAACTAGATCATTATCTGCTGTTGTAGTGGTACTTGAATTGTCTGTGAAAAATCCGGAAGTTGATGCTGCAATAGACACAACAGGATTAGCATTAGCTCCGTTCTTTCTCATTTGTATAGTAGTTGTATTATTTACTGTATTTGCAGAAACATTAGCACCTAAATTTTCAAGTACACTGGATTTGTATAATTTTACTTGTACATTTGCTTCTGTTGCAACAGGTAATGAATGTCCTCCAGATTCATATAATGTAGTTCCAAAATTTTGTGTCGCTCCTCCAGAAACAATATGAGGAAAAGCAGTATCTACTGTATTAACAACATCAACAGCAGCAGCAGCAAGATCATGAGCTCCCGATCCTGTTGATGTAGTTGATGAGACACATATTTTATCATTTGCTACTACTGTGTCTGTATTTGTAACATCTTCAAATTCTCCTGTATTTGTGGTTGCTATTGACTGACTACCATTTGCAGCATTTTTTCTAATTCTATGAGTTGTATTTGTACTCCTAGCATCCGTAATAATCCTAATTCTAAAGTTTTTAAGGGTATAACTACTTCTAAATTGTACTTGTGTATTACTTTCTGTAGTATTATTATTTGCTAGAGTAGATGTAAGCGAATTATAACCTGTAGTTGATGCAGTAGTAAAAGAAGCAGTTCCATGTGATGATAAAGTATTATGTGTATCAGCACTAGCCAGAAAATCAATTTGTGTTACTCCAAATGTTATACTTCCGGTAGATCCGGAAACAACAGCACATTCTAAAAATGTATTTGCATTTCCTGCTGTGACTGAATCGGTGTGACTTATATCTTCAAAAGATCCTGTTTGGGTTGCTGATATAGATATAGAATTGTTACCATTTACATTATTATTTTTGACACGAACAATTGTAGTATTATTATTTGTATTTGTGACTACTCTAGCCCTAAGGTTAGAATAAACTCCTGTAGGTCTTTGAATATTTGTCTCATTAGTTGCAATTGCAAAAAATCCGTAGGTTGTGGCTAATGGTGACTTCCAAGTAGAAGCATTTCCCGGAAGTGCAATATTTTGTGACTGAACAAATGTTGTTTTTACATTAGCCATTTATTTTGTTATTATTATTATTATATTACTAGGAATTTACTAGTATTACTTTTCCTACTCCAAATTTTGTGTCTAAAAAGGTTTTTGCTTGATTTAATTTATTTTGTGTTAATGTAATTCCTGTTACTGTTAGGGTCATAACTCTATTAGGAGCTGTACCACTCCAAGCCCAAGAAACTTTTATTGCTTTTTTTAATGTTATAGCTCCTGTTAATGGTTCTGTTTCTCCAAAATCAGATTGTAATCTAGTTATAAGTTCTGCTATTGTTCCGTTCTTTCTTTTATTTTCCTCATTTACAGCATCATAAGTATCTTTTTTATTATTACCTGTTAGATGTGCATGAAATGCACATTGGGAAACAGTAGTATTATATGTAAATACTATTTGGTCATTTGGAAGTGAATCATCCCAATTATATTCTAGGATGCAATCACAAGTGTCCGGACTCCATCTTGTAGTTTTTATTACCATATTTTAACCTCATATTCTATCTTATTTATTTGATTTAGAGTTATCTTTTATATAACTTTCTTACCTAAGATAAGTGAACTAGTCAGATCTTACTTACTTAGTTAAGCATGAGTTATAGTAAACGTTACAGTCAATAAGTCATTTATAGCCAATACTGCATTACTTGCAAATACAGCAGCATGATAAGGATCTCCTGTTGATGATGCATTAAATAATGCTGCTTTCATAATTGTACCTGCTGCTCCTGCTGTGAATTGGTGACTAATTGTAGTCGTATTTGTACCTGCTGAATGTGATTTTGTGGTTGCATCTGCTCGTGTTAATCCAGATAATGCTGTTTCTCCAGATAATGTAGTATCGCTTACTGTTGGAGCTGTATTATTTTCTGATAGTACAATATAACCCGCTCCTCTAATTCCATCATTTGTAGTTCTTGTGTACATGTGATCGGCTAGTTGGTCACGTAATTTGTTTAGAGTCAGGTTATGATTCATATCATATATTTTTTTAATTGGAATATCTATAGGATCTTCATGTCTCTTTGTTTTAGGATTCCATTTTTGGACTGTTACTTGGACATATGAACATGTATTAGTCATAACTAATCTTTATCCTCCTTTGGTACTTTTTTAAGTGTAACATGCTTGGAATAATTTTCTATTTTCTTTATACATTTTTCACAAAATGGATTTTCATGTGATGGCATTTCTACATAATAAACTACTTCTCCACACATACCACATGGTTTTTGTCCATTAATATTCATCATTTTAGTTTTTTTAGCATATTCTTTCCATTCATCAAGATCCCATGTTTCAAATACAGGTTTTCCATCTTTTGAATCTCTATAGTCACGTAATGGCTGATCTCCTTCTATAATATGTTGCTTTTTTTCTAGTTTATGTTTTTCAGTCATTTATTTATATACACACCATAATAATAAAAATATTAAGATTTATAAACTGTTTTTCTATCATCTTCTTATTTAAGATGGTTGTGTCACAATATCAGCATTTATATTGAAATTTGTTCCTATTGTCCTTCTTACAGTAACTTTAAATCTTCTATGTGGTAATAATGGGAAAAAATGTGCTTCATCTCCATTTGCATCCGTTCCTGTTTGTGTATATTTGTCTATTTGTCTGTATGCAGCTCCAACAGCATCCCATATAAAAAATCGTATTATAATATCATTTGATCCTATATTATGTAAAAATATGTATATACCGTTATAATTAGCATCGTCAACCATAGGAGTAAATAAATCGGTTTCTACTGTACTGACAGGAAAATTTGCAATAGAATCATGTATTTTGGTCATATATTATTTTCATCAATCCCTTCTAAGATAAAGTCTAAAACCGTAAAAAATCGGATCATCTCCTGCTACTGTTGATCTTGCTTGTAATCTCCATTTACCTTTAAAGTTCATAAATGCCTGTGGAATAGTAACATTTGTAAAATCATCACTACTGTTTGCTGTTGTACCTAATGATCCTGATGCTACAACTTGAGTATTATCTGCATCATCTACTATTCTCATTGTATGTGTCCCTGTTGATCCTACTCCTTTATTCCATAATATTTGAATTGCCATTGATTTAAAACCTTTTGTGTCTATAAAGAAAGGTCTACCTCCAAAGTCTGTAAATATGTTTGTAAATGTTGTACCAATATCCGTTTTAGTTATTCCTGCATTTGGAGGAAATTCTATTTTATAGAATAATTGATCTGTTCTTATCTGTCTTAGTTGTGGTAACAGAAGTTCAAATGTATTGTTTCCAACATCTATAGTAAATAATCTTTCAATTAGATCTTCTTTAAATTGTTCTTGTTGTGCTGCATTATGATTAAAGACACAATATATTTTTTCTTCATTGTATGGAGCTATAGAAACTAGGTTAGGTTGTTGAGAGATCCATTCGTATAATTTTCTTGTTGTATTTACATAAAAATCATATTCTACCATTTTACATCAACTTATTATTATTATTTATCTTGGAGTAGTTAGATCTACTTGAAATGCAAGATAGTCAATATCAGCGTTTCTATTTGTTGTCCCTGCTGATTTATACATAACAAATATAGGATATAATTCTGTTGTAGGTATGTTTGTATTTCTTGTCCCTATTGATGTACCATCAACATAATATGTTACCAAACTAGCAGCAGCATTTGCTTCTACTTTTAATCGTAACCATGTATTAGCAGCAACAGCAGTAGTTGAATTTGCTTCTGAAACTGTTGTACCATCTTTTACACCATATTTCCAATTTACAGAACTTAATCGGTCATATTCCATTACTGCCCTATTTGCTGGAGTTGAACTTGTAACATCATCACTAAAACCAAATAGGAGTTTAAATTCTTCTGATGATGTGGATAATGTTGGGACACGTATTTTTGCCTCTACTGTTGTTATTCCTTGTCCTAATCTTATATGTTGATGAGTAGTTGTACCATTACCAAAATATACCCCTGCTCTCCCTGTTGTTGTTGTCCCTGTTTGTGCTTGTGCTACTCCAAATGTGCCTAGATCAGTGGTATCATTTGCTATAAATCCAGCTCCAGTACCGTTTGAAGTAGTAGCATAATTGGGAGAAGATCCAACATCAAAGAAATCTTCAATATATCCAACTCTTTGTCTTGCTTGTTCTATGTAATCACATTCAAGACTAGATCCTGCTGATTCGTTAGCCCATGCTGGTAAACTGGACACAACTTTTAATACTTGTCCATTTGACCCTATACCTAATCTTATGTTATCTCCTCCAGATCTTATTGTAATATCTCCATCTGTTGTATTTGGTGATAGTGCATCAAATGCATTAGTTTTATCTGTCTGTCCAGTTCCTCCTTTTGTTATTCCTAAAGTTCCTCCAATATTACCTAATGTTAAGTTCCCTTCATTTACATCTAAAGTTAGATCGTTTGTGTTTGATGTTACACCTAGTTTATTTGATCCTAGAATAAGTGACTTAAATTGAAGATCTAATAAGTTTTTGGTCTTAAACCAACCTGATCCAGTACCAACATTAGAAGCAGTATTAACTTCTCCTGTATCTGGAGGAGTTGAGAAATTACCTTGTCCATTTAGATATTCTGTAGCAATATTACTTAATTTTTTTAATAGACCATGCCTAGTACTAGTAGCATTTAAATTTGTGTTATCTGTTGGAGTACCAAATTCATCTAATAGAATTTGATCTACTCCTGCATTTTTGTGACTAATAGCATGTTTTTTAGCAGATACTATAATACCCATTTACAGTTACATATTATATTGTTTTGAGATAATTTATAAAATGTATAAAGTGTCTAATTGTGGCTTCAAATGGATAGAACACGATAAAGACTATTCCTATATGTTGACTCAGGTACAGCAATAGCCAAACGCTTACACCCTGTATAACTTTTTAAGAAAGGAGGATTACAGACTTTCTTATTATGGTTATATTCTAGCCACAATTAGCACTAATCATATTATCAAATATTATATATTTAATCATTATCTTGTTTTATAAAATAAAATTGGTGTCAAGTTGTCACCAATTTATTTTTATTATTCTTTTGCTAATATCACGTAATTAAACCCCCATTGCCCTAGTTCTTCGGTTAATGCTTCAAATCTCTTAAATGATGGACTAAATGTTAATCTTAATCTTCCATATTCTTTACTCTTTAATTTCTTTGGATATTCTGTAATGGTAAGATGTTTGTCTAGTGTATAAGGATCTAGTTCTACAGTACTTTTTAAATTGTTTCTCATATATAGGATCATACTCTGACTTTCTCCCTGTATTGTTTCGTTAGGAAATGATAGTTTTATCTTTCCTGTATCTATTGTTTCATCTTCTTCATATTCTATAGTTTTATCTTTGTTTATATTATCCTGTTTGTATTTTTTTACTTTCTTTTTTACTTTATATGTTTCTACTTTTTCTTTTCCATCTCTATCAAAGAAATAACTAAATACTTGTGAAGGGTCATTTATTTTCTCTTGATGTTCTGCATATTTTTCTACAATTGCTCTTGCTTCTTGACTTAAATTATTAAATGCTTCATTTGCTGAATGTGCAGAATTGGACACATTTTCCATTGCTTTTTTTGCTTTATCTAATTCGGACATTTATTATTTTAATACCTACCTTTCTCTTTTTTATCTGTTATCTTCTTTTTTAATGCATCATCATCAAATTTTTGTTTCTCTTTATCATCGGTATCATCTTCCAAATATTTTGAAGCTCCTCCAACTGCTTTTCGTTCCGTTCTAAGGTTCTGTATTTGTTCATCTGCTAGTCTAGATTTAGTATTCATTTCGTTCTGTCCAGACATCATCATAAGATCATGTTGCTGTTTTGCTCTTTCTGCTTGTTCTGCTTCTCTCTTTAGTGCATCATCTATTTCATCCGGCATATCAACTAATTCTAATAATTTTTCGACACTTATTGCGTTTATGTTCTTTAATTGAATACCAATTTCTCCTTTATCTTTGAATATTGAGAAGTTAGGATCTGTTATCTCAAATGATAACTTAATTGGCGGTACTTCTACCATTTCAATTTTTCCTGTTATTTCATCATGATATAGTAATGTTGGTTTAACTGGACGTTTAATAAATCTAGTTGGATTAAGTTCTGCATTTGGATCAATTTTATTATTAATATTATTTTGTTTATTGTTGATATTATTTGGTTTATTATTTTGTTCTTTATTCTCAGTATCTTTATTATTATTATCTTTTGTTGGAGGAAATGCAAACGTTTTATTTTGTTGATTATTGTTATTAGGTTTAGGAGCTTTATTATTTGGATCTTTTTGTTCTTTATTATCTTCTTCTAATTGAGGAATTGGATTTATTTCTTGATCTACTACAATTTCATATTTTATATCTTTAGTAAATGGATCAAGTTCATATAATTGTAATTCGAATCTTTCATTTAATTTTATACAGTATCCTTGTCTCTTTAATGATGTGTCCAATATTTCTTCTAATAATTGTTTTTCTATTACTTCTCTAATTCTCCTTCTGTCTGCATCTAATACAGATTCTTTCCATGATTGAAGTGTCTGTTGTAAAGAAGCATAATTTTGAACATGTTCATATCCTAATAATGGTGATGGAATATCTAGATCTCTCCCTGTTTCTCTATTCATTGTGTCTAATATTTCAATCATTATTCTTGCATCACTATTAAGTGAAAATGTGTCTATTGTTACCTGATGAGCAGTAGCACACCAACCGTTTACTTCCATTGAATCTACTAAATATTGAAGTTCTGCTTTTGATATTTGTGAATTTAAGGCTTGAATAACTCCAAAAGATGAAAATGATGATCTGCTTATTTCTTTAAAGTCATAACTTTTCATAATTCTTTTTGTTTCTGATCCATCTAATGCAGGTTCTAATTCTGATAATCCGAATCCTTTTGTTCCTGCTGATACAGACACATCATCCCTTACAATATATATTAGATCTTTCATCATTAGGATCTCTTTGTTATCGGGATTATTTGAATTGAGAATATCTTCCGGATCTAAATATTCAATTCCGAATAATTTCCAATATATGTTTCTACTTCTTACTACTCTTTGATTAGGATTAGCATATTGAATATTATTTGTGACTAATTCCGGTGTATTTGTTGAATCAATAGGTAAATGAGTAATTGAATTAATTGGTAAATAGATGGGATTTCCCATAAATCTAGTTTCAAGTACGTTTAATCCTATTATTGTTTTATCTATAGATCTAATTTTCTCTATAGCTCCTCGTCCATATGTTGATGATTGTACTCCAGAATCATGTAATGCATTTTTAAAGTCTATATTATTAAGAATATATTTTGCTTCATTAAGTGCTGTCCTGTAAGGTACAAATTTCATTATTACTTTGTTCATCTTTCGATATTCTTCTTTAGTATCATAATCGTTTGTTAGTTTGGGAATAATCTTCATTTCTGCACCTAGAATAAAATCCCATTTCTTAAGTTCTCCTCTTTTGGGTACTCCATCGGTTCTAAATGTTTCCTCCATTCGGTCAAGTGTGGTTTCGCTATAAGGAGATAGTACAGATTTCTTTTTTATCTTTTCTATAAGTTCATATGTTATATTATTGTCTGTGAAAGTAGTAGTATGTTCTAAGTAACTAGGATTAGAACTTATTGGTGGAGCTGTTTCCGGATATAAATAAGTTTGATTTCTTGTTATTGGTTCAGTAAGTGATGCCATACTTTTCTGAATATAATTTTGTGTACCTTTTTCTTGATCTATATTTGGATTTATTAATTCCTGTTTATAGTTACGTACTGTTTTCTTATTGATGTTATCATTTACTAGTCTTTCTATATTTTGTTGATTTTTCTTTAATTGTAATATCTTTTTTTCTGTAATTTGTGATCTGGCTACTCTATCATAATTAATATTAGTATCGTAAATAGTACCTTTATCGCTATCAGTTATTAAAGCCATATATTAGTGTCTATTACGAATATAATATTAAAAGACTAAAAAAGATATTGACTTATCTTTTTATTCTGTTTAAGATATGGATCTATTCTTTTTAATGCCATTTTAACATAT
>Ga0111538_10012866_pt1 | contig 11048 bp, 5 predicted proteins | sample SoiMethybrSBSTD1_FD_79669 | JGI IMG/M metagenome (GOLD analysis project Ga0111538, IMG submission 79669) | Bulk soil microbial communities from a Populus tree surrounding site in Tennessee, USA - Soil MetaG P. TD hybrid SBSTD1 (version 2)... | ecosystem: Environmental > Terrestrial > Soil > Tree... | reverse complement strand
CCTCACGAAAATCGCTTACAACTTTCAGAATACCGGAGTGATCTCCGAGTAGTAGGTCGGTTTTGCCATTTCCATCCAGATCGGAAGTGAAGCATGAAATATTCTGCCTTAGTACCGTTGATCCCAAACCCAGATAGCTGTCATCGTCAAGAGTGAATGTCAGGCTAGGGTCCTGGCTACTGCTGGTGTTTCTCCAGTATTGGAGAGATCCCGTTGCTTTTCCAATCAATATATCAACAACACCATCTTTGTTTACATCTGTGAAGAAGACGTTTTCAGCGTAACTGAGGTCTGTTACACCCATATCCAACAGAGTTTGACCGGAAAAATCGAGCCCTCGATCGCTCTTATTAAACTTAAAATATATTCTTGTCATTCCCGATTGAAAATTCGTAGCCGTAAACACGAGATCAAGTTTTGCATCAGTATTCAAATCAACAAACTGAATCTTTAGATTGTAAAGAAAGTATTGGGAGATTTCAAACATATCGCTATTTGCGAATGTGAATTCAGGTTCCGTTGAAGTGCCTGTATTCTCATAGAGGGCAATTTTTGCAGGTCCTTCCTCCGATATGTTCTGGCCAATAAACATGTCGTAGTCCCCATCGGCATCATAGTCAGCGAATGCAGGAACTGCATTGTCACCAACGTCGATCATTTGATCCTGGAGAAAATTCGTTTTGGTAAAGCTGAAGTTTGGCGCCGCGGTTGAACCGTTATTCTTGTAAAACCAATTTGAATGACTCAGGTTAGTATCGAACTCCGATCTGGAAAAGATGTTGGGTATTGCGACGAGATCTTTCGCTCCATCGAAATCAAGGTCCTCATAAAAAGCGGCGGGATAAATTGAAAAATTAGCGGGCACACCAGGTGGAAAACTTCTCGCGGTATTAATGACGGGAGCCGACGTAGTTCCCTTATTCTCAAGTAGCGCAAGATTCCGACAGCTTGCTTCGGAAAAAAGAACGTCAAGGTCAGTATCACCGTCGACGTCAATCATTAGAAGACTTTTCCCACCTGCGTGCTTTGTCCTTCCGCCTGGCGGGCAAACTTCATTATTGAAGGCAAAAACTCCACAGCTGCATTCGGTGAAACCACCCCACTGCTGTGTGATACGTTCGAAGTCCAACGAATCGCACTTGCCATAACGTTCCATACTAAAGTTCTGATGATACTCTACAGTGCCATTCCCAACGAAACGAACATTAAAAATATCGAGGTCGCCATCTTCATCAGCATCAATAAAGGCAGGCAAGTCGTCAAATTGAAGTTGAAGATTTATTTTGGCCGTGAATCCTTTTGTTAGAATCACGGGGCTGGTACCACTGCCAAATCCTGTTCGAAACACATAATGTTCCCAGGATGGATTTTCGCCGGGACCAGTAACGTTAATGTAGACTTTAATTCCCAGGCTATGCCCGGTGAAGATGTCTTTCTTACCGTCGCAGTTGTAATCGCGAAGCAGCAGCCAGTTCGTTATGTCTGACGGAAAAAAATTCTGATACTCCGGGGCATAGTGATATTGATTGTCTTCATTTAGAAAAGTAATAATTCTGTCTGCTGTCCGATCATAGATCACAAGATCGTCCTTACCATCTTCATTCAGATCCATCACGTTGTGCTGCGCAGCATTCAATCCCCCGGCCCACGGCATAAGAAGCTGTTCACCCACCTGATCCTTCACAGGAATACTTTGGTCAATGACATATGTATACTGGGCGAACAGGTCCGGCGGCACAAAAAGAAACAAAAACAGTAGATGTCTTATCATCAAAAAATATTTCTTTTCTCATAACGACAGCCAATGGCCACCTGTTATCTTGCTTGCAAGATACTTTTCCATCTTTACAATCCCTATTGCTCTAGGACAGGCGGCGATGGGACAATCCGGCAATTTGATCCATGGAAATTGATAAGCTATACCGTTTATACCTGGAATCCCATAAGGTGTCAACAGATACCCGGAAGATTATTCCAGGATCTATCTTCTTCGCACTAAAGGGCGACAAGTTTAATGCTAACGAATTCACGGCGCAAGCACTTGACAAAGGAGCATCATTCGCTGTAATCGATGAAGAAAAACATGCTGTAAGCGAAAAGTGTATTGTTGTATCAGATGTGCTTGATACCCTGCAGCAGCTGGCAGCTTATCACCGGAAGAAGTTGACCATTCCCGTTATTGGACTCACAGGATCGAATGGCAAAACGACTAGTAAAGAACTCCTCAATGCTGTCCTTGCGAAAAAGTATAAAACGTACGCTACACAAGGCAACTTGAATAACCACATTGGAGTACCCCTCACGTTATTGGCCATCGACGAGTCAATCGAGATGGCTGTAATTGAAATGGGCGCTAATCACCTGGGAGAAATTGCGCTGCTATGTAGCATTGCGGATCCGACACATGGCTTTATTACCAATATTGGCAAAGCGCATATCGGAACATTTGGCGGATTTGAAAACATAATACGAGCTAAGTCAGAACTGTATCAACACCTTATAACAAAAGGGGGTGTCGCATTTATCAACTCCCGGAGTGAAATACTTGCAAACATGGCGAAGCGATTTAAGGATCCGGTTTTATACCCGTTAAAAGGCGGCTACTATCACTGCGAACTGGTTGATGCGGATCCGTTCGTAAGGGTCAAAGCTGAGAACGGTGAATTAATACAAACCAATATTATCGGTGCCTATAACTTTGAAAATATCGCAGCTGCCCTCTGCATAGGAAAATATTTTAAAGTGGACGCTTCAAAAGCGAATCTTGCTATTGGTGAGTACGAGCCAAGCAATATGCGGTCGCAATTAATGAAGAAAGAAGGCAATACTATAATACTGGATGCGTACAATGCGAATCCAAGTTCAATGAAGGTGGCGATCGAAAACATAGCGACTATGAAAGGGAATAACAAGGTGCTAATACTTGGAGATATGTTTGAACTGGAGGAGGAAGCTGAGGCCGAACATCGCAGTATCGGAAAATTGTTAGGAAAACTTGTGTTCGAAAAAGTGCTACTCTGCGGGCGTCTGATGAAATTTGCTAAAGAAGAGTATCCTTCGGCATTGTTATTCGAAACAAAAGACGAACTGATTGCAGGATTAAAAAATAGTCCAATCAGAGACTCTGTTATTCTTGTAAAAGCGTCGAGAGGAATTGGATTGGAGACCGTGGTGGAGTATTTATAAAAACAAAACGTATTTTTCAACAAATCAATAAGGTCACTCATGAATTTTGAAAAGGCTCTAAAGTTTTTGAAAGATCTGGCGAGGAACAACAACCGCGATTGGTTTGAAAAGAACAAAACGCGATATATTGAAAGTAAAGAGGAGTTTGAAGTGTTCGTATCGGACCTGCTGAACGATATGATTGAATTCGACGACTCATTAGCGGGACTAAATCCGAAGAAGCTCATCTTCAGGATATATCGCGATGTTCGATTCAGCAAAGACAAAAGCCCTTATAAAAAGAATTTGAGCGCCGCATTTTCGTCAGAGGGAAAAGGATTGGGGACACCAGGGTACTATGTTCATTTTCAGCCTAACAACGAAAGTTTCGTTGGAATAGGATTATTCCAGCCCGTCCCGGACAAACTTGCCAGGATCAGGCAGGAGATCGACTATAACGGCGACGGTCTGAAGAAGATCTTCAATGAAAGAAAATTCAAAAAGAATTACTCGAAATTCTGGGACGAAGACAAACTAAAAACAATGCCAAAAGGATATCCTAAGGATCATCCTTACACCGAATGGCTCAAACTGAAAAGTTATATCGTGGTCCACAATTTTAAGGACACCGAAGTAACTGCGAAAAATTTTAAAAAGCAGCTGGTGGAGGTTCTAAAGTCAGGCAAGCCATTAAACGACTTTCTCAAAGAAGCAATTCACGACTAAGATAGAGGTCTAGAGGTCTAAAGGTATAGGGGTCTAGGGTTGTATTCAATCCAAGACCTAGTTGTTATCCCAATCAAAATATTCGTCTTCTTCCAATTCAAGCTCTTTTTTCTGTTTCGTGCCCTTGTTCTTGAATACTTCGCGTAGTTCCTGAACTTCTTTCTTGAGGTCGCCAGCGATCTTTTTTTTCACTGCTTCCGTGTCATAGCTTACGCGATAGTCATCTGTTGTTCCTGTGATCTTTAAAAAGAGTTTCGTTTGTCCTGAACCATCTTCTTCGAGGGCTTCTTTTGCTTCCGTCAGGTTTACGTTTTTATTGTTTCGAAGAGGCGCAATCACATGATAGTCGATTTGCTGATCAAAAGTGTGTGTTCCACTTATTTTTATGCTTGTCACATTAGTACGAACTTCCATCTGCGGAATGTAAATGGTTTTGTTTTCAATGTGAATGTCATTTTTAAGTTCGGAGAAGCGCAACCTGCTTAGCCCCTCGTCATTCAGGTAACGGTTAAGTTTTTTCATGGGCTCGAAGTTATTCAGCTCTCCATTTTTTATCGTTGCACTGATATCACCAACAAGGGTCTCCTGGAATAATTTAAGATTGGGATTCAAAGCCATTTCAAGGTTCACGTCCGCAGTGGTTTGGCCCTTCAAGTGTTTGTCTTCGATGAAATCCTGTTTGAAGTTTTCGAAAACGTAGAAGATGCTATCAACATAAATTCCATTCAGGCGGAAAGTGCTCACCACGTCGATCGCTTTTTTGTTCTTGGCATCGACAATTCCGGAAAACGTGATGTCTCCCCCCATTGCATCGAAAGTGATATTACGCGACACGGCCATTTCATTTTTTACCAGCAGATCTCCCTTGAGATTATTTGCGTGAAAGCGTTTATACCGAAGTTCCCGAACATCACAGTTGAAGTTGAGATTTATGTTGCGTGAAATACTGAATTCATAGCGCTGGTCCGCTCCGGCTGCAGGCTTTCCAAACCCAATGGCAAACAATTGATCAACATCCAAGTAGTTTGACTTCAGGTCGGTTTCAATTCCGATTGGCTGATTCTCAAACAGAAGGAAAGTGATGATGTTTTTGAAAAAGCCATTGAATGTAAAGTCGCTGTTTCCGAGTTTGCCCGATACATTGCTCAAGGCAAGATCGTTGTTGCTGAACTGAAGATTGCCGTGAAGGTTTTGCAATGGAATTTTGTCCGGGCCATAGGTAAACCCAATGTTCTGAAGATCGACCTTTCCCTGTGTGGAGACCTTTTGAGCGGTTGCTCTTTTTTTCAATAGTTCAATCCTGCCTTTAAAAGAAACGTCGGCAAGCAATCCGCCTGATACATTTGTAACATTGTCGATAGGATAAAATCCCATTACCCCAGCGGCATCCACACGTCCCTTAAAATCGCATGTGACATCGGGGTTTGTAAAATCCCTTATAGTGAGGTTAGCGGCAAATGGCTCGCCATTTAGAGTTCCGTTAATGTTTTTCAGGACCAAAACTCCAGCTGATCCGTTTAGCATTTCACTTGAAGCGAACGATCCCGTGAGACCCGCTTGTTCAATTCGTGATTTGAACTCAGGGTGGAATAGGGTAATATTATTGAATCCAAAATCTATAGAAATTGAAGGGCTTCGCTTTGAACTGATCTCCCCTTTTAGTTTGGAGTTAAAATAAACATCCCCTTTGCTTTGATATTTTTGAAAATTCTTTCGAATAGACTCCGGGAGAAAAGACAAAAGCGTCTGGATGTCTGTATCCTTCCCTGTGGTCGTGAGATCGATGAGATTTTTCTCTTTCCACTTATACTCACCGCTTACATTGAAATCAGCGTCGTTAAGAGTTAAGAGTGATGGATTGATCGTAAGTACTTTATTTATGTCGTCGTATACAAGATCGCTTTCAATCTGAAATGACTTGCCCGCCAGGAAGGATCTGTTGTTTACATTTATTTTCTCCGTCGTAAGCTCACCCGATGCTTCGATGCTGTAAACGTCGTTTATTGTCTGAATGGACGCGAGGAGGTTACTGCTCTTGAAAGTATGTTGTTGATTGGCTTGTTGGTCGCTGTAATTAACAGTGGTGTTTTGCAACAAAACCTTTTGCAGTTCAAAACTCACGGATCCTACACCCTTGCTCGTTCCGTTGTCCTTGGCTATAGTATAGTTGTTTTCACCTTTGGTGTCGACCTTAAGATATGTTTGACTGTCTTTGATTCTGAGGCCTTGCACGATGTATTGTTCCCGCCAAACGTCTATCAGGCTCAGCTGGAATGATATTTCGCCTGCTGTGATCAACGGATATTGGCCTGGATGACTGTCTTCGACGTACACATCCTTCATTACAATTGAAAGTTTCGGAAAGCTCGTCCAAAGGGATACCTCCATCTTCCCGACTTTCACGGGTGTGTTCAGCTGTTTATTTGCTTCACGTATAAACTGGTTGATGATCTTGTCCTTGAAAAGGAACACGGAAATAGTCAAAGACAACATTAGAACGCCACCACCCAGCGCCACATAAAAAAGTATTTTCTTGAAAAGTGTCAAAGTTCAAAAAATGGTTGTGTAAAAATACAAGACAAATATCAAACCAACTGAAAAAGAGCACGATCATTCGGTAAAATGCCTGCGGCGACCCCAAGTTACTCCTGGCACATGCGTTTGAAAATCAAGTCCAGCATCCTAATTTGACGTCATATTCTCTTTATATGACGATTCAACATTCAAATAAGTATAAAACTGCCTTTGTTTTTCTTGCCGCGTCGCTTTTCATTCTGGCGTTTGGCTTGCAATCTGTCCAGGCACAGCTTTCGAAACTCGAGAAAAGGATCGTGAAGAATGTCGACGCCAATAACCCGACAGCAATGAAACTATGGGAAGAGGCAGTGAATGTGAACAGCGGCACAATGAATTTCGACGGTGTTTACAAAGTAGGACAGATCTTTAAGGCACGTTTCGATGAGTTGGGCTTTACTACAAGGTGGGTGGATGGCAAGCCGTTCAATCGCGCCGGCCATTTGATTGCAGAGCACAAAGGAAACGCTGCCTCAAAGACAATCCTGCTTATTGGGCATCTTGACACGGTGTTTGAGCTGACGAGTCCTTTCCAATCCTTCAAGTGGGTAAACGATTCGACTGTGCATGGTCCGGGCGTTGGCGATATGAAAGGCGGCAATGTCATTATCGTCCAGGCGCTAATAGCGTTGAAAGATGCCGATGCGCTTAAGGATATGAATATTATAGTCGTTATGAGTGGTGATGAAGAGCTTAGTGGTTCGCCGCTCGCTTTAGCTCGTCATGACCTCATCGAAGCAGCAAAAAGCGCTGACATTGCTATGGGTTTTGAAGATGGTGACGGAAGATTTGAGTCGGCAACTATTTCAAGAAGGAGTTCTTCTGATTGGGAACTGAAAGTTACGGGAGTGCCATCTCACTCTTCACAGATCTTTACTGAGAACATTGGCGCCGGGGCAATCTATGAGGCATCAAGGATCTTAATGGGATTTTATAATGAGCTTTCAAAAGAGAAAGATCTCACATTTAATCCGGGAGTTATACTTGGAGGTACAACGATAGAGCACGATGCAGAGAAGAATGGAGGCACTGCGTTCGGCAAAGACAACATTGTTTCAAAAGATGTGGTCGTTACCGGAGATATACGCGCAGTCTCACCAGAACAACTTAAAAGAGCACAGGCGGTGATGATGGACGTGGTCGCGAAACATTTGCCGAAAACAAATGCAGAGATAAAATTCAGCGAAGGATACCCTCCACTTGCGCCAACACCGGGTAATTATCAACTGCTGGGTTTTTTTGAGCAGGTTAGCAAGGACCTTGGATTTGGTCCAGTGCGTCCTGTAAATCCAAGAGATGCGGGAGCAGCCGACATTTCTTTTACATCCGGTTACGTCGATATGGCTATCGACGGCTTAGGCCCGCGCAGTTCCGGCGGGCACACGGTAAATGAAACTGCAGACCCGAGGACAATCCCGATGGAGGCAAAGAGGGCTGCCGTGTTATTATACCGGTTGACGACGAATAAGATGCAAACAAAGCGTTGATTCTTAATTTGGTCTCTTGCGAATATCAACCACTCTTTTCCTTAGCGATTGTCGATGGCTCGAGCAAATTCTTCTGGTAAGACTTCACAAAAAATTAAGAAGAAACTTCTTTCGCGACGGCCTTGGTATAAAAAAGCGGTCAAGGCGATCTGGATAATGTTTGTTTGCCTTTTCCTGGGCTTACCGACGTATATCTTCTGCGTTAAGATCAACCTCTTCGGTTTGTTCGGCGAAATGCCCAGTTTGAGAGACATCGAAAACCCCGAAAACGACTTATCCTCCGAGCTGATCTCCGCCGATGGGATATCGTTGGGCAGATACTTCCGGTTTAATCGAAGTCAGGTAAGTTATGATCAACTTTCTCCCGATCTCGTCAACACACTTTTAATTTCTGAAGACCATCGCTTCTACGATCATTCGGGTCTGGATTTTTACGCATACCTGAGAGTTCTATACGGCGTGATCACGTTCAACGTGTCCGGTAAAGGAGGTGGAAGTACGTTGACTCAACAACTGGCGAAAAATCTTTTTACGATCAACCCGGAGTTGGAGGGAAGTCTTGCGAAGCTTGGCCCTCTGCCTAAACGCCTGATTCAAAAAACAAAGGAGTGGGTGATATCTGTGGAGCTGGAAAAGAATTTTACGAAACCAGAGATCATTGCGATGTACCTCAACACTTGTGATTTTGGAAGCAATGCATTCGGCATAAAGATCGCAGCAGAAACATACTTCAAGAAACGACCCGCCAATCTCAACATTCAGGAGTCGGCGGTTTTGGTTGGGTTGCTTCAAAATCCTTCCTTGTTCAATCCCCATTATCGAACGGAGAATTCACTTGTCAAGCGGAATCAAGTTCTATTAAAACTTCAAAATCGTGACTTCATCACAGAACAACAGTATGACTCGTTAATAGCTTTGCCTATTCAATTGAAGTACTCTGTACAAAATCAAAATGCTGGAATAGCTCCTTATTTCCTGAACGCCATAGAAGGCGACTTGGAAAAGTGGTGCAAAGAACACGGCTATAATTTGTTGGAATCGGGTTTGAAGATATACACGACGATCGATAGCAGACTGCAGCGTCACGCTAATGCAGCGGTTGCTGAAAACATGAAAGGGCAACAAAATATATTCAACGACCACTGGCGAGGAAGAAATCCCTGGATCGATGAGAACGGAAATGAGATCGAAGGATTCCTTGATTCAAGGTTAAAGCTGACCGATAACTACAGGAAGCTTGTTGCCAAGTATGGCGACGAAAGCGATTCAGTGATGATAAAAATGAAGGAAAGAAAGCGCATGCGGATCTTTACATGGAATGGCGAGCGCGACACAGTTTTCAGTCTGATTGACTCGCTGAATTATTACAAACGCTTTTTGCAGGCAAGCTTTATGGCAATGGATCCTCAAACGGGAGCAGTTAAAGCCTGGGTTGGGGGAATCAATTACAAATTCTTTAAATACGATCAAGTCCGACAAGGAAGGCGACAGCCGGGATCGACATTTAAGCCGGTAGTATATGGTACGGCATTGGAGGCTGGATTTAACCCTTGCCAAAAACTGCAAGACATATCACCGACCTTCACGCTCACAAATGGAAAAACATGGACTCCGCCAAACGCTGAGGGAGACTATGGGACGGGTGAGTCGTTCACCTTGCGTCAGGCGCTTGCGAGATCGAAGAACAGTATCACTGCGCAAATCATGCAGCGTACTGGTATTGAAAATGTAATTTCTTTCGCCAGGCGAATAGGAATTACAAGTCATCTTGACGCTGTTCCAACGCTAAGTCTAGGCGTAAGTGACCTGAGTTTATACGAGCTTGTCGGAGCATACAGCACATTTGTTAACCTGGGCTCATATACGCTACCTTATTTTATAATAAAGATCGAAGACCGGAACGGCAATGTCATTGAAAATTTTGTTCCGAAAACAAAGCAGGGAATAAGTGAACAAACTGCATATGCCATGGTGTATATGCTGAGGGGTGGTGTCGACGAAGAAGGAGGAAGCTCACGAAGGTTGAGCGAAGAAGTTACGCAGGACAACGAAGTTGGCGGAAAAACCGGAACGACCAACAACGCTTCCGATGGCTGGTATATTGGAATCACGCACAACCTGGTGGGAGGTGCATGGGTAGGCGGGGTGGAACGAAGTATAAGGTACAGACAATGGTCGATGGGACAGGGTGGACGGACGGCCTTGCCCATATGGGATAGTTTTATGCGAAAAGTTTATGCGGATTTGAATCTCGAGTACGAAAAGGGACAATTCAAAAGACCGGAACATATGGATATATCCTTTGATTGTGCAAAGTACGAGGGCGCTGTCACGCCTGGTTTGAAGGCGCAGGATGATGATTGGGGGAATCCGAATAATTGACGAAAACGCTTGAAATAAGCTATTCGAAAAAGTTTTTTGCACAAATCGAAATCTGTTATAGTTTTGCAGTCCCGAAATCAAATGGGAGCTTAGCTCAGCTGGTTCAGAGCATCTGCCTTACAAGCAGAGGGTCGGGGGTTCGAACCCCTCAGCTCCCACAAAAGAGGTGTCTTTGACACCTCTTTCCCGTTGTATGCAAGGCTATTTTTATATTCTGTATTCTCAAGAGGCGGGGCGATATTATCTCGGACATACTACTGAGCCGCTCGAAGAAAGACTTCGAAAACATAATTCTAATCATAAGGGATTTACCGGCAAACACCACGACTGGCAACTCGTGTATTGAGAGAAATATGAAACCAAGAATGATGCCTACAGGAGAGAACTCCAAGTGAAGAATTGGAAGAGTAGTAAAAGACTCAAAGAATTAATTGAAAGGGCATCAGAGCATCCCGACTCATAGTCGGGAGGGTCGGGGGTTCGAACCCCTCAGCTCCCACTAAGAGACCTCAAAAGAGGTCTCTTTCCGTTAGGTGCAAGCGATATTTTACATTCTATACTCAGCAGCCGCTGACAAATACTATGTCGGTCATACAACCGAGTTGATTGATGAACGATTGAGAAAGCATAATTCTAATCACAAGGGATTCACAGGAAAATTTTCCGACTGGTCAGTTGCTTACACTGAATTGTATGAATCAAAGCAAGACGCAT
>Ga0111538_10012863_pt1 | contig 11049 bp, 10 predicted proteins | sample SoiMethybrSBSTD1_FD_79669 | JGI IMG/M metagenome (GOLD analysis project Ga0111538, IMG submission 79669) | Bulk soil microbial communities from a Populus tree surrounding site in Tennessee, USA - Soil MetaG P. TD hybrid SBSTD1 (version 2)... | ecosystem: Environmental > Terrestrial > Soil >... | reverse complement strand
GATGGATTTCTTGCCGCGGCTCTCGCCGGCGAAGAGGCGGCAGAGGACCGCCACGGCCGTCATGCAGGACAGGTTCTTCGAGTAGGGGTAAGGGTCGCCCTGGATGCTCGCGAGGCGCGAGCCCTCATCGCCGGGCACCATGTACCCTGTCTTGCCGTTCTTGCTCGTCGCACGATCGAGCCAGTGCATCGCGCCGGCGAATGCTCTCTCGAACTCCGTTTTCGGAATGTCGAGGCCGGCACCCTTGGCCGTCTTCAGCGCGAGCACCATCCAGCCGGTGACCGATGTGTCGTTGTCGCCCGCCTTGACCCCGTAACGCCAGCCGAAGCCGTCGTTCTGGGCGCGCAAGCAGAGCTTCACGGCATCCGTCACGGGCTTCTTGAGCCCGACGTCATTCGACATGACGAGAAGCTCGCCCATCGCCATGGTCGCGATGGCGTGATCGTAGGCCCACTGCTCGCCGGTCCCGGGCCCGAAGCGCCCGTTCATCGTGGGGTCTTCCGAGTGCACCTGCGATTTCTTCAAGTACGCCACGGCATTCTGCAGGCACTCGACATACTCCGGATTCTCGCCGTCGCCGTGCGTGTAGCCGTAGCCGCTGAACGCGAGCATGGCGAGAGCCGTCAGGCCGACGTCGTGATCGGCGAAGCCTTTGCCATTGCCGTAGCGCTTCTCGTCTTCGTTGCGGCAGGTCTTCTCGCACATCGCGGTGAAGTTCTCGCCCTGCCAGCTGCCGTCGGGGCTCTGGTGGCGCTTCAGCCACTCAAGCGCGGCCCACACGACCTCCTGCGTCTTTGGGTCCCCTCCCTCCTTCAGGAGGTTTCCCTTTTTTGACCGCTCGCCGTACGCTCCGGCCACGCCGGCGCCAATGCCCATGGACATGTTTATGCCCGTCAGGCCCGAGTCGGAGAAATCGGTGTTCAGATTGCTCAGATTATCGAGGCTCTTGCCCAGCGGCATCTCCGTGGCGACCTCGTACACCTCTTTCTGGAGGAGGATGGGCTTGTCGGTCAAGTCTTTCGGACCGGGGAGCTTTCGCGTTTTTTTGATATCACGCTTCAGGGTCGGGTCATATGCCGGGGGAGGCGGAGGCGCCTCCTTGGGAGCAATCTGAAAAACGAAGCCGCCCCCTGTCTCCTCGGGCTTCGTCTTCTCGTAGATGATGTTCATGAAGACAAGGAGAAGCAGCAGATGGAGGACCGCGGCGACAGCCCAGCAGGGCGTGTTGGCAAGCCACTGCCAGCCGGCCTCCTTCTGCGCCTCCTCCTGCTCCAGCTCTTCCTCTTGGTCGAGCATGTCGTCGAGTTTTTGCTTCATGACGATCATCGGCGTGATTCTTACGGTTGGGTCTCTCTAGCGAGCTTCGTCGCTTTCGCGATCTGCTGCTCGACGAGGGCCGATTCCTTTTGTAATTCGGCGAGCTCGGGAAGCTCCTCGGCGGTGAGGTCCTCCCGCGCGAGCCCCGCCTTGAGATACTCTTCGAGCTTTGCGAGCTCCGCCTTCGACTCTTCGAGACTGCGCGCGAGCTCCTCGGCGCGCGCTCGCGCGTCGGGGGATCTCACTGCCGCCACGGTTTCGGGGGCAGGCTTCCCCGTCGCGGAAGGCGGCGCCTGCGCGCCCGGAGCCGAGCCGGATTCGAAGGCCGCGACTCTCTCTCGCCAGCGGCGTGCCGTCGTACGGAACGGCACCTGGTAGCCTGACATCGTCGTGCCGGAATTCAACCCGGCGAGCAGGTCCTCGGCGTCGAGGACCCAGCACTTGACCTGGAGAATCTTGGCGGACGCTGCCCGGAGGTCGGCCGGCGCGAGCTCGAGCTTTGCTTTGCCGACTTTGTCGAAGGCTGCCTGCAGCTTCTCTGCCGAGTCTTGGAGCTTGTCGAGGCCATGGCGGAGGACTTCGTGGTCCTCCGGCTGGGGTTTCGCGCCTTCCATCGCGAGCCTCTCCTCCAACGGAGTGATCTCGCTCCGAGCGGTCGAGGCTCCGGCGTACAGCGTGGAGACGGCCTCGGTGAAGCCGATCGTCGTGTGGCTGGGTCGCAGCCGCAGGTAGACGGAGTAGGCCGCGAGGCCCAGCAGGACGACGCCGCTCGCGCACGTAGCCAGGATGACGAGCCTCTGCTGGCGTCGAGAGAGGTCGGAGAGGTCTTCGCGCCGCGTGCCCCGAGCTTTCCCGGCACCGCGGAGGCGTGCTCGAGGCGGCGACGGAATCCACTTCCATCGCGGGGCGGCCGGGGCCTGCCACGCCGGCTGCGCGTGGAAGGCAGAAGATTCCAGGCCGAGGGACGCTTTCCAGGGCTCCGGTCTCGCCCGGCCAGTCCAGTGCTGTCTGCGGATCTGCGGAAGGCGCCGCGCATGGGCGGCTCGCGAAATGAAGAAAGTGAGGAGGAGGAGCGCGCCACCGAGAATCACCATGGCCACGAGGCCGGCTTTGGCGCTCAAGTTCGTCGGCTCGTAGCGACGCGGAGTAAGCTCCAGCTTCCGTGCGATCAGCAGAGGGGCGGTGACCGTGCCGTACTTTCCCTCGTAAGTTGCCAGTCTCAGGAAAATTCCCTTCACCGTGACCAGCAGGCGCTCCTCTCGCCACTGCGGCGCCTCGATCAGGTCGACGATGTAGCCCTCCGTGCCACTCGGCTCAATGATGTAGGCGCGGTGGACGACGTCGATCGAGCCGATTTTTTCATCGAGCGCGATGGGCTTAAAGTCCCCGAGCAGCCCCGTGACGGTGACGATCGTGCCCCTCGTGCCGGGCGTGTCCTGGTAAAACGAGGAGTACGGGAGGCGCTGCGTGCTCGCCTGGAGCGCATCCGGGCCGAGCTGGTTCACAAGGTCAACGAGCAAGCGATAGCCAGGCCCACTCTCACCCACCGGCGTGGCGTCCTTGGCGGCCTCGAGCTCGGCGGCCTCGATCTTCTCGAGAGGCTGCGTCTCCACCGGGGGCTTCTGGCGCGCGAGCGGCATGACCTCGAAGACGAGGACGAGGAGCCCGGAGACTGCGAGGACTCCGATGCCCACGAGCCAGCGAAACTCGCGCGTCGCCCAAAGAGGATGGTTCATGGCTGGGCCTTGGCTGTGCTTTGCGCCGGACTTTACTCGATCGCCCTCTCGGGAGCGGCGAACTCGAGGCGCTGGATCTTGTTTCGCTTGCACAAGTCCATGACGTGGATGACGTCTTGCCAGGGGACGTCGGGGTGCGAATCGATGATGAGCGGGTAGGTGGTGTTGCCGGCGCGGTCGTAATCAGCCGCGATGGCAAGCACGCTCTGCATGAGCTCGTCGTCGCTCGACGCAGGCTTCTGGAACCGCACGTTGCAGAGGGTCGCCCGCTGCGAGGGGTCCCACCTCAAGACGATGCAGATCTCATCTTTCACGATGCTGGCCGCCGTGCCCTGAAAGATACCGCGGTCCTTGGGCAACCACGTTTCGATCTTTCCCTGCAGCTGTTTGAAGTGGAACGAGCACATGAAAAAGATGCAGAGGCAGAAGATCACATCGACCATCGCCGTCACGTTGATGGCGACGGGGTTGTCGGATGCTTCTCCGATGTTTTGTGAACCGGCCATATCAACCCTTTCCCGAAGCGGACAAGCCTTTCAGCTCCGAGTCGGGCGGCCGTGCCGCACCGCACTCGATCTTGTAGATGCCCACTTTGGCGCAAGTGTTCATCACTTCTTGAACGTAACCGTAGGGTGCGGAGGCGTCCGCCCGAACGATGACGGTCCGGTCGGACGGCGGCAGCGCCTGACCGCTCGACAGCTTGGCGGCGGGAGCGGTCCGCAGCGGGTCCGCCTCTATTTTGAGCTGCGCTTCGAGCTTTTTCAGGTCCGTGAAGTCCCGTCCGCGGATTCCGATCCGCCAGTGCTTCTTCTCACGGCAGACGTCGCCGTTTTTGTAGGGCACGCAGGCGGCGGCTTCGCCGTCGTAGCGGTGGTAGACGTTCACGACCAATTTGTCGTTCTTCCGTCCACCGGGTTCTTCCCTGTCCTCCTTCACGGCGAGAGCTTTCGGAAGCATCACTTCTTCCAGCTCGCGCTGTCCCATGTCCGCTCCCAGCATGAAGAAGAGGAGCAGTAGGAACATGATGTCGATCATGGGAATCAGGTTGGGAGAAATCTCCTCCTGAACTTGTAGCTTGGATCGAGACACGGATCGCTCCTGGTTTCGCTAAGTGATCAGTGGCTCTCGCTGCCCGTGGCGGTAGGCGCCATGGTCTGCGCCAGGAGATCGCTCACCTGGTTGTTGATCCGCAACGTCAAGTCGGACAGCTTGTTCTTCATGAAGAAGTAAGCGGAGAGGAAGATGATGGCGATGAAGAGGCCGATCGTGGTGTTCACGAGCGACTCGTACACGCCGTGCGCGAGGTCGGCGGGCGTCGGAGCTTTGAGCTGCTCGATACGCTGGAACGAGGTGATCATTCCCGTCACGGTGCCCAGCAGTCCGAGGAGCGGCCCGATGTTCCCGACCAGCGAGAGGTAGCTGATCTTGGCATTGAGGCGGAAGCCTTCCACCATCGCCGTCTCCTCCATGCCCTTGATGGCGCCTTCGTACCCGCCGGAGGCGCGGCCGAGCGCGCCGGTGAGCACGCGTCCCGCGTACGTGGTGTCGGCTTCTGCTGTCGCGTAGGCGTCATCGAAGTTCCCCTGCTCGAGGAGCTCTCCGACGTCGCTGAGGAGCTGCGGATTGCCGAGCTTGGCCTCGGTGATCGTGAGGAGGTACTGGATGAGGAGGCTGGTGCCGATGATGGAGCAGGAGACGAGGAGGACACCGACCACGCCCGTTGATTTGAAGAGCTCGAACCAGCTCTTGCCTACGGGCGCAGCGGCCTCGCCGCCTTCATCCGCCGCAAGGGTAAGGCCAGCGGAGAAGCAGAGAAGACCAAGAACGAGAGAGCACTGCAGCATCCTTCGAGACATGCGCTACCTCCAGATCCTTGTGTTGCTTTTACGCGACGGGATGATCGGTGGGGGTGCAGGGCGTGCACACCCAGGACGTGGGTGGACATGCGATATTGGCCGTGGGCGGCCAACAGCACGGCTACGACCCTCCGCGGTGAGACCCCGAGGAATTGGCGCTGAGAGCGCACTGAGCTCGGACCTCCACGAAGAGTTTTGCACCGGCTATCTTAGCAAGCCTCGCGCCACATTGCCTGGGGCTGGTTTTCTGCCGAATTTCGGCAGGATTCTTGCCGCGCGGAGGGGAGTGCCGTGGGTGCGTGGGGCAGGATGCCCCACAGCCGTGTTCTTGTCCGTGAGCTCCCGACGTAGGGCGTAAGTCCTTCCCCGGCAGCGCCCTGGGCACACCCTTTGCGCCCTCCGGATCCCGCCAGGAGCCCGCGCCAAGTAAAGAGGTCATTAGGAGCACATTGAAGAAGGAAGGCTGCCATGATCCGCAAGCTCAAGTCTGGGAAGTACCGGCTGTACTCTCGCAAAGTGGACCCGAAGACGGGGAAGCGAAGAAACCTCGGCACATTCGGCAGCCGAGCAGCCGCGGAGAAGCACGAGCGAGCGGTCCAGTTCTTCAAGCGGAGGTGAGGTGGGAGCAACGAGATCGCCTTCGCGCTATCGGCCCGCATCGTAGTCCGCCCCGGCGGCATGCAGACTGGCGCACGGGGCGGCGTGGCTGGTATTCCCCGATGGCTCGCCTTGACCTGGCAGGATGGTGGAGACCAAATTGTGGTTATGGACGAATTCATGGACTGGTTGCCCTTGAACCAGGCCGACGTCGAACGGGCCAGGGCACTTGCGCAACGTTCTCCAGATGAGTTGAGCCGCGTAGTTTCACGACTCATCCCATGGCTCAAGAACGACTCTTGGCCCATAGCAATCCACGTAGCGACCGCACTCTGCAGGGTTGAAGGAATGGCCGTACCGGCCGTCACTCAAGCCCTTCGGAGTAAGAATAAGGTGTTCCAACGCAACCTGATTCGCCTCGTCGTGTCAACGTGGCCCAAGGATGCGGTACTCCAGGTGCATGGCCTTCTCAGCGCATTGGTTACTAACTCCCAGAGCTGGGGAGCTGATCTCGAAGCACTTCGCGTGCTGCTGAAGCATGCATTGATAGATCGAGAAGCGGCAGCACACTGGCTTGCCTTCAAACGGGATCTGTACATTGACCATACAGCCGCGATCACCGAGCTTGAACACATCGTGGCGGCGCAACTCACCCCGCTCATTGACTGCGACGCACCCCTCCGGGATGGTGGGCGGGAATCTCCCGTCGCGCATCCAACCGCCGCGGCGGGTTCGGCCTGGGAGGATCTCCGCTTGAAAGAAATCGATCTCTTCGCATCCTGCGCGGGCACGTGGCACGGCACGAACCGCCTGTGGGATCCGCACACCCAGAAACCCGACGACACCCCCTCGCGAATGAGCTTGACCCCCATCCTCGGCGGGCGATTCGTTCGCATCGACTACAGCTGGAGCTACCACGGCGAGCCGCAAGAAGGCTCATACCTCCTCGGCGGCGACGCGAAAGATGCCACCGTCACGCTCCACTGGATCGACACCTGGCACATGGCTACGAAAGGCATGGTCTGCCAGGGTCCCGCGGGCGACGCGCACGGCGTCGACGTGCGAGGCTCTTACGCCGCGCCTCCCGGGCCGGATTGGGGCTGGCGGATCACGCTGCAGTTGGATTCTGGAAATCAGACCCTGCAAGGCCGTATGTACAACGTCGAGCCGGCCGGCCGAGAAGCGCCCGCCGTCGAAGCGACCTACACCCGCGAGCGCTGAGGGGCAGATCCCAGCGCCGCGACTCGACCTTCAGCGCGGCTTCGACCTGCCGTTCCGCGAAGCGGTCCTGCCTCCGCCGCTCGCCGTGGAGTCTCGCTCCGCGCCGAGGGCCAGAACCGCCTCCCCCACCTCCTTCAGCAGGGCGCCGATCTGCCCAAAGGCGGCGCCGTGCGGCGACGACTTTCGCCAAGCGAGGCCGATGCTCCGCGACGGAGCGGGCTCTACAAAGCGCTTCACCGCGATCCCTTTTCGATCCCGCAGCTCGGTCGGTATCGCCATGGCCGGCAGGAGGGAGATCCCGATGCGCGCCGCGACCATGTGCACGATCGTGTTCAGGCTCATCGCGTGGACTTCCGCGTGCCGCTGCGCCCCCGACGCACTACAGACCTGATCTACTTGCTCACGCAGGCAGTGTCCTTCGCTCAAGAGGATGACGTCCTCGTCTTCGAGGTCGACCTCCCGTATCCGCGGTTTGCGCGCCAGCGCGTGCGACTCGGAGAGCACGACCACGAAAGAATCGGACAAGAGCTTCATAGTCTCGAGGTCGGCAAGCTCCGCCTCGAGGGCAATTACCAGGAGGTCGAGCCGGCCGCGCCGGACGAGCTCGACCAGGTTGTGCGTCTGCTCCTCGCAGAGGAGCAAGCGGAGGTCGGGGAACCGCCGGTGGAGGAGCGGCAGCGCGTTTGGCAATACGTACGGCGCAATCGTCGGCAAGATGCCGAGGCGAAGAATGCCACAGAGCGGATCTCGGCGCGTCGCGGCGCCGTCAATCATGTCGTCGACGTCGGCGAGGATTCGCCGCGCCGATTCGACGAGCTTCTCGCCGGCCGATGTCACCATCACTCTTCGCCGGTCACGCTCGAAGAGCCGCACGCCGAGCGATTTCTCGAGCTCCTGAATCTGCGCGCTCAAGCTCGGCTGGGAGACGAAGCACTTTGCTGCTGCCTTGCGAAAGCTCAAGGATTCGGACAGCGCGACGAGGTACTCGAGTTGACGCAGGGTCGGCTTCATAGGTCTGTCCTATCAGAACGAAAGAAAGTTTCGATTTTACAGATCATTCGATTCCTGAGAAGCTCCCATCGAGTTGCAGAGGGTCGCTCCGGCGCATGGGTCCGGCGCGGCGGGAAAAGATCGGCATTGGAAAAGCAAGGAGCGAGCCGATGACGCGAAGATGCTACCTACTTCCGAGCGGCCTTTGTTGCGTGCTGGCGTGCCTGGGGCGATGCGCCGTTGCGCAGGAGACGCCGGCGCGGGGCAAGTCGAGCTATGCCCCGGTCGTGATCGAGGAGCCCTTCGAGAAAACGGTCGAGCGGATGACCGGGGAGAAGGCCGCGCTCGCGAAGAAGCAGGCGGCGCTGCTCGAGGAGCGCTATGACCTTCGGGCGGCGCCGGCCGCGGGAGTGACGATGTCCCGCGGGAAGCCAGTGCAGGGAGGCGTTCGAGTCAAGCTGCCCGCCGGCGTCACGGGCTGGGATGCGCTCGCGCAGATGAGCGCGGACCAGATCAAAGACAAAGGGGTCTGGCCCAAAGGATTCCTGCCGCTCCCCCACCCGCACCACGCGGAGGGCGGAATGGTGTTCCCCAAGCAGCACATCGACGAGATCAAGAAGCAGGAGGCGCGCGACCTGACCCGATTCGACCTCGACCACGACCTGCCGGAGCACTTCTTGCCCGAGTTCCCCCCGCCGATCTACCTCACCACGAGGCCCGATCTCGGCGACGCGTCCCAGGGCCAGCTCGTGACGATCGCGAACTTCTTCAAGCTCTTCAACGGCATCCTGAACCCGAAGCAGCTCGAAGGCCTACGCCTCCTCGTTACGCCGTTCCCTCAGCAGCAATTCAATGCGACGGAAGATCGCCGGACGCTCCAGCCCAGCCGCGGCGTCACCTGCTTCGACTGCCACGTGAACGGCCACACGAACGCCGCCACGCACCTCGTCGGCGACATCCGGCCGCAACCTTTCCGGCATCGGATCGGTACGCCCTCCCTGCGAGGAGTGAACATACAGAGGCTGTTCGGCTCGCAGCGGGCGCTGCGGAGCATCGAGGATTTCACGGAGTTCGAGCAGCGCGCCGCCTATTTCGACGGCGACCCGGTCACCGCCACGAAGAAAGGCGTGAACATCCTCGATCGCGGCAGCCAGGTCCACTTCATGGCGGAATTCCAGGCGCTCCTCGACTTCCCCCCGGCTCCGAAGCTCGACCTCCTCGGCAAGCTCGACCCGTCGAAGGCGTCGCCCTCGGAGATGAACGGACAGGAGGTCTTCTTCGGAAAAGGCCAGTGCTCCGTCTGTCACCCGGCGCCTTACTACACGGACAACCTCATGCACAACTTGAAGACGGAGCGCTTTTTCAAGACACAGGAGGTCAACGGTCGCTACGCGGCAATGGACGGACCCATCAAGACGTTCCCGTTGCGAGGCATCAAGGATTCGCCGCCGTACCTCCACGACGACCGCCTGCTCACGCTCGACGACTCGGTCGAGTTCTTCAATCTCGTGCTCGGCACGAAGCTGACCGAACGAGAGAAGCAGGACCTCGTCGCGTTCTTGCGAGCCTTGTGAGCTCGGTCCGACTCCGCTCAGCGGAGCTCGGCTGAAGTTTACGATCGGTTCATTTGCAACTCCGCGCGGAGACGATCAGAATACTCCGCGTTGGTGCAGTCTCGTTGTTGGTGTAGTTGGACAGACTAAAAAGGAGGAATCATGCGACCACGAACCACGCTCCTCGCGGCGACCGCGCTGCTCACTCTCGCCTTCGCTTCGAGCCGACTTCCCATCGCCCGACTTCCCATTGCGTTGGGCGACGACAAGGACGACAAGAAGAAAGCGGAGGAGTTCCAGCCGCCCAAGCCCGGTCCCGAGCACGAACTTCTGAAGCAGCTCGAAGGGAAATGGGAAGGGAAGATGATGTTACGCATGGCCGCCGATGCGCCCGCCCAGGAGAGCAAAACGACCGAGGAGTCGAAGCTGGGCTGCGGCGGGTTCTGGCTCATCACGGATACGAAGGGCGAGAGCCAGGAGATGGGCTCGTTCGTGGGCCATGGCATGGTTGGCTACGACACCGCCAAGAAGAAGTACGTCGGGATCTGGGGAGACTCCATGGCCTCGTACCTCTTCCCCTACGAGGGCTCGTACGACGCCGCGACGAAGACCTGGACGTACACCGGCATGGCGAAGGACATGCAAGGCAAGGACCTCAAGGTGGTGTTGAAGACGACGGTCAAAGACAAGGACCACTACACGTTCACCATGCGCCATGCCGACGAGGCAGGGAAAGACATGGAAGCGCTGAAAGCTGAGTACACGCGCAAGAAGTAGCGCGAGACCCTGGACTCCCCCGCGGCGGCGGAGCGCTGCTTGCGCCCGCTGCCCCGGAGGGAGCTCATCCCTTGTCGAAATAGCCGCGAGCTCGGAGCCGTTCCGGAACGCCGTGCGAAACCAGGGAGTGAGCTCCGATCGGGGAGGTATCCCAATCCTGTTCGCTCCCGAGCCATTTTTTGTAGGCTGGGGCACGCTCGCCCTGGTCAACGCAGGCCTCGCCCAGGGAAAAAACCGGGGAGGCCTGAACTGGTTCCTGCTGTCGCTCCTTCTCGGGCCCGTGGCAACGTTCGCGCTCGTGGCGCTTTTTCCGAAGCTCGAGGGGCCGCGCGGCTAGCTCAGCGCACGAAAGCTCCTACTTTGCGCCGGGGGCCTTCGCAGCCGGCACCGCGCGGATGCGCACGTTCCGGAAGGCCACTTCGCCGTGGTCGCCCTGGAGAGAGATGTAGCCCTTGTGCGTCTTGGCGAAGAGGGGCATCGTGTGGAACTTGCTCTTCGCCACGCGGCCGCGGAAGTCGTCGCTGTCGAGCACGTACTCGAAATACTTCACGCCGTTGATCTCGTGCTCGCAGAGCTTCTCGCTGACGAGGAGCCGCACACGGTTCCACTCGCCCGCCGGCTTCGTCGCGTCGAGCGGCTTCCCCGTCTTGGGATCATCCGGCGGCTGGTAGAGAGCGTAGAGCCACCCGCACCGCACCGGGTCCGCGGCTTTCGCGTTGTCCTCCAGCTGGAACTCGGGGCCCGTGGCCCAGGCCGATTTCGCCTCGTCCGTCACGTGATACATGATCCCGCTGTTTCCGCCCGATGCGATGCGGTACTCGAGCTCGAGCTCGAACCAGTCGTAGCGGTCGTTGGTGCAGAGATCGCCGGCGTCGTGTGGATCGACGCAGGCGAGCGTCCCATCCTTCACTTTCCAGCCAGGCCGCACGTCGCTGCGACCGAAACTGTGCCACCCGTCGAGGCTCTTGCCGTCGAACAGGTTCTTCCAGCCAGCTGACTTGT
>Ga0111538_10012862_pt1 | contig 11050 bp, 12 predicted proteins | sample SoiMethybrSBSTD1_FD_79669 | JGI IMG/M metagenome (GOLD analysis project Ga0111538, IMG submission 79669) | Bulk soil microbial communities from a Populus tree surrounding site in Tennessee, USA - Soil MetaG P. TD hybrid SBSTD1 (version 2)... | ecosystem: Environmental > Terrestrial > Soil >... | reverse complement strand
CGATCAGCGTGTCGCCGAGTACTACATTGCCGTAGCATCCAACGGTGGAATGGAATCGGTTGCGGGTAGCGTCCTTTTCGATCACTCGGATGAACTGATTCGGGAAAAGGATCGCGAACTCGAGGCGTTCCGCGAAGGAGTGGCGCAACGCGACGAAGCGCTGGAGTGGAGAGCAGGGCAGGTGGAAACGCTCGGACAGGAGAAGACGGAGCTGTTGAAGAGGATCGAGGAGACAACGAAGGACCTGAAGTCGATGCGTGCGGAACTGGAGACGATCCATGCGAGCCGGACCTGGAAAACTGTAGCCGCGCTCCGCAAGATTTTTAAACGCGGATTACGCGGATGAATTCGTCGGATAGTGATCCCAGCCTCGGGGTTGCAAGACCGCTTCGTCAAGATACACGCGATGCAGGCCGTCGATGGATTCAACCATCTCTCCGATGCGCGTCACTGGGACGTTTTCAATTGTCTCCGGCAGTTGCGGCGCGACGATCAGTAGCTCATACTCCTCGCCGCCATGCAGCACCTGCAATTCGCTCGCGCCCTGCGCAGCGGGAAGCTTGTTCTTGTAGATCCTGGCCGACAGGCGCGACTCCTCCACGATGTGCCCCAGATCCGTCGATAGCCCGTCGCTGACGTCGATCATCGCGTGCGAGAGTGCTCGAACTGCGGCGCCCACCTTGTGCCGAGGCTCAGGATAAAGATGCCGTCGGACGGCAGGCGCATCGAGGGTGCGCTTTCTCAGCAGTTCCAATCCTGCAGCCGAGCCTCCAAGCGCGCCGGTAACGTAGATGCCATCCCCAACCTTCGCGCCGGACCTCAACACCGCACCGCCCGCAGGAACCCGGCCTACCATCGAAACATCAACGAAGATCGACGATGCGGACGACGTATCTCCGCCGGCGAGAATCACCCCGAAGTCGCCGCACGCCTTTTCGATACCCGTGTAAAAGCCGTCGAGCCATTCCAGGTCGAGATCTCCCGGTGCTGCAACCGAAACCGTGAAATACATTGGAACTCCGCCCATCGCTCCCACGTCGCTCACATTCACGGCGACGGCTTTGTATCCAACCGAGTCCGGGGGATGGATGTCTCGAATGAAATGGCTATTCTCAGCTACAAGGTCGGAGCAATAAACGAGACTGTGGTCGGCGGGCAAATCGAGAATCGCGGCGTCGTCACCGATTCCCACGGGGATGGCGGGATTGCGAAAACGCTCGCGGATTCTGCGAATAAGGTTGCCCTCACCGAGATCCCGCAGTCGCATCAGGGATGAACGGTGTTGCGCAACGGTCGGTTGCGCGTGCGGCGCGGCAGTGTTGCGCGGATTTCGCGCTCGTTTTTGGGGCGCGCTTCCATCAGCGCTGCTTTGAAGACATCGAGCACGTTGTCGGCGAGGATGAATTTCATTTCCTTGCGGATGTCTTCGTTGATGTCCTCGAGGTCTCGTTTGTTCAAACCCGGGAGGATCACCGTACGGATTTTCGCCCGGTGTGCGGCCAACACTTTTTCTTTGATACCGCCTACAGGCAGAACTTCGCCACGGAGCGTGATCTCACCGGTCATCGCAATCTTTCGATGCACCGGTTTGCCGGTGAGCAGCGACAGCATCGCGGTGGCCATCGTAACTCCGGCAGATGGGCCGTCCTTGGGTATTGCGCCTTCCGGGACATGGATGTGGATGTCGTTCTTCGCAAAGAATCCTTCCTTTATCCCGAACTCCGTAGCATGAGCGCGGGCATAGCTGAGTGCCGCGTGCGCGGACTCTTTCATCACGTCGCCGAGTTGTCCGGTGAGTGTAAGCGTTCCGCGTCCCTTCATGGATGTCGCTTCGATGAAGAGAATGTCGCCGCCCACGGGTGTCCAGGCCAATCCCGTCGCAACGCCCACCTGATCGCGCTTGAGAAGTTCGTCCTGGAAAATTTTCGGACGTCCAAGGAACTGATCGAGATTGTCGGTATGGATCTTCCGGATCCGGTGTTCGCCGGTTGCAACCATCCGCGCGACTTTTCTGCAGGCGGAAGCAATCTCGCGTTCGAGGTTCCTTAAGCCCGCCTCCTGCGTATACAGATTGATGATGGCGCGCACACCCTCGTCGGTGAACTGGATCTGCTCGTTGGTCAGGCCATGTTCGCCCACTTGTTTAGGGATCAGGTGGCGCTTGGCAATTTCGAGTTTTTCCTGCTCGGTATAGCCCGAGAGCTGGATGATCTCCATACGATCTCGAAAGGCCGGCTGTATCGGATCCAGCATGTTTGCCGTCGTGATGAACATCACGTTGGAAAGATCGAACGGCACTCCGAGGTAGTTGTCCCGGAAGGCATGGTTCTGCTCGGGATCGAGCACTTCCAGCAAAGCTGCAGACGGATCTCCGCGGAAGTCGGCTCCGATCTTGTCGACTTCATCGAGCATGAAGACCGGATTGTTGCTGCCCGACTGATGGATGCTTTGAATCACGCGGCCGGGCATTGCGCCAACATAGGTGCGGCGATGGCCACGGATCTCCGCTTCGTCATGGACGCCACCAAGACTCATGCGGACAAACTTCCGGCCGAGAGCGTGAGCAATCGACTTGCCCAGTGAGGTCTTGCCGACGCCCGGAGGGCCAACGAAGCAGAGGATCGGGCCCTTGCTGTCCTTCTTGAGTTTGCGAACGGCAAGGTGCTCGATGATGCGTTCTTTGATTTTTTCGAGACCGTAGTGTTCGGAGTTGAGGATCTGCTCAGCCTTCTTGAGATCCAGATTGTCTTTGGTCGGCTTCGACCAGGGAAGCGACACCATCCAGTCCAGGTAGTTCCGAATTGTCGCAGTCTCTGCGGCGTCCGGATGCATGCGTTCCAGCCGCGTTACCTGGCGGTCGGCTTCTTCAGCGGCCTCAGCGGGCAGTTTCGCCTTCCGAACCTTTTTGCGGTACTGCGAGATCTCTTCCTGCAGTTCGTTACCTTCGCCAAGCTCCTGCTGGATAGCTTTCATCTGCTGTCGCAAATAAAACTCACGTTGGCTGCGATCGATCTCCCCACGCGCCTGCGACGTGATGTCGTTTTGAATTTCGAGAACTTCGAGTTCCTTGGTGATCAGATTGTGAACGCGGCGCAACCTTTCGACGGGATGCACCAGTTCGAGAATCTCCTGGGCTCTATCGACTTTCAGATCCAGGTTCGAGGCGACAAGGTCCGCGAGACGGCCGGGATCATTAAGACTCGTAATAATGGCGACGAGGTCCTGCGACAGGTTCTTGCCGAGGGCGACTGCCTTTTCGACAGCCGATTTGACGTTTCGGACGAGCGCTTCGAGTTCGACCGAATCGACTGTCGTTTCCGGTTCGGCTTTCGGGATTATTTTCGCGACCAGGTACGGATGCGTTTCGTCGAAGTATTCCACCCGCGCTCTTGAGAATCCCTGCACGAGGATGCGTACCCTGCCATCCGGCAGTTTGAGCATGCGCATGATGATGGAAACGGTTCCAAAGTTATGCAGATCCGCGGGTCGCGGATCGTCGGTTGTGGGATTCTTCTGGGAGACCAGCATGATCATCCGGTTCTCGGCCAGAGATTGGTCCACGGCCTTGATCGATGCTTCCCGACTCACAAACAGAGGCGCAATCATGTATGGAAACACGACGGTTTCCGGCAGCGGCAAAACGGGCAGGGTTTCCGGAATCTTCGGTTCCTGCTCTTCTTTTTCCGGCTGTGATGGATCCCGTTTGACCAGTTCGATGCTCATAGACGTTTGTTATATGAGAATTGCACGAACTCGCCACTCTATTCGATAGGAATCGTGTCGTGAGCCTTCTGGACCGGGAGTTTAGGGAGATGGATCTTCATCAAACCGTTCTTTAGTTCCGCCCGCGCATGTTTGTAGTCAATAGGAATCCCGATGGCTATCTCGCGCCGGAAGGCGCCGTAGCTCCGTTCCACGCAGAGGTACCTGGCGTTCGCCGCTTCGGACTGTTGTTGTTTCTGGCCGGAGATGATCAGGACGTGCTCTTTCCATGAGATCGTCACCTCTTTGCGACTGATCCCCGGCATTTCCACGAGAATGACGATCTCGTCCGGCCGTTCGCAAACGTCGATCTGCGGAAGAAACATTTAGTCTCGATTCTTTAGAAGGTCCTTCAGCTCGCTCATGAACTCCTGGACGTCTTTGAAGTCCAGGTATACCGATGCGAACCTCACATATGCAACTTTATCGAGATTCTTCAGCTCATTCATGATCATTTCACCGATCGCACGCGTGGCGACCTCGCGTTCACTGGATTCCTGGACCATGGTTTCGGCGTTGTCGGCAATGGTTTCCAGCTGGCTCATCGATACCGGGCGTTTTTCGCAGGCCTTCAGAATGCCCGCGAGGACTTTTTGCCGATCGAAACGCTCCCGCCGCCCATCCTTTTTTACGACCACAATCGGAATTTCATCAATGCGTTCGTAGCTTGTGAACCGCTTTTTGCACTGGAGGCACTGCCGTCGGCGACGGATGGCATCTCCATCTTTGCTTTCTCTCGAGTCGACGACTTTATCGTGCAGGTGGGCGCAGAAGGGGCACTTCATACGGCTTCGGATTCCGGTTTGATGATCGATCCTTTCAAATCTTTTAATGAGAAATCCTGACCCAGCATGAATAGCGGCGTAACCAGAACGGTCGGAACGAAGCTGAACACCGTGGCAATCAACGATGTCGCCACGGCTTGTTCCAGGGGCACGCGGAGCAGGGCGGTCATACAAAAGATGTAGCCTGCCTGAAAACCGCCGCCGATGCCGGGAATCTGTGCGACCGATCCAATTGCGGCTCCCACCATAACCAGGGTGGCCTCGGTCATGGAAAAGGTGAAATTCATACCCAGCAGCATAGTCCAGAACTGTAGAGCGATCCCCAGCCAGAGCAGCGCCGATTGCAGCGCAACCAGAGCCAGGCTGCGTCCGTCACGCAGGAAGGAGAGGCCTTGGAGGAAGCTGTCAGCCCAGGACGCCACACGCTTGATCGGAATGAGCCGCACGACCCATGCACCGTGAGATCGGAGAACGAAGAGCGCGATCAAGGCACCGCCGGCGAAGGCTGCGACCATCCACGCTTTGCTTTGAAGCTGGATCAAGGTGGCTGAGGTTGTGACGTCTGATACCACCAGCGCAATGCCGAAGGCCAGGATCAGCATGATCATGTCGAGGACGCGTTCGACGACAATTGTCGCTACAGATCCAGTCAGTGCTACCTTTTCACGACGTGTCAGCCACAGCGGGCGTGCGAATTCACCTGCTCTGCCGAGCAGGAAGATCGCAGAAAACCCAACGATTGTGATGGACAGGAGAGGCCGGAGGGGTACCGCTTTCAGCGGTGCAAGAAGCACCTGCCATCGAACTGCGCGCAACCAATACGTGACCATCGTGAGGGCCACGGAAGCGGCAAGCCAACCCGCTTTCATCTTGGAAAGACTTGAAAGGAAAAGGTCCCAATTGAAGTCCTTACCGAAGATCCTGTAGGCTACGATGATTGCGATAACGCACAAAACCAACAAAAAAAAGGACTTCCGGCTCACGCAGGGATTATCTCAAAAGGTCTGAGATTGGTGAAACATTTATTGCCGTTATCTCGTTCATCCAATTGTGGAAGCGGAGTCTGATCGTTGGAAACGACCGACGCCGACCTGGTAGCGAAGTGCCGGAGCGGAGACCGTCTGGCATGGGACACCATCGTCCGGGAGCGCCACGCGAGAATTTATAACCTCGCATACCGCTTCACGGGGCGTCCCGATGAGGCCGAGGATTTGACGCAGGAGGTTTTTTTGAAGGTTTACCGCACACTCCATCTGTATCGCTCCGAATCCGGAGCCCTCGAAACATGGATCGTCCGGGTGGCGCGGAATCACTTCATCGATCATTATCGGAAATATAAAGTCGAAAAGATGCGAACGTCACCGCTGGAAGACCACTTTGAGGTTGCAGCTTCCTCCTCAAGTCGGATAGAGACTCCAGCGGAAGCGCTGGACAGAAAGGAAGCGGGCGATCGCGTTCATCGCCTTCTCGACAAATTGCCTCAGGATCAACGCGAAGCCGTCATTCTCCGGGATCTGGAAGAACTTACATACGAAGAGATCGCCGATCTCTTGAAAGTTCCCATTGGCACGGTGAAGTCCCGAATCAACCGCGGTCGAATCGAACTCGCCCGCTTTTTAAAGGCAGGAAGCCTATGAATTGTATTCACTGTGAAGATCAACTGTCGGCCTACCTGGAAGACGCGCTCACCGGCTCGGAGCGTGCTGCGGTGGAAACACATCTTCACTCCTGTGAAGCCTGTACGGGCTTGCTCGAAGGCGTCCGGCAGGTTATGCAGTGGGGAAGGGAATACATTGCGCCCCTGCCGCCCTCATGGCTTCCAACGCGCATAGTCGCAAACACACCGCAGGTCGTCCGAATCACGTGGAGAGATTGGTTTGCCGGCGCATGGAAGAGTATCAGTGAGCCGAGATTTGCTCTGGCGCTTTTGACGTCAACGATTGTGTTGGGCTGGATGGGCAATCTCGCGGGAATTTCTGCTCCCGACGTTGCAACGTTGCGGCATCCTTCCGCGGTTTATTACCGAATTGGAGGTTGGGCGAATCGCATCTATGGTGACGCTGTTCGCAGCTATTACAACTCACCGATCGTCAACTCCATCCAATGTCAGATTCAGAGCCGCATCGAGCAGTTTAGGGAGAACTCGTAATGAATTGTGTGAATCACGCGGAAGTTGAAAACACCGCCTTCTGCATCAAATGCGGAAAGCCCCTGTGCGAGCAGTGTGTTCGCCAGGTTCAATCGAGCATCTATTGCGACAGCTGTCTGACCGAGAACCCCGGTGCCACGGCGGCAGCTCCCCCGATGCCGATAGCGCAGCAGGCCGCCGGCGGAGCCAGTCCCGAAGCTGCATTTGTCCTCGGACTTATTCCCGGCGTTGGCGCGATCTACAACGCCGAATACTTTAAGGCAGCTCTGCATCTGCTCATCTTTTCGACCCTGGTCACGTTTGCGAATGACACTGGCCCCAGCGGAGAAACGATTTTCGGTTTTCTCGCATTTGGGTTTTACGTTTACATGCCCTTCGAGGCTTTCTACACCGCAAAGAAAAGGAAACTGGCCCGTGAAGGGATTAATCTCATCACTCCCTTCGATCAACTGAATGAGCAACTCGGGCTTGGCGGCAACATGGAATTGTGGGGAGGCATCACCCTCGTGTTGTTGGGAACGCTTTTCCTTCTGGATAACTTCTCCATCCTCCCGCTCAATGCAGTGAAAAAGTTCTGGCCGATACTGCTGGTGCTCGCAGGATTCTTTCTGATCCGCCGTTTCCAGACTGGAAAGAGAACATGATTGGTCCATTGATTCTGATTGTTCTTGGAATCCTGCTCCTTCTGAACAATCTCTATCCCGATGTCTATCCTTTCAGCCGTGTTTGGCCTGTGATTTTGATTGTCATCGGGCTCGCCAAGGTTCTCGACTCGATTACGCGTCAGCGAGGCGGGTCTCAGTCGGGAAAGGAGATCGAATGAGTCGTCCACGAAGTGCCGGAAGTGTGTTCTGGGGTTTCATCCTCATTTCGACGGGCATGATCCTTCTGTTGAAGAATCTTGGATACGAGATTCCGATCTGGACAGGAATCGCACGTTACTGGCCCGTCCTGTTGATCCTTTGGGGGATTATCAAACTCGTCGATTATGCCCGCTGGCGAAGAGCGGGAGAGCCCGGACCCCTGTTCGGCGCCGGGGAGATTGTTCTGCTGATCATCGTCATTCTGTCCGGCACCGCTCTGACGGCGGCCGCGAACATGAGTCCCGATTTTGGCGCGCTCTTCGATATTTCGGGTATCGACATCTTTGACATCACGGGCGCGTCGTATCAGTACACCGAGCACTACGACAAGGATGTTCCCGCGGGGTCGTCCATCGAAGTCATCAATCGCTACGGGAACGTCATCATCACGCCCGCGGACACGGATCGAATCTCTGTGGATGTCGCGAAAACAGTGACGGCTCGCAACCCGGAAGAAGCTGCCCAACTCGAGAAAATGCTTACCTATTCGATTGTGGAAGCGAACGGAAGGTACCAGGTCATTTCCACGTTCAATCGCGATCAAAACACCGTACGCGGCAGACGCTTCAAGACATCATTGACTATTAAGGTGCCGAAGAAGGCTGCCCTCGACGTGAACAATCGAAACGGAAACGTGGAAATTTCCGATCTGACAGGAGATCAGCGCGTCAGCAACGGTTTTGGCCGCGTTGTTTTGAAAGGAATTGCAGGCGCCGTCCAGGTTACCAACAGAAATGACTCGGTTTTGGTCGAGGACATCATGGGCGAGGCCAAAATCAGCAGCGAGTTTGGAACCGTGGAAGCCAAACGCATATCCGGAGGTCTCGACATCCGAAATCGCAATGGCAATGTCGACATAGGAGAGGTCAAAGGAGACGCGAAGGTAAACAACTCCTTTGGTGAGATCGATGCCGTCGATATCGGTGGAGCGCTGGACATCGATACGCGTGGCGGTGATGTCGAAGTAACGCGTGTCGAAAAGGACGTCACTGTGAAAGCGCGTTTTCAGTCGATCAGGCTTGTGGATGTAAAGGGCAAGGTCGATGTTGATAACCAGAACGGAGACGTCAATGTGACCTACGTTCAGCCCCCGAAAAACAACATACGCCTCAGTTCGAAATTCTCAGACATCACGCTGGTTGTTCCCTCCGGATCGTCGTTTTCCATGGATGCGCGGACTCGCTTTTCATCCATAGATTCGGATTATCCGGAGCTTTCACGCCGGGAAGACGATCATTCAAACAGAGAGGCATTAACCGGCCAGGTCGGTACCGGCGGACCGGAGATTCGTATCGAAAACGAGAACGGCAGGATCAGGATCGAAAAGTAGGAGGATGAACTGTGTACTGCACCCAATGCAGCACTGAACTCGATTCCAACGCAAGGTTTTGCAGCAGTTGTGGCACGCCCGTGCCCGGCACCTCGATGCCGCCGGTCCCGCAACGGGACTGGAACCTCCACGTGAGCATACTGGGATGGCTCGTCATCGCTCACGCCGTGCTCACCGGGCTGATTGGTTTCGTCGTGATATTTGTCGGACAGGTTGCGCGATCGTTCATCCTGCAAAATCCCAGGATTTTCGAGGATGTGAATCCGCGCGACCTGCCCCCGCCCGAGGTTCTGAACGCCATCGGGCCGTTCAGCTTCCTGATCGGCATGATTTTCCTGCTGATCGCCCTGCCCTCGGTCGCAGCAGGAGTTGGTCTGCTCCGTTATCGTAGTTGGGGTCGGGTCCTGACACTGATCCTGTCGTTCCTGCGGCTTCTGGAATTTCCGTTTGGAACCGCAACCGCGATCTATTCCTTCTGGGTGCTTCTGTCACGCGGTGGGAAGGACTTTTACAGCGAGAAGGCCATGCGGGCAGAAGTCTGAAAAAGTGTTCAATGTTCACTGTTCAATTGTCGTTTGTTATCGGTGTTGCGCTTCGCGCGATCTTTTCTGAAAGATGCCGCGCCGAAGGCACATCCGCAAATGACAGATGACTATTGAACTACGAACATTTCCCCCTTTGCCTACTTCGCCAGCATCTCCGCGATATCCAGCAGGCCCAGGTCCAGCGGCTTCGTCCGGTCGACAACATCATTTAGCGGCGTGAATCCCGGTCGATTGTCCAGCAATCCGACGAGGATTCCCTGTTCGCCCCGTACGAGCGCTTCCATCGCGGCAACCCCCAGCCTGGTGGCCAAAAGTCTGTCAAACGCCGTCGGCGTGCCTCCGCGTTGAACGTGCCCGAGGATGGTCACGCGAAGTTCGAAGTGAGGGTCGTGTTGCTTGAAGTATTCCGCCAGCTTTTGAGCGTTGTTCTGGGACCCTTCGGCGACCACGATCAAAGCATGTCTCTTTCCGCGCTCGTGAGCGGCCTGTAGTATTTCCGCGAGTCGGGCTGGTGGAAGCTCCCGCTCGGGGATCACAATGGCTTCCGCCCCACCGGCCATGCCGGCGATCAGTGCCAGGTAGCCGCACTTCCTGCCCATGACTTCAACGAGCAGTCCGCGGCGATGCGAGGTCGCGGTCACACGCAATCGATCGATGGCCTCCAGCGCGATATTCAGCGCCGTATCGACGCCGATCGTGATGTCTGAACCATACAGGTCGTTATCGATCGTCGATGCTACCCCGACGACGGAGAGTCCTGCCTTCGAGAGTGCGTGGGCGCCTTTTTGTGAACCATTGCCGCCAATAACCACGACAGAATCAATCCCCAGCGCCGCGAGATTCTGGGCGGCTTTTTCCTGGCCTTCCTGGGTTGTGAATTCGACGCTTCGCGCAGATCCGAGGAATGTTCCTGCCTGTTGCATGATCCCGCCCACGTCGCGGGGGCTGAGGAATGTGACATTTCCCTTTATGAGTCCTTCAAAACCCATCTGCACGCCATACATTTCACAATCGTGTGCTATTCCTGTCCTCACAATGGCGCGCACGGCGGCATTCATTCCGGGAGCGTCGCCCCCACTCGTGAGCACTGCAATCTTCCTCGCCATAGCGACCTCGCTTCAGTTTTGTCGGTCTAAAAACTAACACACGCGAGGAGGATTGCGTTCTGCTGCGCAACTCGAAGAGAATGTCGCAGGTTGTTTTGACATTTGATTTAGAATGTCCCACGCAAACGGCGGGTATTAAAGTTTCCTAAGGAGAATAGGTGATGAAAAACGACGACGATCTCGACCTGGGCCTGGATTTCGACGCCGACGCCGAACCAGACGCGGAAGAGGGAATGGACGACATCCTCCTGGAAGAAGAGACCACGACAATAAGCTATACCGTACCCTCAGGCGATTTCGACGAAACCGAAGATGAAGGCGCCGCTGCTCCAGCCGCCCCGCCTTCGCGGCCAAAACCGGCGGCGAAAGCGAAGCCCAAGAAGGCTTCCGCTCCCGCTGCGAAAAAGTCCGCGAAGCCGGCCAAGAAGATGGCGAAGCCGGCCGCGAAGAAAGCCGTGAAGAAAGCTGTTAAGGTTGTGAAGAAAGCGGCGAAGAAGCCTGCCAAGAAGG
>Ga0111538_10012861_pt1 | contig 11050 bp, 6 predicted proteins | sample SoiMethybrSBSTD1_FD_79669 | JGI IMG/M metagenome (GOLD analysis project Ga0111538, IMG submission 79669) | Bulk soil microbial communities from a Populus tree surrounding site in Tennessee, USA - Soil MetaG P. TD hybrid SBSTD1 (version 2)... | ecosystem: Environmental > Terrestrial > Soil > Tree... | reverse complement strand
TGCGCGCTCGAGGCGTTCGTATACCGGGCAAGCTCTAAAACCGCTTCTCAACGGGCATCGTTCCAGGGTCTAAACCAAGAAATTCGTTACTACGTGGTTACGTTCAGTCGCCGGTGATTAACTCCACGTAGTAACGAATTTATTCGTCATAAGTCTTCTAAGACGGAAGTTAGTCGAACAGGTCATCAACCGGCATGGTCCAGCCGGGCACCGCGGGTTCCGCTTCTGCGAGGTCGCCGCGTTTGTACATTGTCGGTTTGTCTGGATCGTTGAAGCGGTACACCTTGATCACGTCCTCGCTTAGCAAATCTACGTCCCACACGACGAGAGTCCCGGCGGCGAAGTAATCGCGTCGTTTCGCGGCCAGGGCTCGTTCTGCAGCGGGCCCGTAATCATTCTCGCTTCTGACCTCGACGGCGAAAGCGGGAGCGCCGGTGAGAAACTTCATGCCTTCGAGTTCACCAGTGTACCAGGCTACATCGGGGCAAAAGGACTGCCGATTCGGCAAGTCAACGATGAACCCGATGTTATCGCCAAACGCGTATCCGCCGCCGTTTGTTCTCTCGTAACCACTTAAGCTCAAAAATACTTTACCGCTCGCACGTCCTGGTTTTCCTCCGGCTGCCATGAACAGTACAATCTCTCCATTGATGAGCTCAGCCTTCCCAGGTACGGCGTAGAGGTCTTCGATTGTTGCTTTGGTTTTCGTTGACATCGCTAGAACCTCACCGGCATCTTACCACAACGCGACAAGCATAGACAGCTTTCATTGTTTATTTTGGTGCTTCGAGACGGCGCTAGCCTGAAACCATGCGCCCGAGATAATTCATCGAGCCACACCAGATCAAGAACTCACGAGACTCGATTGACCCTGGTTAGGGGCGCGTGAATCTGAGTTGATTTGAGAGCGATCCGTCGGAGTTTTTAACTTGCAGCGTGACCGTCTGGCCTCTTGAGATCTTCTTCCCAGCCTTCGTGCCGAACAACATACCCGTCGGGTTCTGTTGATCGTTGCTGGTCTTTTTGTGGACCTCACCGTCTATCACGATCTTCGCCCCGGAGTCGAAACCTGCGCCAAAAACGAGCAGGTGCTTGCCCTGAATCTCGGCCCGGTCAATAGCGGGACCGGCTGATTTGATCTTGGCAACAAATATATCAGCAGTGCCCCCACCGAAGGCTGATTGAAATGAAGCGGCTGTAGGGAGGTCGACCGAATCAGTCACACCCATCACATAAGCATTACCTGACGCGTCAGCCGCAATGCCGAATCCTGAATCGATGCCGCTCCCGCCGAGATAAGTCGAGTAGTCTAGCGACGCGCCGGTCGGGCTCAGCCGCGCCACGAACGCGTCATAACCGCCGCCGAAAAACTGCTGCACGGGTTGGACAACCGAGAAATCTCCCGAGGTCGTGAACCCGGTTACATAAGCATTTCCGACACTGTCCACGGTGATGGCCGTGGCGCCGTCGTTGCCGCCGCCACCCAGGTAAGTGGAATAGGTCAGCGCTGCGCCCGCCGGGTTGAGCTTCGCCACGAAAGCATCGGCTCGTCCGCGGTTTGTCTGTTGCGCAGCGTTTACCAGGGGAAAGTTCGTCGAGTCGGTGTCACCCACCACGTAGGCACTGCCCGCACCGTCCACGACGACGCGAAAACTACGGTCTGCACCGCTGCCGCCAAGATAAGTTGAATATACTACCTGCGTGCCTGTCGGGTTTAGTTTCGTAACGAAGGCATCGAACAGTCCGCCGCCGTTACCCGCTTGCAGGGGATTCACCGTGCGGAAGTCGTGCGAGGAAGTCAATCCACTGAGGTAGACATTGCCGGCTGGGTCCGCGGCGATGCTGCTTGCTGCGTCGATGCCGACACCGCCCAGATACGTGGAATAGACCAGCCTGCTGCCTGAGGGATCAATCTTCGCCACGTAAACATCTAACAAACCGCCCGGCGCTGGCTGAATTGCGTTAGCCGTTGGGAAATCGAGAGACGTGGCAATGCCTGCGAGGTAGACATTGCCCGAGGAGTCAACCGCTATGCCACTGCCGTAGTCGCTAACGCTGCCGCCAAGAAGTGTCGAGTAGACTACTGCCCCGGCTGAATTCAGCTTCAACACGAACGCGTTGAATTCCCCAAGCTTTGTCTTCTGAAGGGCGTCCTTGACTGGAAAGTTGGTCGAGTTAGTGAAGCCTGTGATGTAGGCGTTGCCAGCGCCGTCAACAGCTATCGCCGTCGCATTGTCCTGTCCGTTACCCCCGACAAACGTGGCATAGATCAATCGATTCCCGGATGGATCGAGTTTCGCAATAAAGGCATCCAGCGGACCGCCGCCGAAGTTCGGCTGAGAGGGATTGACGAGCGGAAAGTTCGCCGAATCGGTGAACCCAACGACGTACACATTACCCGCCGAGTCTACGGCGATGCTGTTGCCTTCTTCATTGCGTGCACCGCCTAAGTAGGTCGAGTAGGAGAGACCAGGACCTGCGGCCAGTTGAATTCGGTTGGTGGTCAGTGGCCGCGTGTTGAACTTCGATTCAAAAGCCTCCGGTCCTGGCACTCTGTGGGTGTACCACCTCGCGGAGGCCGACGATCGAGGGGTACATATAGTTGCCGGTGAGATAGATAAGATGACTGTTAAGACCACTATGGAGCACAAGCGGACCATTATCGTTTTCATTCTCGCCTCCTGATAAGTTCTTTCCATCAGCGGTGGAGGAACAATGACAATATGACCACTGGCTCCTGACTGGGTCCGCGCCTTGCCACCGAAATCCGCGTTCATTGCAATTTCTTATTGCGGCGAAGTCTTATTCGATACAAAGAGAACAGGAGCAGTCCGATCGGCGCAATCATAATGCTGGTCTGCACGACCGTCTGAACGGGGCCCTGGGCGCGTGCCTGGCGCTTTGGTCCATCGGTGATGGTGATATTGAACTCCGTGAGTACACGTGGGTCGCGCAAGTCTTCGGAGAGCGACTTCAAAGTCTCACGCAATTCCGTGCTGCCTCTCGATGCGAAGGCATCGAGGAAGCTGTCGATGTCCTCGACGTCGCCCTGCGTGAGAGTAACAGGTTCGCCATTCGCCATTTTGTCGATGACCGGTTTGTATCGTTCAAGGATGTCGCGCGAGCGGAGGACGAGCGACGGTGAGAGAATCATTAACCCCACGGCCTCTGTCGAGAACTTATAGTAGAGTTGCGTGTAGCGTTGGCCTCTTACGGAGCGGGCCAGCCTGTTATCGCGGAAGCGGCGGGACGTGACCAGCGTGCCGCTGCCACATGCGATGGGGAAGAGGCCGCAAACGAATGCCTGAGGGCAAGCCGTATCGTTCTGATAGACTGTGAAGAGTTTTCCCCCGACTGAAATAAGCCCGCCCCGCCACGATCCTGGATTGTCTAGAACTGTAAAGAACACTCTTCCGCTTCCGCTTCCGCTTCCCTGGCCCGATGGCAGTGTTATCCACGGCTCCCTGGTATTCGCTGTCCAACTGCACCCGGGTGGCGCGGTGACCTGAAAAGACAAAAGGCCCCCATCCGAATCGCCCTCAACGACAACATTACTAGGGTGAATTGAGTAAGCCGAGGCAGGGCAGGCGAACGCTTCCCGTGTAACGACGAACCTCTGCACCACGTTAAACAAAGGAAAGGCGCGAATCTCGATCGTAGCTGAGCGAGTGGCGGTGTCGTCCTCTGTCACCGGCGTTACCGAATAACTTACGGTCCCGCTGCCCGACCGCCGATCGTTCGATGCAAGTTGGACGAGGGGCAAATGGTTAGTATCGGAATCAGCGACAAGTGCGCCCCAATCGCAACCCGACGGTACCAGGACGTCCACCGCTCCGGTTCCACCGTTGGCGGTGAAAGTCTGGCTTGTCGGCGAGATCGAATACCTGCAACCCGGGGGTGGTGGAGGGAACCCAATCGTGATTCTCAGCCGCTGCGACTGACCGACCGTATTCCCCATGGTCGTGTGGCTCTGTAGATTTCCATCCACCGCATTTGGAACTGAGCCCGGGGCAAAATTATCGCCAAGCCCAACAAAGCTCGTGACCACGTTGCCGAACACCGTCGGATCCCCAGGTGCGAAGTTGAGTTGCACCTCCGCTATGTTCAAGCCGCCTCCGTTCGGCAGCGCTAAATTCCAGATAGCCTCAATCGTCACATACGCTCCGTCCCGGTTTGCACTCCCATCGGCGCCAGAATAGAAAACGTCATAAAACTCTAATGACGCCCCTGTGAAGTCGCGGCTGGCAAAATCAAGCGTGCTTAGTCGGGCTTCTAATTGGGGGCTGTTTACCGAAAACGTGTTATCGACTGGCGACGATCCCGTCCGCTCCCAGAATGTGAGAGATACCAGTCCCGGGATAAGGCGGATTGGTCCGGGAGGTTGACTTTGTGGGAGGGCCGCCGGAGTGAAAGCCCGCTCCGATGCCGAGGACCTCACCACGTTTGACGGCATCCACCCGATGAGCGTTGATGCCAACGCCATCATTAGTGCAGCGAGAATCACAGTTCTTTTCATCGGTTGCCCCTCCTCTAAGTGCGGCATGAAGTCACTGCCTGAACCTGAACCCTCCCTGGAAACCCAACTGGCATTCATCGCCCGGGACGCCTCCGTGGGTTTGGCCGTCCAGATGGAGCGGCAGCCATAGCAACACTTCAAACTCCTCCGACAAACATTCGGAGCTGCCGAACATCGAGAAGTCGCCAGCAGGATGGAAGACCGAAAGCTGAGCCGTGCCTTGTGAAGACGCAAGGATGACGTTCTCGCTCCCATCCGGCGCACCCAGCGAACCGAGTCCGATCAGGTTTGCGAAATCCGGAGTCAATCCAGGGGCCTGGAACGTTCCGACCCACACTGTATAGACCCCGTTAGGAATCAGCCCGCTCACCTGGAGCACCACATGTGTACCCCTCTTACCGCACTTGATCAGAGCGTTGCCCTTGGCTTTCGTCCATTCCCTGAGGGTGATGTGATGTTCATCCGGGGCGATCAGCGGGAACAAATGATCGCAGAGGCCCGACGCGTTTGCATAAAGCGGGGTGTCATCCGCGACTGCTGGAATGCCAGCACTGTCATACACCGGGTCGGAGGCCGGGACCGTGATGTCGAAACTCGCGCGCACGGTCTTTTGGGTTGGCTGGTCCGCTTTAACCGTGAAGACGCCTAAGGTTGTGAATGCAACCACTGCGCATAAAAGTGAACTTCTCGCTGTCATTTTCATTGGGGGTTCTCCTTGTGCCGGCATAACCGGCAGGTTGTAGCGAGGGCTGACCCTTTCGTCGCTATTGCCAAGGGATCAGGCTGCTCTATCATTAAGGCCGATTCGAGCATCCGAATGTTACGCAGGCTCGCGATAATTCGAGTTAGGCAGTAACATGTGCCCCGCTAATCGGCCTTGGTTTATAGAGGCATTCATGGGCTCCAACGATCAAGCAGATCCTGAGCGGCTTCTCGAGGCCGCCCGTCAGTCAAAAGAGGAGCATCTCGGTAGCCTACTGGAGCTCTATCGCAACTACTTGAATCTCATGGCACGCACGCAGATTGATCTCCACTTGCAGGCCCAGGTGAATCCATCTGACTTGGTGCAAGAGGCTTTCATGGAAGCGTATCGGGACTTCGGTCAGTTTCAAGGCGCGACAGAACGTGAGTTTCTGGCCTGGCTCCGCCGAATTCTCGTCCACAATTTGGGCAACCTGGTAGAGAAACAGGTGCGCGCCCAAAAACGGGACGTACGCCGTCAGGTTTCGCTTGACCACCGAGTCGCCGCAATGGAGCACTCGGCGGCAAGGATCGAATCGACCCTTGTCAGTCCCTGGAGCTCACCAAGCGTACAGGCGCAGCGCCGCGAGATGGCGACACTGCTGGCCGATCAGCTTGCTCGATTACCGGCCAACTACCGTGAGGCGATTGTCTTGCGAAACCTGGAGGGATTGTCCTTCGAAGAAGTCGCTCAGCGTATGAAGCGCACCTCGGCAGCGACCCGAGTGCTTTGGTTACGCGCTATCGAAAAGCTGCGCCAGCTGCTGAAAGAGGAGGGCCTGCTATGAGTCAGCAGAGGCGACTGCCCGTCGAGAAAATTGCGAATGCCGAGCTCGAACCAAACCCCACAGTGCTGGGCATCCTCGAAGACTATCTTGCGCAACTCGAACAGGGAGTTCCTCCTCATCCCGAAGCGCTTTTGAGCCGACATCCGGAAGTCGCCGATTTGCTTCAGGAGTATCTGGCGAGCCTGGAGTTCCTGCACGACGCCGCGCTCAAGCTTCGCAATAACTCTGAATCCGAGGTGGCGGTGAAGAGCTCGCGACGCGATGAAACGTGGCAACTCGGAGATTACCTCATCATCCGAGAGATTGGCCGAGGCGGCATGGGCGTGGTTTACGAGGCGGAACAGATCTCCTTGAGCAGACGAGTCGCCTTAAAAGTGCTTCCGTTCGCGGCAGCGCTCGAGGGCAGCTTTCTCGAACGGTTCAAGAATGAGGCGCGCGCTGCGGCAGTCTTGCATCATCAGCATATTGTGCCGGTCTATAGCGTTGGCTGCGAGCGCGGCGTTCACTACTACGCGATGCAGTACATCGAAGGCCGCTCCCTGGCGGCGGTGATCCGGGAATTGCGGGAACTGTCAGGCTTGGAAAACGGGAGAAAAGACGATTCTGTCGCCGATCTGCAAGTAACATCACATACGCCGGGTCCCAACACTGAAGCCCGTCTTGACAATCCTGAGACCAGACCGCAGGCCGGTTCGGATTTGTCTACGCAGCGCTCAACCAGATGTCAGGCCTTTTTCGGAACGGTGGCTCGCCTCGGCGTCCAGGCGGCAGGAGCGCTGGACTACGCTCACAGGTTCGGAGTCGTCCATCGCGACATCAAACCAGCGAACCTGTTGCTCGATGGACACGGCGATCTGTGGATTACCGATTTCGGACTGGCGCAGATCCAAAGCGACCCACGGCTAACAATGACCGGCGACATCATCGGCACGCTTCGCTATATGAGTCCGGAACAGTCTCTGGGCAAGCGAGTCGTCGATCACCGCGTTGACATGTACTCGCTGGGGGTGACGCTGTATGAGCTGCTCACACTGGAGCCGGTCTTCGCGGGTCAAGACAGGGTTGAGCTGCTTCGACAGATTGCGTTCGATGAACCGAAGCCGCCGCGACGTATCGATCCCAGAATTCCACCCGAGCTGGAAACAATCGTGCTGAAGGCGATGGCGAAGAACATTGATGAACGTTACGCCACCGCATCGGACCTGGGCGACGATCTTGAGCGTTTCCTCAATGACCAGCCGATTCGCGCGCGCCGGCCGACCGCGTTGCAACGCGCAACAAAATGGGCGCGGCGTCATCGCCCGATCGTGGCAACCGCTGGAGTAGCGCTGGTTGTCTTTTTTGTGCTGGCTCTGGTCGGTTCATTAGCCAGCAATGCTCTGATAAAGCGCCAGCGCGATCAGGCCCGAGACGAGCGACGTCGAGCGGAACAAGCGGCGCAGCTCGCAAAGACCCGTTTGTTTGAGGCTAAGCTGGCTGAGGCCCGTAGCGGTCGGTGGGGCCGACAGATTGGACAGCGGTTTGGAAGTTTACAAGCGCTCACCGAAGCCGGGCGCCTTGCTGGAGAAATGGTGCTGGGAGAAGGCCAGCTGATGGAGCTGCGAAATGAGGCGATTGCTTGTCTCGCGCTGGCCGATATTCGGATCGTCAAAGAATGGGAAGCTTTGCCGGCTGGTTCCTACGGTCTTGCATTCGACGACGACCTGACACGATATGCCTACAGCGATCCCAGAGGCAACATTACCATTCGCCGCGTTGACGACGGGGGGGAATTGGCAGTGTTACCTGCAGCGTACGACGGCCCGAACAACGCTGCGACATTTCTTCGGTTCAGTCCCGATGGCGCCTTGCTAGTCGCACGCAACCAACGACGGCTCAGCTTGTGGGACTGGCGCGTTGGGAAGCTCTTCTTACAGGCGTCGCTCCCATCAGACTGGGCCTGCTTTGACTTCAGCCCCGATGGCCGGTATTTCACGCTCGCCCAGCCAGGTGGAGTTGTGGCGATCTGTGATTCCGGCACAGGGAATGAAGTCAGACGCATCAAGATAGGTGCTCCAGTCACTCTGGTCTCCTGGCATCCGGATGGCGCCAAACTGGCATTTGTCTGTTCCAACGGCAGTGAAGTCCAGGTGCGGGATGTGGCTACGGGCGATCTCGTTCGGAGCTGGGCTCTGCCGGCTTTTGTCTGGGCATTGGCCTGGCATCCACAGGGCCTGCTGCTGTCGACCGCTTGTGAGGACGGTCACGTCTACGTATGGGAATCGGCCACCGGGCAGCCGCACGCTGTCTTGCGAGGTCATACCGCCGCTGCGGCGTTCGTCGAGTTCGCGCCCGGCGGGGATGCTTTGCTCAGCTCGGGTTGGGACGCGAGCTGCCGACTTTGGGACCCCTGGACGGGACGAGAGTTGGTTCGCTTCGGCGGCGATGCGAACTGTTTCAGTCGAGATGGACGGCGAATGGTCAGCCGGGCTGGGACGCATATCACGATCTGGGAAGTAGCATCGAGCCGCGAGTATCGCGCACTACCCTGGAGTCCGGTTATGGACCGCGAACAAGTCGCGGACGGCGGAGGCCTGAGTTCTGATGGCCGCTGGCTTGCCATTGGGGCCGGCGAGGCTTTTAGGATATGGGACTTGAAGTCGGGACAGCATCTGGCGACTCTGCCAACTACTCACGCGGTGGCGGCTGCGTTTCATCCTTCTGGTACGGAGGTTTTTACGAGCAGTCACTCCGGACTTTATCGATGGCCATGGAACACTGAAGCCGGGATCCTGCGCATCGGCCCGGCGCTCAAGCTTGAGGTAGATGGCTTGCTGGAGGGTATTAGTCTGGACCGAGACGGCCGGACATTGTCGGTTGCTCGGCTTGGGATATCTGGCGGAGCCTCCATCATAGAACTGGAAAACCCTGCTACCACGATTCGGCACGTGACCCACCCATTCGCGGCAGTGTCAAGCTCGGTAAGCCCCGATGGCAAGTGGGTCACTACCGCTGTTCACAAAGGAATGGGTGTGAGAGTCTGGGAGGCGAGCACCGGCCAACTAGTCCGCGAGCTCATCCCGAACGAGCATAATACCCGAGCCTCGTTCAGTCCTGACGGCCGGTGGCTTCTGACCAGAACGGCCAACGAGTTTTGCTTCTGGGATGTGGGGTCCTGGGAACGGGTCCACGTGCTGCGCCCCGAGCGAGGAGTCGATGGCCCAGGTTCCGCCGCCTTCACTTCTGACGGCCAATTGGTGGCAGTCACACTCTCGCCCTCCACTGTACAACTGATCGACATTCCCAACTGGCGGCCACTCGCCCGGCTGCAAGGACCAGATCTGGATCCAATCGTGGTGCAGGGATTTACGCCGGACGGCAGTCTGCTGGTAGTCGCGCGAGCAGCAGGAGGCGCTCACGTTTGGGATCTGCGGCGGATCCGTGAGCAGTTGAAGGCCCTCGGCTTAGACTGGGATCTTGCTGCGCTTCCCCCCGATACATCTTCTGCCGACGTAACGCCGCTCCGAGTTGAAGTCCAGGTTGGTTCTTTTGCTCAATCGCAAAAGAATCGGCGACGCGTCAAACCCTGATACGATCTCAAGCCTGGGTCAACGCGCCGCCGACAAGTTGGGAATCCTCTATCGTCACCACCTCACGCGAACTCGATATGCCAGAGTCGCCGAGCCGTCTGCGGCAACCGGCACCGTAAACCGTGATGCAAACGCGGCTGTCTTCTCCCACTTGTGACTCGATGTCAGCATCTCCCAGTCGCCGCCGATTGGTTCGTTCACCGTGATGGTCACCGCTTCCTTTTTGTGATTGCGAATTACGATTTGATAGGCATACTCGTACACCCTCGGGCTGATCGCGCGGTAGTCCATCATCTTTCGCTCACCGACAATGTCAAAAGCATCTCCGACCTTCACCTTGACGTTCTCGTCTTTAGGAGTGTGATCGATCCGGTCTTCGCCGATGAACTGTTGTCCGCCTGCCGAGTCCGCTTTGTAGAGCCGAATGATCCCCGCCGGTAGAGGCTGCCCCAAACCGTTCTTCTGCGAGTTTTCGAACTCGATGTATACGCCAATCTTCTCCTTGATCGGCTCACCAGGGTTGTTGTAGCCGCGATAGTAGTAAGGCTGCCCGTAGATCACGAATTGCTTGTGCGTGCCGATCCCGGTGGCGTCAAGCAGACTCACCTGCTTTGTCTGCGCGTTCTTGATCGTCGTGCGACGCTGCAGCGTGTACAGGTGATACTCAAAGAAGGATTCCTCTCGGAACTGCTCCTGCTTCGCGGCCTGTGCGGCGACCTGATCGCGCATCTTGCCTTCGTATGCATCGCGGTCCGCGGCACGATGAACGTCACCGGCCACAAGCTTCAACTCGGCGTTTCGATACTCGGCGCCGCTCTTGTTGTCGATGGTCACCCAACCGGTCACGTCAGCCCGAGTCTCGTCGGCGTTGACTAGAACGACGTAATCGGCTCGCCAGTTGATTCCGCCGGTTAGGTAAGAAGCTTCGACTGATTGAGTCGCAGCCCTGTCGCTTGAAAGCCGCCACACAAGCGTCGGATGCGCGATCAAGCTTTCGGGCAGCTGCGGAAAGCGAATCTCGGAAATGTTGGATGGGTTGATCACTATCTGATCGCCGATTTGCCAGACCGCTCCGTTGTTGTTTGCAAGCAGAGTCGCTTCTGTAGGCTTGAGCACCTCGGTCTGGTTCTCGTACGACCGCAACACCAGCGTGACTTTCTTTCCAACGTATTTGTCCAGCAGCTTCGCTGGCGAGAGCAAATCATACTCATAGTTCTGCTCGACGACCGACAACGCGTCCGGTGATGTTAATGATTTGATGTGAACCGTGGCCGGGTTAATCTGTTGGGCGACGCCCCCGAACTTGAGCGACGCCTCGCCTCGCGGGAGCGCGATTTCGCGCCGATCGCGAACCAGTCCGAGGTTTACGTTGTAGATGGTGATTGCTACCGACTTCTGTTCCTCGGGCGTGCTGGTCAGATCATTGCTGCTCGTGA
>Ga0111538_10012856_pt1 | contig 11053 bp, 9 predicted proteins | sample SoiMethybrSBSTD1_FD_79669 | JGI IMG/M metagenome (GOLD analysis project Ga0111538, IMG submission 79669) | Bulk soil microbial communities from a Populus tree surrounding site in Tennessee, USA - Soil MetaG P. TD hybrid SBSTD1 (version 2)... | ecosystem: Environmental > Terrestrial > Soil > Tree... | reverse complement strand
GGGTCGTTCGGGTCCGCGGCGACCGGAGCGGGCGTCGGCGCGCTCCCCGCACCCGCGGCGGCCGCTTGCGCCTGGATCTCCTCCAGGGTCTGGAGCTTCGGTGGCTCGTACTTCCACGCCAGCCCGTCGTCCTTGTCCCCGGTGCGCACGAGCGCGTTCTGGAACACTCCCAGCAACGCGCCGGTCGCGACGATCGCGATCACCCCGCCCCACAGCACACCGCCCCGCTCGGTACCGTCGGACCACCATCGATCCATCGTGGGTCTCCGCCGCGGGGTCGTCCCGCGCGGAAAGATTCTAGGTGCGCCGCGCTTTCGCGGCAAAGAGCGTCGTCAAGTCCCCTTCTCGATGGGGTACTGCCGTTCGGCCCAATCCGGCCATCCGCCGGTGTACACGAGGACCCTCTTCTGCCCCGCCTTGATCAGCGCGTAGCCAAGCTCTTTGGACAGCTCGCACGTCGCCCCTCCGCAGTAGACGAGGATCGGACGGCCCTTCGGGTCGAACGAGGCGAGGAGCGCCGCATCTTTCACGCTGTCGTGGAACGGCATGTTGATGGCGCCGGGAATATGCCCCGCTGCGAAATCCGTGGCGTCGCGCGCATCGATGATGGCCGCCGTTTGCGTGTCCACGTACTCGCGAACCAGCTCCACGGCGATCTCGAGCGGTTGTCCCAGGTCCGGGATGTCCACTCCGGGACCGATCTTTCCGAGCGGGTTGTCGCCTGCGTCGCTTCCGGACGTCGGAAGCTTGGGCAGTTCTTTCGGCTTCCACTTCCAGGCGAGCCCGGCCTCCTTGCTCGATGCGCGGACGAGCGCGTTCTGAGCAATGCCGAGCAACGCACCTGTAACCACGATGGCGAGCACACCGCGCCACAGGCCGGATTCGGAATCCATCGATGAGAGCCCTCAGGCCGCCCGGCGTCTCTTCCGGGCCACGGCGCGCGCGCGCTTCGGGGCCGCCTTCTTGGGCTTGGCCTTGGCGGCCTTCGGAACCTTCGCGACGGCCTTCTTGCGGTTCGCCCCTCCCCCACCGACCACCCGCAGGATGTCGAGCGCGGAGATGATGCCGACCGCCTTCCGGCCCTCGCGCACGATGACGCGGTGGATGTGGCGCCGCGTCATCAGCCGCGCGATCGCGTCCACAGACGCCTGCGGCGTGACCGAGTGCACCACGGGCGTCATGACCTCTTCCACCGTGGCCGTGTTGACGTCCTCGATCTGGAAGCCGGTCGTCAGCGACCGCCCTTCGACCTTCGTGTTCGAGTAGAAGTCCGACGGCACCGCCAGCTCGTCGTCGCGCGAGAGCTGGTAGAACAGGAGATCCGTCTGCGAGATCACCCCGCAGAGGTCGCCGCGCCCGTCGATGACCGGGGCACCCGTGATCTTCTTCGCCAGGAACAGCTTCGCGAGGTCGCGAAGATCGGCGGACTTGTCCACACAGAAGACATCTCTCGACATGATGTCGGACGCGACGTACGCCATGGTGTTCTCCTCGGCCCCTTGCCGGTCCGAGAATACACCCGATGATCAGCGGCGGCGTCGTCGATTTCGAGGTGGCGTCGTTCGCTCCGGAGTCGATTCGTCCGCGAGCCTGAGGTCCACGCGTCGTAGAATCGTATCGGCGCGCTCCACGACCACACGGATCGCGTCACCGAGCCGAAACACGCGCTCGTTCCTCGGGCTTCGCAGCTCGTGGCGGGCCGGATCGTGCTCGAACCACTCCCCTCCCAGCCGCTCGACGCGGATCAAGCCCTCGCCGATCCCGCCGGCGAGCTGCACGAACAGGCCGAAGCGCGCCACGCCGCTGACGATCCCGTCGAACGCCTCGCCGATCCTCCCCGACAGGTACTTCACCTTCTTCCACTCCAAGAGCTCGCGCTCCGCCGATTCCGCCTCGCGCTCGAGGCGCGAGCAGGATTCGGCGAGCTGCTCGAGGTCGCCGGTCTTCCCCTTCGCACGGCGCCGCGCACCGCGCAGAGCCCGGTGCACGACGAGATCCGGATACCGCCGGATGGGAGAGGTGAAGTGCAGGTAGTGCGGTGCCGCGAGGCCGAAGTGGCCTGTATCCGAGGTCGCATAGCGCGCCTGCATCATCGAGCGCAGGGCGACCGTCGCGACGACCGACTGGAACGGCTTCCCCTCGGCCTGCTCGAGCAGATCCTGCACGTCCGCGGGCTGGATGCCGCCGCGGCGATGCTTGAGCGTGAGGCCGAGCGATCGCGCGAAGCTCTCGAGTGTCTCGACCTTCTCGGGATCCGGGGCGTCGTGAATGCGAAAGAGGCACGGCACCCTCTTCGCGGACAGCCACCCGGCGACCGCCTCGTTCGCCGCCAGCATGAACTCCTCGATCATCCTGTGCGCGCGGTTCCTCGGCTCCACCTTGATCCCGGTCATCGCCCCCTCGACGTCGAGCAGGATCGTGGGCGCCGGGAGGTCGAAATCGACGCTCCCGCGCGCGCGGCGCTGCCGCTCGAGCAGGACGCGCAGCGTCTCCGCCCGGCGGAGCATCGCCGCGACGGACGGCTCGATCTCGGGGTGCGGCGTACCGTCCAGGAGGGAAGCGACCTGCGTGTAGGTGAGACGCGCCGCGGAGCGGATCACCCCGTCGGCGAAGCGCGTCGCAACGACCTTCCCCTTCCGGTCCACGTCGATGACCACGGACTGGACGAGGCGGTCCTGGCCGGGCCGGAGCGAGCAGAGGTCGTCCGAGAGGCGCTGCGGGACCATCGGGTAGACACGATCCGGGAAGTAGACGCTCGTGCCGCGCGTTGCGGCCTCCCGATCGATCGCGTCGCCGGGAGCGACGTAGTAGCTGACGTCGGCGACGTGCACGAAAAGACGGAGTCCCCCGTTCGTTCCCTGCGCGACGGCGATCGCGTCGTCGAAGTCCCGCGCGGTCTCGCCGTCGATCGTGACGGGCGCGGGATCGACGAAGCGCTCCCGCTTCGAGAGCTCGGATTCGGGAATGTCGCGCTGGATCTTCGCCGCGGCGACACGCACGGGCTCCGGGAACGCGCGCCGGATGTTGCGCCTGCGTGCGACGATCTCGACGTCCACGCCCGGCGCGTCGAGCGGGCCGAGCACTTCGACGACGCGCGCCTCGAGCCGGCGCTTCTCCCCGCCCCGCTTCGCTCTCGTGGGCCGCCCGACCTCCGCGACGACGGCGTCGCCGGGCTTCGCACCGGCGAGCGCGCCGTCCCTCACCTCGAGCGCGGGGTCTTCGCTGACCTCGAACGGTTCGATGACGTAAGCGCCGGCGCGCGCACGTAGAAGTCCCACGACGGTTCGAGCCTTCGGCTTCACGTGGTTTCCTTGACACTCCGCGAAAGCGGTTGGTAGTCTACCCGGCGCTTCCTTGCCGAAGTGGCGGAATTGGTAGACGCGCTAGATTCAGGATCTAGTGGGCGCAAGCCTGTCCCGGTTCGAGTCCGGGCTTCGGCACCAACCTTCATCGTTGATCGTTAGCGCGCGCGGCGGGAGGGCCACCCCCTCCGGCCGGGCGCGGGGACAGTGGAGTGTGTGCGTCTTGTACTTCAAAACCGATCGCGCGTCTACTTGCTATCTCCTCAAGAATCATGACATTGGAAGGAATTGCGACTTCGCGTACCGTGCTCCGGCTCGGAGGACGTGTGAGGAGACGAGCACGCTGGATCGCGATCGGAACGATGCTCGCGCTGACGGGCTGCGCGTCCACGTACTCCGACCCGCGCGTGACGATTCTCGAAGAGCAGACCAAGGCGCTGCTCACGAGCGAAGCGACGGACGCGATGCACGAGCAGTTCGGCGTCGCGATCGATCCGGCGAAGGCGCGGCTCGTCGTCGGCAGCGACGTCGAGGCGTGGTTCGACACGAACAATCGCGTCTACCGGACGCTCCCGGAGCCCTACCGCAGCTCGATCAACCACGCGCAACAGGTCGCGCTGGTCGTCGAGGACGCGCTCCCGACCAAAGCCGGCGGCCGACAGGCGGTGATGTACCTGCGCTCGTCGCGGCCGGGCGTGAGCCGGTGGCTCGTGCTCGCTCAGCCCGACCCGTGCGGCGATGGGAATCCGGCGACCTGCGAGCGGTGCACGGGATGCTCGGGCGAGAGCTCGCCCGGCGGAACTTTACACACCTGCGTGTGCACCCTCTCCTGCGACGATTGCGTCCCGTGCCGTCCCTGCTAGCTCCTTCGGCGGCTCGGCGCGGGTGAACCAGATCTCGCGCCAGAACGGGTAGATCTCGCGCGTGCAGAACAGGCGCCGGCGCGACTGGTAGCCGGTGCAGAAGGCGCCTTCGACGATCCAGCAGTCGTTCGGGAGCGCCATCATCACGCCGTTCTTCTCGTCGATGATCTTGTCCACCTTCTGCAGGAGGCGCATCTTGCGCCCGCAGAACGGGAGCAGCTCGATGTCGAAGTAGAGGCCGCGGTTGCGCTGCTGCGGGTTCAGCGTCGCCTCGATCTCCTCCTTCGACTTGATCACGACCCAGTCCCCCGCCTTGAGGCCGGGGATGCCGCCGGACGGCGTCTTGACCGTGCACCTCCCGGTGATGTGCGGCTCCGGACGCGCGCCGAAGACGCGCCGCCTCAGGACGTTCGTGAAGGCGTGCCAGACGACGGAGAGCGCCTTGCCGGTCGTGACGTTGCCGCCGCGGATCTCGCGAACGACCAGGCGGGGATCCCACGTGCGCATCGCGTGCGACCACTCGGGGAGACGCGTCACCTGGCAGGAGTAGACGTCGGCGCCGATGTAGCCACGCTTGCGCGTCGTGCGCAGGAGATCCTCCTCGGTCATCTGCGGCTTCGCCACCGGAATGGGGTCCTGCGGGCGCCGCAGCCACGCTTCCTTCCACCAGGTGAGGCAGAGGGCCTGACACCCGCCGTGCGCGGACCCGTCGCACCTCACGTTCTCGAGATGGACGGCGTCGTGCACGCGCCGGCCGCGGCCCGTCTTCACCGTGTCGCAGGAGCGCTCGGCGCGCTTGCTCACGCGCAGCGTCTGCCCGCAGTGGCGGAGCATCTCCGGCATGAAGGGCATGCCGTCGCATCGGCCCTCGCGGTCGAGGGTGGCGAGGATCTCGGACTTCGACCTCACGGTCACGAGCTCGCCGGCCCGCAGGGCCAGCGTCTTCGGCCAGTCGAACCCCGACGCTTCCGACCCCATCTCTTACCCCTCCGGCTAGAGTTTAAACCTGGGTCCTGAGGGGGCGGTCGGCCAGCAATTTTGCCCTCGGCGCCGGCCGGACTAATCTTAGGCACCGATCGGGGGATGCCTACCGTGCGGGATCCGTCACCACGCGTCACGATCGGGATGCCGGTCTACAACGGCGAGAGGTACCTGCGCCTGGCCCTGGACGGGCTCCTGGCCCAGACGTTCACCGACTTCGAGCTCGTCATCTCGGACAACGCCTCCACCGACAGGACGCCCGCGATCTGCCTCGAGTATGCGGCGCGCGATCCGAGGATCCGTTACGTGCGGCAGGAGTCGAACCTGGGGGCCGCGCGCAACATCAACGCGGTGGTGGAGCTCGCGGGCTCGCCGCTGTTCATGTGGCACGCCGACGACGATCTCGCCGAGCCCGAGCTGCTCGCCGCCCTCGTCGCGGAGCTTGACCACCGCCCGGACGCGGTGCTCGCGTACTGCGTCGCGGTCCCGATCGACGCCGACGGGAACGTGGTCGCGCACAAGCCCCGGCCGCTCGACCTCGGCGCGACCGATCCCGTGCGACGCTTCGAGATCTGCCTCGACCCGATCCCCTACACGGAGAACGTCAACTACGCCCTCATGCGCCACGACGTCCTGCTGCGCACGCAGCGTCACGGCCCGTTCGCGGGCGGCGATCGCGGCCTCGCCGCGGAGCTCGCGCTGCACGGGCCCTTCGCGCGCATCGACCGGCCGCTGTTCCGGCGACGGCTCGCGGTGACCGCGCGCTCGGCGTCGGAGACCGAGTCGTACAACACCGGGCGGCCCGCACGCTTCGGTCTGCGCGAGTGGCGCATCCTCGGGCACAACCTCCGCAGCATCCGCCGGGCGCCCGTACCGCCGCCCGTAAGGCGGCGCCTCTACGGTGCCGTCGCGCGGCACCTGCGCCTCCATCCCGCGCGCTACCTCGGAGAGCTGAAGGACGCGGTGCGGGGGCTCGCGGGGTCGCGCGCCTAGGCGCTCTCGGTCCGGCGCGTCCACGCGGCCAGACGCTCGCGCGCGCCGTCGAGGACGATCTGCTCCGAGCCCCGCGGGCGTCCCGACAGGATCCAGAGGCCGAGGACCGAGCCGACGTAGGTGACGGCTCCCACCACGACGAGAGCGATCAGCCGCGTGATCTGCATCGTCCGTTCGGCCGGCAGATCCCACGCCACGGTCAAGAAGCGGACGGCGAGCGTCATCAAGGCCGCCGCGAGGATGGGCCGCCACAGCGACTTGAGGAACGCGCCGACCCGCACGCCCAGCTGTTGGCGCGCCAGGAACAGGTGGATGGGGATCTCCAGCACCATCGAGGCCGTGAAGGCCCACGCGGCACCGAGGACGCCGAAGTGGTAGAGCCCGATCAGGAGGAGCGGCAGCAGGATGAGGGCGCGGGCGATGAGCGAGTAGGACGCCAGCTGCGGCTTGCCGAGCGCGAGGTAGATGTAGGGGACGTTCGAGACGAGGGCGTGGATCAAGCCCCGGAACGCGAGGATGGCGATCAGCGGCGCCGCGGCTTGAAACTCCGGGCCGAGCATGAGCTTGGTGAGCGAATCGGCGACCGCCGCCATGCCGACCCCGGCGGGAATCACGACGAGCGCGATGACGGCCGTGACCCGGTAGAACGCGTCCCGCAGGCGCGGCGGGTCGTGCGCGGTCATCGCGTAACCGGGATAGACGGCGCGGTTGATCGGCGCCCCGATCGCCGTCGAGGTGAGGAAGGCGATCGAGTTCCCGGTGTTGAAGAGGCCGAGCGCTCCGTACCCCCCGAGCTTGCCGATGAGGAAGTTCCCCGCTTGCAAAGACATCGCGTGGGCGACCGCGTTGACCGCGTTCCACTTCGAGAAGCCGAAGATCTCGCGCCACGAGCTGAAGTCGAAGCGCGGCCGGTAGGGATGCATGACGTAGGAGAGGAGCGTCGAGAGCGCCTGGCCCAGGACGGTCCCGATGACGAGCGACCAGTAGTTGCGGAAGTGGACGGCGAGGACCACGGTGATGAGGAAGCTTCCGACCCGGCGCAGTACGACGAAGGTGAACTCTCGCGCGAACAGGAGGTCCTTGCGGAAGTCCACGATCCCGATGTTCTGGAAGCCCTCGAGCACGTTCGTCAGCGCGATGAACATGACCACCGGCACGAGGCGCGGGTCGTCGTAGACGAGCGCGAAGGGCTTCGCGGCGATGAGGAGCAGCAGCGCGATGACCGCCGAGAAGAGGAGCGAGAAGGTCCAGGCCGTGTCGTAGTCTCGACGGGTCGCGTCCTGCCGCTGGATGAGCACCAGGTCGAAGCTGAACGAGCGGAGCAGCGCCAAGACCGCGACGAGCGTCAGCGCCAGGCTCGTCAGCCCGAAGTCCGCGGGGACGAGCAGGCGCGAGAGGACGATCGTGGCGACGGTTCCGACGAGGGTGTCGATCGCCTGCGAGGAGATCATCCAGGCGGCGCCCTTCGTGACCTTCCCGGCCACCCCCGTCGTCATCGAAGGGGCAGTCTACTATCATGCGAAAAGCGTCGGGGAGGTTGGGAATGAGCGGAGACCGGGAAGCGGAAGCGAGCCGCGGCCGTCTGGTCTCGCTCGACGCCTACCGTGGATTCGTCATGGCGCTGCTCGTGGTGGGGCCGCTCATGTACGGCCTCTTCCTCGGACGCGGCGTGCTCGGTGCCATCGCCACGCAGTTCTCCCACGCCGACTATCAGGGGTGCCACCTCTGGGACCTCATCATGCCGTCCTTCATGCTGCTCGTCGGCGTGTCCCTCCCGTTCTCGACCGCGGCGCGCGTGAAGCGCGGCGCGTCACGGGCGAGGATCTGGGGTCACGTTCTCTGGCGCTCGTTCCTCTTCCTGATCCTGGGCCTGTGGGTCTCTTCGAAGAACCGGCTCGAGACGCGCTGGATCTTCCAGGGGCTCTTGCAGCAGTTCGCGCTCGCCTACCCGTTCGCGTTCCTCCTCGTGGGGAAGCGCCCGAGGGTCCAGGCGCTCGTCCTGGGCGCGATCCTCGTCGCGGACTGGGCGGCCTTCGCGCTCTACCCGGTGCACCCGCGCGGGTTCTCGTTCCACGACGTGAACCTTCCCGACGTGCCGGAGTGGACCGGGCTCTTCGCGCACTGGAACCGCGGCGCCAACCTCGCCGTGGATTTCGACCGCTGGTTCCTCCGTTTCTTCCCCCACAACGAGCCGTTCCGCTTCGAGTCGGGCGGTCAGACCCTGAACTTCATCCCCAGCATCGCCACGATGGGGATCGGGGTCATGGCCGGCGAGATGCTCCTCTCCGGGGCGTCGCTTCCGGGAAAGCTCAAGACGCTCCTCCGCTGGGGCGCGGGGCTGCTCGCGGCGGGCGTCGCCTTCGGCCTCACCCTCTGCCCGCTCGTGAAGGAGATCTGGACGCCGTCGTGGGTGCTCTTCACGGGCGGCATCACCCTCCTCGTGCTCGCCGCGTTCTTCTGGGCTGTGGAGCTCCGTCGATGGACGACGGCGGTCTTCCCGCTCGTCGTCCTCGGCATGAACTCGCTCGCGGTCTACCTCTTGAACGCGCTCGCCGCGAGCGCGATCGTCATCCAGGTGGGGGTGCACCTGTCGCGCTCGTGGGCGGTCCAGGAGTCGATCGCGGTGCTGACGATCTGGCTGATCGCGCTCTGGATGTACCGGCGCAAGCTCTTCCTCAGGATCTGATGCCGGACGATCGCGCGAGACGCAGGATGTCCTCGTCCGGCAGGACGAGCAGGTAGGCGAACGCACCCGGGGAACCGGCGGCGACGAGCGCGTCGGGAGCCGCCGCCGCGAGCGCGTGCAGCGCGGCGTTCGTTCGGCGCACCGGCCAACGAAGCTCGCGCGCGATCTCGGCGACGCTCGAGGCCCCGGCCTTGCGCCTCGCGACGACCTCGGCGATCCGCCGGGCGTCCACGTGCGGATCGAAGGTGCCGAGCGCCGCTTCCGCGTCCACGAAGAACTCCTCGGCGGGTCCGACCGAGGCGATGCGGTCCGGCTCGACGCCCTCCCGGCTCAGCAGCCAGCCGAGCTCGTGCAGATCGGCGATCGCCGCGCGGAAGGTGAGCTCGTCCACGTCGAGCTCGAGTCTCAGGGTCTCGGCGTCGAGGCTCGGGTCCCACGCCACGGCGGTCCGCGACCGCGCGCTCAGGATCTCGGCGATGCGCACCGCGGCCGGGGAGAGCTTCCCCGCCAGCACCGGGCGCCGCGCCTCGCGCAGCACCTCGCCCAGGCTCGCGGGCCCGCCGCTCCGCGGCACGCCGAGGGCGGCGGCGACCTCGTCGAGGAGCACGCGCAGGTCGTCCGGCTTCGCGAGGTTGCGTCCCTGGCGCCGGCCGAGCGGGGCCGGGATCTCGGAGAGGCGGGCACCGCGGGCGGTCACCGGGATCACGACCGGATGTCCCGCGTCGGCGACGCCCACCTCGTAGTGGACCCAGGGGCTCGTCACGGTGTGGGGCGTGACGATCGCGATCACGACCCGGCAGTGGCGGAGGCGGTCGAGGATCCGCTCGAGCCAATCCTCGCCACCCTTGATGCTGTCGAGATCGGACGAGACGAACACGTCCACGCGGCGGTCGACCGACGACACGATCGCGTCCTTGAGACGCTTGGCGAGCGGGCCGTCGGACGTCGCGTGGCCGATGAAGACCGTGCGACTTCCCTGCACGCGGGACCTGAGTGCCCTGTGCGAAATCTAGGGTCCGGCCCCCGCCAAGGCTCGCGCTTTCGCGGCCGCCTCCCGGGCTCCGCTGCGGTCCCCCGAAAGGGCGCGCGCCTGCGCCAGATTGAGCCATCCGCGCAGCGATTGAGGCTTGGCGGCCACCGCTCGCTCGAAGGCGGCGACCGCTCGGGGGAGGTCCCCGCGCCGGGCCCACGTCGTGCCGATCGTGTTCAGGATCGTCTCGCTTCGAGGGGCGCGGCGAAGCGCTTCGTCCATCTCGCGGACGGCGGCGTCGGGGCGCCCGCGCGCGAGCGCTTCCTCCGCGCGCATGAGCGGATACGTCGCTGCCACCGCGTCGGCGAACGCCCCGGGCCGCTTCGCCGCTTCCAGGGCGATCTCCGCCTCGTGATAGCTCGACCAGAGCGGTGCGGTGTCCGCGAGCGGCTCGCCGGATCGCCGCACGCGGAAGAACAGTCCTTCGGGCTCGAACCGCCATCCGTCGGGGAGCTCGTACCCCGGCCACCCCATGAAGAGGACGGGGTTCGAGGCACGCTCGGCCTCGGCGATCTCGCGCGCCCTCCGCTCCGCGTCCCCCGCCCCGCCTCCGTAGAAGCGCGCGCTCGCGAAGAGCAGGCCGCGCCGGTCGACGAGGGTCACGTCGGGGCGCTCCCCGCGCACCTGCGTGGCGTAGGCGAGCACGAACGCGTCGTCCCCGTCCACGAACAGCATCGATCCCCGGGGAAGCGTCGCCAGCATGTCGGAGGCGTACAGCCACGCCCCACGGTCGGCGTGACGGGTCGCACCGCGCAGGTTGAGGACGAGCGGGAAGGCGACGAGACCGATCGCGACGGCGAGGCCGGCGCGCTTCGGGACCGCGGAGGCGGCGAGTATCGAGAGGCCCAGCACCGCCGGCAGGAGGAAGACGTCCACGTCCTCGGTCGCATAGCGAAGCGCGAAGACGATCCCGGCGGCGGTGAGGATCAGGAAGGCGTTCCTCTCGCGCCGGGGCATGCGCAGGGCGCCCACGCACGCGGCGATCAGGCCCGTGAAGGCGAGACCACGGGCGAGCGTGGCCGCGACGACCGACCACCCTTCGGGCCGAGCGAGCCCGGAAAAGCCCAGGTCGTACGAGCGATAGCGCGCCGCGGTGACGTGCGCGACGAGCCTCGGCACCGAGTCCACCCCGCCCCAGGCCCCCGGGTCACTTCGGCCGCGGAGGAGGAGCGTCGCGTCCGCCGCCAGCGGGATCGCG
>Ga0111538_10012854_pt1 | contig 11055 bp, 9 predicted proteins | sample SoiMethybrSBSTD1_FD_79669 | JGI IMG/M metagenome (GOLD analysis project Ga0111538, IMG submission 79669) | Bulk soil microbial communities from a Populus tree surrounding site in Tennessee, USA - Soil MetaG P. TD hybrid SBSTD1 (version 2)... | ecosystem: Environmental > Terrestrial > Soil > Tree... | reverse complement strand
TAGTACCTGAAACTAGTGCGTCTACCAATTCCGCCACCTGGGCAGGCTCGCGGGGAACGCAGCTGGCGAAGAGCCGCGGCGCCATGAGTTAGAGGCGGCGCCCGGCCTTGTCAATTGCGAGCCCCCGGCCTCAGCCAAAGCGAGAGCGCGGCTTCACAGGCGCGTTCGCCAGGGGTATTGCTCCATCGTGGCGCGGCAATCGGGTGTAGAAGCATGATCTCGCGGCTGGAGCAGGGAAGCCTGGTGACCGTGTTCGGCGGGTCCGGCTTCGTCGGCCGGCATGCCGTGCGGGCGCTGGCAGCCGAGGGATGGCGCATCCGGGCCGCGGTACGCCGGCCCGATCTTGCCGGACACCTGCAGCCGATGGGCGCGGTGGGCCAGATCCACGCCGTGCAGGCCAACGTGCGTTTTCCCGACAGCGTGCGCCGCGCCGTGGAGGGTGCGGATGCGGTCGTGAACCTGGTCGGCATTCTCGCCAAGTCGGGGCCGCAAACCTTTCAGGCCGTGCACGTGGCGGGCGCCCGCGCCATCGCCGAGGCCGCGCGCGCCACAGGCGCCAAGGCCCTGGTGCACGTGTCGGCCCTCGGCGCCGACAGCCGTGCGAAAGCCACCTACGCGCGTACCAAGGCGGCGGGCGAGGCGGCCGTGCTGCACAGCTTCCCGGATGCCGTCATCCTGCGCCCCTCGCTGGTGTTCGGGCCGGAGGACCAGCTCTTCAACCGCTTTGCCGCCCTGGCGGGGTATTCGCCGTTCCTGCCGCTGATCGGCGGCGGCAAGACCAGGCTACAGCCAGTCTACGCCGGCGACGTGGGGGCAGCGATCGCGGCCGGCTGCGCGGGCCGGGCCAGGCCGCACACCATCTACGAGCTGGGCGGGCCGGAGGTCGTCACCTTCCGCGAGCTGCTCGACAGGACCATGGCCTGGTCGGGCCGGCGGCGGCGCTATCTGCGCATCCCTTTCGGGCTCGCCAAGCTCGGCGCGCTGCTCACCGTGCCGCTGCCCAACAGTCTGCGCCCGCTGACCGTCGACCAGGTCCGCATGCTGCAGAGGCCCAACGCGGTGAGCAAGGCCGCCGAGACGGAAGGGCGCACGCTGGCCGGGCTCGGCATCGCCCACCCACACACCATGGAGTCGGTGGTGCCCGCGTATCTCGAGCGCTTCCAAGACCACGGCCAGTTCGCGCAGTATCGCCGGTGAGGACGCAAGCATCGACCGAGGCCGGTGTTGCCGCGGTTCGCACGAGGAGGTGCCCCATGAAGCTCGAAATCGCTCAGAGGATCGTTGCCGCGGCGCTCGCCAGTGGCAGGTCGCACAGCTTCAAGCCGCTGGGCGTGGCCGTGCTCGATGCGCGGGGCGCGCTGAAGGCGTTCGCAGCCGAGGACGGTACCAGCCTCAGGCGCGCCGAGATCGCCACGGGCAAAGCCCACGGTGCGCTGGCCATGGGGCTCGGCTCGCGCGCCATCGGCAAGATGGCGGCCGAACGCCCGCAGTTCGTCGCCGCCGTCACGCACGCGGTCGGCGGATCGCTGATCCCGGTGCCGGGCGGCGTGTTGATCCGCGACGGTGCCGGCGCGGTGATCGGCGCGGTCGGCGTGACGGGCGACACCTCCGACAACGACGAGGTGGCGGCGGTGGCCGGCATCACGGCGGTCGGATTGAAGGCCGATCCCGGCTGACCTGGCGATGCCGGAGCTTCCCGAGGTCGAGACGGTGCGGGCTGGGCTCGAGCCGGTGCTGCGCGGACGCAGGTTCGTGCGTGTCGAGCAGCGCCGCGCGAACCTGCGCTTCCCCCTGCCGGAGCGCTTCGCCGAGCGCCTGACGGGGCGCAGGGTCGAGCGCCTCGACCGGCGCGCCAAGTATATTCTGGTGCATCTCGACGGCGGCGAGGTGCTGGCCATCCACCTCGGCATGACCGGCCGGTTCAGTGTGATACCGCCTCCTGCCAGAAGCGGCGCGCGCACTCCCTCTCCCAGCTTGCCCTCGGGCTCCCCACTCGCGCGGCCGGTCCACAATCAGCCCGAGGGCTTGCGGGGAGAGGGAATCCAGCTCGGCGACTACACCTACGAGCATGGGCGCGACGCCAAGCACGACCACCTGGTGTTCCAGATGTCCGGCGGCGCCGTCGTCACCTACAACGACGCGCGGCGTTTCGGTTACATGACGCTGATCCGCGAGCAGGATCTGGCGCAGGACGCTTTCTTCAGAGGACTTGGCGTCGAGCCGTTGGGCGATGAGCTTACCCCGGGGTATCTGGCGCGGCGCGCCAACGGCCGCACGCTCGACCTCAAGGCGCTGCTGATGGACCAGCGCATCGTCGCCGGCCTCGGCAACATCTATGTGTGCGAGGCGCTGTTCCGGGCCGGTCTGTCTCCTTTCAAGCCGGCCGGCCGCCTGGCAACCGAAACGGCCAAGCCGACGCCGGCGGCCCGCCGCCTGGTGCCGCAGATCAAGGCCGTCCTGGCCGACGCCATCCGCGCCGGCGGCTCGACGCTGCGCGACTACAAGCAGGCGGACGGGTCGATCGGCGCCTTCCAGGATGAGTTCCAAGTCTACGGCCGCGAAGGCGAGCCTTGCCCGAGGCGGGATTGCCGGGGCAGGGTGCGGCGCAAGACGCAGGGCGGACGCTCGACCTTCTACTGTCCGGTCTGCCAGCGCTGAATGGCCTCGCAGGAAACGGAGCACGCACATGGCGTACGCAACCATCGTCGTCGAAACCAAGGGTCGGGTCGGCCTCGTCAGGCTCAACCGCCCGAATGCTCTCAATGCACTGAATGCCCAGCTGATCGACGAGCTGTCCACGGCGCTCGACGCCTTCGAGGCCGATGAGGGCATCGGCTGCATTGTCATCACCGGCAGCGAGAAGGCGTTCGCCGCCGGCGCCGACATCAAGGAGATGCAGTCCAAGTCCTATATGCAGGCCTACAAGGAGGATTTCATCTCCCGCTGGGACCGCGTCGGCCGCTGCCGAAAGCCGGTGGTGGCCGCCGTGGCGGGCTTTGCCCTAGGTGGGGGCTGCGAGCTCGCCATGATGTGCGACATCGTCATCGCCGCCGACACCGCAAAGTTCGGCCAGCCCGAGATCAAGCTCGGGGTCATGCCGGGCTCCGGCGGCACGCAGCGGCTGATCCGGCAGGTGGGCAAAGCCAAGGCCATGGAGATGTGCCTGACGGGGCGCATGATGGATGCAACCGAAGCGGAGCGCGCCAACCTGGTGGCCCGGGTGGTGCCGGCCGCAGTGCTTATGGAGGAGGCCATGAAGACGGCCGAGGCCATCGCGTCCATGTCCCTGCCGGCCACCATGATGTGCAAGGAGAGCATCAACCGCGCTTACGAGACGACGCTGGCCGAGGGCGTCCGCTTCGAGCGGCGCGTGTTCCATTCCATGTTCGCCATCGCCGACCAGAAGGAGGGCATGGCAGCCTTCGTCGAGAAGCGCAAACCCCAGTTCAAGCACGAATAAGCCGCACGCAGGCGGGGCTCAGGCGCCGACGCTCCGTATTGACCCTGGGGAAGCCGCCAGTCTATTAGTGCGCAAAACCCGCCGCCGGAGGCCCTCCGGCCGTGTGCAAATCGGCAAGTCACAGGAGTCCCGATGGCCAACACCTCATCGGCCAAGAAAGCCGCGCGCAAGATGGTGCGCCGCACCGAGATCAACAAATCGCGGCGCTCGCGCCTCAAAGCCTACGTCCGCAAGGTCGAAGAGGCGCTTGCCTCCGGCGACAAGGCCGCCGCCAAGGGGGCTTTGGCCGCCGCGGAGCCGATTCTCATGCGCACCGCGCAGAAGGGCGTCCTCCACAAGCGCGCTGCCGCGCGCAAGGTTTCTCGGCTTGCCGCGCGGGTTCGAGCGCTGGCCTGAACGCGGTTCGGTTTTGCCGGGCGAAATAGCCCTGGTGTTGCCGCTCTGCAGCAGGGACTGGCCGCGCAAAGAGCGCCTCGAGCGTGCCGAACTGACGAGAAACCAACAGGTTGTCAACGCGCAGGCCACATCGCACCTGCGAGCGGATGGCCCGAGACTCAAAGACCCGAAAGTAAATTTTCACCTAAACGTCGCTCAACGATTCAGCATGTTCAAGGCCTGATAATTTCGCCGGGTTGCGTATCGAATCCGGCCGTGGACTCAAGACCTTTCTCCCCAACTTTCGACCCGCGAGGGAGCTTTTCCCACAGCCTCTGTGCAAATCTGCGCCCCGAGTTGAGCCACGCCACACCCTGCGGCGGGGTGGTTGCCAGACCGGCAAGACTGATCTACCTAAGAGCCAAGCGAGCCTCAAAACAAAGAACTCGCGAGTCGGGCTGCGTAGATCATCTGAGGGTTGGCCAAGTGTGCGTCTCTCAGAGACTTTGCCTTGTTGGCTGCAAGCTTCGAGTGAGCGGTACTCCCTAGGTTGAGTCTAAGATAAGGCTAGTCCTGTCCTTGGGTAATACTGTGAGCCTGGGTTGCGGCCTGCGAACAATTTAGGCGTCGCTGGTGGAGAGAAACGTGGGTGGAGTCCACATCCCGGCTGTTTCCGTGGAGGATACGTGGACGCGGCTGAAGAGTGACACGGGGGCGGTTCTGATCGACGTGCGGACGATTGCGGAGTGGGCCTACGTTGGCCTTCCTGATCTCTCCGTAATCGGCAAGCGGCCTGTGTTGGTCGAATGGCAGGGCTTTCCTGACGACCGGCTCAACACAGCCTTCGTCGAGCGTGTCATCGAGGCCATCGCTCCCCTCGGCGCCGATCGTGAAAGCGAATTGTTCTTTATCTGTCGCTCGGGGCAGCGCAGCTTGAAAGCTGCCCAAGCGATGGCCGCGGCAGGCTACGCGCGCTGCCGCAACGTTGCGGATGGCTTCGAAGGGCCACTCGATGCCAACCGCCATAGGGGGCAGGTCGTAGGCTGGAAGGCCAAAGGTCTCCCCTGGGCGCAGGGTTAAACCGGCGCCTGACTGACAGACGTGCAGGTCAAGAATCGCGTTCCGGGACGTAGGGCGGACGGACGCGACGAGGGCCGGCGCGGAAAATGCGGCAACGAGCAGTCATGTGCGGGGGTTACCATGCAACAGATCGAATCTGCGCAGCGCATTCCGTCTGAGACGGTGGACCATGCCAGAAATCCCGATGTAGCCAGCAAATCCGGCGGCGCCGCAGGAGGGGGCGGTGGCACAAAGGGCGAGAAAGTGCGCGCCATGCTGCGCGCCCGTCTCGGCGAGGAGATTTACAAGAGCTGGTTCGCTTCCATGGATTTCGAGGCCTTCGACGGACGCGTGGTGCGCGCCACCGTGCCCGTGAAGTTCCTCAAGAACTGGATCCAATCGCATTACTCCGACGACCTGCTGGAGTGTTGCGGGGCGGAGTTCAGCGGCGTCGAGCGCGTAGACGTGGCGCTGCGCCAGCCGGGCCTCGCCAATGGCCGCACTAACGCGCCGGTGGCGGGCGTTGCCGGATCGCGCGGCAAGACCCTGTCCGGCGGCGAGCCGGCGGCCGTCGAGACGCGGCGCGTTGCGGTCAATCCCCCGGGAGCCGCACTGATGATGGGGCGGACGAACGTCGGCGGCTTCGAAGGCTCGCCGCTCGATCCGCGCTACACCTTCGACAGCTTCGTCGTCGGCCCGGCCAACCGCATGGCGCACGCGGCAGCCACGCAAGTCGCCGACACCGTGCTTGCCGAGGAGCGCGGCTTCAATCCGCTCTACCTGCACGCCAGCGTAGGGCTCGGCAAAACCCACCTCCAACACGCCATCGCCTGGGAGGTGAAGCGGCGCACGCCCAAGGCCAATGTGCTCTACTTGACCGCGGAGCGCTTCCGCTACCAATTCGTCGAGGCCGTCAAGAGCCAAGACGCCATGGCCTTCAAGGACAAGTTTCGGTCGATCGATATTCTGCTGATCGACGACCTAGAGTTCATGCGCGGCGAGAAGACCGAGCAGGAGTTCGAGCACATCATCAACTCGCTGCTCGACGGCGGGCGACAGGTGGTGGTGGCCTCGGCCCGACCGCCGGTGCAACTCGACGGGCTCAACGACCGCATGCGCTCGCGCATGCAGCGCGGACTCATTGCCGAGATCAGCCCCATGGATGCGGGGCTGCGACTCAAGGTGCTCGAAAAGCGGGCGCAGGAGAAACGGGCCATCGATCCCTCCTTCGAGCTGCCGGGCGAGGTGGTCTCTCTGCTCGCCGACCGGCTGACCGAGAGCGGTCGCGAGCTCGAGGGGGCCATCAATCGCCTCTATCTGACCTGGCAGCTGATGCACGCGCCCGTGACGCTCGATATCGCCGAGACCATTATCCGCGACCTGGTCCAGGGCATCGAGCCGCGGCGCATCAAGATCGAGGACATCTTGCGCATCGTGTCGCGGCACTTCGCCGTGTCCAAGCAGGACATCCTTTCCCAACGCCGCCACCGCTCAGTGGTGCGGCCACGGCAGATCGGCATGTATCTGGCCAAACACCTCACCTCGCGCTCGCTGCCCGAGATCGGACGGCGCTTCGGCGACCGCGACCACACCACGGTGCTGCACGCGATCCGCAAGATCGACAAGGAGGTCGGCGACAATCCGCGTCTCAAGGACGAGATCGAGGAGTTGAAGCGGCAGTTGAGCCGCTAGCGGCGGAACATCCGGTCCGCCCGCCGCAGGGGGCGTCAAAGGCGAGCGGACGCAGCGGGGAGGAGCGGCGCAATCGGCGCCGCTCCACCGCTTTTTCGGGCCCGCGCATCCCCTGAATTCGCGGGTCGCGGGCCTTGCCAACGCCCCCGCCACGGTCCACCCTGACCCGTCCCGCGAACCCTTCAAGCGGACCCTGGGCTTTGGCGATTTTTTGCGGAGATTATAGACGGCGCGGCGAGGAGGGCATCGGCGTCCCGAACTGGTGCAACCGGCGAGGCAGGTTCATGAAGCTGGTGATTGAACGCGGTGAACTGCTCCGGGCGCTTGGTCACGTGACCAGCGTCGTGGAGCGGCGCACCACCATTCCCATCCTCTCCAATGTCCTGCTCAAGGCCGCGGACCGGGGGCTGCAGTTCAAGGCGACCGACCTCGAGCGCGAAGTATCGGACGGAGCACCCGCCGAAATCTCGCAATCCGGCGCAGTGACAGTGCCGGCGCACGTGCTGCATGACATCGTGCGCAAGCTCGCCGACGGCGCCCAGGTGGAAATGACGCGCGATGCCGAGAAGGAGCGGCTATCCCTGCGCTCCGGTCATTCCCGCTTCACGCTGCAGACTTTGGCCCCTGAGGACTTTCCCGATCTTGCCGCTGGCGAATTCGGCCACAAGTTCGAGATCGAGGCCAAGGACTTGAAACGCCTGATCGACAAGACGCGTTTTGCCATCTCCACGGAAGAGACGCGCTACTACCTGAACGGCATCTATCTGCACATCGCCCAGCGCGGAAAAGAGCAGACCCTGCGCGCGGTGGCGACCGACGGCCATCGCCTTGCCCAGGCCGAGCTTCCGGCACCCAAAGGCACCAACGGCATGCCGGGCATCATCCTGCCCCGCAAGACCGTGCACGAGTTGCATCGCCTGATGGAAGAGAGCGACAGCGCGGTATCGGTCGCGGTGTCGGCCGCCAAGGCGCGTTTCGAGATCGGCACCATCACCCTCACCTCCAAGCTGATCGACGGTACCTTCCCGGACTATGGGCGCGTGATCCCGAAAGCCAACGACAAGCGGCTCAAAGTTGCCAACGCCGAGTTCATAAGGGCCGTCGACCGGGTATCGACCATCGCCAGCGAGCGCGGCCGTGCGGTCAAGCTCAACATCAACGGCGACAAGCTCGTGCTCTCGGTCAATAACCCCGAAGGCGGCAGCGCCACCGAGGAGATCGGCGTCGACTACGACTCTTCTCCCCTCGAGATCGGCTTCAATGCCAAGTATCTGCTCGATATCGCGGGCCAGCTGGAGAGCGAAACCGCGCATTTCCAGCTGGCCGACCCAGGCTCGCCGACCATGGTCAAGGACGATGGCGATGAGGGCGCGCTTTACGTGCTGATGCCGATGCGGGTCTGATGGCCGACGCAAGCGTCTCGAGCCGCGCGGGAGATGCGCATCGGGCCGAGGCCGATGGGAGCGGGGTTGCAGCCGACCGGATTTGGATCGAGCGCCTGCAGCTCACCGACTTTCGCAACTATGACGGCCTGACCCTGACGGTCGGGCCTGCTCCCGTGGTGCTCACCGGTGCCAACGGCTCCGGCAAAACCAACCTGCTCGAAGCCCTTTCCCTGTTGACCTCCGGCCAGGGGCTGCGGCGGGCGCCCTATCCGGAGCTGGCGCGCATGGGGCACCCAAGCTGGACGGTGGCCGCCCGCCTTGTCACGCCGTATGGACCCGTCGATCTCGGCACCGGCCTCGACGCAAGGACGGATGGCGGCCGCGGCACCCGCATGGTGCGCATCGACGGCCAGACACAGTCGGGGGCCGGCGCATTGGCCGAGTATGTCGAGATGGTGTGGCTTACGCCCGCCATGGATGCGCTTTTCACCGGCGCGGCATCCGATCGCCGGCGCTTCCTCGATCGCCTGATCTCGGGGCTGGACCCGAGCTACCGGCGGCTGCTCGGCCGGTTCGAACGCGCCATGCAGCAGCGCAACCGTCTGCTGGCCGAGGACGCACGCCAGGCCGCGCGCTTTGAGGGATTCGAGCGGATCATGGCGGAGGCCGGCGTGGCCGTGGCCGCCGCGCGCGCCACGGCGGTCGCCGCGCTTTCCGCGGCGATCGCTGCGCGCCGGGATGCCGGGCATGGCGCACTCTTTCCTTGGGCGGAGCTCGCTCTCGTGGGTGCGCTCGAGTTAGGGCTCGCCGCGCAGCCCGCGGTCGACGTCGAGGACAACTACGCTCGGCAACTCGGCAGGGAGCGCGAGCGCGACCGTGCCGCCGGCCGTACGCTGGAGGGACCGCATCGCTCCGACCTGATCGTCGGGCACGGCCCCAAGGAGATGCCCGCCAAGGTGTGCTCGACGGGCGAGCAGAAGGCATTGTTAGTCGGCCTCGTGCTCGCCCATTGCGACCTCGTGGCGCAACGCCGCGGCGTGGCGCCGGTCATGCTGCTCGATGAGATCGCCGCCCATCTCGACCCCTTGCGTCGGGCGGCCTTGTTCGAGGAGATCGTCGCTCTGGGCAGCCAAACCTGGATGTCCGGCACCGATCCGGAGCCCTTCGCGGCGCTTGGCAACAGAGCCCAATTCCATCGCGTCGAAGAGGGCCGCATCACGGCCTCCCCGTGACGACCGAACAGACATTGCAACCCACAGATATATATCGTCTTTTCTGGCCTTTCCGGGGCCGGATTTTGCGTGCTCTCGAGCCCGTCTTAGTGTATCTTTTGCACCTGCGAAATTCCCCCCAAAGGATGTCGTGAGCATGAGCGCAAAGCCCGCCCGCAAGACCAATGGCGCCGAACGATACGGCGCAGAATCGATCAAGGTGCTGAAGGGCCTGGACGCGGTGCGCAAGCGCCCCGGAATGTATATCGGCGACACCGACGACGGCTCCGGCTTGCACCACATGGTCTACGAGGTGGTCGACAACGCCGTCGACGAGGCGCTGGCCGGTTACGCCACCGAAGTCGTCGTCACGCTCAATCCCGACGGCTCGTGCACGGTGCGCGACAACGGCCGCGGCATTCCGACCGACATCCACGAAGGAGAGGGCATCTCCGCCGCCGAGGTGGTGATGACGCAACTGCATGCCGGCGGCAAGTTCGGCGAAGGTGAGGACGACAACCCCTACAAGGTCTCGGGTGGCCTGCATGGGGTCGGCGTGTCGGTGGTCAACGCCTTGTCGACGGTGCTGGAGCTCAAGATCTGGCGCGAGGGCAAGGAGCACTTCGTGCGCTTCCGCAACGGCGTGACGGAGGCGCCGCTCAAGGTGATCGGCGACGTCGGCGACAAGCGCGGCACCGAGGTGACCTTCTGGCCCAGCATGGAGACCTTCCACAACGTCATCGAGTTCGACTACGCCACGCTGGAGCATCGCCTACGCGAGCTTGCCTTCCTCAACTCGGGCGTGGGCGTGATGCTGCGGGACGAGCGGCATGCCGACGTGAAGGTCGAGGAGATGCGCTACGAAGGCGGGCTTGCCGAGTTCGTGCGTTACGTCGACCGCTCAAAGGCTGCCCTGATCGATGCGCCGATCATGTTGCGCGGCGACAAGGACGGCATCGGCGTCGAGGTGGCGCTGTGGTGGAACGACACCTACCACGAGCAGATGCTGATCTTCACCAACAACATCCCGCAGCGCGACGGCGGCACGCATCTGGCGGGCTTCCGCGCCGCGCTGACCCGGGTCGTCAACAAGCAGGCCGACGAGACCGGCATTGCCCGGAAGGAAAAGGTGGCGCTGACCGGCGAGGATGCCCGCGAGGGGCTCACCGCGGTTGTGTCAGTGAAGGTGGCGGACCCGAAATTCTCGAGCCAGACCAAGGACAAGCTCGTGTCCTCGGAGGTGAAGCCGGTGGTCGAGAGCGTGGTCGGCGATCAGCTCTCCGCTTGGTTCGAGGAGCACCCGAAGGAAGCCAAGATCATCGTCAGCAAGGTCGTCGAGGCGGCCGCGGCACGCGAGGCCGCCCGCAAGGCGCGCGAGCTGACGCGGCGCAAGGGCGCCCTCGACATCAACTCGTTGCCCGGCAAGCTCGCCGAATGCCAGGACCGCGATCCCGCCAACATCGAAATGTTCATCGTCGAGGGCGACAGCGCCGGCGGCTCGGCCAAGCAGGGCCGCAACCGCGAGTTCCAGGCGGTGCTCCCCCTGCGCGGCAAGATCCTCAACGTGGAGCGCGCCCGCTTCGACAAGATGCTCTCGAGCCAGGAGATCGGCACGCTCATCACCGCGCTCGGCACGGGCATCGGCCGCGACGACTTCGACCTGTCGAAGCTGCGCTACCACAAGATCATCATCATGACGGATGCCGACGTCGACGGCGCCCACATCCGCACGCTACTGCTCACTTTCTTCTACCGACAGATGCCGGAGCTGGTGGAGAAGGGCCACCTCTACATCGCCCAGCCGCCGCTCTACAAGGTGAACAAGGGCAAGTCGGAGACCTATCTCAAGGACCAGCGCGCCTTCGAGGACTAT
>Ga0111538_10012851_pt1 | contig 11056 bp, 11 predicted proteins | sample SoiMethybrSBSTD1_FD_79669 | JGI IMG/M metagenome (GOLD analysis project Ga0111538, IMG submission 79669) | Bulk soil microbial communities from a Populus tree surrounding site in Tennessee, USA - Soil MetaG P. TD hybrid SBSTD1 (version 2)... | ecosystem: Environmental > Terrestrial > Soil >... | reverse complement strand
TTCGGCGCGCTGAGCCTCTGGGGCTACACCACGCAGCGCGACCTCACCGGCATGGGCTCGTTCCTGATCATGGGCCTGTTCGGTATCATCATCGCGTCGCTGGTCAACATCTTCCTCGCCAGCAATGCGCTGCAGTGGGCGATCTCGGTCATCGGCGTGCTGGTGTTCGCCGGCCTGACCGCCTACGACACGCAGCGGCTCAAGAGCGAGTACATCTACGGCGCCATGGAAGGCGATGTGCTCGAGCGTTCCGCCATCATGGGCGCGCTGTCGCTCTATCTCGACTTCCTCAACCTGTTCACCTTCCTGCTGCAGTTGCTCGGCAACCGCGAGGAATAAGCTTCCCCCCCAGCTCCGAGCGCGCCCTTTGGCGCGCTCGACGCATTCTTGATGGGTTGCCTGCTTTTTCGGCAATCGGCGTAGGCGTCGATCTGCGTCGGCGCGCCGCGGCGTTAATCAAGTTGCTGCCATCTGGCGCAAACCTCCGCCAATCACTAGATTCTTCCCCGTCGGGGCGGTCTGCAGCTTTCGCCGCAGCGCCATTGCGCCCGGACGTGACCGGGCAGGAGGAGCTTTCCATGTCCGATCTTGACCGCAACTACACCGCCACGCCGCGGGGATTTGCGGACCGCGCCGTGATCGATGCGGGCCTGCGCGCCCACATGATCCGCGTCTACAACTACATGGCCATCGGCGTCGCGCTGACCGGCCTGGTGGCCTGGGCGACGTTCCAGGCGGCCGGCGGCGACGCCATCCAGGTTGGGGCGGGCGGCCTTGTCGGCCTGACGCCGTTCGGCACCGCCGTGTTCGCCAGCCCGCTCATGTGGGTGCTGATGCTCGGGCCGCTGGCCCTGGTTTTGGTGCTCAGCTTCGGCATCAATCGGCTGTCGGCACCGGCCGCGCAGGCGCTGTTCTTCATCTATGCCGGCCTGCTCGGCCTGTCGCTTGCGACGATCTTCCTCGCCTTCACGGCGACGTCGATCACCCAAGTCTTCTTTATCTCGGCTGCGGCCTTCGGCGCCTTGAGCCTGTGGGGCTACACCACGCAGCGCGACCTGACCGGCTTCGGGTCGTTCCTGTTCATGGGCCTGATCGGCATCGTCATCGCCAGCCTGGTCAACATCTTCCTCAAGTCGGGCGGGCTCGACTGGATCATCTCGGTGGTCGGCGTGCTCGTGTTCGCCGGCCTCACGGCCTGGGACACGCAGAAGATTAAGGAAATGTACGATCCGATGGACGACGGCACCATCGCCGGCCGCAAGGCCGTCATGGGCGCGCTGTCACTGTATCTCGACTTCATCAACCTGTTCCTGATGCTGCTGCGGCTGTTCGGCGACCGACGCTGAGCATCTTGTGAACCTGATGAAAGCCCCGGCGACCCGCCGGGGCTTTTTTTGAGCCCCAATGCCCGCCGTTACGATCCGCCCGGCAGCCGTCGACGACATCGCCGCCATCACGGGCATCTATGCCCATGCGGTGCGACACGGCACGGCTTCGTTCGAAATCGATCCGCCCGACCAGGCCGAGATGACGCGCCGCTGGCGGGCGCTCGTCAACGGCGGCTATCCCTATCTCGTGGCCGAGGTGGAGGGGGCAGTGGCCGGCTATACCTATGCCGGAGCTTATCATACGCGGCCGGCCTACCGGTGGACCGTCGAAGACTCGGTGTACATCGCGCCCGACGCGCACCGCCGCGGCCTCGGCCGGGCGCTGCTTGCGCAGCTCATCGCCGAAGCCGAGGTGCGCGGCTTTCGGCAGATGATCGCCGTGATCGGTGATTCACGCCAGGTCGCGTCGATCGAGCTGCATCGCGCGCTCGGTTTCGCGCCCGTGGGCAATTTCGTCTCGGTGGGATTCAAGCACGGCCGCTGGCTCGACACCGTGCTCATGCAGCGTCCGCTCGGTCCCGGCGACACTACGCCGCCCTGACTTGGCCCGACGAAATCAATTCACCACGCTCAGCGACGAGTCGAGCACGCGCAGCACGCGGTCGAGCTCTTGGCCGCGCTTGAGGATTAGGCCGGTGACGGACACCACCGTGTAGGCGCCCTGGCGGCGCGCCAGCTTGGGATTCTTCTCGATGCGATAGATCGGCATTTCCGAGGAGCGGCGGAACACCGAGAACACCGCCTTGTCCTTGAGGAAGTCGATGGCGTAGTCGCGCCACTCGCCGGCGGCGACCTTGCGGCCATAGAGGCGGAGGATGCGGTCGAGCTCGCGCCGACTGAAGGTCACTTGGTTGCGGGGGGCAAGGGCGACCGCCTCACCCCCACGCAACTCGCTTGGTTCGGTGTCGCCAAAAGTCATGGGGCGCCTCCTGTCATCCTGTTGTTGCTCATGATCGCCGCCCCGCCGCCGGCCCGCAAGACCTTCCCTCGCCGCACGGGCTTCCCTTTGTGGCAACGGTTTCGCGCGCCGCAGGCGCGCCGCTGACGCAGCGTCGGTACAGTATTCGGCCACACACGTCTCAACAAAACGAAGAATTCACAATGAAAACTGCTGCAAATACCTGGCATTGTCACGCGCGCGTTAGGAGATTCACAACAATGCCTAAATTCGGCCCAGGCCGCGCCCAGGTGGCGTGCGAACAAAAAGACTGTTGCCTCAGGGTACGGTCCGGTTCGGGCGCCGGAATCCTCAGCCCCCCAGCCCCCCGGGGCTCGGCCGGACCGTCCCAAGCAGTTTCCGCGTACGGTTCAATCCCCAATGCTTCAGCGGCCGGCCCTGCCGGCCTTTTTTTGTGGACGAATAGCGAAATGAAATGGCGAATAGGGGAAGGCCCCAGCGCCGGGGCCCTATTCGCTATTGGCTGATCAAACTAATTTTAGTGCAGCGCAGCCGTGGCGGCGCCCAACATGCGCCCCGGCTTGGCCACCTCGCCGGCCTGGACGAACACCGCGACCGAGCTGGTCTGCTCTGCGTCGAGATCGGAGACCGGCACGCTCCAATGGCGCGGCGTGCCGTTCCAGTCGCCGAGCTTCATCCAACGGCGCGCCACGTTGTAGTACGTGAGCGTCTGGCCGCGGTTCTCGCCGCGCGTGATCGCCACCGGGACGCTCTTGGTCATTGGGCATAGCCAGATTTCGCCGCTGCGCGCCTCGGCGCTCGCCAGCACCGTAACGTTGACGCGCCCACCTTCCACCGCGAGCGTCACCGGCACGCTCAGCGTTCCCGGCTGCTGGTGAGTCTGGGCGATCGCCCGGTCGATCGCCGCCTTGTCGTTGCCCTGCACGTGCACCATGCCGTTGACGACCACCTGCGGTGTGTAGACGGCGCGATCGCCGCGCACCTGGGCATAGCCGCGCTGGCGCGCCGTGTGCCCAGGCGTCGCCAAGGTGTCCTTCCAGCCGAGATAATCCCAGTAGTCGATCGGCAGGCTCATGGCGACGAGGCTTGGATCCTTGGCCAATTGTCCGATCAGATGATCGGCCGGCGGACACGAGGAACAGCCCTGGCTGGTGAAAAGCTCGATCACGGCGCGGGTCTCGGCCCCGAGCGCAGTCCCAGTCGATCCCACGACCGCGCACACAAGCGCCAAAGCCACGCGACAACCTGCCATGCTTGCACCTGTCCTGCCGGATTTTTCTCACCTGCGCCGCCGCAGAGGCAAGACGATAGGCAACGGAGCCTTCACCCGCCACTCAATTCGGGGTGAAGAGCACGGAGCGGCAGCTGCCCTTGCGTCAGATCCCGGCGAATCCGCGCGAAATCGCCCGCCCCAATCGTCGCCGGTTCACGCCGCGAGCTGACGCAGCACGAAATGCAGGATGCCGCCGTTCTTGAAGTAGTCGAGTTCGTCGAGCGTATCGATCCGGCAGACCAGCGGCACACGCTTGAGCGCGCCGTCCGGCGCCACGATCTCGGCGATGAGGCGCTGGCGCGGCTTGAGGTCGCCATGCAGGCCGCGGATCGTCACCTGCTCATCGCCCTTGATGCCAAGCGACTGCCACGACGTGTTCTCGTCGAACACCAGTGGGATCACGCCCATGCCGATGAGGTTGGAGCGATGGATGCGCTCGAAGGATTGGCAGATCACGGCGCGGATGCCGAGCAGGTTGGTGCCCTTGGCAGCCCAGTCGCGCGACGAGCCGGTGCCGTATTCCTTGCCGGCGAACACCACCAGCGGCACGTTGTCCTGCTTGTAGCGCATCGCCGCGTCGTAGATCGGCATCACCTGTTTCGACGGGTAATAGATGGTCACGCCGCCTTCGACGCCCGGCACCATCTGGTTCTTGATGCGGATGTTGGCGAAGGTGCCGCGCATCATCACTTCGTGATTGCCGCGTCGCGTGCCGTACTGGTTGAAATCGAGCGGCTTGACCTTGTGCGCCACCAGATACTTTCCGGCCGGCGAGTTCACCTTGATCGAGCCGGCGGGCGAGATGTGGTCGGTGGTGATCGAATCGAGGAACAGGCCGAGCACGCGCGCGTCGACGATATCGGTCAGCGCCGTCGGCGCGCGCGCCATGCCGGCAAAGTACGGCGGGTTCTGCACGTAGGTCGACTTGCGGTCCCACGCGTAGGTCATGCCGCCCTGCACCGTGATCTTGCGCCAGTTGGCCTCGCCCTTGAACACGTCGGCATATTTTTTCGCGAAGATCGCCTTGGTGATGGTCTTGCGGATGACCGCCATGATGTCGCGGTTCGACGGCCAGATGTCTTTCAGGAACACCTTCTTGCCCTTGGCGTCGACGCCGAGCGGCTCCTTGGTGAGGTCGACGTTCAGGGAGCCTGCGAGCGCATAGGCGACGACCAGCGGCGGCGACGCCAGATAGTTCGCGCGCACGTCCTGGTTCACCCGCGCCTCGAAGTTGCGGTTGCCCGACAGCACGGCGGCGCACACCAGGTCGTGGTCGTTGATGGCGCTGGAAATCTCCTCCGGCAGCGGGCCCGAATTGCCGATGCAGGTGGTGCAGCCGAACGCCACCAGGTTGAAGCCCAGCGCATCCAGATCCTTCTGCAGGCCGGATTTCGCCAGGTATTCGGCGACGACCTGCGAGCCCGGCGCCAGCGAGGTCTTGACCCACGGCTTGGGCCTCAAGCCCCGCGCCGCGGCGTTGCGGGCGAGCAGGCCGGCCGCCACCATGACGCTCGGATTGGACGTGTTGGTGCACGACGTGATGGCGGCGATCACCACGTCGCCGTGGCCGAGGTCGTGCTTGCGCGCCGCCACCGGCACGCGCTTGGACGTGGCCGGCTTGCCATCCTGGCTCTCGGCGGACTTGCCGAATTCCTTCTCCAGCGCGGCGGCGAAGCTTGCCTTGGCTTCCTTGAGCAGCACGCGATCCTGCGGACGCTTCGGTCCGGCGAGCGAGGCCTCGATGCTGCCGAGCTCGAGCTTGAGCACGTCGGTGAGCACCGGGTCGGGCGTGCTCTTGGTGCGGAACAGGCCCTGCGCCTTGGCATAGGCGCGCACCAGCGCGACATGGGCGGCCGGCCGGCCGGTGGTCTCGAGGTAACGGATCGTCTCCTCGTCGATCGGCGAGAAGCCGCAGGTGGCGCCATACTCAGGCGCCATGTTGCCCAGCGTGGCGCGGTCCTCGACCGACAAATGATCGAGCGCCGGACCAAAAAACTCGACGAAGCGGCCGACCACGCCGCGCTTGCGCAGCATCTGCGTCACGGTGAGCACGAGGTCGGTCGCCGTGATGCCTTCCTTCAGCTTGCCGGTGAGTTTGACGCCGATCACCTCGGGCAGAAGCATGGAATAGGGCTGGCCCAGCATGGCGGCTTCCGCCTCGATGCCGCCGACGCCCCAGCCGAGCACGCTCAGGCCGTTGACCATCGTGGTGTGCGAGTCGGTGCCGACCAGCGTGTCCGGATAGGCCACTTCCGCCTGCTGTTTCTTGCCGTCGATCTCGATTGTCGCCTTGCTGGTCCACACCGTGCGCGACAGATATTCGAGATTGACCTGATGGCAGATGCCGGTGCCGGGCGGCACCACGCGAAAGCTTTCGAACGAGCGCTGCGCCCACTTGAGGAAGCGATAGCGCTCCTGGTTCTGTTTGTACTCCTCTTCGACGTTTTTCTTGAACGCCGCGTTGTTGCCGAAGTAGGCCACCTGCACCGAATGGTCGATGACGAGATCGACCGGAACGAGCGGATTGATCTTCTTCGGATCGCCGTCGAGATGCTTCATCGCGTCGCGCATGGCGGCGAGATCGACGACGGCGGGAACACCGGTGAAATCCTGCATCAGCACGCGCGCCGGGCGGAACGGGATCTCACGCTCGGAGGTCTTGGTCTTGAGCCACTGCGCAAAGCCCTGAATGTCTTCCTTGGTGACCGAGCGGCCGTCCTCGTGGCGCAGCATGTTCTCCAGCAGCACCTTGAGTGAGAACGGCAGCCGCGAGATGCCGCGCAGCCCGTTCTTCTCGGCCGCCGGCAGGCTGTAATAGACGTAGGACTTGGTGCCGACTTTCAGGATTTTTCGGCACTTGAAACTGTCGAGCGAGGTCATGGCCTGTCCCTTGTGCCGCCAGCGGCGCGCTGCCGTTCTGCGGTACGTTGCTGCCGAAATTGGCAACGCTTCTGCTACCGCCCGTGACGAGTTTCAGATCTCGTCTGAATCGTCGCCAGAGCGGCTTATAAGGTCTTTTTGTATGCTCTGCCATATCTCGGCCATAGGCCAGCCATGATGCAACATGGTGCACGACATGTTCTTGATAAGGTTAATGTTTTCACTTCGAGCCAATGCCGCGCCCGCGTCTGAGGTGCGGCCTTGATGTGGCTCACGGCAAGCGGTCTTGGCTGCGTGCGCTCGGGCCGTGACGTGTTCACCGGCGTCGATTTTTCGCTGGCCGCCGGCGAGGCGTTGCTGGTGCTCGGCCGCAACGGCGCCGGCAAGTCATCGCTCCTGCGCATGATCGCCGGGCTGGTGCGGATCGCGGCCGGAGAGCTCGTGCTCAAGGGCGGTGCGGTCGAGCTGACGCTGCCCGAACAGGCCCACTATGTGGGCCACCAGGACGCCATCAAGCCAGCGCTGACAGTGCGGGAGAACCTCGCCTTCTGGGCGCAGTTTTTGGGCGGCGAGGCCGCGGCGGATGCGGATGCCAGCTTGGACGCCGCCCTCGATGTGCTGGCCCTGGGCGGCCTGGCAACCCTGCCGGCCGGCTACCTATCGGCCGGGCAAAGGCGGCGGCTGTCGCTCGCCCGCCTCGTCGCCGTGCGGCGGCCGATCTGGCTGCTCGATGAGCCGACCTCGGCGCTCGATGTCGCCACCCAGGAGCGGCTGGCCGGCCTCATGCGCGACCACCTGGGCGCCGGCGGGATCATTCTCGCCGCGACCCACGGCCCGATCGGGCTTTCCGGCACGCAAGAGCTGCGGCTCGCCGGCGCCGCATCGCCAGCGGGCCCGGCAGGGCCGGGCCCGGCAGGGCCGGGAGAGGCCGCATGACCGCCGTCGCGGCGCTGCTCATGCGCGACATCCGGCTGGCCGTGCGCCTCGGCGGCGGCGCGCCGATCGGGGTGCTGTTCTTCCTCGTCGTGGTCACGCTCATTCCGTTTGCGCTCGGTCCCGATCTCGCGCTGCTGCGCCGCATCGGGCCGGCGATCCTGTGGCTGGGCGCGCTGCTCGCCAGCCTTCTGGCGCTCGATCGCCTGTTTGCCGCCGACCACGAGGACGGCTCGCTCGACCTCATCCTGATGAGTCGTCTGCCGCTGGAAGTCACCGTCGCCGTGAAGGCGCTGGCGCACTGGCTTACCACCGGCGTGCCGCTGGTCGTCGCTGCGCCGGTGCTCGCCCTGTTTCTCGATCTCAAGCCGCGCGCCATGGGGGCGGTTGCGCTGACGCTGCTGGTCGGTACGCCGGCACTGACCTGCATCGGCGCCATGGGGGCGGCGCTGGCCGTGACCTTGCGGCGCGGCGGGCTCATTCTTGCCGTGCTGGTGCTGCCGTTGACGATCCCGGTGCTGATCTTCGGCGTGGCGGCGGCGAACGCGGCGGTGGGCGGGCCGATGCCGTTCGGGCCGCCGTTCATGATCCTGTGCGCCTTGAGCCTGATCAGTTTCGTCATCGGACCGTTCGCCGCCGCCGCCGCCCTGCGGCACGGGATGGAGTAATGCCCGCTGGAGCGTGTCGTCCCCGCGCAGGCGGGGACCCATGACCAGTGTTGGATGAGTAAAACGCCACGCTTGGTGTTCATGGGTTCCCGCTTCCGCGGGAACGACTGGTGCGACAACCAAGCATTGCGGCCAGATTGAAGCCCGTCTAAGACAAAACACGATGTCGCTGATCGATCTCGCCAACCCGTCACGCTTCCTCGCGCTCACGGCGCGCCTGCTGCCGTGGTTTGCTGCGGCGACCGTGTGCGCCTTTGCGGTCGGGCTCTATCTGGCGGCGCTGGCGCCCGACGATTATCAGCAGGGCGCCACTGTGAAAATCATGTTCATCCACGTGCCCAACGCGTGGCTCGCCATGTTCTGCTGGACCGTGATGACGATCGCGGCGCTCGGCACGCTGGTGTGGCGCCATCCGCTCGCCGACGTCGCCGCCAAGGCGGCCGCCCCGCTCGGCGCCGCTTTCACGTTCCTGTGCCTGCTCACCGGCTCGCTGTGGGGCCGCCCGATGTGGGGAACCTATTGGGTATGGGATGGCCGCCTCACCTCGGTGCTGGTGCTGTTCCTCATGTATCTCGGCGTGCTGGCGTTATGGCGCACCGTGGAGGATCCGTCGCGCGCGGCGCGCGCCGTCGCCATCCTCACGCTGGTCGGCGCCATCAATCTTCCCATCATCAAATTTTCGGTCGACTGGTGGGCGACGCTGCACCAGTCCGCCTCGGTGCTGCGCCTGGGTGGACCAACCATCCATTCCTCCATCCTGGTGCCGCTGCTGGTCATGGGTCTGGCGTTCATGCTCCTGTTCGTGACGCTGCATCTCGCCGCCATGCGCAATGAGATCCTGCGCCGGCGCGTACGCACGCTGCGGCTGATGCAGGCGCAGGCGGGAGCGTGATCTTGGATCTCGGTCCCTATGCCGGGTTCATCGTCGCGGCCTATGCGGCGGCGCTCGGCGTGGTCGTGGCCCTGATCGTGTGGATCGTCGTCGACCACCGCGCGCAGCAGCGCACGCTCAAGGATCTCGAGGCGCGCGGCATCGCACGGCGCTCGGCCGTCAAGGAGGTGGCATGAGCGTCGATGCGCACGAGGCGGCGCCGGCCCGGCGGCGCCTTTTAGTCCTGCTGCCGCTTATTATTTTTCTCGCGCTGGTGGCGCTGTTCTTTTTCCGCCTCGGCGCCGGCGACCCGTCGCGCATCCCGTCGGCGCTGATCGGACGGCCGGTGCCGCAGACCGACCTGCCGCCGCTGTCCGGGCTCACGCGCGACGGGCGGCCGGTCACCGGACTCAACTCGGCCGACTTTTCCGGCGCCGTGACGCTGCTCAACGTGTGGGCGTCGTGGTGCGTGCCGTGCCACGACGAGGCGCCGCTGCTGATGCGCATCGCCGAGGACAAGCGCATTCGCGTGGTCGGCATCAATTACAAGGACCAGGCCGTCAATGCCCGCCGCTTCCTCGGTCGCTACGGCAACCCGTTCGCCGCGGTCGGCGTCGACGAGAACGGCCGCGCCTCCATCGACTGGGGCGTCTACGGCGTCCCCGAGACATTCCTCGTCGGCCGCGACGGCCGCATCGCCTACAAACTGGTCGGCCCGATCACGCCGAAAAATCTCGACAGCGTGCTGAAACCTGAAATCGAGAAGGCGTTGGCCGCGCCGCCGTCGTGATGGCGCGAAGCGCCCGGCGCAAAGCGCCCGGCTTGTGATGGCGGCAGGAATTGCCCATAACCGCGCCGCAGTGAGTTCAACGGGACGCGATGTTGGCGCATGAAGTACCTGATTACGGGCATTACCGGGTTCGCCGGGCCGCACCTGGCCAATCTTCTCATTCGCGACGGGCACGAGGTGTTCGGCCTCGTGCGCGAGTCGAACGGGCGCGAGCAGGACATCCGCGACGTCGTGCCCGACGACGTCTATGCCAAGCTCAACTTCGTCTATGGCGATCTCACGCATTTCCGCTCGCTCGACCGCATCTTCAAGGAAGAAATTTTTGACGGCGTGTTCCATCTGGCGGCGCAGAGCCATCCGCCGACCAGCTTTCTCGATCCGTACGAGACCTTCGAGATCAATTCGCTGGGCACCGTGAACCTGGCGGAGGCGATCGCCACGCGCCAGCCGGAATGCCGGCTCATGTTCTGCTCGACCTCGGAAGTCTATGGCGCTTCCCCCGAGGAGGCCGGCGAGATCACGGAAGACTTTGCCATCGCGCCGGTCAATCCCTACGGCGTCAGCAAGGCGGCGGCGGATCTGTACGTGGCCGAGCGTGCCCATTCGGTCAAACTGCCGTTCTTCATCACCCGCGCGTTCTCGCACACCGGACCGCGCCGGGGCCGCAACTTTTCCATCTCGTCCGACGCCTATCAGATCGCCCGCATCAAGAAGGGCTTGCAGTCACCGGTGATCAACGTCGGCACGCTGTCGAGCAAGCGCGTGATCATGGACGTGCGCGACTGCGTGAAGGCCTATTACCTGCTCATGGCGCGCTTCACGCCCGGCGAGGCCTACAATGTCGGCGGCGACACCGTGCATTCCATGGGCGAAGTCTTGGACATGATGCTCGAGCTGCGCGGGCTTGCCGGCAAGGTGGAGAAGCGCGTCGACCCGAAACTGGTGCGGCCGATCGATATCCCGGTGCAGATCTGCGACACCAAAAAGTGCCGCCAGCTCACCGGCTGGAAGCCGGAGATTCCGCTGAAACAGACGCTGCAGGATCTGCTCGCCTACTGGGATGCGAAGATTCAGTAGGGTGGGCAAATTCGCCTGCTGCAGCATTGATGGTGGGCAACGGCGCTTGCGCGAATTTGCCCACCATGTGGCGCCGAGAAGGCGCCGTTGCCCACCCTACGGCGCATCACTCCTTCGCCTCCGCCTCGGTCTTCTCGCCGCTCGCGTCGTAACGCATCAGCAGCGGATACTGCGCGGCGGCGAACAGGAACGTGAGCGGCACGGCGCCGAACACCTTGAAGCTCACCCAGGTGTCGGTCGACGTCATGCGCCAGACG
>Ga0111538_10012849_pt1 | contig 11057 bp, 9 predicted proteins | sample SoiMethybrSBSTD1_FD_79669 | JGI IMG/M metagenome (GOLD analysis project Ga0111538, IMG submission 79669) | Bulk soil microbial communities from a Populus tree surrounding site in Tennessee, USA - Soil MetaG P. TD hybrid SBSTD1 (version 2)... | ecosystem: Environmental > Terrestrial > Soil > Tree... | reverse complement strand
TGCTGATCACCCTGATGCCGAAGGGCCGCAGCTCCGCCTGCCAGCACTGGCTGATGCCGCGCACCGCCCACTTGCTGCCGGCGTAGACCGTTCCGCCCTTCGCGCCTTTCGTGCCCGACGTCGACGCGATGTTGACGATGTCGCCGTCGCCCTGCGCCTTCATCATCGGCACCACGCGATTGGTGATGTCGACCATGCCGAAGACGTTGGTCGCGAACAGCGTGCGCATCGCGTTGATGTCGAGCGCGCCGATCTCGGCGTTGTAGCCGAAGCCGGCGTTGTTGATCAGCACGTCGATGCCGCCCATTTTCTTGACGGCCTCGTCGACGACGCGGGCGTTATCGGCGTCGGAAGCGACGTCGGCTTGAATGCCGAACCCGCCCGTCTCTTTCGCGGTCGATTGGATGTGCGCGTCATTGCGGCCGGTGAAGACGACCTGGTGACCGGCCTTGCGCGCGTGCTGAACCAGCGCGGCGCCAATGCCCTGGCTGCCGCCGGTGACGAGAATTCGGCGTGTTTGCATGGCATGATTATCCCCGGTACGGATCATTCCCCGGCTGTTATCCGCCCCCGGCTAGTATCATCTTCCCCGGCTTGGAATTATTCCTTTACCAGTTGAGCATCTGGGGGCTCGCGCTCACCGCGCTGATGATCGCCGTGTTCTTCCTGGTCCTCAGCCGGTCCAATCCCAGGGCCGAGATGCGCTGGTGGACCGCCGCCTGGTTCGCCAACGTCGCGGCCATGACGATCACGCTGATCTTCTGGCTCACGCAGCCGCCGGCGAGCGTGCATCCGTTCATGTTCGCGGCGTATCTCGGCGCGAAGAACGTTTACGTGTGGCTGCTGCTTCGCGGTGCGCTCGAGTTCCAGTCGTGGCGGCCGCGCGCGCTCGAAGCCCGCCGCGTCATCCCGACCATCGTGGCGGTCTCGATTCTTGGGGTGCTGCTCGTGACGACGCTCGATCGACTAGGCCTGATCTCGCAGGCGATCGTCGCGGTGGCGCTGGGCTTGGGGGCGTGGTCGCTGGCGCGCGGTCGCGTGCCGGCGGCGCAGTGGATCGTGATCGCCTTGAGCGGCCGGGCCCTGCTCGGCCTCGCCGAGGCCGCGGCGTATGCCGTCAACGTCATCGGCGTCACCTTCGGCCAGCAGGTCGCATCGGCGTTTCTCGTGCCCGCGAATTGGATCCTGCAAGCGCACTATCCGCTCGATACCGCCGCCGAGTGGCTGCTCGCGATGGGCTTCCTGATCGCCGTCTCGGTGCGCACGCAGCAGGAGCTGAAGGTCGCCAACGAGCAGATGCTGTCGGCGCAATCCGATCTTCGCCGTCTTGCCGATCGCGATCCGCTGACGTCGCTCGTCAACCGCCGCGCGCTGCCGGAAGTGTTTCGCGAAGTGCAGCCGGTTGGCGCGATCCTGGTGTTCTTCGATCTCGACGGCTTCAAGGAGATCAACGACAAGCACGGCCACCAGGCCGGCGATGCGTGCCTGGTCCGATTCGCCAACGCCTTGTCGGGCAGCTTCCGCCCGACCGACGCGATCGTCCGTTACGCGGGCGACGAGTTTCTCGTCGTCTGCCGGGGCTCGACGGAGATCGCGATCGAGGAGCGCATTACGGAGCTTCGCAATGGGCTCCGCAACACGCCGACCCGCGATCTGCCGATTCGATTTTCGTACGGCGTGTGCCGCCTCGAACCGGGCGGAAACCCGGACGAGGCGGTACGGCTGGCGGATGAAGCGATGTATCGCGCGAAATCGCAGGTCGCCGCTCGCAACGTGATGGTCGCCGATCGACAGACGCCCTGGCGGTGAGCGCGAAGTAGATCCGCCGTCTACGGATTCACGACGCAGGTCGGCGCCACGTCACGCACCTCGCGCACGTTGAGTTGCCGGACCTGCAGATCGATGTCTTCCGTCGTCTGCACGGTCGGCGTATCGCCGCCGGTGGTGGCCGGCGCCGCTTCGGTCTTCTTGGTCGATTCCTGCTCCATGTCCTTGGTCTTGCCGCTCAGCGTGCCGACGACTTCGACGCGCTTGCCGAGGTGGGCCTGCAGGTTGTCGCCGCCGACCAGCACGTAGGTGTGCGTATCGCGCTCGTTGTCCATGGCCCGCGCGGCGGCGGCGACGCCGGCATCCGGCGCGGCCGTGAGCGCGAAGCGGCCATCCTCAGCCGCACTCAAACAGCCGGCAATCGTGACGGTGTCCTCACCGCGGATGTTCGAGCAGGCGACGCCAATGGCAAAATTGAGTGCCACCGCCGCACAGATCAGTGTTCGTTTTTCCACGATTTGTCCTCCACGGCCTGTGAATGCAGGAGATACGCCAAGAAAGACGTGACCCTTTTGACCACTTGATCCGTCTATAAGCGAGATATGTCCTGGTGGCGAAGGCGCGACGATGAGCCGGCGGCGGAAGCGCCGGTCGATCCCAACATGCCGGTCATCCGGCTCGAGCACGTCAGCCGCATCTTCAAGGGTGATGCGGAGGAAGACACGCGGGCCCTCGACGATGTGACGGTCGATATCGCGCGCGGCGAGTACGTGGCGGTGTCGGGGCCGTCGGGATGCGGCAAGTCGACGTTCCTGTCGATCATCGGGCTGCTCGACACGCCGAGCGCGGGCCGCTACTGGCTGAACGGCCGCGCGACCGACACGCTCTCAGCCGGCGAGCGCGCCCGCGTGCGTAACCTCGATGTTGGCCTGGTGTTTCAGAGCTTCAACCTGATCGGCGACATGACCGTGTACGAGAACGTCGAGTACCCGCTCGTGGTGCGCGGCATTTCCAGCGCCGATCGTCAGACCCGCGTGAACGCCGCGCTCGAACGCGTCGGCCTCACCGCGCGCGCCAAACATCATCCGGGCAACCTGTCAGGCGGCCAGCAGCAACTCGTCGCCGTCGCTCGAGCGATCACCGGTCGCCCCGCGATCCTCCTCGCGGACGAGCCGACCGGCAATCTCGATTCGAAGAGCGGCGAAGCGCTGATGCACATGTTCAACGAGCTGCACGCCGGCGGCGCGACGGTGTGCGTGGTGACCCACGACCCGCGATGGGAATCGCAGGTGCAGCGGCATATTCACCTGTTCGACGGCAAGATTGTGAACGAGGCCTAGCCGGAACCGGAATAGGAGAGCGAGCACGCGGACCGGCGCAACCGGTAATATTTATCTAAAGGCTTGTCGACCAAAGCGACCTACGGTCTGGCGTGCGCGGCGGCGTTTCTCGCCGTGGTCCTCACGTACTCCAACCATTTTCGTAATGACTTCCACTTCGACGACGCGCACACCATCCAAAACAACTTGTTTATCCGCGATGTGCGGAACATTCCTCGGTTCTTCACGAACGCCGCGACGTTCAGTTCGCTTCCCGCCAATCAAAGCTACCGCCCCTTAGTAACCACGACTCTGGCTGTTGACTACCGTCTTGGCGGCGGGTTGAGGCCGGTGATGTTCCACGTCACGAGCTTCGCGCTGTTCCTCGCGCAAGGCATCGCGTTGCTGGTGTTGTATCGCCGACTGATGGACGCGAGCCGGCCGCATCCGATGAATCGGTGGCTCGCGCTGTTCGCGGCCACGTGGTACGCGCTGCATACCGCGATCGCGGAAACGGTGAACTACATCATCGCGAGATCCGACATCATGTCGTCGCTCTTCAGCGTGCTCGCGGTGCTGATCTACGCGAGCCGCGGCCGCGCGCGTACGTGGCATCTTTATCTGATCCCCGCCGCCGCCGCAGTGCTCTCGAAAGAGCAAGGCGTCATGGTGGCGCCGATCCTCTTCGCGTACACCGCGTTGTTCGAGCGCCATCTTTCACTTCGCGACCTCCTCAGGCCGCGTGACTTCCTGGCGACGCTGCGACCCACGCTGCCGGCCTTCGTGGTGTGCACGGGAATCTTGCTGATGGGGATGTCGCTCTCCACGAACTACAACCCCGGCGGCGAACGCTGGCCGTATCTGATCACGCAGCCGTACGCGCTGCTGCACTACGCGCTGATGTTCGTGGCGCCGGTCGATCTCACCGCCGATACCGATTGGCAGCCGTTCAGGACCGTCTTCGATGGACGCGTCTTCGTCGGAGTCCTGTTCATCGTCGCGGCGATTGGGACGGCGTTCCTGACGTCACGGCGCAAGATCTCGCGGCCGATCGCGTTCGGCATCCTCTGGTTCTTCCTCTCGCTCGTGCCGAGCTCCAGCATTATCCCGCTCTCGGAAGTGGTGAACGACCATCGCATGTACTTTGCGTTCGTGGGTCTGATCCTCAGCGCATCGTGGGCGATCGGCCTGGCGGTGCCGCGGCTGGGCAGCGCGCCGCGGGTGAACGTGATGCTCACGGCCGCCGCCTTGATCGTGCTGGCCGCGCACGCGGCCGGCACCTGGCAACGCAACATCATCTGGCGCACCGAAGAGTCGTTGTGGCTCGACGTCACCGAGCGAAGCCCGAAGAACGGCCGCGGCTTGATGACCTACGGCGTGATCCAGATGCAGCGCGGCAACCTTGCCAGGGCCGAGGAGTATTACAACCGGGCACTGCAATACACGCCTCAGTACGCCTATCTGCACGTCAATCTCGGCGTCCTGAAAGGGGCGCAGGGCAAACGCGAAGATGCGGAGCACCACTTCCGAGAGGCGCAGAAGTACGACGCGCGCAATCCGGTGGCGTACTTCTACTACGCGCGATGGCTGGCGTCGATCGGCCGCACGGAAGAAGCCACGGTCCTGTTGCGAACGGCGCTCGAGCTCAGCCCGGCGCATATCGAAGCGAAGGAACTGCTGGATTCGCTCTCGGCCACGAGGCTCACCACGCCGGAGCAGTGGCTCGAACGAAGCTTGCGGCAGTACCAGGGCCGTTTCTTCGACGACTCGATCGCCTCCAGCCGTGAAGCATTGAAGCTGCGGCCGGACTACGCGGAGGCGTTCAACAACATTTGCGCGGCGGAGAATCAATTGGGGCGCTACGCGGACGCGATCACCGCCTGTGAGCGGGCGATCGCGATCAAGCCGGACTTCCCGCTCGCGCGCAATAACCTCGCCTACGCCCGAAGCAGGCGACCGTAGACGGCGCAGGTATAATTCGCGCGGTGAAGCTCGCGGTCTACCTGCCTGCGCTGAACGAGTCCGCCACCATTGGGGCGATGCTCGATTCCATTCCCGCCCACATCCCCGGCATCACGTCACTGACCAAGATCGTCGTCGACGACGGGTCCACGGATGGCACCGGCGAGATCGCGCGGCGCCATGGCGCGGAAGTGGTGCGTCACGAGCGCAATCTCGGCACCGGCCGCGCCTTTATGTCCGGTGTGCAGGCCTCGATGGCCTCGGGCGCCGACATCATCGTCAGCATCGATGCCGACGGGCAGTTCGCCGCCACCAGCATTCCTGAACTGATCGCGCCCATCCTGCGCAATACGGCCGACGTCGTGTTGTGCACGCGGTTCGGACCGAACAGCCAGCTGACGGGATCGATGCCGGCGGTGAAGCGATTCGGCAACTGGCTGCTATGCCGCCTGATCAGCATGACCGTCGGCGAGCACTTCACCGACGTGTCGTGCGGCTTCCGCGCGTTCACGCGCGACGCCGCCATCCGCGTCGACGTGCACAGTGACTTCGAATACATCCACGAATCGCTGTTGACATGGCGGCGCTTCGGCCTGCGCGTCGTCGAAGTGGAATTGCCGGTGCGCGCCCTGCGCGAGATCGGTGAGTCGCGGATCATGTCGAACGTCGGCTATTACGCGTGGCGCACGCTGCCGGTCCTGATCGGCGCGATTCGCGATTACAGCCCGCTGAAGTTTTTTGGATCGCTGTCGCTGTTCGTGTTTATCGTCGCGATGTCGCTCGGCACGTTCGTGTTCGTGCATTGGTTGCGGACGGGCGAGACGATTCCCTACACGCAGTTCATTACGGTCAGCGTCGGCGGCGTGTTGTTGTCCGTGCTGCTGGGCGCGGTGGCGCTGCTCGCGGATTTGATCGCGCGATTGAAGTTCCAGGTCGAGGAAATCCTGCACGCATCGCGGCAAATCCGGCGCAATAAGCAGTAACGAGGCAGGACTTTCTGGAAAGACAACGAGCCCATCCATGAGGATGGGCCCGTTTACGTTTGCTTGACGCGCGTCAGAGTCGTCCGGTGAGCGCCAGGATGATCAGGATAATGATGATCAATCCTGCGAGCCCGCCACCGACGCGCGGGCCGCCCGCGTAGAAGCCGCCGCCACCGAAAACCAGCAACAAAATAAGCAGTATCACCAGCAGGCTCATGGCTCTCCCTCATTCTTGGTGACTGTGTTCAACTAATTGCCGAACACCGGTAACTGCCGGGCGAATAGCAGCGGCCACCAACGTCTGGCACGAGCCAGTGCAAGAACCTCGCCGTCAGCACCGCACGGCTGAGCCGGAACGCCACACGGCGCGATTTGGAGCGTGATCGTGAAGAAGCTCGAGTTGATTCGCGAGGAGAAGCTGTTCCGGATTATTCCGGGACGCAGCAGGAACAGCCGGCTCGAAGCGAGCGGCGTGGCGCTCGCCACTGAGTCAACGGCGTTTGTCGTCTTCGACAACCTCAATCAGATCGCGAGCGTCGACATTTCGCTCAAACGCTCGCGTCGCAACGCTCTCTGGCCCGCGCCATCGCTCGGCGCCGGTTTCGAGGACGTCGCCGCGGACGCGAAGGCCGGCTCCACGTTCGCGCTGATCGAATCGGTCGAGGATACCGACGGTGTGTTGCGCGGCTTCGTCGCTGAATACGATCCCGATCGGCGATTGCGGCATTGCACGCGGCTGTCGGGCCGGTTTCAAAGCGCCAACAAAGGCTTCGAAGGTCTCGCGCACCGGCGGCACCAGGGCCGTGAGCACCTCTACGCGTTGCGCGAAGACAATTCGCGCTCGTCGGGCAAGCGCCGCGGCCGTATCGACGTGTTCGCCCGAGCCGCCGGCGGACCGTGGAAGTTATCTCGATCGATCGACTTGCCGAAAGACGCCCGGTTCAAGGACTATTCCGCGCTCGCGATTCGCAAGGATCGCATCGCGATCGTCTCGCAGGAGTCGGCGCGGCTCTGGGTGGCGCGGCTGGACGGGCGGACGCACAAGGTGATTGCCGGATCGGGCCAGGTGTATCGGTTCCCCGACAAGAACTATCGCAACGTCGAAGGCATCGACTGGTTGGCCGAGGACACCTTGATCGCGGTGTCGGATCGGATGAAGACGGGCCAGCCGGCCCGATGCGCGAAGAAGGATCAGAGCATCCACGTGTTCCGGATTCCGTGACGTTGGCTCACATCCGCCATGCGTATTGCAGCTTGATCAGCAATTGGTTCGACTCCAACTGCCATCGGTCCAGAAGCGAGCGCACGTTGTGGTTGTAGACGACGAACAAATCGGCGGTGGGCGTAAAGGTCCACCGCAGCCGGGTGTTGACGCCGAAGGAATCGCTGTCGGTGTCGTACTGCAGGTAGCTGGAGATCGAGAGATCGGGCGAAACGTTCACGCGCAAGCGGTTGCCGACCAGCATTTGACGGAAACGGCCGGTCGCCAGGTCACCGACATTCCGTTCGCCGTTGAACTCAATGGTCAACAACGCGGTCGGGTTCCAGGCGCCGGTCCAGATCAATTGCGTCAGCTGCCCGTTGTAGAAATCGCCCCACCAACCGGTCACCTGCGTGTAGAAGCGGCGCTTCTGCGCCGTTCCCACTTCCGCGCGATACCGAAGCCAGTGATACGACCCGGCCGGAATGATCACGCCGCGCGCGACTTCGAACGGCTCGATCAGGCGCTCGCCGGTCGGATTGGCGTTGAGCTCGACGCGATCGCCGCTGCGGAAACGCCAGTTCACCGGCGCCATGAAGATGCGATAACTCTCCCAGTGGCCGCCAAGATCCGTGGCGATGAACGGTTGAAACTCGTGGAGGAGTTGCTGGAACGGGCCGCTGCGGATTCGCGTGCGGTTGTTGATTTGCCCGTTGATCAAATGCACGCCGCGCCGCGGCACGAAGCCGAGTGACGGATCGAAATCGCGGCCGATGCGCTTGTGCGTCAGCGCGATGTCCCACTTGTCGTTTGGATAGTCGATCTTGAAGCCGTACGACGTCCGGTCGCCGTCGAGCCCATGGCGCCGCGTCGTCAGGCCCCACACTCCGGCGAGAAAGTTCTTGTCGCCGCGGAACGTCGACGTCGCGTAGGTGAAGTCGAGACCACCAAGCCAGCTTCCCGATCGTCCGAGCGGATCGCCGATGGTCGCGATGCCGCCCACCCACGATTCGGACAGGATGTTCTGCTTGACCCGGCCGACGGCCATCAGCGATTCGTCCGGCACGACGCCGGGTTTGTCGTTGGTACCGGCGACGAGCGCGCCGGCATTGGTGTCGCCCGATCGTCCGTTGATCTTCGCGCCGCCGATAATCGGCACTTCCTCGCCGGCGACGAGCCCGATGCGGCGGCTGAAAAACGGAATCACGTCCTGGTTCAAGCCCAGGCCAAACTCGAAAATGTCGCTGCCTTCCAGGAAGAAGGTGCGTTTCTCCGGAAAGAACAATGGAAAACGCGTCAAGTTCGTGCGACGCGTGTCGACCTCGGTCTCGGCAAAGTCGGTATTGAAGGTGAGCGACGACAGATAGTTCGCGCCCAGCCGTTGCGTCACGTCGAGGCTCGGTTGGAATTCGCCTTCGACGTCGCTGCCGGGCCGCGGAATTCCTCCGCCGGTCGTGATCGCGGGGCGCACCGTCAAGCCAAGACCCAAATCAAATTCCGGCAGATCGGTCAGCAGGCCGGCGCGGCTGGTCTGCGTCACCTGGTATTGACGCGCGGGAAATGCCCAGCGATCGGTTTCAAGCCGCCGCTGAATGCGCCGCTGCACGTTGAAGTGCCATTGACGAAGATCGGCATTGAAGCCGAGCGTGTGGATCGGAATGAGGATCTCCGCGGTCCATCCCGTCGCCTCACGCCGTGTTGCCGCGTCCCAGATCCCATCCCAATCCGAGTTGTCGTTCTCGCCGCCCGGCGCGATCAAGCCGTCGTATCGAGCGCCGGTTGGATTCACGGCGATGACGTATCCCGAGCGGCCGTCCATGAACGGCCCAAGGACAATGCGGATATGGTCTTCGTTGTTGAGCGCGGCGTCGCGACGCACGCTGAAGCTGACGATGTCGCCGGAGGGTTGCTCGCAGACGATGCCAATCGCCAGTGCCCCGGCGCTCGCGAGCACGCGGACCGTCGTGCGCATGCTCGCGGGTTGACCCTCAGCCGGATCGCTTTGTGTCAACCCGTCGATGGTCTGGGCGCTCGACCACGCGGGTTCGTCAAGCACGCCGTCGACCGACAGGCCGGCCGTCAGCGCGCCGGCGCGCACGGTCGGCGTGGGGAGGTCTTGTGCGAACACCGCCGCGGGCACCGCGGCGAGGAGAAGGGCGGCGAGCCGGCTGACGCGGACGATCACGTGGCCATGAAGTGTAACAGCCAGGAAACTACCGCGCCCCGAACACTCGCACTTCGGCGCCATCACTGCCGCGCGCCGGAACCGCCACATACAACCGGTTGAGCGCCGGCACCCAGAGGCCGGTGCGTGCGCCCGGCCTGGTCGCGATGCGACTCACTCGACGAAGCGCATCGCCGTCGCGCTCGAAGGCGTCGATGAAGCCCTCGCCGCCAATAACGTAGATCCGCCGGCGGGCGGCGTCGTAAAAGAGATCGTCGGTATCACCGACAATCTCGGTTGACGCCATCACCTTGCCGGACCGGGTGTCCACCGTCGTCAGGGTGGCCGGCCTTCGACACCCGACAAAGACGCGTGCGGTCACTTCGTCCAACGCCATCGGATAGTTGCCGCCGCAAGTTGCGGACCAGCGGGCGACGACACTCATCGTCTTGCGATCGCTCGCCACGATTTGCGACGAGAGCAAGCCTGGCAGGTTGGCGTAGACGCGGGGTCCGCCGGATTCCAACTGGAACGATTCCGGATGGCCGTCGATCGCGATCTTCCGAATCGAGCCGCCGTTGACGGCATCGACAGCGAACAGCCCGCCGACCGCCGCGACGTAGATGCGCTTCGCCGCGGCGTCGTACCGTACGTTGTCGGCATCACCGCCGATGTTCGCGGTCCAGCGCGTTTGCAGAGTCGCCGCATCGATCAATTGGAGCGTTCCGGTGTCGCCGTTCGCGATGGCGACGGCGTTGAAGTCGGGAAGGGCCGCCGCGCCTTGAGGCTCGTGAAAACCGGGCAGAGAGCGGACGTGCTGGTTTTTCGCGGTATCGAGCACTTCGACCGTGTTGTTGCCAAGCGCGGCGACGAACAGGTGCTCGCGCGCGGCATCGAACGCCAGATGATCGATGCGTCCCGACACGTTGGGCAGCGGAATCGTCGCCAGCGCCTCGAGTGCCGCCGGCTGCCGCATTCCGACCACCCCCGCGTTGAGCATCACCAGGAACGCCGCGGCCGCGAGTGTGCGTAGCATCATGATTCCCCCCCATCGTATCAAACTGAAACCACTGTTGACATTTTAATGTAACAGTAGTTACATTCACTCGCATTGACTCTCAATCGCCGTCATTTCCTGTCGGTGTTGCCGGCGGCCGCCGTGCCGCCCCGGTTCCTGGCGCCGGGCAAGGCCCGCAGGCAGCCGCCACCGGTCGCGGCATCCTTCCCGGCGCTTCGTCAGCAGGTTGCCGGCCGTCCGCTCGCCTACCTCGACAGCGCTGCCACCACGTTACGCCCGCAGGCCGTGATCGACGCGTTGACGAGTTTCTATGCGACGGACAATGCCAACCCTGCGCCCGTCCATACGCTGGCTCGCCGGGCCGCCGCCCGCCTGGCGGCGGCGCGTCAAACGGTCGCGCGCTTCATCAATGCGCCCAGTCCAGGCGAAATCATTTTCACGCGCGGCTCCACCGAGGGAATCAACCTGATCGCGAGCACCTGGGGTGCGGCAAATCTTCGGGCGGGTGACGAGATCATCCTGACGATTGCGGAACATAACTCGAACCTGCTGCCGTGGACTCGCGCCGCGAAGCAGGCGGGCGCGATCGTTCGGGTGGTTGATGTTGACGACGAGGGCCGACTCCGAATCGATCAATTGAAGG
>Ga0111538_10012847_pt1 | contig 11058 bp, 11 predicted proteins | sample SoiMethybrSBSTD1_FD_79669 | JGI IMG/M metagenome (GOLD analysis project Ga0111538, IMG submission 79669) | Bulk soil microbial communities from a Populus tree surrounding site in Tennessee, USA - Soil MetaG P. TD hybrid SBSTD1 (version 2)... | ecosystem: Environmental > Terrestrial > Soil >... | reverse complement strand
CAAGCGGGTCAAGCACCCGTCGAAGATCCTCAACGTCGGCGACAGCGTCGAGGCGATGGTGCTCGGCGTCGATCCCGCGGCACGACGGATCTCGCTCGGCCTGAAACAGGTCGAGAGCAATCCGTGGCACGACCTGGCGGAGAAATACCCGGTCGGCACGCGCATCAAGGGCAAGGTGCGGAACCTGACCGAGTTCGGCGCGTTCGTCGAAGTGGAAGAGGACATCGATGGCCTGATCCACATCTCCGACATGTCGTGGAGCAAGCGCATCAAGCATCCATCCGAAGTCCTGAAGAAGGGCGACGTCGTGGAAGCGATGGTGCTCAGCATCGACGCGGAGAACCAGCGACTGTCTCTGGGTCTGAAGCAGCTGGCCACCGATATCTGGGATGACTTCTTCTCGCGCCACCACGTGGGCGGCCTCATCGAAGGCAAGGTCACCCGGATGACGAACTTCGGGGCGTTCGTGGAGCTCGATGAAGGGATCGAAGGGCTCATTCACGTGTCCGAGTTCGACGACTCTCATGGCGGTGCGGCGGCTGGCAGTTCGCCAGCTGGCGGTCCGTCAGCTGGCAGCGAGAAGATCGATCTGCAGGTGGGCAACACCTACCAGATGAAGATCATCAAGCTGAGCCCGGCGGAGCGGAAGATCGGCTTGAGCATCCGCGCGCTCAAGAGCGACGAGTACCGTGCCGATTGGGAGGATTACCAGGAGAGTTCGGGGACGGGCACGGCGACGCTGGGCGATCACTTCCGGAATCGGTAGCCGTCGGCCTGATTGCTTCAAGGAGACACGAGTGCAGACTGTTGGCGGCAGCATGACGAAGGCGGAGCTTGTTGAGGAGGTCTCGCGCGTGTCGGACCTCACCAAAAAGCATTCCGAGGTCATCGTCGACACGGTGTTCAAGACGATCATCGACGCGCTGCATCGCGGCGAGAAGATCGAACTGCGCGGGTTCGGCAGCTTCCGTCTGCGAAAGCGTGAGCCGCGGAAGGGACGCAATCCCAAGACCGGCGACAAGGTCGATGTGCCGCCGAAGAAGGTGCCGTACTTCAAACCGGGCAAGGAGCTCAAGGAACTGATCAACCGCGAGGCGGAGGCGGCCGAGGCCGCTGAAGCGGCAGCGGAGGTCAGCGTCGCGTCGCTCCTGCCCGGCGACGTCGCCAGCATCTGACAGGTTGCGTGCGCAACCTGTTGGACGCAAATGCAAGATTCAAAATGAAAATGCAAAACACGCGATCTTTCACTGTTTGCATTTTGACTTTTGCATTTTGAATCGACTTGGAACACCTCTGGTCGCCCTGGCGGCTCGAGTACGTGACGGGCGATAAACCATCATCGGGGGGATGCATCTTCTGTGAGCGCGGCCGGACAGGAGACCTGTCGCATCCTCCCGATCCTCTCGTGCTGTTTCGTGGTCCCACCTGCTTCATCGTTCTCAACAAGTATCCGTACAACAACGGCCATCTGATGGTCGTGCCCTACAGCCACGTGCCGTCGCTCGCCGGCTTGAAGGTCGAGGAGCTCAACGAGCTCGCCGCGCTCACGCAGCGCTCGGAGCTGGCGCTGCGTGAGGCCTACAACCCGGATGCGATGAACATCGGGATCAACCTGGGGAAGCCTGCCGGCGCGGGGATCGTGGAGCACGTCCATATTCACATCGTGCCGCGTTGGAACGGCGACACCAACTTCATGACCGTCTTCGGCGAAACGCGAGTGCTTCCGGAAGACCTCGCGTCCACGGCGAGCCGTCTGCGACCGATCTTCGAAGGGCTCGCGACGTAGGCGAGGACTGTTCAGCGCGCGTCGCGTTCGCCGAGCAGGAGACGACGAAGCGTGCGCAAATCGTTCAGGAGCCGCGCGCTCGCGTACATGTGGTGTTCCAGCTGTTTCAGCTTGTAGTCCACCAGCCGCAGCGCATCCAGCCGGCGCGCCGCCGACTGCGCGCTCGCGGCGTCGATGTCCGTGCTGATGGAGTCACGGCTCTCCGAAATGGTCTGCACGAGCAGACCGATGTACTCCTGCGCACCCTCGATGGTCTCGAACGGAGAACAAACAGCCATCCTGCAGGGATTATCGGCCGCTAGCCGCGAAAGCAGAGTCCCTCGATCAAACGTGAGCCCCCGGCGCGCGGTTCGGATAGACTTCGCGACGGGCGATGGGAAATCGATATGACAAGAGTTCGATGCACGGTGTGGCTTTCGCTGGTCATGTTCGCTGCAGCTGTTGTCGTGACGGGACAGCAGGCGCCGCAAGCCGGGCGCGGAGGCGTTGGCGCGACAGCGCCGCCGCCGATCGCCTGGCCGTCGCCGCCGCTGCCGGACGGTCCGATGACGTACGACACCGCGCTCGTGCGGCCGATCCGGATCGTCGCAACCAAAGGTCTCAATCAGCCGTGGAGCATGGCGTTTCTTCCGGATGGTGCCATCCTCGTCACCGAGCGGCCGGGACGCCTGCGTATCGTTCGCAACGGCGTACTCGACCCGACGCCGATTGCCGGAGTGCCGCAGGCGCAAGGCACGGGACTCTCCGGTCTGCAGGACCTCGCCCTGCATCCGCGGTTTGCGGAGAACAGGCTGATCTACTTCACGTACCACAAGCCTCAGGCTCCGGTGGCTGCTGCGCCACCTGCGGGAGGGCGAGGCGGCGTGACGCCTGGCGTGATCACATTGGCGCGCGGCCGATGGGACGGAAGCAAGCTGACCGATGTCACCGACATCTTCTCCGGCGCGCCGACCGGCAATGCGTCGCGCATCATCTTTGGCCGCGACGGGATGATCTACATGTCGATCGGCTACGGTGATCCACCAATCGGCAACGCCAATCCGGAAAAGGCGCCGCCACAGGATCCCAGCGTTCTGATCGGCAAAGTGCTCCGTCTCAAAGACGATGGCACGGTGCCATCTGATAATCCGTTCGTGGGACGCAGCGGCTACCGACCGGAGATCTACACGATGGGGCATCGGAACATCCTTGGTCTGACCGTGCAGCCAGACACCGGCGCAGTGTGGTCGGTCGAGGATGGACCGAATGGCGGCGACGAAGTGAACGTCCTGGGTCCGGGGAAGAACTACGGCTGGCCGATTCTGGGCTACGGGCGCTTTTACCTCGGACCACGCGTGAGCGTGCAGCCTTACAAGGAAGAGATGGAGCCGCCGGTCGTCTTCTGGGTGCCGGCGATCGCGACCTCGGGTCTCAGCTTCTACACCGGCGACAAGTTCCCGCAGTGGAAGAACAACCTGTTTGTCGGCGGTATGCGTCAGGGTGAAGTGCCGCGCTCGGGGCATCTCGAGCGAATCGACTTCAACGACAAGTGGGAGGAGCTGCATCGCGAGTCGATGCTGCGGGAACTGCAGCAGCGCATTCGCGATGTTCGCCCGGGCCCTGACGGTCTGCTATACGTGCTCACCGCGGAGAACGATGGCGCATTGCTGCGCATCGAGCCCGGTTCGGCGCCGGCAACCCGCTAGTCGATCATGGCTGGTCTGCCGAATGACCCTTCGTCGCGCCTCATCGTTCGTCACCTGACCGCGACGCTCGCGTATCGCGCAGCCAAGGTGCTGCGCGATGCTCCCGCTGATTTCGCGAATGCCTCGTTCGGTTCCACGACCCGGCATCCGGTGCAGATCGTCGCGCACCTCGCCGATCTGATGGCATGGGGGCTGACGATCGCGCAGGGCGACTTCGTGTGGAAGCCGGAGGGGAGCGACGACTGGAGCAGGGAAGTGGAGCGGTTCTTCTCCGGGCTGGAGAGCCTCGATCGTGAACTCGCCACCGAAGGTCCATTCGCGGGGTCGCTCGACAAGCTGATCTCCGGACCATTGGCCGACGCGCTCACACATGTGGGTCAACTGGCGATGCTGCGAGGCATGCACGGCGCGCCTGTTCGCCCCGAGAGCTACGCGCGCGCGGAGATCGTGCCGGGCCGCGTCGGGTTGGAGCAGGCACCTCCTGGACGCGAGTTCGACGGCGACGCCAGCGCGCGCAAATAGCGCGCTACACTTTCCTCATGGGTACTCGAGTCATCGTTGTCAGCACCGCGGAAGCGGACGGCGAGCGCTTTTTCATCATGCAGCCGCCGCAGGACATGGATCTCGCCGCGGCGATGGCCAGCATGCCGAAGTTCACGTCGAGCGCGGAGGCAAAGGCGTGGGCCAGGCAACGGTGGGAACAGCATCTCCACAGTCTTCCGGCACTGTCGGAGGCCGCCGCGCGCGAGGAGCTCGCGCATTGCGGGTTCACCCTCGATGACGTCGAAGAGCAGCTTGCGAAGGCGCGTCGGGCTCGCGAGTGGGGCCCACAAACCTCGTTCGATTGGCTGACGGAGATCGGCTACCGCAACGTTCATGGGCAAATCGTGACACGCAAGACCGATCGGTTTGGGACGGTCCCGTTTCAACGCGTCTACATGATGCGTTGCGAAGACTGCGCACGCGAGTACGAAGTCGAGGGATGCGACATTCACGCAGTACGATGTCCCCGTTGTCAGAAGGAATCAGGAATCCGGAACCAGGATTCAGGGCTGGGCTAGGAATCATGGACGCTTGATGCAGCGTCTGCGCACGCAAGTGGCCATCGTCGGAGCCGGTCCGTCCGGCCTGATGCTCGGTCACCTCCTTCACCTACACGGCATCGATTCAGTCATCGTCGAGAATCGAAGTCAGGAATACGTCGTCGAGCGCGTTCGCGCCGGGGTGCTCGAGCAGGGCGCGGTCGACTTGATGCGCGACGCCGGTGTCGGTGCGCGTCTGGCACGCGAAGGCCTCCGACATTCGGGCGTGTACATCGCGTTCAGCGGCCGGCGTCACCACATCGACATGGAGGAGTTGACTGGAGGACGCGCGATTACCGTCTATGGTCAGAACGAGGTCGTGAAAGACCTGATCGACGCGCGCGCGGCGTCGGGCCGCCCGTTGCACTTTGGCGCGTCTGACGTGGCGGTGCACGACATCGATCGAGAGCATCCGCGTGTGACGTTTCGGCTGGGCGATGACGAGCACGAGCTGACGTGCGACTTCGTCGCCGGCTGCGACGGATTTCACGGGATCTGCCGGCCGGCGATCCCGCCGACGCGGCTGCAGACGTATCAACGTGACTATCCGTTCGCCTGGCTGGGAATTCTCGCGGATGCGGCGCCATCGTCCGACGAGCTCGTCTACAGCCTCCACGAACGTGGCTTCGCCTTGTTCAGCATGCGGTCGCCGCGGGTCACGCGCCTCTACCTCCAATGTGCCATCGACGAGGACCTCGACAACTGGTCGGACGATCGCATCTGGTCCGAACTGAAGACGCGCTTGCGAACCAGCGACGGGTGGGAACCCAACGAGGGACCGATCACGCAAAAGGGCGTCACGCCGATGCGCAGCTTCGTCGCCGAACCGATGCGCGAGGGCCGGCTGTTCCTCGCCGGCGATGCGGCGCACATCGTGCCGCCGACCGGCGCGAAAGGGTTGAACCTGGCGATGGCGGACGTCTGGAGGCTCGGCTCTGCCCTTGCTTCGTACTACAAATCTGCGGACGTGCGGGGGCTCGAGACCTATTCCGACAGGGGCATCAGACGAACCTGGCGCGCGCAGCGGTTCTCGTGGTGGATGACCTCGATGCTGCATCGATCCGACAGCGAGAACCCGTTCGACTACAAGCGCCAGATCGCCGAGCTCGATTACCTGGTCAGTTCACGTGCGGCAATGACCAGCCTGGCGGAGAACTATGTCGGAACTGCATTCGACTGATGGCAGCAGGAATCGGGGGTCAGGTATCAGGATTCAGGGCTGGACTAGGATAGAGGCATCAGGGTTCAGCCAACAGCCTCGCACCTGATCGCTGCACCCTGATTCCAAGACAGTCCTGATTCCAGATTCCTGATACTTGATTCCTACTGCCAAATGGACTTCGATCTTTCAGATCTCCAACTCGCTTGGCAGCAGAAAGCCCAATTGCTTGGACGCGATCTCGCGACCGACGTGTCGGCCGCGGGAGTCGTCATGGGCGCGGCGCGAGTCGGTCTGCTCGATCCGCGCATCGATCTCCTGTCCGCCGCAGTCGCCGTGGAAGCGGTAGGCGAAGAGTCCGCGGCTGCGGCCGTCGCCCTGGCGCTTCACACGGGTGTCGTGCTTGGGGCGTCGGAACAGGATCAGTTCGCGACGCTCGTGCGCGGCGAAGTCGTTGCGGCGATCGGCTTGTCGTCCGAGGAGATGCCTCTTGAACAGGACGGACGTCTCACGGGGCGCGCGTCGTGGGTTGCGCCGCTGACCGATCACGGCGTAGCGGTCATTGGCGCGCGGACACCATCGTCCGGATTGATCGTGTGTCTCGTCTCGCTCGAAGCGCAGGGCGTCAGCCAGGAGCCCGTCGCTACGGCCGGACTTCAAGGTATGGTGTGCGGTCATGTTTCGTTGCGGGGTGTCGAGTACGTGCCGCTCGGATCGCCGCTGCCGGTGATGACGCGGGCGCGCGTGCTGCTCGCGGCTGCCGGCCTTGGCATGGGGCGCCGCGCGCTGCGCGAGGCGCTGCACGCCGCGAAAGGTCACACCGGACATGGCGCGGGCGGCGAGCAGACGGTTCAGGGACTGCTGGCGGACGCCGCCACCGAACTGGATGCCGCGATGCTGCTGACGTGGAAGGCGGCCGCCGCTCCGCAGTTGTCGCTGGCGGAGGCGTCGATGGCGAAGCTGGCGTCGACCGAGGCCACGCAACGTGCCGTGGCGCGCGCCACGCAGGTTGTCGGCGCCGACACGTTTCGCAGCGGCCACATCGTCGAGCGCCTCGCGCAGGATGTGCGCGCGCTGGAGCTGTTCGCCGGACGCACGGAAGCGCTGCGTGAAGCCGTGGCGAGCGAGGTGCTCCCTCAGGGCGCCACGTCGTAGCCGAGCGCCTCGATCCTCTCTTTCAGCACGGCGGGCGTGACCTTGGTCGCGTCGAAACGAACGCCAACCAGCCCTGCGCTGTGCGACGCGGTGACGTCCTCGACGCCATCGACTTTCTGCAGCGTGCGCATCACCGCGTTCTCGCACCCGCCGCACGTCATCCCGGTCACTTTGAGCTGAAGTGTCTCCGCCATAGGGGCCCCCGGACAGGATCATAGCTGGTGTAGATGGACGAATGCGGCGCGAGCCCGGACGGTCCGCGTTCAGGCGAGTATCTGCTTCGCTATCGTCTGCAGCTGCAGGTTGGATGTGCCCTCGTAGATCTGGCCGATCTTCGCGTCGCGATAGAGCTTCTCGACCGGATAGTCCTTCACGAACCCGTAGCCGCCGTACAGGTTCACGGCGAGCGATGCGACACGCTCGGCGACTTCCGACGCAAACAGCTTGCACATCGCCGCTTCGGTGAGGAACGGCTGCCCGGCGTCGCGCCGGCGAGCGGCGTTGTAGACCATCAGCCGCGCCGCTTCGACGTCGGTCGCCGCGCGCGCGAGCTGGAACTGAACTCCCTGAAAGTCGGCGATCGCTTTCCCGAACTGCTTGCGCTCCTTCACGTAATGCACGGCGTGATCGAGGGCGCCCTGCGCGAGACCGATCATTTGCGCGCCGATACCGATGCGCCCTTCATTGAGCGTTTCGATCGCGACCTTGTACCCCTTGCCAACCTCCCCGAGGACGTGAGCCGCCGGCACCTTGCACTCCTCGAACAGCAGCTCGCAGGTGCTGCTCGCGCGAATGCCAAGCTTGTCTTCCTTTCTGCCGACCGTGAACCCGGGAGCGCCTCGCTCGACGATGAACGCGGAGATGCCGCGATAGCCGGCGTCCGGATCGACGGTGGCGAAGACGATGAAGATCTCGGCCTCGGCGCCGTTGGTGATCCACAGCTTGCGTCCGTCGAGGATCCATTCGCCGGGCTTCGCGACAATGTCGCTCCGGCGGGCGCGGGTGGTCAGTGCGAACGCATCACTGCCGGAACCGGCCTCGGATAGTGCGTAGGCGCCAATGCTGCGGTTCGCCAGGCGTGGCAGCAGCGCACGCTTGAGGTCGTCGGTCGCCCAGCGGAGCAGGGCATTGATCACCAGGGTGTTCTGGACGTCGACCAACACGCCGATGGACGGATCGACCCGCGAGAGTGCCTCGACCGCCAGCACCGAATGAAAGAACGTGGCCCCCGCTCCTCCGAACGCCTCGGGGACCTCGATGCCCATGACCCCGAGGTCGAAGAGCCGCTCGATGAGCGTTCGCGGGATGTGCGCCTGCTCGTCCATCTCGCGGACCAGCGGTCGAATCTCGCGGTCTGCGAACTCGTAGACACTGTCCCGGAACAACTGCTCGTCGTCGGCGAGCGTCGTAAGTCCAGATGCCCGTTCGGTCTGCTGAGGCACCGTCGCAATGCTATCATCGCGGACAGGGCGTGAAAGACGAGGGGTAGCATGCTGAAGAGCCGTTGCACGTTCGCGATCGTCCTGGCTGCGTGCCTCACTGCCGGCGCGGCGGCTCAACAGGGTGACAACACCCAGCGCTCGAACGGCGGGCAGCAGAGTGGACAGGCGCAGGGGCAACCCTCACAGCAAGGCCAGCAACCCGCTCAAGGTCAGCAACCCGCTCAAGGCCAGCCTCCGCAAGGGCCCACATTCCGCGGCGGCATCAACTTCGTCCGCGTCGACGTCATCGTCACTGACAAGAAGGCGCAGCCGGTCAGCGATCTGAAGCAGGTGGACTTCGAGGTCCTCGAAGACGGCAAGCCGCAGACGATCGAGCAGTTCACCGCGATCAAGGTCGACGGCAACCCCAAGCCAGGCGATCCTCCGGTTCGCGAGATCCGCAATCGCGACGACGAAGAAACCGAGGCGCAGGCAGAGGATGTCAGGATTTACGCCATCCTCCTGGATGACTACCACGTGCGGCGATCGAACTCGCTGTCGATTCGCGATCCACTGACCAGGTTCATTCAGACGCAGCTTCGGCCGAAAGACATGGTTGCGGTGATGTATCCGCTCACACCGGTCCAGGACGTCACGTTCACGCGAAACTTCAACCAGGTCCTCAACGCGATCAACCGGTTCGACGGCCGCAAGTTCGACTACACGCCGCAGAATCAGTTCGAGGAGCAGTACTCGCGCTATCCGACGGAAACGGTCGAGAAGATTCGCAACGACGTGGTGATGGGCGCACTGCGCGGGTTGTCCGTGCGCCTCGGCTCGATGCGCGAGGGCAGGAAATCGATCATCTTCGTCAGCGAAGGGCTCACGGTCTCGCTGCCGCCGCAAATGCGGCGGGGGGATGCGAGTCAACCGCAGCTACCGACGGTCACCAATGAGTCGCCCGCCGCGCAGGCGCGCGAGCAGACGCAGGACTGGTTCTCGCAAAGCGAGCTCTATTCGCGGTTGCGCGACGTGTTCGACGCTGCGAACCGCAACAACGCGGCGATCTACTCGCTCGATCCACGAGGGCTCGCGCCGTTCGAGTACGACATCAATGACGGCGGCGTGAACGGACCCCCCGGATTCGAGACCGATCGCCGCGCGCTGCAGGCCACACAGGACACGCTACGTTCACTCTCGGAAGAGACCGACGGTCGCGCGATCACCAATCGCAACACGCTGGTGGAAGGCCTCGCGCAGATGGCGCGCGATTCCAGCTTCTACTACCTGATTGGCTACAACTCGAGCCAGGCGCCGTCCGACGGCAAATTCCACGAGATCAAGGTGCGCGTGAAGCGCCAGGGAATGGAAGTTCGTTCGCGCCGTGGATATTGGGCGGCAACCACGTCGGACATCGAGAAGATCTCAAAGCCGACGATCGAGGTGGCCAAGCCCGTTCAACAGGCGCTGGCGGCCATCGCGCCGGTCACGCAGACGTCCGGAAAGTACATCCGCACGTGGGTCGGGACCGAGCGGGGGACCAACGGCAAGACGCGCGTGACGCTGGTGTGGGAGCCGTTGCCGACGAGCCCTGGACTGCGCCGCGAGCAACCAGGTCGTGTGTCGCTGCTCGCCGCGACCGAAAAGGGGGACCTCGTGTTCCGCGGCCGCGCGCCCGATGCCGCGCTCGCTGCCAACGCACCTGCGGCGGGACCAAACGACACGGGCGTGGCTGGTCGCACAGTCGCCGCGCCGGCTGCCTCGGCGTCGACGCCGCAGAAGCTGGTGTTCGACGCGCCCCCGGGAAAGATGGAGCTGCGGCTGACGATTGAGGGTGCCGGCGGGAGCGGCACGCTCGACCAGGAGATCAAGACGGTCGACATTCCCGACCTCACCGCCCCACAAACGTCTCTGAGCACCCCGCGTGTGTTCCACGCGCGAACGGCGCGCGACTTCCAGACGCTCACGTCGGATGCGACTGCCGTCCCGGTCGCGACGCGCGAGTTCTCACGGACCGAGCGCGTGCTGATCCGGTTCGATACCTACGCGGCCGGAACCGACCAGCCCACCGTGACCGCGACGCTGCTGAATCGCGCCGGGCAGAAGATGGCAGACGTGCCGGTGGCCGCGGCGGCGGCTGGCGGCACGCATCAGATCGATCTTGGCCTGAATACCGTGCCTCCTGGCGAGTACCTCGTCGAGATCACGGCCAAGGGCATGAGCGGGGAGGCCAAGGAGCTCGTTGCGCTTCGCGTGACGAGCTAGGCGTACATTCCTCGCATCTTCGTGACGGTTCCGACGCGCGAGATCGCGACGATGTACGCGGCCGTGCGCATGTCGACGGTGTACTTGAGCGAGGTCTTCAGCACGCTGTCGAACGCCTCGCACATCTTCAGCTCGAGCCGCGAGTTTACCTGTTCCTCGTCCCAGAAGTAGCCGTACCGGTCCTGCACCCACTCGAAGTACGACGTCGTCACGCCGCCTGAATTCGCCAGGATGTCGGGAATGACGAAGATCCCGCGCTCGTGCAGGTGCTTGTGCGCGTCTGGGGTCGTCGGTCCGTTGGCGCCCTCGGTCACGACCTTGGCGCGTATTCGCGGCGCGTTCTCCATCGTGATCTGATTCTCGAGCGCCGCCGGAATCAGGACGTCGACGTCGAGGGCCCACAGGTCCTCGTTCGCGAGGTGAGACCCGCCAGGGAACCCATCGACGGTCTTGTGCTCCTGCGAGTATTCGAGGAGCTTCGCGATGTCGAGCCCCTTCTCGTTGT